>Ga0209702_10001317_pt1 | contig 47893 bp, 40 predicted proteins | sample FRY01_FD_187210 | JGI IMG/M metagenome (GOLD analysis project Ga0209702, IMG submission 187210) | Freshwater microbial communities from Lake Fryxell liftoff mats and glacier meltwater in Antarctica - FRY-01 (SPAdes) (version 2) | ecosystem: Environmental > Aquatic > Freshwater > Ice > Glacier... | reverse complement strand
ACATTATTAATCGTAAGCCCAGAAGATCGTTATGATATTTGTGTGCTTACGAGGTATTTTATGGTGTAAGATTAGATCTTTAGTGAAAAGTTACGCTTTGGACTGGAATTCAGGTTGCATCAATCAGCATCTGTATCCAAAAGATCAAACAAGCGATACCTGCCACAATAAATAAAAATGGAAGCAATAACATTACGGTTGAATTTGCTTGATTACTGTCTTGAGCATATACAACAGATAAAATCATAAGAGCAGTCAGGATACTCCATCATCAATACGATAGTTTCATGAGTAACAGTCAACAATAAATAATAAAATACTATCTTTACAAATAAAAAAGTCAACTCATTTTTACTTTGTTTATCATTCATTTGATTTTGATGTCAACATATCTATAGTGCGTGAGTCGACCGAATTGTTGATTTATATTCAAACCCATTTCTTGGTTTGTTTTTTTATTGTCTCATAGAGGAAATATATGTTTACTACTACTATCAAAGATCGCCCTATCATTTCAGTAGAGGTCACACAAGAGTATCTTGATCTCATTACTCCATTACAATACCTTGACAACAAAGACCATTTTACCAATCCTCTCAGTGCTCCTCGTATCCCTAATGGTATTTTGATTCTTTTACCATCAATCGAAAAAGATCAGTGTAAATACTTTATAACCAAAGATGGCAAGTATTTGTCTGTAACTCTTCCCAATGGCAAAAACAAACTTGTAAGATCGTGTCACTATGGTATCAATAGTAATAATGTGTGTGAGATTGCGTTTGACAATAAGCCGATCACATCAGAACTACTCATCCATTATGGAATCCCAACCACGTATGACCTTGTATTAGATAGTCCCACTGACAATAGGTCAGCATCTCAACTTATCCAAGAAGCACTGGATTATGGTGCGCAGATGAGTTTCCCTCTGATCTGCAAGCCCATCGATGCTCTCGAATGACGCGGCGTGTTCAAAATCTTCAATCGTGAACAACTTGCTCAGTTTCTTAATGAATACTATGGGCAACAATTTACCTATCGTTATATGATCCAAAACTTTATCGAAGGGAAAGATTATAGAGTGATTTATTACAAAGGTAAAGTATGGATTGCTTATGAAAGAACGATCCCCAATGTCATCGGAGATTGAGTTCAGACCTTGCAACAACTTATTGAGCCTACAACTGCGTATTGGGTCAACAGCGAAGAAGTACAGAATTATATTGCTTTACAATGATTAGAGTCTGACTATACCCCGAGTGTGGGCGAGTCAATTAATATTACTCCTACTGCCAATGTTTCAAAAGGTGGAACAACAAGATTGATTACCCATGAGATCGATGATCGTGACCTTGTATTTCTGGATCGTGTTGCACAAGCAATGTGAGCAGAATACTTTGGTATCGACATCATCAGCACAGGAGCCATCGCAGACGGAGTAGTACTTGAGATCAATAAACAACCCTGAGTCAGCGGCGTTAGCGGAGCACCAAAGACCATGTGAATTAATTATGAAATCGGAAAAAAAACTTGGGAAGCAATTAAAGAATCTGAAGGAATTATCTAATTTTACTGATTGTGTAAGACTTGTCATCCATGCTATAGCATACTGATAAACCAAAAATTACTCAGAGGAGTGATCTTTTTGATGTGAAATTTGGTGATAATTATTCTGATTCTGCAATGATTGCTTGCAGTTTATCTACCTCTCATTGAATCTGCTCATCGGTGATCTTAGTAAATAAATGATATGGTTTTGTCTTGATTGCTACTCGATCAAATGATTGATCTGCACTGATCTGATTATATCCTGTGTCAATTGTGACTCCAAATAAATCAAGTATCTTCAGACTGGTAGTAGGTAGAAATGGTTTGAGAAGTTGAGCTGCACATATGAGTGTGATTGCTGATACTGATAAGATTTCGCTCGCACGATCTGGATCGGTCTTACCGATTACCCATGGCGTACTATCAGTAAGATATTTGTTGATCTCACGAAACAGATCAATCGATGACGCAATACTTTCTCTCATACGAAACTCTGTCATTGAGCTGATAATCCCATCACGAGTTTGACTGATGCGTTGGATCAATGCTTGATCGATTGACTCAAGAGTTAATTCGGAGAGCGGACTAGGCAATCATTCATTATACACGAGAAGCAGATTAGATACTCTCGATACCAGATTACCTACTACGTCAGTCAGATTATTTGCATAATCCTGAAACTCTTGCCAGTAAAAGTTACTATCTGACGTCTCTGGGATGATATTGGTGAGATAATATCTGACAAATTCTGGGTCGTAATCACGCACGATGTCCTCGATCCATATGGCATATCCACGTGACGTCGAAAACTTCTTACCTTCGAGATTTAAAAACTCATTGGCTGGGATCTGAGTCGGTAGGATATAATGATCTTTGGGATCAGTGACACGATTATATGCGATGATCTGACTTGGTCGAGAGATACTATGAAAGACAGTGTTATCCTTGCCGATAAAGTGGATGAGTTCACAGTCAGGATTGTTCCACCGATCTTGCATGGTTCGTTTTCCTTGTCCTTGTTCCCTATCCTTTTTTCTCTGCTGATCTAAATACCTCTGTGTGATCGAGATATATCCTAGTGGTGCTTCAAACCATACGTAGATTGTTTTATTTTCATATCCAGCAAGTGGTATGCTGATACCACATTTGACGTCTCTAGTGTAGTCACGAGGCTTGAGATCGTCTTTGATCCATTTGTCCAGTGCAGTGCTCACTACATTATCTTTCCGCTGACCTCTTTTGGTCTCGAGTCGAGCGGCAACCTCATCTTGCAAGTCTTGCAGTTGGAACTGTAGATGTTTGGTCTCTCTCATCTCCAGTTGTATACTTCCACAAGTCTTGCAGTAAGGATCAATCAGCTCGACTGGAGACAACATGCGACCACACACTTCACATTGATCACCGTTTTGACCTGTAGCTTTGCAGTGAGGACAAGTCCCTTGGATATATCTATCGGGCAAAAACTTATCGCAATCCACACAATACATTTGTTTACTTACTTTTTCAAGTAGTAGTCACTGCTCATAGATTTTTTGGAAAAACTCATGGCTGACTTGCTCATGTTCTGCTGTGTCCGTCCCATCAAACAGATCAAACTCAATCCCCAATGAAGCAAAATTATCGCGATACATATCACGATAATAGGTCACGACTTGTGAGTAAGACCAACCACGTTTGTCAGCTTCCATTTCGATACCCACACCATGATCATCAGTCCCAGAGATAAAGATGACGTCATCTCCCATTGCACGGGACCATCTAGCATAGATATCAGCAGGCAGATACGCTCCTACTACTCTTCATAGATGAAGTTTACCATGAGGATAAGGAAGTGCGGATGTAATTATTTTTTTGGACATGAGATCGAGATGAGGTATAAATGATGTAATTATGACATCGACTATCTGCTGTAATAGTAATTCTGTACTAATTGTCAAATAAATAATAGATCCAATCTACTCATCATTGGCATATTATCCATCGTTCAGCTATAATAGTGATAGAATATATTTGAATATAACATCATGGATTCACACTACCATATCAATCAACATATTGTTACCCTTAAGCTCCTATGGAATCGTACCCATGAGGGATCATTTCGTGGTGTCGAAAGACGAGTAATGATGGCGATACTTGCTCTCAAGTTACTGTTTCCTAGTTTTCGAATCCGTCACTATGCAGACATGCAATGACGTGAGATTAGAAACCGTATGGTAGAATATTATGTAGTAGGGGTAATGCTAATGATGCTGACGATCCTGATGTCTGGTTTACGGAGTCATCCGATCTGGGTGATACTCACGATCTACACTCTCGCAGACCTTATTATTTTCCTCATTTGACTGATTGTACTTAGTAATCTCAATCACGCAGTACCCAATCTCAGAAGGAATCTGATCTTACTTGCGATCAATCTATTTCAAATTGTGTCAGCCTTTGCGATATTCTATTTGGCAAGTGGTTCCTTACATTATTCATGATCAACAATTCCAGTGACTTCCTGACTTGAGTGACTGTATTTTTCATTTGCCACTTTTGCTACCGTGTGATATGGTGACATGATTGTGTTGGGGTCGTGGTGACACATCATCTCGATTATTCAGATAATAACCAGTTTATTATTTGTCTCTCTAGTGCTGTCATCAGTTGTTTCCAAGATTGAAATCACAAGCGAATGATAATTTGACAAAACCAGCTCAACTCACTATAATTGGTTACTTTATAGTATTGCATGTAGTCTGACTCAGACAATGTCACATCTACCTATTTATTACTTTGAATATTCCACTCAATGCAAGTCAACTTTGGCGAGATTCTCAAACTATTAGCACAAGAAGAAACGATCTCTGATATTCATATCTCAGTCAAAGAGCCTTTGATTTTTCGTCAAAACGGTGATATCGTGAGACAGACTCAATGGCCAATAATGAATCAAGAAGATGTAACGGAGATCTTGATTTTCTTGCTTAATCATGACCAAAAAAGAGTCAGTGAATTTCGAACGGTCAAAGATATGGACTTTTCATATACTGTGCCAGATGGACCTTCATATAGAGTCAATGCCGCATTATCTTTGGGGCAACTCACCTTGGCGATGAGGAAGATCAACTCAAAAGCAAAACAACTGGAAGAACTCATGTATCAAGATATCGCACAAAGCGTCAAAGATAATATCTTGAGTAAAAAATCTGGTCTCTATCTGGTCAATGGACCAACTGGTAGTGGTAAGTCTACTTCGATTGTCTCGATGCTTGAGCACCTCAATCAGACGAGACACAGTCATATTATTACGATTGAAGATCCGATCGAGTTTATGTTTACTCCGAGTAAATCAATGATCACTCAAAGAGAAATTGGTCTGGATACTGATAGTTTTGCTGCTGCACTAAGATCTGCAATGAGAGAAGATCCCAATATCATTTTAATTGGTGAGATCCGTGATAAACACACCGCTGAAGCTGCGATCAACATGGCTGAGACCTGACATATTGTATTTTCTACTTTGCATACCGGTAGTGCTGCAGCCACAGTCAATAGATACATCGGATTTTTCGAACCGGATATCCAGCAAATCATCGCCGATAGACTTGCAGATGTACTTCTGTGAGCACAATGTCAGTATCTCGTCAAAACTGCAGATGGCAACAATCGTGTCGGAGTCTATGAGTTTATGATCAACAATACAGCAGTCAGAAACAATATTAAAAAACGTGAACTTAAACAAATCGACTCAACCATTGAGACTTCTGCCAACTCTGGTATGATCTCGATGAAATCCTATGGTAAGAGATTGGTGGATCAGTGAGTAGTTAATAAGGCTGACATGGAGTGGTTATTTGGAATCGATGCTAATTAGTTGTGATGATACATTTCATCTGACATCGCTCTAAAAGTGGTGTTTTTTTGATTCCTATAATATGTCACGGTTTGCAATATCCACCAAGATATTTATAGTGATATTACTTTAGTCTTCTCGTAACCAATGGCACAGTATCGCAAACCTAGATGGATCCAAATCGTATTACGACTGATGGTAATCGGTATTATTCTTGCTGCTTTGGTAGGAGTGATCGTGCCATATCTACCAAGTGGTACTACTGATCCAAGTGGACAAGCAATCGATCTCTATCCTGATGATCCTAATACGACCGAAGTAGTGATTGAAAATCCTAACACTGGGACGATTGTGGAATTCACTGGTAGTACAATTACAGAAGATACTATTATATCTGGAGATGCAGTTATACCAAACTAGTCTCGTTCGATTTCGCCAAGACCTCAGAGTGCATGATAATACTGCACTTATTTTGGCCTGTGCAAATTCACAATCTATCGTTCCGGTCTTCATCTTTGAGTCAGTAATTTTAGACCAGTGACCGGCTCAAGATCCCAGGATCTGATTTATCATCGACGCAATCACACAGCTCGACCAGCAACTACGTGCACGCGGTAGTCAGCTCTATGTGCTCTATGGAGATTCGACTGAGCTGATCCCACAGATTATTCAACAACACAACATCGATACAGTGTACGTCAATCGTAGCTATGGTCGATGAAGTATGACGAGGGACATGCAGATCTGTGACTCATGTCGTGATCAGTGAGTGACGATGGAGTTGTGTGATGACTATCTGCTCGTCGAGCCATGAGCAATCGAGCAACGCAAAGTATTTAGTCCGTATTACAGGCTTCGACAACAGCACCTCAAACGCACAGCTCAGTCAGCTCCAGCTCATATTACTACTCCAGACCTGCCACTGACACATCGAGAAGACATCGTGGATCAGCTTGACGCATGACCTAATCTCTATCGACCGATCGACTATGCGAGCCAAGCGCTGCAGGATTTTGACCTATCGAAATACGTTGCTAAACGCAATAGAGTCGATGTCGATGGCACAAGTAGGTTATCGCCTTACACCAGGTTTGGGATCGTATCGATTAGACAAGTCTATGAAGTAATGTTGACCCATAGTGACGGTCTCACTAATAAGTACATCGCAGAGCTTGCTCGAAGGGAGTTTTGGCAGCATATTATGCATTATTTCCCAGAGACAGTGGATATCGAGTTCCAAGAACGTAAGAGAAATATCGCATGGATCAATGATGAGTCACAGTTTGAAGCTCGGTGCGATGGTCGTACCTGATACCCAATGGTCGATGCAGCCATGATCCAGCTCAAACAAAAAAACCGAATGCATGGTCGTGCACGCATGCTGGTAGCAAGTTTCTTGACCAAACATCTATTGATTGACCGAAGACGAGGCGAGCAACACTTTGCTCGTTACCTGATCGACTATGATCGCAACGTCAATATCGGCAATCGACAGCGAAGTGCAAGTGTTGGAGCAGATCCCAAACCTCTGAGAATATTTTCACCGATCATCCAAGCACAGAAGTTTGACCCCAAAGCGATCTATATCAAACAGTATCTACCACAGCTAGTAGATATTCCAGCCAAGATCCTGCATGATCCGATCACTCATCAGATACCAGACTATCCTGCACCAATCGTCGATCATATCACTGCATATCGTAGAGCCAGAGAAGCATATCGCCAGTCGTATGACGCATTGGAATAATCAAAAAATCTGACTACAATTGAGTCAGATTTTTGTAATTTTTATCGTGATGGATTTAGGCTTTCTTAGCTAAGATGGAGCTTGCCTTGATAATCAGATATTTCTGTCCATCGACTTCGACTTCATCAGGAGCATATTTGGTAAAGTATACCACGTCTCACTCTTTGACCATGATCGGAGCTGTCGTACCATTGTCCATGAGCCTTCCACCACCGACTGCGATGACTTGACCACATCATGGTTTATCTGTGCTATCTGGTAGCACGATCCCTGCGATCGAGCTGGTCTCTTCTGCGATTGGTTGGACAAGGACATTTTCTCACATAGGTATTAGTTTGGTCATCAGGTATATATTAGGATTAAATATGTGCAATAGCACCAATACATCTACAGTGCTATAATAGACAATATGAGAGATAGATCAAGTGAAAATATGAAATCATAATAAGTAATAATTTAGTTGACTTTGTAATTTAGATAGTTATGATACTTTTATAATTTATTATATTTTATATTGCTTCATGATTAATCAAAATGAACCACGGTATTTAAGAAAAACTATTATACCTAAAGATATACCTGGAAAATTCGATGGCGAAGCAGTAAGTATAGAATGACGAAAAAAGAAATTAGCTCATGGAGATATATCTAAAACAATAATAAATCCAACTATGTTTCCTGAATGATTTGGTGAGTGTTACAACGTAGATGGTCTAAAAAGAAAATTTAAGAATGAAGACCACCAACAAAGAATGAATCAAGCTAAAATAGATAAAAATGTGGAAAATTATTTAAAGGAATTTAAAGATTGAGATTGAGATAATTTTAGTTGAGATCTAGAATGGTAAATTACAGTTGCTGAGAATTCTCCATATTCCATTTTTGAATATTGACATGATGACCACTGAGTAAAACCTCAGGCACGGTATATCAGTAGACATCTTGAGGTCTGGTATATTGAGGATACTCGAGATTGGATAGTCACTGACTGATATCGTAGCTTTCTTCGTGCGGGAAGTGGGTGATCACTCACGGGAGTAGCCTCACCACTGACTCGATCATCACCATACTTGGCGTCTCTCATCCAAATACGACAAACTGTCCGAGTGAGATCTTACAGAACTGCTCAGGATAATGATCTGTCATATACTCATCAAATCTGTGATCAATACCCTCATAACGTCAGCATACGAAGATGAGATGATCATACTTTTGACCTCGACTCGTTGCTTGTGACTGGGTAAAAGTCGTTTGAGATGGTGATGGATAGATGATTGCAAATCTTACATCAGCGGACGCGCTATCGGCGACGTCCCTACGATCTGTATCACTCGATCACTCGATCCCAGGATTTTTTGTTCATCTTTCGATTGCATTATTGACTGCATCGATCATCGGTTGTGCCTTGATGAGTAATCATGTATTGCCTCCATAGATCTCATCATCGACTTGTTGATGGCGGTCAGTACAGAAACTTCTTGGATTAATAAAGTCCACCGTGATAAACTGGTCAGTGATTGCTCTATCTATCTTGCTCGCATGTAAAAATCCATCGAACAGCTCAGGAAATAATGTGATAACGGTGATTTTCATGGCTTGATTATAGCGATGTTTGGTGATATTTCTAGTAATATGATTGATCTACTACTCGATCCACTGGATCATACCATCATCTCATAACTTCATCATGTGATCTAGTCATAATGCGAGTCTTTGACGAGATGGATCTGGATAGTGATCTGCAGTATCATAGATATCGTAGGGATCGATCGGAGTTTGCTTGGTACCATCAGGATATCTATCATAAGTATTTCGATGCAGATGTGGATGACTATAATATGTATACTCATGCTCAGCGATCTGATGGGGTGGACGGTCATGTGCCTGCACTAGCGTATCTGTCAAATAAATACCAGATACTCACACATTTCACAAATATTGTCCATGAGTAACTGGCACGAGTCGGCTACACTGATCCAGTGATACAATATGATCTGACGTCAGATTAAATCATTTGGCAAATTGCTCACCAGTATCAGTAGTAAATGGTGGAGTAAACACGATCTCATCGCTGATATAACTCAGATGACCATACAGTAAAAATAGCTGTGTCTGTGGATGATAGATCTGGATACAATATCCTAGAGAATACGTTACTTGAGTGTCATCATGCGTGCGGATGCTTATCGCTCGCTGGATGTTATACGATGCAGATGCATATCCATCCACAGGACTATAGATCGGTGTACCATATGGTACATCATAATCGATCCCAGCATGGATCGTATTGCCGTGTCGCTCACGCCAAACAGTCGCAGCGTAAAAATACCCCTCACTCAGAGCATATCACTGGGGTACATCAGATTGTTGGAATGGGAGAGTAAAATGAGACATTATTTATGATTGATGTAGATTTGTCTGACTGAAATATGATCTTCGTCTGACGATGAGTGTTTGTCATGCTGAAGTTGAGTGATCCGAGTACGTACATAGATCTTGAGAGCATGCTCGGCGTCTGACTGTGTTGCAAACGAATGCTTGACCACTACGCCACTACCTTTTCTTCTGACATATCGAGGATACGACTCAATGTGTCTGGAGAGATATACCACCTCAAACAAGTCAATGAGCATTTGATCAGCTTGAGTTGGCATGTCGTATTGTGATTGATAAAATCCATGGTTTGTTCAGATGTAAGACTGTGTTTTTATCAGGATAATTTATGTTGTAGTTGATATCATATCAGTGAAGTCATCTGAGTGATAGCGGTCTGATTAAGAGATATGATTCTTTCAGATTGTGGGATTCAGAGTTTGATATATTCTGCATTCATACTTTCCAGATTTGCCAGGACAATTAGTTGTTCTATCGTTGCTTCTTCTCTCATATTTTCATCTGTATCAGTATGATTATCTCTTCGTTCTTTGGCTGTCTGTCCAAATAGTGCGACATTGAGTACATCAGCCTCATCTGCATAAATGAAATTGACTTTCGTGTTATCCAGAAGAGTCGGAATGATATGTTTTTTGATAGCATCAGTATGAAGTCTATAATTTACCTTCGTGAGAAATCTTTTGACATTTCGATCGATAGCTTTGTTTTCTTGTTGTTTGAGTCTTTGAAATTCTTTGATAAGATAAAGTTCAAATTCTATAGATATCCATGATGCAAATTTAATCGCGATATCTTTGTGTGCAAATGTTCATCATCAGTATTTACCAGCTTTACTAATGAGTCAGATAGCACCAGTTTTTTCTATCCATTGACTTGGAGAAAGAGTAAAAGCATTTGATCCTGCTTCATTTTTAAAGGAGTCGAATTCGATCCCTTTAAAATCACAATTATTTATTTGTTCCCATAGTCCGAGATATTCGATAGTATTTTTTAATCTTAATCGATTTCTTACGACATCTTTTGGAGATTCCTGATTTTTCCATCTTGCAATATCGGTCAATGAAATATACGATCATTGGTCTATATATTTAGTTTGAATAATAGTTCACATCACCTCAATATGAGCTGGAATTTTCATTTTTTATAATTTATAAGCTAAATATGGCAAATTATCCATAATTAAAACTCTTTACCTCTTCACACTCTCCTCCACGATCATCACCTCCTCATCCGCCAGCTACTACTAACTTTATCAAAACTTATCAATGGTTTTCTGTATAACTTGTTTTGATATATCTTTTAAATCTGATACTTTAATTCCATCATTCTGTGATATCGGTGATTCAAATATTTTATTTGCAGTATTAATAATAAACTCTTTATTATCTTCTCGTTTTTCATTATCTTGTAAAAGATCTATGTAAGTCTCTAATGTTCAAGAAATAATTGCTCTAAAGTTATATTCTTCTTTTAGTTTTTTTTCAAAACTGAATTGTGAATAGAAAAATATATCTAATAGTAAAAATGGAATAAATATAGAAAACCTAAGTAGTATAAGTTCTCGTCAAGATATTCATTCTAGATTACTTATTCATTCAATGAATGGTTTAAATGCACCAAAAACAATACATAATAAAAATATCGCTATAATTGTGGTTCATGTAATTCGTCGTATTCGTTTTTGGTAATGAATCTGATTAGCTCTTTCAACGAGTCTTTCAGATGACTTTCATCATATTACGTTGGATAAATAATCGGTAACTTTTTGTTGAAGTTCTGTATTTTTCTCAACTAATTTAGTAGTATTTTCTTGATTATCATCTGACAATCTTTTATATCAATTTTGGGTTTCTTCTATAGACTTTTTATAATTCTCTACCTCTCATGCGAATCATCCAATGATATCTTTTTTTTGTTCAATGGTTTGTTCGAGCTCCCTTATTCTTTGATACGATGCCTCTGTAGTGTCTAATTTAGTTTGTATTTCAGGGATCAGCTGTGCAAATTCAGATGCAATATTTTTGTTTTCTAAGAGTTTCTGAAGGTCTTTCGTTGTTGCGATATAATCCTTTCTTGCTTGTTTTAACTCTGCTGTTTCAATTGAATAGTTAGAGACTTCTTTGGACACTATTAAATCAGCATATATGAAATCGTAAATTGTCTCAGTCCATGTAAAAATATTAGCTAGATTATTTTCTCAATTTGCGACACCCGGTAGATGAGTCAATATTTGTGTAAGATTGTTCAGCACTCCATTTCTTTTATTCTGAGTGTATTGATCAACTATTACAAGATTTGATTGTTTTGATAAAAAACTGTAGATAGTCATCAGTTTTTCTTGCAACTCCGCAACGGTTGCATCTCATACAGCATCAGGAAAATTATACTTTATTGCATTTTTTTGAATCTCTTTTACTGACTGCAAAAATTCTTTTACCATGATATTTTGTATGCTTTCTGTTGTTTGTTTCATATCTGAGTAAGTATTGATAAAAGTTGTCACTACATACAGTTACTCTACCTCTTCACACCATCCTCCACGATTTGTATCTCCTCAGGTGTCAGTTTTCAATTCATAAACATTATGGAGATCCAATAGAATACTCGCCAAGTGAATTAGCAAATGTTCAGATGGAAATAAGATCAACAGTAACACTCAATTTAAATAGACTTTTTTGATCGATAAATTTTCTCATAAGATCAAAAAGGTTAGAAAATAAATAATAAGTAATAATGATGGCGAATATTCCAATGATAGGATCCCAGAGACATTGAATCTCCATAATATCTATAATCTTTAGGTGCTTTATCATAACATCATTGAGATTCATAATGATGAATCCAAAATCAATTATCCTTTTTTGTTACTAATTTATTTTTTTCTCTTAAACTTACTTAAAGTATATGTTTTTTGCAATATGTATCAAATAGTTTTAATATTTCAAACTTAGGTGCTTTCATTTTTTCTATCCATGGATTATTTTTAATTAAATTTTTGAATTTTATCCAAAATCTTTTGATTAATTGTTTGTCTAAATTTCATTTGTTTTCAGTAAAAATTTTGCTTACCAAATCTACTCTTACAAAAATTATATTCATATTCGGTTATATGTCATTTAAGAAAAGAATATTCTATAAGTTCTTTTGATGGTCATGATGATAAGTCTCTTGATATTCTTTTCAGTCAATCAAACAAATTTCAAGAGTCTATCTGATCTATAAATTTTTTTATACAAACATTTCATACAATAGTCGTGTTATTGTTTTCTGAATTTATAATGACACAAACTTCTTGTATTGGATAATGACCACATGAACAAGTTTCATATGTTTCTCATTTTTCAATATAGTAAATATGATCTAATATCCACTCATTCTCTGCGGAAGACCAATCATTTGAATTACTTAAAGACAATAATTTTTCTTTTAGTTTATATCAATTAGTTCAGTCTGTCATATCAATCTATTTACAAAACTAAAATCTACTCCACCACCACCTGACCATTCATTAGCATCGGTAAGAGCCAGTCGCGAAGTTCGGCGAGTTTTTGGTTTTCTTCTAGATTGATTGTAATTTTGTTCAAAATTGGGTCAATTATTGCATGTGATTTCTTAATAATTTCAATATCTGGGATAGTAATTCTACTTTGCTGAAGATGTTCTTTAGTAATATGTCCCATAGTTGTTTTTCTTAATTCTGCCATCATTTTAAAGTGTTGTAGATAATTAAGTAATTCAAAATAATAATAAGATCTTGGATAATCGTTGGAAGTAACTTTAAAAATATGTTGATTTAGTCAGCCAATCCCACCAGTCCATATTTTAACATCCAAAGTAGCAGACCAAGAAAACAAAACATCACCATTGTTTACAATAATCTTCTTTGGGATTTGTGTAGAAACGAATTCTGAATTTTCTGTAAATCACTCTCCCATTTCTCTAATTTTTATAACTCTATAATAAGATTCATTCTCATTTGGTCTATGTTTTTGACAAGCTAGTCAGTTCGTAAATATAGCAATATCTAGTAAAGTTCAAACCTCCCATCCCATCGGCACTTCTCTCTTGAGCTCATCGCTCCACACCATCTCGCCACCACTAGTTTTGTAGGGATTACCGTTTGTATCAGAGAAATCAAACTGCACAAACCAGTAGTCATACAGTGTCTTTGCCATAGCTTCGAGTTCGGTATTGATGTTGTTGTTGAGTTCGATTTTGAAGTCGAGATCGGAAAGGATAGATGCTATTTTTTGTTGGTCTTTTTTATCATCATGAACAAATACTTCTATATTTAATAAATTTTCTTTGTTCAACTTAGGTTGTGCACTACCAGTAATATATGGTTCAAATTTTATTGTATTAAAACTATAGAAAAGATATTTTGTTACATTATATTCATTTCATTGTATAATATGTGCATGATTATTAACCCAAAATTTACCATTAACTAAATTACAAATATTTTGATTATTTGATTTTAGATTTTCACCATCTTCTGCTATCAATATATACTCTCCATCAAACAAAAAATTATCAACGTAATCGACTATATTCTGAGCTCCGTAATACGGATAGATTTTCGCTAAATTTTCTCTTTGCTTAGAAGACAATGGTATTCTTATATTATTAAATATATCTACCAATGATCTTATCTTTTTCTTTACTATTTTACCCATATTTTAAACCTTTTAGATTATTAAAAATCTTATCTTCCAATACTCTCGACTCAGCAAAATAGTCAGTCAGATTTTTTTCATAATTTTGCATCTTCTGAGCAAATTCTGATGGGGTGATATCCGTATATTCTATCTTGATATCAAAATACTGTCCAGCTGAGAAGCTGTGGTTTTTGGCTATGATCTCATCACGAGTCACTACGACCGAGAGATCTTCGACTTGTGATTTGTTATGAAATATATCGATGATCTGTTGCTCTTCTTCTGGAGAGAGAAGTGTTTTTTGATTCTTCCCATCTTTGACAGTCGTCCCGAGTTTGCTTGCATCCATGAGCACTATTTTCTCATCGTTATGTTGTCTATCGAGGAATATCACCGATACATTGGTTCCTGTGGTAGCGAAGATATTGCTTGGCATACTCACGACACCTTTGAGCATCTTTTGCTCTATCATACGCTCTCTGATTTTCTTTTCTATCCCACTCTGAGCAGTGATAAATCCTGTCGGTACGACGATGGCTGCTTTTCCTTTGGCTGAGAGCGAATACATGATATGCTGGATAAAGAGCAGATAGACAGCCATTTTCTCAGGACTCTTTGGGGTGATATTTGGCACTCACGCAAAAAATCTTTCATTAGCATTTGGTAGGTCCTCTACTTCATCTCTCCAGTCAGAAAAATCCATTTTGAATGGTGGATTGGATACGACAAAATCCATCTTGGTGCCTGCATGTCTATCATGAGCGATAGAGTTCCCTTGGATGATATTACTGATCGAGTGACTCAGGTTGTTGAGGATGAGATTCAGACGTAGGAGATTTGATGATTTTTGTGAGATATCTTGACTATAGATCGAGCATTTGCTTGCTCATATTTTGCTTGCTATATTCATGAGGAGTGTCCCAGATCCAGCCGCAGGATCATATACTTTGGCATTGGTGATATCATCATCTCCTACCAGTATCTCTGCCATTACTTTCGCTACTGAGTGTGGAGTATAATATTCTGCATATTTCCCTCCTCAGTCTTTGTTGTAGTCTTTGATCATATACTCAAAGATCGTAGAGAAAAAATCAAATCCCTCACTAAATATCTCATTAAAATGAAAAACAGAATTGGTAAGTTTGTTGATGATAGATTTTGCTACGATATTATGCTTGGAACGATCAGAGATAGAATTTTGTATGAGTGATTCTTCAAACAAACGAATCTCAGAATTACCATCCGTATGGACAGAGAATATATCATTATTGAGGATAGATATATCATTGAGTGTCTCGTCAAATGTTTTGGCAAAATCATCTTTATCTTGTTGAGAAAAAAGATAAGGAAGCAGATGCTTTGGTTTGAGATGAGCAGTTGTACTCCCTATCTCAAACTCGAGGATTTTGTTATATTCACTATCGGATAATGCTTCTAGATCTTCATAATTTTTGAGATGTGGATGTATTTTTTGTATTTCGTAAAGAAACTTATCACTGATAAATTTATACAAAAAAGATTGTGTAACGATCTTGTATTCATTTGCATCGCCTCACAGTCCATTATGATTGCAGATATTTTTGATCTCGTCGACAAGTTGTTTTACTTTGCTATTATAGTTAGCATTCATAAGTATTGGATTGATAAAGTAAAACTAAGCACCATATTCGAGGATATATTCATTTGCCGTGAGATCACGAAACTGTTTTAAGAGCTCGAACGTGATAATCTTATTATTCATAGGCGATTCATCCAGCGTACTATTGATCATCGGTCAGATATGCTGTTGGAAAAATGCTTTATTTTGTAGCAATCATCAGTTATTATATACTGCATGATCTATTTTTTCTTTTGCAAGTGTCATAATGGTATAGAGTGGGATATTATTACTAATCGTTCCAGAGCGTTCTAGTGATTTGAAGCTACGAGCATATTTTTGATCTCCATCAAATTTTTGTTCCAATACTTGATTTTTACGATTAAGCTCTTTGATTTTGCTATAGATATTTTTTAACTGACTACTCACAAACTGCATTGCGTCTGATGTATCTTTTGTCTCATCAATACTATATTTAGCAAGCAATTCTTTGAACATCTCATACAATGATAGCCATTCTGGATCTTTTTTATGCCGATTATTTTGTAATTCAATTCTTGTTTTACCTGCAATATCTTGTAGATCATTTGCAAGCATCTTGAGTTCTTCTTCTCATTTTTTAGAAAAACTAAAGATGACATTCTCTATCGCTACATTGAGAAGTTGTTTACTGTCGATATCTTTGACAGCTTCTTGAAGACTCAACAGACGGAGACGGTTATTTACTTCGGTAAGTAACGCAGATAATAACGTGATATCAAGCTGCTCCAATGCCTCAGTATGTCCTACCAGACGAGAAATGTTATATAACTCACGAGCTTGTTCAAGAGCGTTTTTGAGTATTAGGATAGTACTCCTGTCTTCGATCGCCGTGACTTGTTGAGAGAAGATTTCTAGATTATCAGTTGAATAATCTGACAATACTGTTGATATCTTATCGAGTCATGCTTCGATTTCATCTTTACCCATAAATAGTGATCCAAAGACATTTTGTTCGTCTTCTCCAGTAGATGAAGTATTATATTCACGATTGAGCTCGTCGAAGTATGCTTTATTGGTCACATCAAATTCTTTGCTAATATCCGCAAAATCAACAACATATCAGACACGGAACTCTTTGTATGGTCTATTGACGCGAGTGAGAGTTTGCAAAAGGTTGTGTGATCTTATTTTTCTTCATAGATAGAGCTTTTTGAGTCTTGGTGCATCAAATCATGTCAATAGCATCGCATAGACGAAGAGAATATCGATTTTCCCATCTTTGAAATCTTGTATTTGTGTTTTTCTTGTTTCTTTATCATTTTCATCGTGCAGGATCAGTGCAGACGATAAGTTGTACTCTGACTTTTTGTCTGCCAATGCCTGATGCATTGCTCTTGCTTGCTCTGAACTATCACACACCACCATTGCTCATATTGTCGTATCTCAGAATCTTATTCTCGAAAAATTAAAATCTTGAGCAATGTATTCTAACATTGGCTCTACAAATTTTGCATGAGCATAGAGATCTTTCTTATCCAAACTCCCTGATTTGATAAGCTCTTTTAGCTCTTTTTCTATTTTTTGTAATTTTTCTCTGTAGCTCGTTTCGATCTCTTCACGCAGTAGCTTCAGTGTATATCAGTCTTTGATTGAGCTATTATAGTAATACTTATGTATATAATTTCCAAAAATATTTCTTGTGGTTTTGAGATCGGCTTTATCATCAAGATCAGTTTCTTCATCATCTACTTTTTTGTGCTCATTGTGCATGATGAGTGGTGTACCAGTCAATGCAATTTTGATCGCATCTTTATCTGAATTATACAGATTTGCCAAGAAACTTCCTTTGGGGTCATAACTTCTATGAGCTTCATCGACAAAATAGATTCTTTGCATAGCGATATCATATCCACTATCGTTAAATACTGTCGTATCTTCGTTGAATTTTTGAATATTGATGACAGTGATTCATTGATTAGTAGTGTTTTTTTTGAAATCATTCACAAGATCTTGTTTACTATTCACTATATGTACTTTCAATCATCTCTTTATAAATTCTTTTTTTGTTTGTTCCAAAAGATCCAATCTATCTACAACAAAATAGAATTTTGGAACTATTTTTTTCTTACTGAAATAATCAGTTAGATATCTCACGCTATAAAATGCAAGTGCTGTTTTACCACTTCACTGAGTATGCCAGATAATTCATCTTTTCTCTCATTGATTGAGTTGATGTTCTATCGCCTTCATAGCAAAAAACTGAGGATATCTCATAATATGTTTTTGGGTCATGAGCTCTCATATTTTGTTGGTCTCATCCACATAGACTATCGCATATTGCAAGACCGTCTGTAGTCTAGATTTAGTAAAAAGTGAGCTTAACATACGATTTGTTGGCTTTTCTATATCTTTATTGGTTATAAATTCAGGAGAATGTTTGAGTGTAGAATAATTCGTATCTCTCAGAATAAAATCTTCCGTATCTATGTTGATATCATGTATATGATCTATAAGTTCACTTTTGAGTTCTTCACGGAAATTATTAAATTTTATAGTATCGTTCCTTGCTGTTGTTGCGTAAAATGCTCATTGCAACTGATCTATCCCAGTATTATCGTATTCCATGTTATTGGAAAAAATTACCAATTGTGTAATATTGATAAATTTTCTAAATGCAGGATTCTTAAATCTTGTATTGATTCTATCTCTTTCGGCTTTGATTCCTTCAGGATTATTAGGTTTTTTAACTTCTATAAAACTCAACGGTAATCCATTGACAAAAACCGTGATATCGGGACGAAACTCATCCTCTCAGCTTTTACATGTCAATTCTGTGCAAACATGAAATGTATTATTATTGAAATTATCCCAATCAATGATTTTGTAACTAGAATTTCATCTGTTCAACAAACGATTATAAAATTGCTTTCATAAATCATCTTGTCATAATTCAAGAGACATATTTTGAAACTCATTTTCAAATACTTTTATATCTTCTTCGCTCTTGTTACTCATTTTATTGATTTTGAAAAACTGGTCACGAAAAACATTAGTGATAATATTTGTTTCTCAATCTATAGTATAAGATGTATCTTTCAATGAAAAATAAGTATATCCTAATCTTGTAAGATGCAGAATTGCAGGGATTTTTACTCTCGTATCTTCATTATGTGCCATATGATTAATTTATTATACAAAAATCTATTCCTACTATATATATTGCCATATCTAACTTCAAGATGATGTTTAGCAAGAAACCACCGACTGAGTTCACATACTCATGATATGCTCGATGGTTTTGCCTTGTAGATGCTCAAGTACAAATGATGGTTGGAGATTGGTCGTGGTATCATACAAATCTACCCAGCATATCTCATCAATCTCAAACCCATGACTTGAATCACTAAAATCAATATCACGGAAGTCAGGTCAGTTCGTAATCAAAAAGAAAAACTCCAAGATATGCTTCTTCTTGCTCGTCAGCAATCACTCGTGGATAAACAACAATGGACCAACATCTGCTTTGACGCCGAGCTCTTCATATATCTCTCTGACCATGCAATCATGCAAGGTCTCCATCTTGTCGATCTTACCTCATGGCAGACAGTAGAAGTCATCAGTGGGATTGAGTCTTACTGTCAAGATCTGACCTTGATCCACGATGATTGCTCTACAGGCGATTTTGTTGACTGCTGATTTGGACATAGTTGATATGATATAGATTATATAAGGAAACACTGCAAAACCTCACGATTTTCTCATAATTTATCGTAATCTATTAAATCAGGTGAGGCTTGCTTTCATGTGTTTCCTCGAGGAAACGCTGTCTTGAACCACAAAATTGACTTTCATATGGAATAGTAAACTTTGTTATCAAGATCAACTTTGATGGTTATTCAGCGTTTCCATAAGTTCAATATGAACAATAAGGTGAGTTTCTGTATCATAGATTGCGTAGCTTGCAGATTCTCTATCGCCATAGATTGCGCCAGGATTGGCTACAAGAGTATCTCATACCAGATGACTGTCTCTGCGGTGGTTATGTCCATAGAGCACAAGATCATACTCTCAAGACAGCGCTACAATACGAGCAAGATCATCATAGTGTGTCATAAATATTTTTGTTGATCATAGTTCGATCTGACCATAGTTAGTTCTGAGTATCTCTGCATGATCAGCTCACTCAAAAAGTTTCATGATCATCCACGCTTCTCCATCGTTGTTTCATCGGATGCCTGTGAGAGGGATTCTCAATTCAACTAACGGTTTTACACAAGCTGATGGTGCACCATAATCTCATAGATGGATGATATGATCGACTGACTGTGATTGGATGTTGGTGATACATTTGGAGAGGTTGTCACGGTGATCGTGAACATCGGAAAGGATCGCTATTTTCATATATGAATAGTATAAATTAATTATTTACTCTCGAGTTTTTCAATAAGTTGAGGAATTTGGTCTCGATGATCGACACGATGAAGTCAGATATCTGGATCTTCATAATTGATATTTCGAGGTCTATTGAGTAAGATCGTAGGGACATTATGCTCGATGAGGTCAAGTGCATAATGATGATTGTCTTCGATCATGATCTCTACTCACAGATTATGACAGATCTGTCGTTTGGGGATTGCATCTGCGCTGTGATATGCAGCAAAATACACTTCATCAAAAATCTTTGCAAAATGCGTATTGATCCACAACATCGTAGAATCATAAAACTGTTTGGGACGAGCTGTGATTACGACTAGCGTATGTCATCATTGCTTGAGAGTAGCGAGTGCATCTTGAGATCATGCGACTGGTACTATATCTGTATGTTTATCGAGCAGTACTGCATCCATTATGCTGAGAGCTTCTTCAAATGTAGTATGTAATTCAGTTATTTGCCACCAATAATAATCAGTGATTTGATCGACTGTGATCAGTTTATTGTTTGTTTTACGATGATGTTCTAATACTGATTCAAGTGTTTGGCTCAGTACTTCATCCATGTCTACTCCGATGATCATGGTGTTCTAGTGTGTATTAAAGAAGAAATCCCGATTACTCGGGATCTACATTATTTCAACTCAATCTGATATCCAGTGAGCTCACCAGCGAGTCTGATATTGCTTGCTCCTTTACCGATCGCAAGTGCTTTCTGATCTTCATCGAGCTCGACATATGCTTTGTGTCATTCGATCTCGACTGCGGTGATACGAGCAGGCTTGAGTGCATCAGCCACAAATTTGGCATCATTGGATGTTTCGACTTCGATGAAGTCCATCTTCTCACCATCAAGTAGTGTCAAGATCGTGTGGATTCTACTACCTTTTTGTCAGACAAATACTCATACAGGATCGACGTTTTCATCATTACTTCCCACGAGTACTTTGGATCTTTTGCCTGGGATACGTACGATCTTGTCAATATATACCTTGCCTTCTTGGAGCTCAGGGATGATCTTAAATAACAATGACTCGATAAAGTCAGTCGAAGCTTGTGTGATATCAAGCAATACGCCGCTACTATCTTTGTCAATCTTACGTAAAAGAACAAATATTTCTTCTCCGATTGCATACATCTTGCCACGGATCTGACCATCAGGAAGTAGTACGACGCTTGTACCATCGATATCCAAGATCACTGTATCACCGACTGCTCTGAGGACTTTTGCTTTGAGGAGTTCACCTTGTTTGTCTTGGAACTTCTCATAAAATCTTTCTTTCTCAAGTGCTTTGATCTGTTGTTTGATGGTTTGAGCTGCAGCTTGTGCACCAATACGAGTAAAGATAATCTCTTCTGGTGTGACGTCTTTGTAGATCTTTTGATCTAGCTCAGGATTATCAGTATAGGTTTTTGCTTGTTCGATCGTAAGTTCTCTTTCTTCTTCTTCGACTTCTGCGACGACGACTCGCTCTCTAAACACTTTGATACTTCCATCTGCCTCGATCTTGATCTGGAGCTGTGCTTTGCGGTCTTCGACGATTCCATCTTTTTTGAGGGCAGTTTTGATACCAAGTTTGACCATATCCATGACTTGCACAGGGTTGAACTTAAAATCCTTGATGAGCTGCATAATAGCTTCCTTCATCGTGTTTGCATCTAATTTCATTGGTGATATATAATATGATAAATAGGTATTCTGACTACTCGTCCTTGTTTCGTTATGAAAAAGTGACACCATACCCATTCAGGCGGCGTCACTACAGTTCAGAGTATCGTCTGAACTCATCATACATAACTATTTTTGCTTTGCAACACCAAATTATAAGATTGAAACAAAGCATCAAAATCATATTAAGGAAACACTGCAAAACCTCACGACTTACTCTACAATCATTGTAATCTAGTAAGTCATGTGTACCCATCCGGGCATCGCAGAATGTTTGCTGTCATGTGTTTCCTCCGGGAAACGCTTTCAACAAACAAAGTTGATTTTGATATAGAATAGTAAACATTATAATTAAGGTCAACTTTGATGGTTATTCAGAGTTTCCTTAACTAGCATAGTTGCTTATTTTATATTCCCTATAGGATCACAATGACTTACAGTTCCGTATTAGTTGAAAAAGTAGCTGCTTATATTAAAGACGAGATGCAATGAATGTGCACTGCACATGATTTCTTTCACATCGAAAGAGTAGTATCAATGGCCCAGAAATTACACGTACTTGAATGAAATGGAGATATTATGATTATTGAGATATGAGCACTGATGCATGAATCATTAGATCATAAGTTTTTTGAATTATGAAATATGCAGATCAGGAAAGATAACATTAAAAGGATGTTATCATCACTAGGAATTGAACATAACTCGATTGATCAAATTATTTTTATAATTGAAAATATATGATACGGAAAAAGTCTCGAACGTAAGGCAGATTTTGTATGAAGTAATGAATTTAAAATTGTAGAAGATGCTGACAGGTTAGAAGCAGTCTGAGCGATTGCGATTGCAAGAACTTTTTCCTATGGATGAAGTAAATGAAGAGAGCTTTATAATCCTGATATTAAACCAGTTACGTTGATCGATAACAATTCGTATAATAATTCAAATGGTTCTTCTCTCAATCATTTTTATGAAAAATTATTATTACTTAAAGATACAATGCATACCGCTACCGGATATCGTATCGCGATCCAAAGACATGAGTTTATGGAGGCATATTTAGATCAGTTTTATCGTGAACGAAATGGTGAGATTGATCTGTAAATATGGTGATAATGTCTATCATAATTTTATTTTAATCCATCGATGCAACTCTTCCACACTGACCAATATATATTACAAGATAATCTCCTCACGATCACTGATCCCAGAGTCGTGAGTCAGCTCACTCGTGTCTTAAGAGCCAAGATAGGTCAAATGATCAATATCCAATCGTCTTCACGAGAGCAGGCAGTCAGATATGAATGTGAAATAACTTCGATTTTGCCAAAGGTGATTAAAGCAACAATCATTGAAACAACTAGACTTAATGATCCAGCCACACATACACACCTCATCATCGCGATGTCCAACAAACGAGATAAGATCGAGCTAATTGTACAAAAAGCGACTGAATGTGGTATTAATAAGATCTCAATTATTCCGATGCAGAGGTCAGTCATCCGTCAGCGCAATGATAATAAGCGATCCAGACTCGAGTCTATCATGATCGAAGCAGTCGAACAAAGTCGAAGATCGCATCTTCCAGCGTTACAATGGTGTGAACGCCGGTCTGATCTGACTCTGTCATGACAAACTCTCATTGCTGATATGGGATGAATTTCAGTGAGTACACTGGCGAAGCAGTCAGAAATCACCATGATCATCGGTCCAGAATGATGACTTGATCCCAAAGATTATGCTGCTCTCAAGAAGTGTTTTCTCGATCATCAGATCACCACGATCTCACTATGATCCACCGTATTGAGGATGGAGACTGCAGCGATCGTAGGATCTCGGTGGATGTGTTTGTAATTTATTATGTATTTTTCATCGTAACAATGAAATGACTCACTCCAGAAAATACTCTGCATGTACAGATTCTGTGGAATTATATGCAATTACATCAGACGATCTCACCAGTTGATGTAATTATACTGCCATGAAACTCTGATGTATCATATATGCCTTATGTGATAAATCTCTATCATCAATGATTTGCACCGCATATAATCTGTAGTGGTAAGGGATCGCCATATATGGGTAAATCATATACTGAGTCTGAAGCAGAACACTATGCAGGTATCTTAATCAATTGATGAGTGCCACAAGATAGTATTGTCCTTGAAGATCAAGCAACGAGTACAGGAGAAAATATGAGATTTAGCTATGAAATTTGTGAGAAAAACCAACGAAATAATATACTAATCATACAGAAACCATTTTTTGAGAGAAGATTATTTGCTACAGCATATCATGAGACATCAAGCACCTGACGAAAAGCTCAACACATCATTATCAGCTCAATGCCCTGTACGATTGATGAATATGATACAATCAATACCTTGCCACTTGATTGGATACAATCACTTGTATGAGATATTCATAGAATCAAAGTCTGTACAGATCAATGATGGATTGCGCCTCAAGTCATACCTGATGACGTCCAGAAAGCTTACCTCACATTAGTCCAACTGTGATATGATCAATTATTAATGAAAGGCTATCCTGTTTGGTAATTGCCTACAACATAATTATACCAATACACATGTCCTCGATCTTTGTACGTCCTCGTGATACACGTCATCGCCCCGATAAGCACCGTCGCAAGGTGAAGTTTTCACTCAAAAATCTAAATTGGAAACTTATCCTGCGCTTGGTAATCATCATTAGTACTATCGTCTGACTTGCTACTATCGTATACCAGCTCATCATGCGTAGTAGCACCTATCGCATGGATCGTATTATTGTGGTGACAAGTGGAGCCAATCCATATACCGTAGATCACACCAAGCCTCTGCAACAAGCACTCCAATGAAAATACTATCTCATCACCAAATACAACAACACGCTCAAACAACTCGCAAGTCAGTATCAGCCGATCTCGCAACTTAATCTACGTAAGCTACAAGTAGGGCAATACGAGCTCTCAGTATCATATCTCCCAGTCAAAGCACTTCTATCATTCGATCAAGTGACTTTTGGTCTGACATCTTGAACTCTCTATCCTGTCGATCCTGAGACGACGTGATATGTGATTGAGATACCATATTATTTCACTGGTATGACCTTGTCTTGATTGTTTTATCAAGTGAGTGCACCCAAGCTTGCACAACAATACCAAACCATCATCAGATGACTTCAAGATCAAGATATCCAACGTCTGACCTATCATGTAGGTGATCATCAGGTCCAAGTCAACACTACTACTCAAGAACTCTATATCGATATTGCAGGCAATGTGTTTGAACAACTCAAAAAATATCGTATCATAGGACAGAATCGCGATCAAATCCCAGCACAACGTATCATCGATCTTGGATCAGTAGAAGACGGAGTAGTAACATATCCGTAGATTTTTTTTCATCTTAGGTTTTTTTCATCTTCAATATCATTATTATAGCTGTATGGTCAAACGCAATCGTACACAACTTCCTGATCGACTCTACAAGATCATCAATCAAAGCAAAGAATCATGGCTGCTATGGTTGTTAGGTATGCTTTTTGTGATTATCTTGATGAGATTATTTTGGTTGCAAGTAGTGACAAGTTTTAAGTATGATGATCAGCTTATCCAGCAACATTTTACCACGCAAGATCTCAAGGCGGATAGGTGAAACATCTATGTGACTGATGACTCTGGTCAACCGATGCAACTCACCGAATCGATCGATCTATATACAGTTAGTATTGATCCCAAATATGTTCTTCATAAAGATCAAGTCATCAAAGTGCTTACACCATACATCTATCAGCATTACTGTAGTCTGCGTGGTACGGCAGCGCCTGATAAGCTAAGCTGCATCCAGTGACTCGAGAGTTTTACTCAAGAGGATATTTTTCCTCCTACCAAGCATCAGTTTTTTGTAGTGCAAGATCCATCAAGCCTGACTAATTCATGAATCACTACTGGTGGAGTCATCGATACGACGATAGGGACGGGGATTTCAAGTTTTGATGAAGCAGAGTACAGTAAATATCTTACTGCCAAACAACAAGTAGTAGATGCATTTACTCCAGAGCAAGCTACCACATTGATCCAAACAAGACTCAACACCATCATCAATCCCTGAGTCAGACAATATAATTTTGTCTCATTTATTGAAAATAATGAGCTACTTGCCTATCTCGCTACCAATCCGCTCCCGTATCTGACACTAGAAAATAATTTTTATCTCTACACAATACCCTCCAAAGTAACTAATGTACAGGACGTAAGCAAAGAGCTCCAGATCATACTCTCGCAGTATGGAGTCAATTTGACCACTGATAAAATCCAAGCACTCCTTACTCCTCAACAAAACAGATACGTCAAGCTCATGGAAGGAGTATCAAGCATCATCGCCACCAATATGATGAATATCAAGAAACAATATCAAGCCAATACTGGCTGGACAGTCTCTACCGATGACGGCAAGATACCACTATTCCACGGATTAGAGTTTGAAAGATCATCACAAAGATATTATCCCTATGGTGATTTTATGTCTAATATATTAGGATTTGTGGATGCAAATGACAAATGATTATATGGTGTGGAGGAATATTTCAATACACAACTTGCAGGTCGTGATGGCAAGATCAACTGACTTGGAACACCGTGGTTATGAAAGGTGGCGAGTAACGAGCTCGATATCGAAGCAGCTCAAAACGGTAAAGACGTCATGCTCACCATCAACCCCACCATCCAAAGAGAGATCGAATCAATCATCAAATGATACAACATTGAGTTTAGGTCAGACTCTATTTCTGTGCTTATTATGTCTCCTCGAAATGGAGATATCGTAGCGAGTGCTAACTATCCTACTTTTGACCCCAATCAGCCCAATGATGTCTATCAGGTCAAGCCTCTCGGACCCGAAGCAAGATATCTCGTGCAAGATCAGACTTATGTGGACGTACCAATGTATCTACTCTCTGGAAGCAAATTATTGCCAGCAACCACGGCGCAGCGTTTTGATACTTCCATCCCCAAATACATCCATAAAAACATCAACGGACCGTCAGTATTTATTGATAAGACGATCGCATATCCCTATGAGCCAGGAAGTATCTTCAAGCCTATTACTGCATCGATTTGACTTGATGTTGATGAGATATCTCTGTACGATAGATACTACGACAAAGGTAAACTCACAATCTGACCATTTGAGATTAGTAATGTATCAAAAGCTTGTCTTGGGACACATGATTTTCTCCACGCACTGCAATATAGTTGTAATGTTGGTATGATCAGAATTATCCAAAAGATCCGTGATTATGTGTTTTATAACTACTTAGATAGGCTGTGATTTGGTAAGCTGACTGGTGTCGAGTTGGGCGGAGAAGATGAAGGTATGATCCCAGATGTAAGTAAAGTGTCCAGAGCACAATTTTATAATAATTCCTTTGGTCAAGGACTGACGACGACTCCGATCCAGATTGGGCAAGCGTTTAGTACTATCGTCAATGGTGGATATGTCATCAAGCCCACCATCCTTAAAAAGCTCGGCTGAGTCACTCCTCAGAGCAATCAAAGCAAGCGTATCAAAATCTTTAAGGATACCACCTCGCAAGAAATGCTTGATGCGTTATATGTGGTAGTCAATGATGGTCAGATCAAACAATTTGCTCTCCCATGATATACGCTTGGAGGCAAGACTGGTACTTCACAGATTGCTTACAAAGGTAAATATCAACAAGGTGCATGATGGACCAATGGTAGTTTTGCAGGTATCATCACCAAAGATAATCTCAAATACGTCGTCGTAATACAGATTCGTCGCCCAAGACAATCCGTGCGGGGAGAGCTCACTGCTGGTAAGATCTTTGGAGATATCGCCAAATTCTTGATCTTATATGAAGGGATTGATAAATAGAAATATTAGATAAGAAAACACTTCAAAACCTCACGATGTTCTCAGAATTCATTGTAATTTATTATATCGTAGAAGGTTTGCTGTCATATGTTCACCGTTACACGGTACTATAGTCCTCCGGGAACTTCGTCTAACACATAAAGTTGTACCACAATGGCATAATAACTTTAATATATAATAATAAACTTTGTTATTAAAATCAACTTTGTTATTAAAATCAACTTTGTTATTAAAATCAACTTTGTTATTAAAATCAACTTTGATGGTTATTCAGCGTTTCCATAAGTCAGAATTGGGTTTTTATCAAAAAGAAAAAGCCTGACTGAATACAGTCGGCTCCCAGAGTAGGGACCGAGACTGGTGGTCTTTATAACTTAGACCACTCGTACGAGGATAGCATCGCCATCATAGTATGAGTGTCCTGAAAAAAGAACGTCTCGATCCCCACAATTGTAACACAACACTGTGTAGTGTTGGTTAGTATGTTCGAGGAAATACCTCTACACCACCACCTGTTGATCGTAAGCCACCGTAGAGTAACCAAATCGATATCTTCAAGTCATAGTGATAGTATAATGATACTGATACATGCTATATCAAGCAATTATATACAACCAATATGCTGACTTATATGTGGTATGTAGTGACATTGATAAATTAGTATGTTTGATTGATAACAAGGGGTTTACAGAAGTACAATTAGATTGCATTGTAAGGTAAAAATGATTATCAATGTAATTAATATTGGTAAAATCTTTAATTTAATCTATTAAATTCCTCGAAGCTTGCTTCGAGTGGCAAACTATAACAAAAAGATACTTACAAAATCTAAATTAGAGTTAACAGAAGTACATTCTACTCTGTATATACTGCGTGTGCTTGCACCGCGGTAGTTAATTAAAAACTTTAAAAATATAGAATAAAAATATAGAATTAGAAAATTTCTTTAAAATTAACGAATGAAAAAACAAAACTATATTTGCTAGAAAATACGTTGAAATACTGTCTAAAGAAAAAAAGCCTGAGAAATTGTTTCCTCAACGAATTATTGAAATAAAAACTTACTTTATATGAGAATAAATTATTTTAAAATAACCAGTACTCCATTAAGGAAACACTGCAAAACCTCACGACTTACTCTAAAATCATTGTAATCTAGTAAGTCATGTGTACCCATCCGGGCATCGTAGAAGGTTTGCTGTCATGTGTTCACCGTTACACGGCACTATAGTCATCCGGGAAACACTTCCAACAAACAAAGTTGTACCACAAGGGCATAATAACTTTGATATATAATAGTAAACTTTGTTATCAAGATCAACTTTGATGGTTATTTAGTGTTTCCTTAAGATTACTCATTCCTAAACACTGACCAGTCGTACATGATCGACCTAATTTTATCACTGATCTAACAATAGCTCTATGAATGATAGAGTTTGGTCAAAATATAAAGACCAAAGAAGAAGGAGCTAAGCTAATGCGAGAGCTACACCAAGCACAGATTAATAATGTAGACTGGATGCAGGCTCTTACTCAAGCCAAAAAAGATCTAGAAGAAATAATTTCTGAATAATCTACTGGTACACATTACCTCTATAATCAATATTAATAATCTGACCTTTATTATTATCGATAGAGTAGATTATTCTGATTTTTCCGACACGTACTCTATACATATTGTCTTGACCTACAAGTTTGGTGTGGTCCAATTGTTCCCAGTTTCACATATTAATCAGCTGGATGATATGTAAGATCTTTTCTTGTTCTTTGTGTGTTAGTTTGGACAGAAATTTAGTGATTTTATCCATGGTTGTGGAGTTGCTGGATAGAAGCAATAATTTGTTCTGGATCAATACCAGCATCGCTATAGATCCCAAAACCATCTTGCGATTCGTAATATACGATATCATCTCAGTGATTGATGGTGAGAGGTTTGATCAATAACCCCTCATTAGTTTCTACTGCGACGAATTTTTTGGTGTCAAATTGAGTTCTTCGTTTTTTGGGAAGAGTGATTTGACCAGTATTAAACATGGTGAGTGTGTGAGTCATTATTATAGTATAATTAATTAAATTAATAGATTTAACTAATTGTATCAAAATATCTCGTAAATACAAGATAATCTCACATCTACAACAATCTACTTTCCCCTATATATTCTGATCCATATGATTAGGATACTATGATGAATCCTATCAAATCTCATTATAAAAATATCGTCATTGGAGCATGAGCTGGCTGACTTACTTGTAGTTTGGCGCTTGCTACTGCTGAGCAAGATTTACTCTTGATCGAAGCCAATAAGATCGGAGGCGAATGCACTCATACCGGTTGTGTTCCAAGCAAAGCACTGATCTCATACGCACAAGATCATCTTTGAGTCGGGCTGAGTGAAGCACTCAAGTACGTGAGACAGATTAGACAGCACTTTGTGCTAGAAGAAACTCCTCAAGCAATTCAAAAAAAATACCATATCGATATTGTAATGTGATATGCTCGTTTTGTTGATCGCACATCTTTGATTGTGAACAATCAAATCATTACCTTTGATTACTGTGTGATTGCTACCGGTGCACAAGCCAATATCCCAGAGATCTCTGGACTGGACAAACATGACTATCTGACGCATGAGAACTTTTTTGAGTATGAATGAGAATTGTCGAACCTGACCATTATCGGTGGTGGATATGTCTGATGTGAGATCGCCAACGCATGTGCCAATCTATGAGTCCAAGTAACTATTATCCAACGCAACGATAATATCATCCCCAATGAGTCACTACAAGCCATCAAAATATTACACGATGATTTAGTGGCCAAAGGTGTTGTTATTTACACTTGAGCAGACACTACATCAGTTGGGTCAGCCCATATCATAATCCGTCATTTGTGAAAGGAGATTAGTATTACTCACGACCAACTCTTGATCGCTACTGGCAAAACTCCCAAGCTGGACTGATTATATCTCGACCAAGCAGAAGTCAAATATAGCGATAAGGGAATAACTGTCGATCATCGCAATCGTACATCGACCAGAAATATCCTTGCGATCGGGGATTGTGTGGCGGACAACCCGCACTTTACCCATCGAGCAGATCACGAGGGGATCAATGTATTCAAATACCTCTATCGCAGGATCATCGCATCTCGTAGCTATAGACAACAAGTAGTACCATGCACGATTTACACTGATATTCAGATCTCGAGAGCGGGGATGAGCACCAGCGATATTACTGACCGTACTCGTGGTTCATATGTGGTCATCACGATGCCTTGGGACGCCAATCACAAATCTGTCATCACGCAGAATACGGTATGATATATGACGATTATTTTTACCAGGCTGACTGGAGTGATTGTAGGTGCAGAGATTGTGGGTCGTGATACTGCTGAGATGTTGACATTGTTGACGTATTTGGTGCAACATGAAAAACGTGCATATGGAGTCACAAGTCAAATCTATCAGTACCCAGTCAGATCGCATCTGATCAAGAAGATCTGTGGACAATATACTATCCAGACTATCCAAAATATCTGATCAGAGATCAAGCGACGACTTCGCACCAACTCGTTTAAGATCATCGCCTGAGTGTTTTGGCTCATTATACTGATCGCATATTTTGTGATCAAATCTCGCCTGGGTCTCACTAACAATGAAATCGGCCAACAATTGCTAGTATTCTTCTCCGAATCAAAGTACGGTGCGATATTATTTATATGATTGTTTGCGATTAGACCGCTCACATTTTTCCCTGCAGTCATACTGACGCTGATGTGAGGCATATTATTTGGTCCGATCTGGTGAGTAATCTATACATTTATCGGAGATAACATCAGCGCAAGCGTTGCATACTGGATCTGACGCTTACTGGGACGTAGCGACACACCATACAAAAAATGAATTATTCCTCTGATCAAAAGTAAGATGAAGTGAGACTGACTGCTGTCGGTGGTATTGATCAGGCTAGTCCCGATCAACTTTGATCTTATTAATTTTAGTCTTGGGATCATCGGAGTCAAGTATGTCCCGTATCTCATCGGTACCGCGATTGGTATAATACCAGCGATGACAGCAGTCGTACTTGCTGGTGCAAGCCTACAAGGCAATACAACATTAAATTTCGATAATTTCTCACTCAATACTAGTTATTTGTTGATTGCAATCTGACTCTATATTGTTTCGATTGGTATTACGTTTATACTGAGAAGAAAATATAAGATTTAAAACAAACCCTGCTGCATCCCATTGGTAATCGCTCACTTGAGCTCATCGACCAGCTTGACCATACTAGGAAACCCAACTTGAGTCAGAAATAATTGCTTCATCTGATCATAATCCAGATTGTAGCGGTAATGATCCATTTCACATTCTAAATTTGGCACGTCGTAGAGCTGGATCATTTTTTTGGTATGGGGAATGATAGAGGCTGACTTGAGGAGTTTTTCACGAGTTTTGGGATTGAGTTGATCGAGGTTATGATAGAGGTATTCCACTGTACCATACTCGCTGATCAGCTGTTGTGCGATCTTAGGACCGATACCATTGACTCATGGGATATTATCACTTACATCTCCGATCAGCGTGAGATAGTCCACCATCGAGCTCGGCTCAAACCCAAACTCTGACTGGAATCTGACATGATCCCGCATCTCACGTTTCATAGGGTCTTGGATCACGACTCATGGCCTGAGGACTTGTTTGATATCTTTGTCTGCAGTATAGATGTGATATTCGATACTACTATCACAATTTTTCGCAAAACTATACAACACATCATCAGCTTCATATCATGGACAAGCCACCTGAGGAAGTCAGATCTGAGTCATCAGATGATGAATTACTTGGATCTGCTCTCCGAAGTCATCAGGCATTTTGACTCTATTAGCTTTGTATGTCACATCTGCATCGTGTCTGATCGTCTTGCTGGGTGTATCTCGTACAATCACAAAATAATCTGGCTGCTCACGCAACAGCGCCAACATCATTTTACAAAACCCATATACCATCTGCATAGGCTTGCCCTCCGAGTTTATCATCGCCGGCATCCCGTGGTATGCTCTGTAGAGATATCCTGATCCATCGAGTATGTATGCTTTGGCTTTTGTCATGATATAGAATTATTTGATGAAGCTGACCGACGTTACGATTTGTGTCTTAGTGTGCAATTCATAGTAACCATCACTACCACCAAATCAATCACCAAAAAACCCAACTACCGAAGTAGTCAGATTTATATTGTTATATACAATTATCTCGATGTTTGTAGATCGGTAAGAAGTCTAGTGATACCCGGCAAACGTCTGATAGATAGTAAGTTTGTTGTGATATTCAATGCAGATCAATTCTTGATAATTTCTAAACGGCTATTAGCCCCGTTAAACCATCCAAAAAGATTTGATCTTCTTCAATTCTTGAGATCATTGATCTGACCTGCTGTCTCATTGAGATTGATTACTCATCATACTACCTGCAGATTTCCTCCAAATACCCAAGTGTTGCCTAAATTATTATTTCTCACAATATCAGATTTAAATCATTTTCATGAGATCAATACTCATTCAATAATCTGCTTAATTGGAGTATTATATCTTTCTCCAGCACTATTAAATCTGGCATAGATATTTCCATTTGGTACTACTGCTAGTATTCCATTCTTAGCATTTCAAAGTATCGTTAGGTCACCATTTTTAACAATAATTGTTTTATTGTTTACTCATAATGCTGGATTAAAATTACTGATTGTAGTATTTCACTCATACACATAGATTTCATCATTTGGGACTTTTTTGCCTCACATAGGCATATCATTGTCATTGGATATGTTTTCGGTAGCTAGGGCTGAATATAGAATCACAAAGTCATTAACAAGGAATTTTACATTTTCAGATCATCTAAAGTCAGAATTAGAATTAGTACTGACCGTGGTTGTCAAATTCTTAATACTTCTACCATCGAGACCGATAATATCATTCATGATTTCAGCATCTTCTCTCGTAGCAGATAGTCCGTTGGCTTGAATCATATACGGTTTAGATACGGTGATATTCATGCTACATGAGGTGTTTGAGCTAAATCTCGTTGCAGATCTCTCGTATGTCACTTCAGTTGTAGATACTCCATTGGTTACATATGTTGTTTCTTTTCTATTACAAGTATAGTAGTTAATATTGTCCCAAACGATCTGATATTCTCATAGTTTGTCAAATTTACCTGTTCCCCAGTGCATTGGTGTAATATATGATGCTCATATTGCTCATGCATAGGAAGTTCTTACTACGTCACTTGATCTATTGAGATACGTATCCAATAGTGGAGATGATTCAAACCTTTGTTTTAGATCACAGCGCTTAACGATTGTGTTACCTCTTTGATTTTGACTATTCGATAGGAAGAATTCACAACGTTGTCCATATTCACTGTCATCAATACCTCATCATAAGATGTATGTTTTTGTCCTATCTGCGGTTTTGGCATCAATAGAAGCACAACTTTGTACGGTTACGACATCATTTTTGTTATCATAACTCCACCAAAATGCTACAAATTCACCGATCATTACATCTGGGGGGTCGATCATACCACATGTTACTCATTTGGGCTTTATGATTGTGGCTCCTGTAAGTGTAGAAGGTGGTCTTGTAGTCGTCCTACATGATGAACTACATCAGTCGCCATCCACTCTATTGCCATCATCGCATTGTTCTCTATTATTGACTGCACCATCTCCACAGAAGATGTAGGTTGTCCCTGGTTCACAAGTGACCTTAGTAGGATCGCAAAGAGGTATAGTTGGTCTTTTGATAATACCCGCATCGATATCAAGCTTTGATGAAGTATCGAGTTTGAAACATCTTGAACGATTAAGATTGTTAGGATTTGCATCACTATCTTTAGTAATATCGCTACCTTGTAGATATGGACTAAACTCTACTGTGTAGCCAGCGATAGTAGGCTTAACAAACTCAACCAAGTAATCACCACTAAGTGTCAATCCATCAAACAAGTATGCTCATCAAGCTGTGGTAGAAGTTGATTTTAAAAGTACAGGGGCATTGATATTTGTACAATTATATAGATTGACCGGTACTCCAGCTGCTCCGACTTCATTTGTGTCTTGTTGACCGTTTTTATTTGTATCATCCCATACAAAATCACCAATTTTACCATTGAGACCTACTTTGACAGCAGTATTGGTACAGGTATTGTTAGTTCTAATAATAATGAAATCTTTCGCGCTAGCTGCTGAACAAGTCTGGCTCGCTTGTGCTACCGTACAGTAAGGTACGGGCGTCGGTAGGCTTACTGCTGTAGACAATGGTATCATTACATTGAGTCTTGGACTAGGTAGATTTGATTGTGGAGCACATCTATCAGCTCAGCTTCATTTGTAGGCACATGCTAAGTTGGTGTCTAGATAGTAATATTGATTGACTTGATAGTTCACTGGCCCATATGATCAAGTCTGACTATTTACTTCACATTCAGCACGATAATTACCCTCTGGTATACCCGTGATTGTGCCAATACTATTTGCTGCTGTTCTTATGAGTGTAGTTCCACTATAGATAGAAACTTTCCATGATGTAGCGTTATTGCCCTGACAGTTATAGTCGATATTATATCATCCATTAACTTGTACTGTAGTAGTAGTAAGACTAACACATGATAGTAGATTAATTATCTGATTGTCATTTATTAAAGTGATCGTAGCAGTATCCTCATTATTTGTAAGATTGGAGTCATTATCAGCAATGATCATCACTCTATTAGTCATTGGTGTTCATGAAGAAAGTCCTCATCTATATCTTGCAGTGATAGTTACAGTTTTAATCTGACCTTTTGCGAGAGTTCCAATATTCCATACAGTCACTTGTCATGTTGAAATTGGACCAACTTCTCACAATGTAGATACAAATTCCATAGTAGCTGGTAGTGTATCTCTTAAGACTACATTGGTAGCTGTAGTATTTCATGTATTGATGGCATTGATTGTCCATGTAAATAACTGACCAGTAGTATTAGGTATAGTAGTTGTCGGTGGATTTTTAGTTACAGTTACGTCTACTGTATCATTAGGTACTTTGATAATTTTGACCTGAGCTTCACCAGTATTATTGCTGAAGTTAGTTTCTATGCTATTTGTTTTTATTACAGTTCTGTTGACTAAAGTTCCACTAAATGTGTTGCTTCATCTATATCTAGTTTTAAGGGTGATTGTCTTTTCTTGTCATACGGCAAGATCACCGATTTCCCATCTCAAAAGTGTAAATAATCATCTATTTTGAGTTGAAGATACTGGCAAACTACTAGTCACAAGCTCCAATTGGCTTGGTAATTGATCTTCGATTGATACATTTTTAGCTACAAATGGCCCATTATTTTTGTATTGTAATGTCCAGTTTACTTCCTTGTTTCATGTATTATATATTTCTGACTTATCGACAGATTTTACGATCTGGATATCTAAAACATCGCCCTTGATCAATCATATATCTACAAAATCTTCAATATATTCACATGTTGATCTCCATCATCTTGTTCCAGTGAGTTTAGTCTCGTTGAGGTTACTATTAGTTATTGGATGTTTCGAATAGCCATCTTTGTATTGTATGGTAGGACCAACATATCATTGTGGTAATGTGTCCATTTGCACATAGTATAACAACTGAGGATTAAGATTATCAAATTGATAACGTCATTGAGAATCGGTAATCGTACTAGCCAAATATGTTCACTGGTAACTATCAGGCATATTACGGTTTGGTAGATCAGGACGAATAAGTCAATGTACACTAGCGTCACATGCGTATAGTTTCAGTACTACTTGACCAATACCATCTTGACCACGAGTTTGCATCAATCCATCTTTGTTGGTATCTTCCCAAACATAAGTACCCAGTTTAGCATTTCATTGGATTTTAATATCTTTTGTACAATATTCGTACGTATGACCTCAATAACTACATACTACCTTATAATTACCTGGTTTGGTAAAATTATAATCATTTCGTTGATTTGGAATCATTTGTAACTCCTTACCCTTATCGTCAAATACGCTTATTTTAAGTCATTCACCAGGGATTGTGGGATTACCGATTCCATCACAAAGGAAATTTACATATCAAGGGTCACCAATATAGGGATTTTCCATAACAGGACGCAGTGAAGCATAATTTCAGACTTTGTATTCATTTCCTGCTCAGTCAAATCTACGAGGATTATCAGATACGTGGCTCACTCATGGACTTACAGTCAGAGAACCACATTTTTTCACATTGTCTGGTAATACCACTCATGCATCTATGCCAAGATTAATTTCATTCGCATCTATCTGGAAACATTTAGTTTTATCTGTGCTTGGATCTACGTCGCTATCTTTATTACGATCGCCACCTACTCATTGACTAGTCCATGACAGAACACCTTTCCGTAAACGGAAATGAACATAGTATTTGCCTGTTGGAATATTTTCAAATCAGTATTCTCATTTGTGTGCAGCTACCGTAGTACGCACTAAAGCACCAGTATAATTAGCAGGGACAGTGCTATTGGTAGATAAGTCAGGACAACTTCTTAACTCTACTATCATCTCACCTACGCCATCATTAGCAGTATTAGTGTCTTGAAGTCAGTCTTTGTTGTTATCAATAAAGATTTTATCTCCTATTCTATTGTTTCAATTTGATACAACACAGTTATTACCTGGTTTGGACGCTGCCAGACACACTACATCTCCTGGTGCATAGACTGAGCTTGACATATAATTAGCAGTAGGACATTTTTCTCCTATAAGGTTTTTCCAAGTTCATTGGTCGGTACATTGGTATTTGTTCCATGGGTAGTCCACTGGTTTTGCCATACACACTGATACTGGCTGAGATACAGCACACACAAAAGCACCATTGGAGTAGCTATTTGACAATGGAGTAGTAAGACTTCCACATGCACCTACTTTTTTCCATACACTGTCCTGACATTGATAACTATTAAATGATTTGTCTCAAGGTTTGCCACATGTACAAGAATTAGTATCTTTGTCTGAATAACATTTATTGTCATCGGGACAATCCTGTACTCTTTCTCAACAACCATTATCAATATCTCACCAAGGAGAACAAATTCTTTGAGTTGCCTTTACTCATTCACATTTTCATAGAGTACATGTATTGGTTGATCAATCACATCCAAATTTACACATAATTTCACCTCCACACTTATTTGAAAGATATCACCATTGATTACAGCTGTAGCTACAATCCACATCTCATTTAGGTTTACATGTGCCGCTGGTACATACTTGATCTGATGTGCAGCTCTCAGTGACTTCTCAGCAGTTGTTTTTGACTCTTTGAGCATCGAGACACGATCTTGCACCATTATCCTTACAGACTGATGTGTCTGAACAATATGCTCAAAACTCTCATCATGTTGGTTTACATGAATTATTTTGACATGCTTGAACTCTTGCTCCACAACTGTTTTCCACCATTCAATTTTCATCACAGTACAATCTACCATCAGGTTGACAGCAAGTAACTACTGGTCACTTGTCACAATTCGGATCTTGTGGGAAGCTGCCTGCTGAAGAGGTATTGATGAAGGTTCACAATACGCCCATACAGATCATTGACATCATTAATTTCACAAATGTTTTCATAAGCAATAAATTTATAAAGTACTACCATAACTATACGCAGGTATTTATTCTAATGCAAAACCTTGAGTTCAAATTGTACACTAGAGATTGACAAATATAAAATAATACAACCAATAATTTTTTAGACTGACGTAATTTATATCAAATTAGGTGATGCAGGATTGGTACGAGTGATAGAGTTACGTATCGGCACTATGGGAAACGCTGAATAACTATCAAAGTTGACCTTGATTACAATCTTTACTATTCTATATCAAAGTTATTATGCCCTTGTGGTACAACTTTGTGTGTTGGAAGCGTTCACCAAAGACACTAACTTCGCACCGTCCCTAAGGACTATAGTACCGTGTCAACAAGTGAACACATGACAGCAAACCTTCTACGATGTCCCGAATAGGTATACTTGATGTAATAGATTATAGTGAATTCTGAGCAAATCGTGAGGTTTTACTTGTTTCCTTAAAATAGTTATTTATTCCACAAATATTATTTTTTTTTACTAAAAATTCCGAAGTCTCATATGGTGGATTTGATGTAAAAGCATCTAAAGTAATTAAATAAGTATTCTCTGTGAATAATATTTTTAATTTATCCAACATGATTTCACATTATTTTTCATGTAATTTTGGACGCTAAAACACCACAAAAGCCTATGTAATTAATCATTTCAATAGTATCACAAAATTAGTGTCAGACAACAATGATATTTCTTCAAAAAAACTCTTGAAATGTGTCTCAACTTTTGTATAACCCAGCCTAGTCAATCGGAATGGGTCATTAACATTATTGAATTACTTTTTTGAAAGGAAGTAAATTTGTTTAAAAGCAAAGAATGGATGCCTCGGGTGGTAGAGCCGATGAAAGACGTGATTGGCTGCGAAAATCTACAGTAAGGTGCCAATAACCGCTATAGCTGTAGGTCTCTGAATGGGGCAACCCGTACTCTAGTAGTACACAAATGTGGGAACCTGGTGAAGTGAAATATCTCAGTAACCAGAGGAAAAGAAATCGTAAGAGATTCCCTTAGTAGAGACGATCGAACGGGGACATAGTCCAAACCAATTACATGTCAAGGTGCTAGCCGTTGTGTAATATGGGGTTGTGGGATATATCATGAGTGACTAGTACAGCTCAAATAAGTTACAAAATTGTAAACACACAGAATCTTCTGGGAAGTTGAACCATAGCGGGTGATAGTCCTGTATGTGTGTGATTCAGTCTTATTGTATATACTTCCCAAGTAGCATCGGACACGAGAAATCCGGTGTGAATCTAGGCGGACCATCGTCTAAGACTAAATACTCCACCACACCGATAGCGCATAGTACCGTGAGGGAAAGGTGAAAAGAACCCTGGAAAGGGAGTGAAATAGATTCTGAAATTTTTTGCTTACAAGGGAGTTGGAGCGGACTTGATCCGTGACAGCGTACCTATTGATGAATGGGTCAGCGAGTTAATGGCACTAGCAAGGTTAAGGCAGTACATAGCTGGAGCCGTAGGGAAACCGAGTCTGAATAGGGCGATTAGTTGGTGTTATTAGACCCGAAGCAATATGAGCTAGGCATGGGCAGGTTGAATCCCCACGAGAGTCGGGAGGAGGACCGAACCGGTAGGTGCTGCAAAACCTTCGGATGACCCGTGTTTAGGAGTGAAAAGCTCATCGAATATTGTAATAGCTGGTTCTCGCCGAAACAACTTTAGGGTTGACGTGTAATATATTCCGTCGGAGGTAGAGCTCTTGAAAGGCTAGGGGGTGCGAAAGCATTTACCAAACCTTACTAAACTTCGAATGCCGATTGGTGCGAATTACACAGTTAGACAGTGGCAGCAAAGTGTCATTGTCAAGAGGGAAACAGCCCAGATTACTGACTAAGGTCCCTAAATGATATGCTAAGTGGAAAAAGAGGTTTTTCTGCTATGACATCTAGGAGGTTTGCTCAGAGGCAGCAATCCTTTAAAGAGTGCGTAACAGCTCACTAGACAAGCGGCGAAGCGCTGAAGATTTAACGGGGCTAAGCTATCTACCGAAGTCGTAAAATCGTATCGTTAAGATATGATTGGTAGGCGAGTGTCGTATACAGGATGAAGTCGTGTCGTGAGGCTAGATGGACCGTATACGAGCAAAAATGCTGACATAAGTAACGTTTCAAGGTGAAAATCCTTGTTGCCGAAAGCCTAAGGTTTCCTACGCAACGTTCATCGACGTAGGGTTAGTCGAGGCCTAAGATACTCCCGAAAGGGTTATTCGATGGATAACGGGTTAATATTCCCGTACTTTATAGTAGAGCAATGGAGTTACCTATTGGGTCATGTTAGAGCTTCCTAAGGATGGGAGTTGAAAACACAAAACGATGTTTGATAGGAAAATCCGTCAAACGCATGTAGTTGAGTGTCCATACGATTACGTCAGAGATGATGTGAAAGTCTAATCGATCTGGTAGCAAGAAACACTTCTAGCATTCAATCTATTATAAACTCGTACCGAGAACAGACACTTGTGGGCAGGTAGAGAATACCAAGGCAGTCGAGATAACTAATAACTAAGGAACTTGGCAAAATAGCGACCGTAACTTCGGGATAAGGTCCGCCCCGCAGCAATGCGGGGCCGCAGCGAAAGAATGGGGGGAACTGTTTATCAAAAACACAGCTTTCTGCTAACACGTAAGTGGATGTATAGAAAGTGATGCCTGTCCAATGCCAGAATGTTAATCTTCCTTGTTCACGCTCGGAAGCCAAGCACTGGTGAATGACGGCCGTAACTATGACGGTCCTAAGGTAGCGAAATTCCTTGTCGGGTAAGTTCCGACCCGCATGAATGGCATAATCATCCCCATACTGTCTCAGTTTTAGACTCGGTGAAATTACATTCCCGGTGAAAATGCCGGGTAGATACAATTAGACGGGAAGACCCTGTGAAGCTTCACTGCAGATTGGTATTGTGTCGTAGCATACATTGCTCAGTATAAGTGGTAGGCGTTGAAGCATTGACTTTGGTTGGTGTGGAGCCAACAAGTGAGATACCACTCATTGTATGTCGCGGCACTAACCCCGAGAATCGGGGGACATTGCTTGTCGGGCAGTTTACCTGGGGCGGGTGCCTCCTAAAATGTAACGGAGGCGTACAAAGGTGTGCTTGAAACGGATGGAAACCGTTTTGAAAGTGTATTCGCATAAGCACGCTTAACTGTTAGATTGACAGATCGAACAGATAGGAAACTAGGTGAAAGTGATCCGGATTTTCCGAATGGAAGGGAATCCGCTCAACGGATAAAAGCTACTCCGGGGATAACAGGCTAATGGAGTCCAAGAGTTCATATCGACGACTCCGTTTGGCACCTCGATGTCGACTCGTCGCATCCTGGGGCTGTAGAAGGTCCCAAGGGTTGGGCTGTTCGCCCATTAAAGCGGGACGCGAGTTGGGTTCAGAACGTCGTAAGACAGTTCGGTCCCTATCTATTGTATCCGTAGGTGGCTTGAGAGATGCTGTTCCTAGTACGAGAGGACCGGAATGGACAAACCTCTGGTACATCAGCTGTCATACCAATGGCACCGCTGAGTAGCTAAGTTTGGAAATGATAACCACTGAAAGCATCTAAGTGGGAAACATGTCTCAAGATTAGGCCACCCCTCTGCAGCAATGTAGAGATAAGACCACTGCGAGACTAGCAGATGATAGGTATCATGTGTACGCGCAGTAATGTGTTCAGCAGAGATATACTAATTGGTCGAGTGAATTTACTTTCCTTTCAAAAAACTAATTCAATAGTGTTGTATTATTGGGTCATTTTGCTATACTTGAATTTCAGTCAGAATGACTCATATTCATCGTTTTGGCTAAGTAATTGTGTATGTATTACTGGTAGTATTTATGTATTGGAGGGTCACACCTGTTCCCATTCCGAATACAGAAGTTAAGGCTCCAATAGTCGATGATACTGCCCTTATATAGGGGTGGGAAAGTAGATTAATGCTACCACTAATGCATAGAGCATTACACGATCTTTAATATTTATAATCAGTACAATATAGTTGATAGCTATATTGACATAATCTTGCCCAGATTATGTATAATTTATCATATGATAAGAGAAGGTAAACTCATGTCTATTTATGAAGAGTTTGACCCTGGCTCAGGATGAACGCTGGCAGAATGCTTAACACATGCAAGTCGAACGAACTTTGCTAATTGATTTGATGTAGCTTGCTACGGAGATGATTGAAGCGCTAGTTAGTGGCAAACGGGCGAGTAACACGTTTCTAATCTACCCCAGAGACGAGGACAACTATAGAGATATAGCTAAACCTCGATACGCTCACCAAAATGAAAATATGGTGAGGAAATATTTATAGCTCCGGGACGAGGAAGCGTCCTATCAGGTAGTTGGCGAGATAAAAGCTCACCAAGCCTATGACGGGTAGCCGGTCTGAGAGGATGTCCGGCCGCAATGGAACTGAGACACGGTCCATACCCCTACGGGGGGCAGCAGTGGGGAATTTTGGACAATGGACGCAAGTCTGATCCAGCAATTCTGCGTGCATGATGAAGGCCTGCGGGTTGTAAAGTGCTTTTTTGAGGGAAAACGACTGATGGTACCTCAAGAATAAGGGACGGCTAACTCTGTGCCAGCAGCCGCGGTAATACAGAGGTCCCGAGCGTTATCCGGATTTACTGGGCGTAAAGAGTCCGTAGCTGGCATTGTAAGTCTTGATTCAAATACTCTGACTCACTCAGAGAAAGGGTTGAGATACTGCAAAGCTAGAGATCATAGGGGGTTAGTGGAATTTCCGGTGGAGGGGTGAAATCCGTTGATATCGGAAGGAATGCCGAAAGCGAAAGCAGCTAACTACTATATTCTGACAGTGAAGGACGAAAGCTTGGGGATCAAACGGGATTAGATACCCCGGTAGTCCAAGCCGTAAATGATGTCTGCTAAACGTGTTATCGAATAGATAGCGTGTTGTAATCTAACGAGTTAAGCAGACCGCCTGGGTAGTATATTCGCAAGAATGAAACTCAAAGGGATAGGCGGGGGAACACACAAGCGGTGGATTGTCTCGATTAATTGGATAATAAGCCATAAATCTTACCTCCTCTTGACATGCAGTGTGTCTACGGGTCATGCCGTATATCATCTTCGGATGAGCGCTGCACAGATGGTGCATGGTTGTCGTCAGTTCGTACCGCAAGGCGTCGGGTTAATTCTCGAAACGAACGCAACCCTCATATTATGTTATTATGTCATAATAGACTGCCCTGGTAACAGGGAGGAAGGAGTGGATGACGTCAAATCCTCATGCCTCTTACCGAGGAGGGCTTCAGAGGCAATACAATGGGAAGTAACAATCAGAAGCAAAGCCGTGAGGCTGAGCAAATCTATAAACCTTTCCTTAGTTCAGATTGTAGTCTGGAACTCGACTACATGAAGGTGGAATCGCTAGTAATGGCAAATCAGCATGTTGCCGTGAATATGTCCCTGTTCCTTGCACTCACCGCCCGTCAAACTATGGGAGCCGAGGCTTTCTGAAGATTCGCTTGTCGGATTAAGGAAAGAATTGGTGACTGGAGTTAAGTCGTAACAAGGTATCCCTACGGGAACGTGGGGATAAACCACTATCATAAACCTTATGCTGCGTAGGCAGCTAAAAAACTAACCAAAAAATTTAACCATGTCAATTTTCGACATAAGGCATTTGCGTTACCTTCTCTTATCAAACGATAGAATTACTACTGATAATCATACAATAATCATCTCAAATACGAGTGTGATTTTTTTGATTTTACTCAAATAATCACTACAGTGAATATATTGATTGCTTGAGAGATTATCTGTGAATATGTTATATATCTTTCATGGTACTTACTATTTAATACTTACTATTATTTATCCTCAGATGCTCAAAGTTCTGTATTGATTTACGATATTTTTATTGCTCTATTTTGTTATATCAGTAACTGCAAGTTATTATCTTTTTGATGTAACATATGGCAACCTTATGCTACCTATCATCAAAGAATTGACATGGTTTGCAATACTATGATATGTGATGTGGAGATATCGTAGCAAGGTAGTATTATTTTTTCAATATACCAAACTTCTATGATTACTTATAGCGGGGATTGCTGTACGAGGAGTAGTTGCTACGGTATTGATCTATCAGTCACAATGAGTAATGGATCTTTCGGTATGGATCAATATATTGATCTGACTCAAATATGGTCTCTATGCTACAGTGATATTTTATACTGCTGGACTGATGTGATTTACATCAACTCTGACTGAGTCAGACCTATCTCATTATATAAGATTTATCTGTAAGGCGATTCTATGATTCCTAATCATATGATTGATCTGGCAATGACTCAAACGATCGGTTCCAGACTTATTTTATAATATTTTATGATATGGACCAGTAGGCGACTATATCGTAGGACAAGCACATCCGATCTACTATCGTACAGGAGCAGGCGGTTTTCCAAGGTTTTCAGGACTGATGAGCGGACCGAATAATCTGTGATATTTACTCGTCGCATATGCGTCAGTAGTACCGCTCTATTTCACTCAACGACGAGTCAAATTATTGTATTATGGCTCTACACTTGCGACTCTATCCAGAGCTGCGATGCTAGGAGTAGGTACCCAACTCGTCATGACAGCGACCAAATGAATCCGTCGTAATAGGATGTTGATATTTGTACTGGCTGGTATTTGATTATTAGCAGTTATCGCTTTATCAATCATAAAGTGAGCTTCTACCCGAGAGCATCTGACTCGTAGCTTCGACTCTCTCCAAAAAGTCATCCAATCACCATGGTGAATTGGTCTATGATCATCGTGACCATGAGTGCATCGGGGATGATCTGTCTTGCCAGAAAATTTCTATCTACAATTATTGTTAGATTATGGTACTATACCCTTTATCGCACGATGCGGACTGTGGTATATGATCATCCAGCAATGCAAAACTATCTCAGAGTTAGGATATCAATTATCATGACAGTTACGTGGATATCTGGCAGGATTTGTAGGATTATTATTGGTAGGGTTGTTTTTACATGTGTTTGAAGATAGCATCGTCAATTATCTATTTTTCATCCCATTTGGACTATTATGGGGACAATGACTTCGCACACTTGCAAAATCTTGACCAAGCGTGTATAATCAATCATAGTATTTTGACTGACACCGATGAAACAGTATCTGACTTTATTGCTTGTAAGTATGTTTATCGCTATGACAAAGGCGTATGCATTGACCATCGAGACTATTGATACCAGTGCTAGCTATATTCCCAGCAAGTGAAGAGGTAATTATTTCGGTCCGATCCAAGCTGATGCATCGTGATACGTCAATGTGATCAATATCATCAATGATTATCTCTGGTTCTGACTTGCGGCGGTGGCGGTATGAGTACTGATCTATGCTGGTATCACTCTCATGACTGCTCAGTGAGACAAAGCTAAGATGAAGCAAGCCAATCAGGCGCTCATATGACTTGTGATATGACTTGCCATAGCATATTTTAGTTATACGGTGATACGTATGGTTGCGAATTGGTTTTAAGAAAATCTCCCAGAAACCCGGGAGATTTTTCGTTCGAGACTAAGTAGTACGTAGAGCCACTTCTAATATTACTTTTTTCCTAGTTTCGGTAAGAACCGAAACCACAATAATATCATCTTGAATTTTTTTAGCTGATTTTATTTCAACTAATCTTTCCCAAGCACGATGAGAAACGTAATGATAGCCTTCCTGCGTAAAGAAGCTGCTTTCTTTGATTTTTTTTATTGTATTAAGATCGATGAAAACAACAATTGAACTCTTCTCTCTAAAAAAATAGATTTCACTATTTCTTATGTAGCGACCACTCTGTGTTGCTGTATTCTCCAAAATTACAACAACGAAATCCTTCCCGAAATGGGTTTGTAGCAGGCTAGACTTATAAAAGCTTTCTGCTTCGTTAATTTTTTGAAGAAGTATTTTTTTCAATTTAAGATTTGCCATAACTTTTTTATTTTTTAGCCCTTACGCGGCAACAAAACGGTCTCATACATATGAGCAAAATGATGATATATATATATATATATAGATAAAAGTCAATAAAAAGTTTTGTGAATTTGCTGGTGATTTGTGTGTATAGTTCAACTCAAGAACAATTCTTTAAGGTCGACATCACTTTGCTCAGGATGGTGAATCTCTATATTTTTATCGTTTAGAAACGCTGAATAACCACCAAAGTTGATCTTGAGTTTAAAGTTTAAAATTCCACAAGAAAGTCAGCTTTGTGGTTTAAGACAGCGTTTCCCGGAGGACTTTAGTGCCGTATAACGGTGAATACATGACAGCAAACCTTCTACGATGCCCGGATGGGTGCACCTGATTTAATAGATTACAATGAATTATGAGAAAATCATGAGGTTTTGCAGTGTTTCCTTAATCAATAATTGTTATTATTGGTATTCAAACACAGCACTGTTTATTTCAAATCTCATGTCTGACTCATCATTGATCGTGCAGTGTGTTTGACCTTGCATGCATAGATCTTTCACTTTGTTCATAGATCATCCTTTAATTGTATATTAAATTATGTACTATATAACAATGTCTCAAACTACTCTCACAATCAATGATATACAAGCATGATCGAGACTCGACATCGTGTTAAGTCAGTATTTTGGATTATCCAGAAATTTCTTTCATCATTTATTTACAAGAGGGGCGGTAACAAAAGTCAAAAATCCCCCGGTCTACGACCACCCCCTTTGACAAGGGGGAACGTGAAAAATGCTCAAAAAATCACACTTGTGTAAGACGTGAGACGTCATTAATATTGCTGATATGAACAGGTTTGATGATGAGACCTGCCTCGCAGAAAGTCCACATATTAAGCTACCGATATTATGGGAGACGAGCGATTATGCTGTGATCTATAAACCCAAGTGAGTATACTCACATCCTACGAGCTTGCGAGAGATCAGTCAGCAGTCGGTGGTGGGATTTATGTATCATCATTATGGATCAGTGCCAAGTATTGGGACATTTGTCAGAGCCTGACTCCTCCATAGACTAGATCGTGAGACTGATGGACTCATGATTGTGGCTTTATCTGAGCGTGGACTTGCTCATTTCCGTGCATTATTTCATGACAAGTCGAGTGCTGACACAATTGATGCCAAAGATGCTATACTGCTCAAAAAACGATATCGTTGCACCGTCCAATGTGATCATGAAAAAGTGATTGATATGTTCAAACATATTCAGTATAAACTTCCCTATATCATCGACCAAGCCGTGATAGCTAACGTACCATGAGCGATGACCAAAGATGCAATCACGATACTTCATTGAATCACTTTTATCAGTACTAATCAAGCACAACTCGAGCTTGAAATCCTGACATGACGTACACATCAGATCCGTATCCACTGTGCTCAAGTACTCAAATCTCCGATCCTTGGAGATACTTTGTACGGA
>Ga0209702_10001315_pt1 | contig 47938 bp, 33 predicted proteins | sample FRY01_FD_187210 | JGI IMG/M metagenome (GOLD analysis project Ga0209702, IMG submission 187210) | Freshwater microbial communities from Lake Fryxell liftoff mats and glacier meltwater in Antarctica - FRY-01 (SPAdes) (version 2) | ecosystem: Environmental > Aquatic > Freshwater > Ice > Glacier... | reverse complement strand
TTCGCAATCTGCTGGATCGTCTTGATGCCCTTCAGCGCTTCCAGCGCCACTCGGGCCTTGAACTCGGGGTCGTGTCTTCTGCGTTTCGCTTTCATTTTGTGTTCGTTGGGTTCGGTCTCTATCGGCCTCCCCCAACCACCACAATCATAGTTTAGCCTCTGGCCCGAATTTCGGGGTCCACCTCAGTTGCGAGAAAATTGAACAAACTTGGGCACCTCACGCGGCGAGAAGGGGAATGGAGCGACATGCAGGTCGGTCGGGTACTCGCGTGTTCTTCGGCCATCGGCCGCTACGTGACGGCACCCAAGCGAAGTGGGTCATCGAAAGCCAATTCACTGGACTCGAATCCCGACGCCCCGTTCATCCCGTGCCCGCGGCTCATTCCTCTTGACCTCTGGAACCAGGTTCGCACGATTTTGAGCAAGGTGGCGGATTCTGCGGGCCAAACAAAAAAGGTTAGATCTGAGCGCCTGTTCGCAGGGCAAGTTTTCTGCGAGTGCGGGGAGCAAATGCAGTTGCCCAGCGACGGCAAGAAATACGGGTGCCCGACCTGTTATCAAAAAATCGGACTGCGGGAACTGGAAACCGTCTTTGTGGAGGATCTGGGGGAGCTCTTTGCAAACCATCCCCGGTTCCAGGCCGCGCTCTCCGCCACTCCCGTAGATCTCGAAATGGCGGCAGCTGAAAGAGAATTGGCGGCGGCGCTGGCCGAGAGAGGACGGCTCGAGAAGCTGCTAATCGACGCAACGATCTCTCCCAATCGGTTTGGAGAACTTGAAGCCGCGTCGAAAGCTCGAATCGAAACCGCGAGAAATCTGGTGAAGGGGCTGAGGAAGCGGAAAGCGGTTTCCGCGTCGCCACCAAGCGGCGGGACGGAGCCAACGTCGTCCTTCGACAAGCGCTGGAATCGCCTCTCAGTTGCCGCACGAAACCGGATCGCCAGAGCCTTCGTCGACCGTGTAATTGTTGGGGGTGATTCAATCGAGCTCACCTACCTCATCAGTGATTCCACTTCAAAAGACGCACCATTGGCCCAACAAACCAGGAGCCCAACAAACCAAGCCGAAACGTCAGCCGCAAGTGAGGGTTCGCGCTACATCCGCCTGCCCAAGCCGGGGCAACTTTGCGAGGTGAGTGGCTTGAGCCGAGCCAAGCTGAACGAGCTGATATTGCCGAGCGAGCGGAACAATTTTCGCCCCCCTGTGAAGAGTATCAGCCTCCGAAAACCTGGCCACACCAAGGGGGTACGACTCATCGTCCGAGAGAGTTTGTTGGCCTATCTGGCCGCCCAAAGGTCGTGACATGTTGTCACCTGTGTTGCCATTTTCGGTTGTCTGGACGATTTTTCGCGAACCGATCCGTTGATTTTCAATCGATTACAAAACTGGCGGAAGGGGTGGGAGTCGAACCCACGGTAAGGTTGCCCCTACGTCTGATTTCGAGTCAGGTGCCTTAAACCACTCAGCCACCCTTCCATATGTGTTGCGGCCGTTGGTTTTCGACCGCGAAGTGGCACCATAGTGCCTCGGCAACAATCTGCAATCTGCAATCTGCAATCCAGCATGTTCATCATCCGTCCCGCCGCTTCTTCCGACGCGCCCGCGCTGCACGCCCTGATCCTTGAATTGGCGGAGTTCGAAGACCTGGCGCACGAGGTGGTGGCCACGGAGGCCTCGACCTGGGAGGCGTTGTTCGGGGCGGTGCCGTCGGCGGAGGCCCTGCTGGCGGAGGTGGATGGGCGAGCGGTGGGATTTGCGCTGTTTTACCCCTTTTACTCCACGTTTGCGGGGCGTTCCGGGCTGTATTTGGAGGATTTGTATGTGCAGGAGGCCCATCGCCGTTCCGGCCTGGGGCGGGCCCTGGTCGAAGGGTTCATCGCCCGGGCCCGGGAGCGCGGCTGTCCCAAGGTCGAGTGGCGCGTGCTGACGTGGAATGAGGGGGCGATCCGCTTCTACGAATCACTGGGGGCCGCTGTCCTTCGCGACTGGGTGCCGGTGCGGCTGCCGCTGGGGCCGGGTCCCGCCTGAGGAGGCGGCCGCTCTCCGGTCATTTTTTCAACCGCACGACCTCCGCCGTCTCGGTGACTGGCGGGGGTGGCCGCGCCGGGGGCTGTCGCAGGAGTCTTGCCGCCGGCGGCGGGGCCACGGGTTCCGGCGTCCGCCGCTTCCCAGCCGCCGCCGAGGGCTTTGTACAGCCCGACCAGGTTCAGGGCGACCTGGCTTTCCGAGGCCACGGACTGGGCTTGGGCGAGCAATTTGCTGCGCTGGGCTTCGAGTACGTTGAGGAAGCTGCCGGCGCCGTTTTTGTAGAGGTCGGTGGACAGGGTGAGGGTGATGCGGGCCTGGGTTTCCGCCTCGCGGAGGGCCTCCAGGGTTTTCTGCGATTCGGCGTGGCGGACGAGGGCGGTTTCCACCTCCTCGAGGGCGAGCAGCATGGTTTGTTCGTAGCCGGCGCGGACCTGGGTGAGCACGGCTTCAGCGGCCTTGACGTTTTCGCGCAGGGTGCCGCCGGTGAACAGCGGAATGGTCAGGCTGGCACCGAACGACCAGAGGTTGGCCCGGCGTTCGACCAAGTCGCCGATCTCCTCGCTTTGCTGGCCGGTCTGGGCGGTGAGGGCGAACGACGGCAGGCGTGCGGCCCGGGCCTGGCCGAGCTGGGCGGCGGAGGCGGCCACCAGGCGTTCGGCCTGGCGCACGTCCGGCCGGCGGGCGAGCAGGGCGGACGGCAGTCCGGCGGGGATCCGGGCGGGGCCGCGCGGGAGGGGGGCGGAGGCCGCGAGCCGCTCGAGGTAGGCGGCCGGCGGCTGGCCGGTGAGGGTGGCGAGCCGGTGTTTGGATTCCCGGATCCCCTGAACCAGCGGCGGCAGCGTGGCTTTGGTGATGGCGAGCTGGCCTTCGGCCTGGGCGACCGCGAGGGCGTTGTCGACCCCGGCCTCGCGCCGCACCCTGGTCAGGCCAGCGGTTTCTTCCTGGCTTTTGATGTTGTCGGCGACCACGGTCTGTTCGGCCTGCAATCCGCGCAGTTCCAGGTACGTGGAGGCCACCTCGGCCAGCAGGATGACGAGCACGTCGCGGCGGCGTTCCTCGTCGGCCTCGGCCTGGGCCTGGGCCGAGCGCACGCCCTGGCGGATGCGGCCAAAGACATCCAGCTCCCAGCTCGCGGTGAGCGTGCCGAAAAACTCATTGGTCGCCGCCCCCCCGGAAAACGTTCCGGATCGCGAGCGTTCGCTGGGCTGGGCCCGCCCGGCGAAGGCCCTGCCTCCGATCTGCGGCCAGAGTTCGCCGGCGGCGGCCCGCCGGCGGGCCATCGCCTCGGCCACCCGCGCCTCAGCCACGATCAGGTCCCAGTTGTTGGCGAGCGCGTCGGCGATCAGTTTGTCCAGGGTCGCGTCGCCGAAGGTCCGCCACCAAGCCCCGAGCGCGGGCTGGCTGGTGCTGCGGGTCGGGTCGGCAGCAAATCGCGAGGGCACCGCCACCCCGCCGGTCTGGGCCGGGGCGGGGTGGGGCAGGGCGCACAGGAGTCCGCCGGTGAGCAGGGTGAGGCAGGCAAGTCGGGGCATGGGAAGAATGGAGAATGCGACGCGTTGATCGTCAATCCTTGAACCGCGAGCGTGGCCCTGGTCCGTCACGGGTGAAAGCGGCGGGAGCGGCGGGCTGCAGGCTGCGCATCGCCGCCAGGGAGAAACGCTGGATTTGGGCCACCAGCTCGGCCACCGGCGGCGGCTCCGAGCGAAGCCACGGGCAGAGGCGGTCGATCAACGGACCGTTTTGCAGGTAAAAGAGACACTGGCCGACGACGCTGAACCCCAGGAGATCCAGTTCCCGCGCGCTGAAGCCGCCCCTGGTCATCTCCTGGAGCGCCTCCACCAGCTGGTCGCGTTCCGGTCCGATGTTTTCGGTGACCATGCGGTCGAGCGCTGCGGTCGGACAAATCATTTCCCGGGCCATCACCAGGCGGTGCCAGGCCGGGCGGCCGGGATGCAGGGCCCGCCGCACCATGCGTTCGATGAAAAAGAGCAGACGTTCCTCGGCCGGAGCCGTCCGTGGCCAGGGACCGGCATCTGCCGCCTCCCTTGAGGCGCAATGACACGCCGCCACCACCTGTTCGTACAGTCCTGCCTTGTCCCGAAAATAATAATTGATCGCCGCCACATTGACCCCCGCCCGCTCCGTGATCATGCGCACCGTCGCCCCTTCATATCCATGCTCCGCAAACACTTGACCGGCCGCCTCAATCACGCGGAGGCGGGTCGACAAATGCTCCTTTGGAACTGCTGCATCGGCCAAAACCATCGCCGCCCATCGTGTAAACATTTGTTTGAAACGCAATGATGAATCTTGCCCGGCGGCGGATGTTGACGCCGACCCTCAGGGGTGTTTGGCCTGCGCCCCGCCGCAACGGGGCCGCGCCGACCCGCCCCCAGGAGGGTGAACGGGGGCTGGCGGGCTGAGTCAAAATGGGTGGGAGGGCAGCCGCTGTGGGGGCCTGGCCATCCGTTCGATTCCCAAAGCCTGTTTTTGCTTGGTTCCACGTCCTAGTCGCGCATGGAACACAAGTGGCATCAAGGCGGGAAATCGGCACGTAAACTGCAAGGGAAATAAGACGGAAAATTTCCTGACAATCGTTGGCCCCCCACTACAAATTGTGCTTTGTTATCCACCGCCCACCACCACTGGTGGTGTATTGGTAAAAAATCTGGACACGCATACAGGTTTTTGCTACAACACTTCACAAATCCAAATAATCAGGTCGTCATGGAAAAATCATTCGTTATTGGAAATCGGACATTTGTTCTGGATCAGGCCAAAGCCGAACGCGCGTATGCTGAAAAGCGGGTGATCAACGGTCGCAAGACTGAAGCCTTCAATCTTTTGCCTCTGAAATACCAGTGGGCCTATGATCTCTATAAGACGATGAAGGCGAATCATTGGGAGCCGGAAGAGATCCAGATGCAAAAGGATGTGGAGCAGTGGCAGTCGCCCTATGCCGTGTCGGACATTGAGCGCTGGGTCATCCGCATGGGCATCGGCTATTTTTCCGCCGCCGAGGGCATTGTTGGCGACAACATCCAGCACGTCGTGCGCGAGTTGGTGACCGCGCCGGAGTTGAAGCTGGTCCTGGGCCGGCACGCGCATGAAGAGAACATCCATGCCGACTCCCTGCTCTACATGATTTCCTCGCTTGGCATCAACCCGCACGAGTGCGAGGCGATGTTCGAGCAGATTGAGACGGTGAAGAAGAAGAACGAATTCGTCACCCGGGTCAGCCATGAGCTGCGCCGGGACCTGGACCTGACCCTGCTGGAGAACAAGCAGTTGCTGGCGAAAAACATCTTCGTTTTCGGCCAGTGCATGGAGGGCACCCAGTTTTACGGCCTCTTCGGCATGATCCTCAGCCTCTACCGGCAGAACAAGTTCCCCGGCATCGGCCAGATGTTCCGCTACACCCTGCGCGACGAGTCCAACCACATCGAGGTCTTCCGCAATCTGTTCATGGACCTCATTGAGGAGAACAAGGAGCTCTGGACCGCAGAGTTCAAACAGGAGCTGGTTGACCTGATGCGCGAGGCGGTCGAGCTGGAAAAAGCCTTCATCAGCGACTGCCTGCCGGTCAACTCGGTCGGCCTCACGCTCGAGGAGTTCACCAGCTATATCGACTTCATCGCCGACCGCCGTCTGGTCGACTGCGGCCTGACTCCGCTCAATCCCGGGTTGACCAACCCGCTGCCGTGGCTTGCGGAAATGATGGACATCAAAAAAGAGCAGAACTTCTTCGAAGGCAAAGTCACCGAATACCAGAAGTCCAGCTCCCTGGTTCACGTCAGCGACGACGAATTGTAGGTCCCCACATCCCTCACCTCACCATCTCATGATCGACCGAAATTTTGTCGTCCAGGACCAGCACCTCAAACACGTCATCCGCGGAACCAACGGCTCCGCCGACACGGAGCGGCCGCGGTACGACTGGGCCAGCACCATCGCCGGCAAGGCCCCGCCCTCCCGGGTGCGGGTCGCCCAGGGGGAGGAGGAGGCGCGGCCGGTCGACGTGGCCCATCTGGCCGAGCTGATCGGCTCGGCCCTGACCGACCTGCTGGTTTCGCGGCAGGAGCAGGACATTTTTTCGGAAAACAACCGCCGCCGGGTCGCCGCGATGGCCGCCGCCGTGCATGAGGAACTGGAGCGCCGCGCCGCCCAGGACCCGCTGGGCGCGGCCGAGGCGCTGCTCCTCTCCGAGCACAACCTGACCGACATCATCGAGCGCGCCCTCATCCGGCACAACCAGCACGACATCGCCCGCAGCTTGGTCGTGCGGCACCGGCATGCCACGGTCGCCGGTGCCCCGGCGGCTCCGGACGGCGGCCCCGGCCAGACGTCCATGCCCAAGCTCATCCGCCGCAACGGCCAGGCCGTGCCGTGGAATGCCGACAAGGTGGAGATCGCCGTCAGCAAGGCATTCCTCAGCGTCCAGCAGGATCCCAAACCGGCCATCGCCATCACCCAGGCGATCACCGACTCCTTCGCCCAGGGTGGGCAGGACCTCATCCACATCGAGGACGTGCAGGACAAGGTGCAGGAGGAACTGATGCGCCGCGGCTATTTCAAGGTCGCCGAACACTTCATCCTTTACCGCCACCACCGCGCCGACATCCGCCGCACCGATGCTGAGGTCACGGCCAAACACACCGCCGAAAGCCACCAGGACAGCTTCATCGAGGTCACCAACGAGGACGGCACCCTTGAGTTCTGGACCGGCCAGGACCTGCGCAAGCGCATCGACTTCGCCACCCTCGGGCTCGATCTTTGCCTGAACCGCGACCAGATCGAGGTCGAACTCCGCCGGTCGATGTTCAGCGGCATGAAACGCGCCGACATCCAGACCCTGGTCACCCTCAATGCCAAGACCCTGATCGAGAAGGACGCCGACTTCGCCAAATTCGCCGGCCGCATCCTGCTCAGCTTCATCTACGAGGAGGTGCTCGGCTGGGACATCGTGCGCGACGGTATCGAAAAACTCCCCGTCTTTCACCGCCGCGCCTTCCGCGCCCACCTCCAGCGGGGCGTGGAAATCAAACGCCTCTCGCCGGTGCTGCTCGACCTCGACATCGACAAGCTCGCCGCCGCGCTCGACCCGGCCGCCGACCTCGACTTCGACCACCTCGGCATCCAGACGCTCTATGACCGCTACCTCATCGTGGACAAGACGGTGCGGCCGCACCGCCGGATCGAGACGCCGCAGCTTTTCTGGATGCGCGTGTCCATGGGACTCTTCCTCAACGAGCCCCGCGCCACCCAGGCCGGGGAGATCATTTCCCTCTACCGCCTCTACAAGAGCCGGCGCTTCTGCTCGAGCACGCCCACCCTCTTCAATTCCGGCACCCTCCACAGTCAGCTCAGCTCCTGCTACCTCTACAAGGTGGATGACTCGATCGAGTCGATCATGATGCGCGGCATCGCCGAAAACGCCTTTCTCTCGAAATGGGCCGGCGGCCTCGGAGGTTCGTGGACGGCCGTCCGCGGGACCGGCAGCCACATCGCCGGCACCAACGGCGAATCCCAGGGCGTCATCCCGTTCCTCAAGCTGCACAACGACCAGCTCATCGCCGTCAACCAGGGCGGCAAGCGCCGCGGCTCGGGCTGCGCCTACCTTGAGACCTGGCACATGGACATTGAGGACTTCCTCAAGCTCCGCGTGAGCACCGGTGACGAACGCCGCCGCTGCCACGACATGAACACGGCCAACTGGATTCCGGACCTGTTCATGAAGCGCATGGAGGCCCGCCAGCCCTGGACTCTCTTCCGCTCGAACGAGACCCCGGACCTCCATGAGCTCTACGGCCGCGCCTTCGAGGAGCGGTACGTCCAATACGAGGAGAAAGCCGCCCGCGGAGAAATCACCGGCCGCCAGGTCCCCGCCCTCGACCTCTGGAAAGACATGCTCAAGATGCTCTTCGAGACCGGGCACCCGTGGATCACCTTCAAGGACCCGTGCAACCTGCGCTCGCCCCAGGACCACTGCGGCGTCATCCACAGCAGCAACCTCTGCACCGAGATCACCCTCAATACCTCCGAGGATGAGACGGCCGTCTGCAACCTTGGCTCGGTCGTGCTCGAAACCCATCTGCTGCCGGATGGCTCGCTCGACCATAAAAAGCTCCGCGAGACCATCCATATCGCCCTCCGCGCGCTCGACAACGTCATCGACATCAATTTCTACCCGACCGAGGCGGCCCGCCGCGCCAACCTCCGGCACCGCCCGGTCGGCCTCGGCGTCATGGGCCTCGCCAATGCCCTCTATATCCGCGGCCAGGCGTTCGCCAGCGACGCCGCCGTCGAGTTCAACGACGAGGCCATGGAGGCCATCGCCTTTTACGCCTACGAGGCGTCCAGCGACCTCGCCGCCGAACGCGGTGCCTACTCCAGCTATCAGGGCAGTAAATGGAGTCGCGGCCTGTTGCCTCCCGACACCATCGACTTGCTCGAAAAAGAACGCGGGGTGCCGGTCCAGGTCCCCCGTGGCGGCCGCCTCGACTGGCAGCCGCTCCGCGCCAAAATCGCCGCCCAGGGGATGCGCAACAGCAACGTGCTCGCCATCGCCCCCACCGCCACGATCAGCAACATCATGGGCTCCAGTCCGTGCATCGAGCCGTATTACAAAAACCTCTTCGTGAAGAGCAACCTCGGGGGCGACTTCACCGTGCTCAACGAGTTCCTCGTCCGCGACCTCAAAAAACTCGGCCTGTGGACGCCTGAGATGAGCGACAAACTCAAATACCACGACGGCGAACTCAAGGACATCGAGGAAATCCCCGCCGACGTGAAGGCCCGCTACCGCACCGCCTTCGCAATCGACTACCATTGGCTCATTCAGGCCGCCGCCCGGCGCCAGAAATGGATCGACCAGTCCCAGTCGGTCAATCTCTTCCTCGCCAAGCCGGACATGAAGACGCTCTCCCACATGTACCGCGACGCCTGGCACGCCGGCCTCAAAACCACCTACTACCTACGCACCCTCCAGGCCTCGAACATCGAAAAGGCCACCAGTGACGTGCAGAAGGAAATCCGTGGCATCACCGGCCTCGCCAACGCCGAGGGAGCCGCCGCTGCGGCCGCCGCCGGCACGGCCCTCGCCGCCGAGAGCGCGCCCGCGCCCAAACGCGACTTCTCCGAAGCCGAAAAAACCGCCTGCTCGATCGAAGCCATGATGAATGGCGAGACCTGCGAGGCGTGCCAGTAGCGGGCTTTGCCCTCGGCGCGCCCGTTAAGCGGCGCCGGTCCCGCGCCGGTCGTGCTCTAAAGCGGCCGGATGTGCATCGCAGCCGCCTTCGGGAAAGTAAAGGCGAGCCCCGGCGGCCGCGGGCCTGGCTCAATAATAAGCTTCCTGATTGGTGAAGCTCATGAGCCGGCCCGAGGGGGTGTAGAGCGGAGGCGAGGGATCCTGTCCGGGCTCGGGTGCATCTGCCGCGAGTTCGTCGATCGGTTCTTCGGCAGTCTCCTCCAGTTCTTCTGGTTCGAGGGGTGCGGCCGGTTCAGCGCCGTCGTCGGTGAAGCGGTCTTTGGCGATGGCGTCTTCGACGGCTTCCTCGGCGACCACGGCTTCCGCTTCAATCTCGGGATCGTCGGGATCCACGGGCGGGCTGACGTCGGCCTCGGCCAGGGGCCAGCCCGGGTCGTCCTCGGAGAGAGGTGGTTCCTCTGTGAGGGTGGGGGTGGCTGCCGCTTCGTTGGGGGCGGCGCGGGACGGTAGTTCGTGAATTCGTGGCGGCGGTGAGCCCGGGGGGAATTTGGCTTCCGACCTTTTTTGAAATGCCGCAAGCTCGGTCTCGGGGGTGCGGACGGCGTGATCGGTGGGGAGGTCGAGGGGGCGGGATTGGCTCATGGGGTGCGAAGGGGTGGCTGGGTGACGGAGGCCCGCCTGGGCGGAACACATTTCCGCCGCGCGGTTTCATCCGGGTGTGCAGGTGGTGTGCCACGAGCGTTGTTAAAATCGCAAGACGTTGGACGTCAAGTTTTAATGCAAACAGTAGCCCTCCGACATGCGCCGGTCGCCCCCGCCGCGCCTGCACAATGCAACGTCGCCGCCTCCGGCGGCTGTGCACTGTGCACGAACGCCGACCCGGGCGTATAAGGCGGGGGCGAACTTCGGCGGCGTGTGCCGGCACGGCGGTTTTGCTGCTGGCGGCGCCGGTCGGCGACGCGCCGGTGCTGCGCTCGTTTCAACGCCTCGCGTTGTCCGACCAATTCTGGTGCGAGGGCGCGCATCACGGCGATTTCAACCGCGACGGCACGCAGGACATCGTGGCGGGCCCGTGGTGGTGGGCGGGGCCGAACTACCAGACCCGGCACGAAATTTATGCGCCGCAGGCGTCGTTCGCGTTGCCGCTGGGCGAGCAGACGGTGGTGCAGGTGCCTGGCTTCGAGGGGGCGCTGGGGCGGAAAAACACGTATTCCGACAACTTTTTTTCATGGCCGCCTGACTTCAACGGGGACGGCTGGCTCGATGTCTTGGTGGCGGGATTTCCTGGGAAGGAGACGGCGTGGTATGAGAACCCGCAGCAGGCGGGCGGCCACTGGGCGCGGCATGCCATTTTCCCGCAGACCGACAACGAATCGCCCGCCTTCACCGATCTCACGGGTGATGGAAAGCCGGAGCTGGTCTGCATCACCAAGGGTGTGTATGGCTAGGCGCAGCCGGATCCGGCCGACCCGGCCAAACCGTGGCGCTGGCACCGGCTGTCGCCCGACAAGGGTTATGGGAATTTCACGCACGGCCTCGGGGTGGGGGATGTGAATGGCGACGGCCGGATGGACCTGTTGGAAAAGGACGGCTGGTACGAGCAGCCGGCCTCGCTCGAGGGCGACCCCGAATGGGTCCATCACGCGCACCGGTTTGCCGGCCCCCTTCAGCCGCGCTGAAAGGAACGCCCGCAGAAGGCCCTGGACGGGGCACGGCATCTGGCAGAGTCAGCGCCTCCGCCGACTCCCGGGGTTCCCGGTGGTGTGGCCTAGCTCAGGGCTGAGCGGAGCCAGCGGCGGCCTTGGCTGACGAGTTGGTCCAGATCGATGTCAGGCACGGCTTCGGTGGCCCGGTGGACCGCGGAATGCAGTTCCTTGTTCGCCTGGCGTCCGGCCCGCGCGGCGCGATCGGTCACTTTGTGGGCTTCGTCACCCAGTCCGGAGGCGAGGTCGGTGAGCCAGTGTTTTCCGTTGCTCCGGGAGCAGGTGGCGCGCCCGCCGACGGCTCCGAGCAGCGCGCCGATGCCGACGGCAAGGCCGACGCAAAGGAGGGGATTTTCCCGTATTTCACGGGTCAGGCGGTAGCGGACGTCGTCCAGGCTGCGGTCAAGGGAATGTGTTTTCATAGGTGGGTCAGGGTGGGGGGAGGGGAGGGTTGAGGATGGGAGCGACCGGCGAGGTCGCGGAGTTTGAGGATGCCGCCGACGAGCAGGGCGGGTTTGACCAGGAGCAAGCCGGTTCGGAGCAGGCCGCGGGTCACGTCGCGCCCCGGTCGGGTGGTGAGCAGGATGCCGGCGGCCAAGGCGGTTGCGACCACCGGCAGGGAATAACTGGGAAGCGCCGGCTCCCCGTCGGGCCGGGAGGGAAGCCCAGGACGGGGCGAGGCGGCGGCCTCGGGAAAATCCAGATCTTTCATGGGGGGGCGGGATTATTTGCGGACCAGCAGCCCGACCACGACTCCGGCCAGAGCGGCCAGACCGACCGATTTGAGCGGCTGTTCGCGGATGTGGAAGGCGAGTTCCTCGCGGTACGAGCTGAAATGGGTGGTGGCATCGTGGCGCAGCGCCTGATACCCGTCGCGGGCCACCGCGGCGGTGGTCGAGGCCGTGGCCCTCATCTCGTGGACGGTGTGGGTGGCCGCTTCCTTGACGTCGGTGAGCCGGGACTGCAGATCCTGCTTGGCGTGCTCGAGAACTTCCTTGGTCTGCCAGGGCTCGTCGGAGGGTGCTGGTGGTGTGGCTGGATTATGGTGGTTCATAGGGGAGTAATGTGGCGGCATCCCGGGCCGGGCATGCCTACTTTTTCCGCGGGTGTTTGTCACCATACCCCAGGATTCAGAATCCGCCAGCTGCCGGTGCGGCGCGCCGGTTTCCGTTTTGGCGGCGGTGGAGATGGCGGCCGCGCCGCCCAGGGAGAACGGGCCGGGCTGAACGACGACTCGGTGAGAAGTGGACCGTTTTCCCGGCGGGCGGCCGAGACACCAAGATGGCCCCGTCGGCACCGCGGCCAATCTGACCGAATGGTCAGCACTCTGCACTTGTGGCGCAGGCAGGAATTCGGTTCGATGAAGTTGGGGCGACGTGCGTGCAGCTTTTTTCTATGAACATCCTGCTGGTTGAAGACGAAGCCAAACGGGCGGCCCATGTGGGCCGGGCGCTGGAGCGACACGGCCATGGCGGGCAGACGAGGGGTGGGGGAAATCCCGGCGGCGGTGCGGGACTCCATCCTGATGGACTAGCGGACGCTGAGGCCGGCGTCGGCGAGGTCGCGTTTTTTGTTGAACCAGGCGGCGAAGAGCGGATTGCTCTCCGGCTGCTGGCTGCTCATCATGGCCTGGCGCAGGGCGAGGGCCTTTTTGTCGTCCTCCATCTTGGGGTCTTGCGGAAGCTCCTTTTTGGCCACGTACACAAGCAGCGCTCCTTCGGCGGTGGGCACCGGATCGCTGAGCTGGCCGATGTCCGTTTTGGCGGCGGAGGCGGAAATGGCGGGGGCGTCCGGCTCTCCGACCAGCGGCTTCTTCTGGCTGAACGGGGGTAGATCCCGGGGGGGAACGGTCAGGCCGGCCTCCTGGGCGGCTTCGGCCAGGGACTTGCCGGCGGTCAGGGCACCCTGGATTTTTTCGCGGCTCGTCTTGACGAACTCGTCGAATTTCTCCTTCTGCTTCTTCTGCTTCAGGGTGGTGGTGATTTTCTCCCGGGCGGCTTCGAACTCAAGCGGCTGGGGCGGCTCGATGTCCGTGACCTCGAAGGCGTAGTAGCCGTCGGGGCCGGCCTCGACCTCACTGCGGCCGACCTCGACGATGCCAAACACCTTGGCCGGCACGCGGCCCTTGTCCTTGAGTGCCTCGGGCAGGGCGTCCTGGGTGACGGGGCCGGCCTTCTTCACTTCGAGCTTCAGCTCGGCGGCGATGGATTCAAACGTCTTGCCGCCGCGGTCATCGGCGACGAGGCGCTCCGAAAAATCAGCCGCCAGCTTTTTGTGTTCGCGCTGTTTTGCGGTTTTTGCCGTCTCCTCGAGATCCTTGAGCTCCTCGGGCTTCGGGGCCGGAATGACGACATAGCTGAGGGAGCGCTTCTCCTCGGACTTAAGCTCGCTCGACGCCTTGTTTTCCTCGTAGTACGCCTTGAGTTCGTCCTCGGTGATTTCGGGGTTTTCGAAGTCCTTTTTGGCCAGAGTGACGATCGAGGTCGACAGGCGCTGGTTTTCCGCGGCGTAGGCCAGGTTGAGTTCGGTGGTGGTGCGGGGGGCGGGCGGGCCGGTCAGGGCGACCAGTTTGTCGAAGACGATGGCGTCTCCCACTGCCGTGTAGATGGCCTTGCGGCGGGCACCGGCCTCGCCGCCAAAGGCGTCGATGAAGGTGGCCCACTTGGAGGAGTCGAATTTGCCGTCGGTCTGAAAGCGGGGCAGCGACTGGATGCGTTTGTTGATTTCGGCCTCGCTGGCGGTGATGCCGGCTTGGCGTCCGAGGACGCGGGTGAGGGCGGTGTTGACCACGAAGTCGCGTCGTTTTTCCTGTTCCTGTTCGGTCGCGCCCTGGGTGCGCTGCGCGATGGCGTTGATGCGCATGAGGTGTTGGAACATTGGGTCGCTGAAGTTGAACCCGCCGCCGGAGCCGGTGCCGAGAACGTAGAGGATGTCCCAGCTTTCGCGGATGGACTTGACTTCGGCCGGTTGGAACTCGGTTCCAAGCACGTTCATCGGGCGTCCGTCCTCCCCCTCAAAGCGGGAGTTTTGCGCGGACCGGCTGTCCGGGAAGACGAAAAAGGCAATGCCGACGATCAGCACGACGACAAAGAGGGCATACTGGTGTTTGCGGATCAGGGCGAGCATGGGAAAAGAATGGGCGTGGGGGCGGCGAAGGAAAGACGAACGCTCAGACTAGGAGGCGCGGGACCGGGCGGCAAACGGATTCTGGATGGAGGAGGCGCACGCGGACCGCCGGGTTCCGGGCGCTGCCGCTCGAAGTTCGTTCTTCACTGCTGGGTGGCCAGGATCAGGGCCAGGAGGACGAGGATCGGCAGGATGATGTAAAAGAAGATTTTGACCCAGCTTCGCGGATGCTCGCCGTGGATGGCTCCGGTGTAGCCGTTGACCACAATCTGGAACGCCTTTGCGCCGAACGTGTAGCTGACCAGCCAGACCGGCACCAGGACGTGTTTAAAGGTGCGGCCGGAGTAGGTGCTGCTTACCCTCAGCGCCCGCTGGGTGTCGCCCGGCACCTGGGCGGAGCACATCTGTGTGACGGCCGCCTCCATTTCCTGGAGGTTGCGGTCGGCCGCCTGGCGGAGGTCAACCTGGTAGCGCTCGACCACCCAGCCGCGGACAAAGGCCGGTTCGTACGCCTTTAATCCATCGCCGGTGGTGGGAAAAGGTTCGATCCGGCGCAGGTAGTCGGCCCGCACCCCGACGGTGCCCGGGATGAGGGCGTCATTGAAAAAGTGCTCCAGCGACCCGGCGGCCGGCTGCCAGCGCACCTTCCGCACCTGCCGGGTCTGGCGCTGGCCGTTGGCGTCGGTGAAGCTTTCGGTCTCGTAATAATAATACCCCGCCTCTGCCTGCCAGTCGGCACGGACGTGGGAGTCAAACGTCCAATACGGGATGTACAGCCCGTGCAGGGTGTCGGTCAGGGCGGCCCGTTTGAACGTGTCGGGTGCCAGCCAGTGAGAGCCGTACCAAGCGCGGAGTTTTTCGCGGACCTGGGCCTCGCTGAGTTTGAAGGGCAGGATACTTTCCGGAGTGATCGCCTCCTTGGCCGCTTCATGAGGCACAATGGACGGCGAGCCGCAGAACTCGCAGTTCTGGGCCGCCCGGGTGGCATCGAAGACCATGATGGCATGGCAGGACTGGCACTGGACGGTGTGCTTTTGCTCCTGCCATCCTCGTTCACGGTCCGGCACCCCGGCCAGCGCCTCCACCAGGTCGTGCTCGTTGATGGTCGTGCCGAGCGCGTCTTCGCCCGGCTGCCACGGGAAAATGTGGCCGCAGTATGGGCAGCCCAGCGCCTGCTTGGAGGCATTCCAGACGGCATCCCCGCCGCATTCGGGGCAGGGATGTTTGCGCAGGGCGACGGCGACTTCAGCCATGAGGGGAAATGGCCTCGCGGCGGCGGTTATTCGGCGAGGTAGGCGTCGAGCGCGGCGCGGGTCACGCGCCAGGAGGAGCCGATTTTTTTGCCCTTGAGATCGCCGGCTTCCAGGGTGGAGACCACGTCGGCTTCGGACACTCCGAGGGACTGCGCCACCTGGGCGGGGGTGAGCACATCGACGGGGGCGGCGCCCGCGGCCGGGAGCGGCGGCGGGGTGGATCCGGCCGCCGGCTGCTGCATGCCTTTCATCATTTCCTGGGCGATGCCAAAGCCCACGGCCATCTGGGCTGCGGTGTTCGCCCCGCCGCCGCCTTCGCCGCCGCCCTTGGTCATGCTTTCGGCGACTTGGAACTTCACGTAATCGTTGAGGTTCCCGATCACCGACATGCTCGAGCGCTTGTCGATCGCCGCCTCCACCTCTGGTGGCACCGAGACGTTTTCCAGGATAAAACTGGTGATTTCGATGCCGTATTTGCCGGAGACCGCGGGATTGATGACCGGCAGCAGCGCCTCGCCCAGTTCGCTGTAGCGCGAGGCCACGTCGAGCGCGGGCACCTGGGCGGTGGCCAGCGCGTCCGTGAAGACGCTGACGATGCGCGAGCGCATGGTATCGGCGAATTCGTCGAGGCGGAAATTGTGGTCGGTACCGGCCACTTCCTTGAGGAACAGCGGCACATTGACCACGCGGAAGTCATAGGTTCCGAAGCCGCGCAGGCGGACCACCCCGAAGTCCTGGTCGCGCATCATGATGGGGTTGCTGGTGCCCCATTTGTTGCCGGTGAAAAGGCGCGTGTTGACGAAATACACGTCGCATTTGAAAGGCGATTCGAACCCGTATTTCCACCCCTGGATGCGCGTGAGCACCGGGATGTTTTGGGTGCTCAGGGTGTGTTTGCCGGGGCCGAAGGCGTCGGCGAACTGGCCGGTGCTGACGAACTGGGCGGTTTGCGACTCCCGCACAATGAGCTGGGCACCATTTTTGATGGCCTTGTCCTCGTCCGGAAAGCGCCACGAGATGGTGTCGCGCGAATCGTCGTTCCACTCGATGATCTCGAGCAGTTCGCCCTTGATGAAATCCATTAGGCCCATGGTTGTGTGTCTCCGGTGCGGTTAGCGGGTGAGGTGATCGTCAGAGCGGGGGAAGCTAACGGCGATTTGTATCGTCGGCAGCACAAATCTTGCCGTGATAAAATTGGGCCGTTTTTCGCATGGCCGGGCCGGGTCCGGAATACCCGCGGCCACTCGCGGCGAGGCTGGACAACCGGTGCGCGGGCCCTGGCGGTGGACGCGGGCCGGTGCCGGCGGTCGACTCGTCGTCCTGCCTGGGTCGCCCCGGGGGCCCCGGTTTCACGCCCGCGGATGGGCCTGGTCGTAGGCTTTTTTCATGCGTTCGATGGTCACGTGGGTGTAAATCTGGGTGGTGCTGAGGCTGGCATGGCCCAGGAGCGACTGGACCGAGCGGAGGTCGGCACCATTGTCGAGAAGGTGGGTGGCAAAGCTGTGGCGCAGCTTGTGCGGTGTGGCGGGGATGGGCACGCCGCTGTGGTGCAGGTGTTTTTTCAGCAAGTCGTTGACGGCCCGGGAGGTCAGGCGGCGACGGAGCTTGCTGAGAAAGAGCGGGCCGGTGTGCACCTCGGCTTGGTGGCGATACCGCTGGATGGCCTCCACGGCGGGCGGACCGATGGGGCAGAGGCGCTCCTTTCTGCCCTTGCCGAGGACCCGGACGGTGTCGCTGTAGGGGTCGATGTGCTCGACGTTCAGCGCCACCAACTCCGAGAGGCGCAGTCCGGAGGAATAAAACAGCTCGAGAATGGCGGCATCGCGCGCGGCGGCCCAAGCCGGAGCCTGCTTCGCTTTGGCGGGCGCGGCGGCCGGGGCGTCGAGCAGCGCGCCCATCTGGGTGACGGTCAGGATCACCGGCAGTTTTTTCTCCGGCTTCGGGAGCTGCACGACCAGCAGGGGGTTGGCGGGGAGGTTCTTGCGGCGCGAAAGAAAGGCGTAGAAGCTGCGGAGCGCGGCAAAGTGCAGGCGGATCGTGGCGCGCCCGAGCGGCCGCTTCATCATGACAAAAAGATAGGCCCGGAAGTCGTCGGCGGTGGCCGCTTCCCAGGTCGTGAAGCGCGGTGCCTGCGCCCGGCAGGTGGCCAGCGCGTGGTGGTAATTGATCAGCGTGCGCGGCGAGGCCGTGCGCTCGACCGAAAGGAATTCCATGAACTCGTCGACCAGCGGATCGGACACGGCCGACGTCTCCCCTGGCGCGGTCGCGGTCGGAGCGGCGGGGGCATCGGGCGGGGGCGGAGGAGTCACGGCGTCGGAAATGGTTAAGCTTTCTAAAGCATCGCGGCAAGCAGGGAATGGTGCATGGGTGGAGGCCGGCACCCGTCTCCTGGAGCGGCGACGGGGCCGTCGTGGTGCTCTCCCGAAGGCGGGGGTGGCGGCCGGCCCGGCGGCCGCGCCTCAGCCCTTGAGGGCGCGGATCCAGGCTCCGAGGGCGATGCTGCGGATCCGTCGCCGGGGCACCTTCACGGGCACGGCCATGGCGGCCGGGCCGGCGGCGATGATGAGGGTGAGCGTCTCCTCGGCGAGGCGCAGGGGGAGCCATTTGACGAAGCGGCTGCGCACGCCGCGCACGCCCTTGGTGTACAGCCGGCCCTGGTCGAGGTGTTCGCGGCAGCGTTCGATCCAGGGCTGGGCGGCGGCCCATTTCTCCTCGGGTCTGGCGGTGGCGGCCACGCCGGGCAGGTAGCTGCGGCCGATGGCGGCGTCCTTGGACACGTCGCGGAGCACGTTGATGAGCTGGAGGCCCTTTCCGAAGCGGATGCCGCGTTCGATGAGCTCGTCGAGCGGTGCCTTGGCGAAGCCGGGCATTTTCAGGGCGCTGAGCCGCGTCCAGAATTCGCCCACGCACCCCGCGACCTGAAACGTGTAGAGGTCCAGCTCCTCGGCGCTGGTGATTTCGGTGCGGGTCACGTCCGTGCGCTGGCCGCTGATGATCGTTTCCAGCGCCTGCTGGATCAGCGCGCGTTCGACCTCCGGCATCGCCCAATACCAGGCCAGGATTTCGCCGATCCGGTGCATCAGGGTGGCTTCGCCGGGGGAAAGCCCGTGCTCCGCGTCCTCGACCACGGCCAGCCCGCAATCGATCATCCGCAGGCCGGCCTCCTCGCTGGACAACGCGGCCCGGGTCGCCTCGAGCGCGTCCAGCCGGTCCACCACCTCCAATCGCCCGCTGTCCGCGAACGTGTCGGCCGCCCGCGCCAGCAGGTAGGCGAGCGAGAGCGGCCCGCGCACCGGCGGAGGCAGCGCGCGCAGACTGAGGTAAAACGAGCGCGACACATCGCGCAGCAGTCCGCGCGCGTGGTGCTCCATCCATGGCAAATCGACCGGCACCCGCGCAGTGTGGCCGGATTGCCCAATTCCAAAATGCCAATTGCACGGATTTTTGCGCCCGAGGCCGGGGATCAGGAATCCGCACTCCGCACTCAGTAATCAGTGACCGTTGACCGGTGATCAGTATGCTCAGGGCTGGTCGACCTGAGACCTGAGACCTGAGCCGCGGGCGGCGGCGGTGGCGATTTCCGACGATGCACCTCTACGTTCACATTCCCTTCTGTCACCGCATCTGCCCGTACTGCAGCTTTCACAAGCACACGCCGGGTGGGCACGATTTGCGGGCGTTTTTTCGCGCGATGGCGGAGGAGGCCCGGCGGGCGGTGGCCACTCACGGCTGCGGGGTGCCGCGCACGATTTATTTTGGCGGCGGGACGCCCACCCTGCCGGGGCGCGCGGTGCTGGCGGAATTCCTGGCGGAATTCGGGAAAATTTTTGATTTTTCCGGAGTGGAGGAATGGACGGTTGAGGCGAATCCGAGGACCTTTGACGCGGAGAAAATCCGGCTGCTGCGCGACCACGGCGTGACGCGGGTGAGTCTTGGGGTGCAGGCGTGGGATGAGGGCACGCTGGCCACGCTGGGGCGCGATCATGCCCCGGATGAGGCGCGGGCGGCGTACCGCATTTTGCGGGAGGTCGGGGTGTCCTCGGTGAATGTGGACCTGATGTTTTCGATACCGGGCCAGAGCTTGGAGACCTGGGCGGCCACGGTGGACGAGATGATCGCGCTGGGGCCGGATCACGTTTCGGCCTATAACCTTAATTACGAGGAGGATACCGAGTTTTTCAACCGGTTGGAGCGGGGTGAGTTCCGCACCGACGAGGAAAACGACGCGTCGTTTTTCCTGCTGGCCGACGAGCGGTTCACGGGGGCGGGTTTTGACCATTACGAGGTCTCGAACTATGCGCGGCCGGGTCACCGGTCGCGGCACAACCAGGCGTATTGGGAGGGGGCGGAGTACGTCGGGCTCGGGCCGGGGGCGTTTTCCACGGTGGCGGGGCGCCGGTGGAAGAATGTGGCGGACACCGGAGCGTACACGGTGTTGGCGGCGGCGGGGCAGCCGCTGGAGCGGGAGGTTGAGCACCTCACGGCCGATGAATTGCGCCGCGAGCGCATTGCCCTGTTGTTGCGGACCGCGGCCGGGGTGCCGCTGGAGGTGCTGGGCGGCGCGGGGGAGGGCAGGATTGCCGGTTTGGTGGCGGCGGGCCTGGCTCATCCGCCGGCGGGCGGCCGGCTGGCGCTCACGGCGCAGGGGCGGATGGTGGCCGACAGTGTGGCGGTGGAGTTGTGGTGAGGTTGCGGGATTTTGTTGGTGCGGGGTGGTTGGTGGCTGGGTATTGAAACGGGTCCGTCACCCGTCCCTGGTCCCCGCGGCCAGGAGGAGGGCTGCGGCATTGATCCCCCCTCCTCCACGTTTCATCCTGCCGCCGCTCCCATCCCCCGCTTCCTGATGCAGCCCTTTCTTCTCGCCATTTTTCTTCTCGGCTACGTTCTCATGGCCACGCTGGGCGCGTGGACGCGGCTGGCCTTTCAGTGGCCGGCGTATCTGGTGCTGGCGGTGGGCGGGTTGCTGGCGCTCGGCCGCCTGCGCAAAGGGTTCAAGTTCGCCCCGAGCCCTCTCTGCCTGCTTTCGGCGCTGCTCTTCGCCGCCTATTGCGCGGTCCGCGCGTGGTACTCGCCCGTGGAGTACCTGGCGCGGCAGGACCTGCTGCCGCTGGCCGCCTGCCTCGTCGGCTACACGGTTTTCGCCCTGCACGTGGAGCATCCGAAATACCGGCGATGGTTTATCGTCGTGCTCACGCTGCTGATCCTGACGAACTTCGGCATCGGGGTCTATCAGGCCCAGTATGACCGCACATGGTCGCCCTACCACTGGCTGGGGTACGCCCGGTCGGCGGGGCCGGCCAACGCCGGCGGGTTTTTCCACAGCGAGAACCACCTCGCCGGTTTTCTTGAAGGCAGCGCGTATTTTCTCGCCGCCTTTGCGTTGTTTGCGCGCATCCGACTGTTCTGGCGCATGGCGGCCTTGTTCAGCCTGATGCTGGCGGTGGTGGTGCTGGTGCTGACTCATTCGCGCGCCGGGATGGCGAGCGCGGGAGTCGGGCTCGCGGTGTTCGGGATGCTCAGCCTCTGGTTGTTTGCCAAATTTCTGGGTCCTCAATTTTGGAAATACCTGGCCGCATTCGGGGCGCTCTTCGCCCTGCTTGGGGCGTTCCTGGGCTTCCTTTGTTACGATTTTCTCAAGGAATCCTACCAGGGCAGCGGCGGTCTCGCCGGTGACAGCCAGTTCCGGCTCGCCTATACCCAGTTGGCCGTGCGCCAGTGGGAAACTTCGCCGGTCTGGGGCACGGGGGCGCGCACGTTCGGCATCTATGCGCGGGAATTCACCACCCGGGACCAAGATTGGAATGGCGCGCAGGAGGTCGATCCAGACATTGCCCACAACGATTACGCCCAGCTGCTGGGCGACTACGGAGCGGTGGGCCTCGGCCTCGGCCTGCTGCTGCTGGCGGCGCACCTTGGCAATGGCCTGCGGTTCCTTTCCTGGTACCGCAATGTTCGCTACGAGCGGACCGGCGACCTCTTCAGCAACAGCCTGGCCCTGGGCCTCGGCTCCGTGGCCGCCGTGAGCGCCTACGCCGCCCACACCGCCATCGACTTCAACCTGCACATTCCCGCCAACGCCCTACTGGTCTCCGCGCTCTTCGGCTTGCTGGCGAATCCGGGGTTCGAGTCGGACGCCCGCCGGTTCGTGCGCCTGCCCGGCCTCAAAACCGCGCTGACCCTGCTGGCCGCGGCCGGGGCGGGCTGGACGCTCTGGTTTGGCTGGCGGGCCGCGCCCGCCGAGCTGGCCTACCAGCAAGGCCTGACCCGCACCCATGTCGGCGATTATCTCGGCGCCCTGACCCCCCACCGCCGCGCCGTGGAGCTGGACCCCTCCCACCAGCCCAACCGCATGGCCTTCGGCACCGCGTACGTCGGTCTGGCCGGCGATGAGGAAATCCCCGCCCTCGCCGCCTCCTGGCGGGAAAAAGCCATCGAACAGTTTCGCGCCGCCCTGGCCTTGAATCCCCGGGACGCCTTGGCCCACATCAACCTGGCCGAACAGCTCAGCCAGTCGGGCCGCGACCGCATGGCCGAGGCGGAGGCGCACTATCTCGAGGCCATCCGCCGCGCCCCCGCCCTCGTCGTCTTCCGTGGCCGCTACGGCTTCCACCTGCTCCGCCACGGCCGGGTGGACAAGGCCGCCGACGTCTGGGAGGAAACGTTCAAGCGGAAATGGTTCGATGCGGATTCCCTCGTCGCCCGCAGCCTCATGAACAAAATCCGCGAAGCGCAGAAACCCGCGGTCCCGACACCCAGCGACACCCCGGCTCCAGATCCCAAGGCCGCCGCTCCGCCGGCTCCCACCCCCAAGGCCGTGGAGCCGGACGCCACTCCCATTCCGGCTCCCGCCCCGGCTCCCACCCCGGCTCCCGCCCCGGCCCCGGCCCCGGCTCCCGCCCCGGCCCCGGCCCCGGCTCCCGCCCCGGCCCCGGCCCCGGCTCCCGCCCCGGCCCCGGCCCCGGCTCCCGCCCCGGCCCCGGCCCCGGCTCCCGCCCCGGCCCCGGCCGAGCCTCCGAGCACTCCCAAAACGCCGACCGCTGAGCCGGCTCCGGCGGCGGAAACGCCGTCGCGCGGCCTGCTCTCGCTGCCCGATCCGCCGAAATAAGCGCGGGACTGTCGCCCCGGCGCAGGGATCACGGTCCACTGGCCACGGGCTTGCGGACGGCGGCGAAAATCGCCGCCTTCCTGGGAATGCCTCGTGTGCGCGTTGCCCGCCCGCCCGGCCATGGCCGGGCGCTTCGGGCACCGGTGGCCCCGAGCCGCGCCCCCGGGGGGGAGGGGTGGCCGCCTCGGCACTGGACGCGGGCGGGCGGCGCGATAGAATCTGCCTTCATGTGTGCCCCCATCCGCCCCGCGGCCGCCCTAGGCACGGCTGCTCTCCTCCTCACGCTGTCGCCGCTGCCGGCGAAGGAGCTCGAAGGCGTTTATCAGCCTACGCCTGGTCCGTGTCCGACCGTCGACGAGCAGATCGCCAGGGCCACCCTGCCGCCCGGGTACGCGCTCCGCTGTTTTGCCAGCGAGCCGATGATCATCAACCCCGTGGCCATGACCTGGGACCACCGCGGCCGCCTCTGGGTGGTGGAGCTGTACGAGTACCCGTCGGGCGCGAAAAATCCGAACGAGTATTCGAAGACGGCCACCGATGAAAACTTCCGTCCGGTGGTCCAAACCGACGCCTCCTCGCCCCGCGATCGTGTCGTCATGCTCGAAGACACCGACAACGACGGCGTCGCCGACAAACGCACCGTCTTCGTCGAAGGGCTGAACCTCGCCACCGCCATTCTCTGCGGCCACGGCGGGGTCTTCGTCGGTCAGGCCCCGAACCTGTTCTTTTTCCGCGACACCGATGGCGACGACAAAGCCGACGAATACAAATCCGTGCTGACCGGCTTCGGACTTGAGGACCGGCACGAGCTGCTCAACAGCTTCACCTGGGGGCCGGATGGGTCCATGTACTTCACCCACGGGGTCTTTACCCACAGCAAGGTGAGGCGGCCGAGCGAGCCGCCGGACAAGGGTTTTACGCTGAACGCGGGGATTTACCGGGTGAAATTTGGGGCGGGCCGGGCGGGGGCGTCCACCCCCACCGTCCTGCGCCACGAAGTCTTCTCCGATGGGACCAGCAACCCGTGGGGCTGCGACTACGACGCCGCCGGCAACTGGTTCGTCGAGGCCTGCGTCATCGACCACCTCTTCCACATGGCCCCCGGCGGCCTGTACGCCCGGCAGGGCGGAGCGCCCGAGAACCCGTACGCCTACGAACTGCTGCCGAGCATTGTGCCCAAGGACCACCCGCGCCATTTCCGCGCCGCCTATGCCGGCATCTCGGTCTACCAGGGCGGGGTCTATCCCGAGGACACCCACGGCCATCTCTTCTTTGGCAACATCCACGACAACTCAATCCACCAGGAACGCGTCGAACCGATCGGCGCGACGTTCAAGGCCCACGCCGTCCGCGACTTCCTCCGCGCCAACGACGGCTGGTTTCGTCCGGTCAGCATCCAGACCGGCCCCGACGGATTTCTCTGGGTCATGGACTGGTGCGACAAATACCCATGCTATCAAAATGCCCAGGCCAATCCCGAGGGGGTGGATCGGGAGAAGGGGCGGATCTGGCGCGTGTGTTACCAGGAGGAGGCAGCGCCGGCTCCCTCAGCGTGGCCATCCCGCCTGGAGAAGGAACTGGACCTGGTCAAGGCACCACCGGCCAAGCTCTTGGAAAACCTGTCCTCTCCGAACAGCTGGATTGTCCGGAGCAGCCGCCAGCAGTTTATCGAGCGGATGGCGGCCGGGGAAGAAATTTTCGAAGACGCGCAGGGGGAGCTTTACACCGCCTTGCTGGCGATGGCGAGGGCTCCCGGCACGAATTCGTCCGCGATCGAGGCGTCCCGCATTCTGGGGTCGACCGTTTTCTGCTGCGACGGTTATACTGCCGGCCACGTCATTTCCATGGAGCAGCTCAAGGAGCGGCTGAAGGATCAGTCCGGTGACGGAGCTTTCGAAATTCAGTTTTGCCGCAATCTGGCCGCCTTCATGACGGCGGAGGAGGATTATCGTCGGGGCGGGTCACCGTTGCCGCACTTAGCCTTTAACGCCGCCGGGGGCGCTCTTGCCGTCCTGGCCCGCGATTCCCGCCCGGCCGTGCGGGCTGCGGTGGCCACCTGGATTCGGCAGGCCGGCTCCAAAAAGCTCACGGTCAACGAAGATCAGGAGCCTCACGATTTTACGGGGCTGCTGGAGCCGCTTATTAAAGCGAGTCCTTCCGCCGACCGCACGCTCGCGTTTTTGATCTGGCAGGGGATCGAGCCGGAACTGGCCCTGGCTCCGGAGCGCCACGTCCCCTGGCTCGCGGCCCTCGCACCGCAAACCAAACCGCTCTCCATCGGATTGACTTACAAGACGATGCGCCGCTTGTGCGACACGCGGAAGCCGGAGAACATCGATCTGGCGCTGGCGTATCTCGACACGGTGGCGGCGGACGGCGATCTGGTCGCGAGGGGCCTGGACGGCCTGGTCAAAGGCCAGGAGGCGGCGGCGATCAAGCCGGTGCGGGACACGGCTCCGTATTTCGAGAAATGGTCCAAACACGAGCGCGACGACGTGCGCGGGATGGCCCAGAAGCTGGCCACCCTCTGGGGCGACGCGAATGCCATTGCCGCGCTGATGGGTGCGGCTTTGTCGGAGGCATCGAGCGTGGAGGACCGCATTTCCGCGATTCAGACGGTGCGGAAACTGAAGGACGACAAGGCGCGGGCGGGCATCGCCACGCTGCTCGGCAGCCAAACGCCGGACGCGCTGACCGTGGAAGTCCTCCGTGCCGCGGCGGAACTGGGCGGCGGCGATTTCCCGGCGTTGATTTTGAAAGCCTGGACCGGCTATTCGCCGGCGCTGCGCGCCACGGCGGCGGAGGTGCTGACCTCGCGTGCCGAATGGGCCGGGCTCCTGCTCGATGCGGTCGAGGGCCAATGGGTCACCTCCGGCAAACTCGACCCCGCCACCCTGCCGGTCACGGTGCGCCGGTATTTCGCCACCGCGGCCGCGGAGGACACCAAGGCCCGCGCGCGGACCCTGCTGGGCGCTTGGAACGAGTCGGGCGGCGATGTCAAAGCCCTCATCACCCAGAAACGCGCCGCGGCCCTGCACGGCGAACCGAACCTCGAGAACGGAAAGGCGCTTTTCACCGCCACCTGCGCGACCTGCCACGTCTTCCACGGCGGCGGCCAGGCGGTCGGGCCGGAATTGATCGGCTCGGGCCGGTCCAGCCTCGACGCCCTGCTCAACAACATCATCGACCCGAACCAGATCATCGGCAATGGCTACCAGAACATCGTGGTCACCACCAAGGACGGTCGCACGCTCAGCGGCCGGATGACCGAGGACACGCCGACGCGGGTCCGCTTGCTGGGCATCGGGGCCCGGGAAGAAGTCGTGGCGCGCGACGAAATCGAGAGCCTGGAGGACACCGGCGTCAGCCTGATGCCCGCCGGTTTCGGCGAGCTGCCCGATGAGATGGTCCGCGACCTCGTCTGGTATATCCTCGCCCCGCCCGAGGAAGGTCCGCTGACCAGGGAGAAGAAGGAGGCGCTCGCCGCGCCGGTCACGGAACTGGCGGTGCCGGTTTCCAGCCGGCCCGCGGACGGCGACGGCATCGATCGAGATGCCAGGATCGACTGGGAAAGCGTCAGTCTCTGGAACCCCGACTGGAAGGTGGTCGCTCCCGAATTTGAAGGCACGCCGCGGAAGCTTCGCGAGTTCGCCGGCCGTAAAAACGTGCTGCAACTCCACCCGTTGCGCGACGACCAGCGCGCGCAGCCCGCCGCCCTCATCCGCACGTTCACGCTGCCGTCCGATGCGGCCCGCACCCTGGTCTTCGACTGCGCCAGCCATGAGCTGGGCGATTGGGACCTCGTCGTCCGCATCAACGGCGACGTGGTCAAAAAGGAAAGCATCGTGCCCGCCGCGCCGCGCTGGAAGCGCCAGTCACTCCCGCTCGACAAATGGAAGGGCCACACCATCGAGGTCAGCCTGGAAAACCATGCCAGCGGCTGGATGTACGAGTTTTCCTACTGGTCGGAGCTGCGGATCGAATGACCGAAGCGTCGGCTCCCGCCCGACCGGTGCAGAGGGGGAGGGGCGGGCCGCCCCCACATGGCGACCCGCCGATGCCGGTCTCAGCGGCCGCCGGAAGCCGGCGGGGAGGCGCCGTCCGTGGGGGCCAGTTTTGGGGTGATGCGGTAGAATTCGCGCGAGACCCCCGGCAGCTCGAGGATGGCCAGTTCGGTCACGCCGCAGGGGAGCAGAAAGCTGCCATCCGGCTCAATGATGACGCCCGGGCCGTAGGGCGGGATGCGATAGGAATCGGCCGGGTCGGCAAAGGGCAGAGAGGTGGCGCCTTCGAGGATGTAGCCGAGTCCGGGTGAGAGTGGAACCCGAAGCGGCGCGCCGGGCGGCCGCCGATCAGGACCGCCTGCGGGCTGTCCAGCGCTTCCTCCAGCGGAGGCGCCACGGCGTCGCTGGCCACGGCTGGTCCGAAGAAGACCCGGCCGGTCCCGTGATGCCCGCCATCGGGATTGAGCACGCAGGGCGGACCGATGACGATGTTGCCGACGGGTTTGACGATGCGGTAGGCGCCGGGGGCGATCGGATTGGGCGCGGGGGCGACCACGCCCGAGGTGAATCCGGTGGCTGGCGCAAGGGTGGTGAGCGCAAAGCTGTAGGGCGCGGCGTAGGGGCCGATGTTGAGAAATTCGACCGGCACCGCCGTCAGGTTGGTCACGGTCAAGTTCAGCGTGCAGGCCCCGCCGCTCACAGGGGGACATTGGATTTCCGACGCGGTGATCTCTGCGCACGGAGGAAGGCACGGCGGCAGGGTGACACACACCTTGTCGGTGCAGGGGTGGGAGCCGCCATTCGCCGGATCCCCGCCGCCCGTCCGGGGAAAACTGCAGGCCGGACGGAAGATTAGAGGGCGCTCCATTGGTCAACGGCGGGAACGGCCCGTTGGTCACTTCCAGACACGGGTTCCCGGACTGGCATCCGGCGCCGTCCAGCGCGACCGACCAGCCCGGGTCCCAGAACATCCTCGAAGGAGCCAGGTTCCACTCGCTGCCGGGCGTGGTGATCGGCGTGGCCGCACACCCGACCGGGTCCCGCAAATCCATCAGCGCCACCACATGCTCAGCCAGTCCGGCCGGCGTTTGCAGTCCGGACGACGTGCAGGTCATGGCCGCGATGCCAGGCCGCATCGTCTGGTTCCAGGGTGGCAGCGGTGGATTGGCCAGTGCCGATCCGGCCAGAAACAGAGCCGCTCCCGCCATCACCAGTTTTTGATCGTCGGCAGGTGCGCCCGGTTTCGCGCGAGGAAGCCGCGGAAGGGGAGCGTTTTGGCCAACTCATGGAGGAAACACCACAATTTGAAGAGGGAGGTTCTGGTGGGGGTCCATCCCACCCCCAGTTCGCAACTGCCGAGAAGGACCAACGCTTGACTGTCGGTGAGCGGGGATGTGCTCTATGCGCTGCAAACCGGATCCTTGTCGGCCATTCAGTGGAAACCAACCTTGACTGTGACCGGTACGGTGCCAGCGCCGGGGGCAACCGGGGCCGGGCAGCGGCGACTGCGACTGTTTGCCGGATCAGGAACGGTTTATGCTACTTGGATGAGCGGCTTCAATCTATTCGACACGACGGCGGATCCGCGGCAGCCCACGTTCATCCGGCAGTTCGGGACCCAGCAGTTCGGCTGGAAGCAGTTAGTGGCCAATGGGTCCGGGCTCGGAATCGCGACTTCCAGCGCGAATTCCACGGACGATGGCCCGCATGATCTCGACCTATACACCTTGGGTGCCGATGGACGGCAGAGCGAATTCCTGACCACGTTGACCACTCCTGGACTTGCGGCGGCAGTCTCGATTTACAATGGAATGGCCTATGTGGCCGATTCCGAAGCCGGGTTGCAGGTGGTGAACTACCTGGCCTACGACAATAAAAAACTTGCACCTACCATAACCTTGTCGTCCAGTTACAATCTGGCGACTGCGGAGGAAGGCAGTTTGATGCGGCTGACGGCGGCTGTGACGGACGATGTGCAGGTGCGGAATGTCGAATTCTACGTGGACGATGCCTTGGTCGTGATTGACGGAAATTATCCGTTCGAGACGCGGCTTGTGACGCCCGCGATGTCGGCTGAAAAAACCAACTTCAAGGTCAAGGCCCGCGCCACCGACACCGGCGGCAATGCCACCTGGAGCACGGAATATACACTGACCCTGGTGCCGGATGCGACGCCTCCCGTGGTGGCGGGATTCTATCCCGAAGATGGATCGGTGGAGCAATTTGCCAAAACCGCCTCCGTTCGCTTCAGCGAACCGATCGCCGAGGCCACTTTGATGGCGGGTTTCACCCTCGCCTCGGCCGGCCCTGACAAAATTCACGGCAATGCCGATGATGTGGCCGTGACCAACGGGGGCCTGAGTTACAGTGCGGAAACCGCGGTGGCGGCGCTGAACTTCTTCGAAGCACTGGCTCCGGGCCGCTATGAAATCCGCGTCACGCCTCCCCTGAGCGATGCGGCGGGCAACGTACTGGCGCAGGTGCAAACCGCGCGCTTCCTCGTGCCGGGTCCCGGAGATGTGGATGGCGATGATCTTCCGGATGACTTTGAACTTCTGCTGGGTCTGGACCCCGCCAAACGCGATACCAACAATAACGGCGTGCCCGATGGGCTGGAGGACTTTGATCAGGATGGTCTCAGTAATAGCGCGGAGATTCTGCTGGGATTTCGGCCAAATGTGGCCGACTCCGATGGAAATGGCATCAACGACGGGGACGAGGACCGGGATTTTGACGGGCTGAGTGAAAAGCAGGAATGGGCGGCCCGCACCAATCCCCTGAATTGGGATACCGATGGGGACGGCTTCGATGACGCCGGAGAAATCGCCGAGGGACTGAATCCGCTTTCCCCCTCTTCCCTCCCTCCGATGCGGACTTTGTCCGTTCAAGTCAGTTACCTCAACGCCCAGCCCTACGGGCCGGATGTGACCAGCCTGCCGGTGCATTCTGCACCCGTCGCTTATCTCAATGCCCAGCCTTACGGACCGGATGTCGACAGCCTCCCGGTTGTTTCCATGCCGGCCGCCTATCTGAATGCCCTGAGCGGAGCGGAGGCGGAAAATGCGGTGATCACTTCCCCCGTGGCTGCTTACCGCAATGAACCCTGATTTCATTATTTTCTTAAACCTTGTCTTCACTCCACCTCAATCTTATCGATTCATGAAAACAAAAGCATTCCAGTCATTTAGCGTGATCACACTTCTGGTCCTGGCCGGCATGGGGCATGCCCAAGACCTGCCTTATTCCTCCGGCTCCACTGGCGCGGACGGCCCTTTGGATATTCCCACACCGATGAGCCGTCGAGGTTATCACGCTTCGGCCTTCCATGAAAGCAGTGGAAAGCTTATAGTTTTCGGTGGCTACAATAATGTGCAGTTTATGAACGACACGTTGCGTTTAACGCCTCCGCATTGGTCGACGGCCAACCCGATTACAAGTCCATCCCCACGTTACGGTCACGGCATGGCCTACGACGCAGCTCGTCAGGTGGTTTTTCTTTTTGGGGGCTATTCTAATAATGAAGGCCAGATGAATGACTGCTGGTCATGGAACGGCACGGTGTGGGCACAGGAAACACCTGCAACGAAACCATCTGCCCGATCCGACCACGCTATGGTCTATGATAGCACTCGTGAGGAAATTGTGCTTTTCGGTGGTTCTTCCGGCGGTGATGAAACTTGGATCTGGAGTGGGGCTGATTCCACCTGGACTCAAAAATCGCCGGCCGCCAAACCAGCAGATCGATCGGGCCATGCGATGGCCTATGACAGTGCGCGTCAGCGGGTGGTTCTTTTTGGAGGCACGAGCGGCAGTCAAGACGAAACATGGGAGTGGGACGGCACCACCTGGTTGCAACGCTCCTTTTCCAGCAAACCTTCTGGACGATACAACCATGTGATGGCCTATGATTCTGTGCGGCAACAGGTAGTGCTCTTCAGTGGGAGCCAGGAACACGCCGACACCTGGACCTACGGGGCCGCCGGTTGGCAGCAAAAGCAACCGGTGGTGTCTCCGCCCAGCCAGACGAACGCAGCGATGACCTGGGATCCGGTGCGGCAAAAAATAATTCTGACAGGCGGAGACAACGGAGGCACGGACACTTGGCTCTGGGATGGAGAAAACTGGGCCCAGGAATCAGGCGCAAACTTTTCCATCGACATGGCCTCCAAACCGGATGGCCTATGGAATTTTACCAGTGTCAATGTTCCGGCGGGGGTCACTGTTTGGTTTAAACCCAACGTGCTGAACACTCCCGTGCGATGGCTTGCCAAAGAGGCCGTGACCATTGATGGCACGATTGTCCTGGATGGGGAGAACGGACGGTATTCTACCAACGTTGAAGCGGGCAATGAAGCCAAGGGAGGACCCGGGGGATATGACGGAGGATTGGGAGGACGGCAGTTCTCAATTTCTGGAAGCTACATCGGTTCAGCCGGAGGGGGGCCCGGCGGGGGTTCGCCTGGAAATCAAAATGAAAATGGAAAAGACGGAACCTTCAACGGGGCCTACGGCAATACCTTTCTTCAACCCCTCATCGGCGGTTCCGGGGGCGGAGGCGGATCCTCTACAGATGCTTACAACGGGGGCAACGGAGGAGCTGGAGGCGGAGCCATTCTCATCGCCTCAAGCCGAGACATTACCGTAAGCGGTCATATCTACGCGAGGGGTGGATATGCTGGGCCAACCAACAATTTCTATGGAGGATATGGATCTGGCGGAGCCGTCAGGCTGGTGGCTGACCGGGTTCTTGGATCCGGTAATGTTGTCGCAACCAGTCCAGTCGGCGGACAAAGCGACGGACGGATCCGGATCGAGGGATATTTCCGGCCACTGACCACGAATGCCTATCCCGTTCCTTCGGCAGGGCCGCCCACGGACACCTTCGCGGGATTGACGGGCACCGCTCTAACGGTGGCCCAGGTCGCTGGAGCCGGAGTGCGCCAGCCCCCGCAGGGCAGCACCTCCAATCCGGACGTGATTTTCACCCAGGCAGGACCCGTGACCATAGGAGTGACCGGGCAAAACATCCCCAATGGTACCCCTGTGACGCTTCGCCTGGCGACGAGCAATGGAGTGATTCATTTGCCTGCCACCGGTCAGCCCGCCGTCACCATGCAGGATAATGCGGCAAGTTTCTCGGCCACGGTGCCTGCTGGCGTCGGCACCATTCAAGCCTATGCCACCATCACCCTCGCTCCCGCCCAGCCATGAAGCCGCCCCTGTCGCCCGTCCTCGCCCATTCGGCGGTGAGGGACTCCGCCAAGCCACAGCAGATCTCATGGGTGTGCGCGTTATTCCTATCCGCCTTCCCGGGCTTGGGACATGCCGACACCCTCACCGTCGGCAGTGCGAAGGGGGAGCCCGGCTCCGCGGTCTTGCTGCCTTTCCGGTTTGCCAAAACCCACGAGATTGTGGGGATGCAGTTCGATCTGACCTTCCCGGTGGCGCAGTTCACGACGGCGGAGCTGGCGGATGCCACTATGGTGGGGGATGACAGCGATCCGGATGGGGACGGGATAGCAAATCTCGCGGAATATCTGGGCGGGACTCTGCCGAAGCGGATGGACGAGAACAAGGCGCCGAAGCCAGGCCTCGCCTCGGCAGGCGAATTCACTTACCTAACGCTGACCTGGAACCAGAGCCGGACGGCGACCGGGGCCCTGGCGGAGCCGCAGGTGAGCAATGATCTAACATGGTGGTCCTCCACCGGAGTCACGACGGCTCCGACCGGCACCGGAGATGCCCAGACGGCGGAGTGGCGCGCTACCGTGGAAAGCGTCGCAACACGGCAGTTTCTGCGGCTGAATTTCAAACGCACGTCTCCATGAGAGCCATTGCGCACTGGCTTCTGTCGCGGGTTCCCGGGATCTTGTGGTCCAAGGGGGCTGATCCTGGTGGTGCGCTCTGCGGGAAGGGAAACGCCTGGGTGTTGCGTGGTGCATTTTCCCTGACCATCCTCGCTCTGGCGGTCCGGTCCCGTGCGGGAGTGGTGGAGGAGTGGAATGCAGCGATGGTGCGCGTTTTTCAGGCGGAAGCCATTTCGCCGTGTCTGGGATCCCGGCATATGGCGATCCTGCATGCGGCGATACACGATGCGGTGAATGTCTGCATGCCCCGCGATACTCTTTATCGCCCGGTGCCGGCCGGTGAGAGGCTGTCGACGGAACTTGCGGCGCAGCTCAACGATCCGGCGCTGGGCCAGGTGGCGGGGGCGGGGGCGGGTGCGGGGGCGGGGTATGAGGTGCTGCGCAAGTTAGCCCCGGCCCGTCAGGCGGAATTCGACAAACTCCTGTCCAAACAGCTGGCGGCATGGCCGCCAGATGAGCTCCGGAATGCGGCCCTCGGCGTGGGCCGCCAAGTGGCGGAGCGACTCTTCGCGGAGCGCGCGGGGGATGGGTCATCCACCACCATTCCCTACGTGCCCAAGTCAGCGCCCGGCCGGTGGCGGCGGACGGAGCCGGGATTGCGGCCCCCGGAGATGCCGCACTGGGCGCTCATGCGGCCATTTTCCCTGGACACTCCCTCACAATTCCGAGCCCCTCCGGCGCCCGCGCCGGACTCGGGCGCGTTTCGGGTTCTGCTGGAGGAAATCACCCGGCTGGGGGGAAAGGAAAGCAGCGAGCGTACCGCCGAGCAGACGCTGATCGCCCGATTTTGGTCCGATTTTTCCTATACCTCGACGCCACCCGGCCACTGGAACGAGATTCTGCGGGATCTTTCGCTGCGGGAGCCCCTGAGCCTGCATGAATCGGCGCGTGCTTTCTATCTGCTTAATATCGCCATGGCCGATGCCGGGCTCGCGGTGTGGGATAGCAAGTATCATTACAATACTTGGCGTCCGGTGACGGCGGTACATCATTCCGGCACCAAGGACTGGCAAGCCCTGCTGGTGACGCCGCCACACCCCGACTATTTGTCAGGACACAGCGGGTTCAGCGGGGCCGCCGCCGTGATTTTGAATAAAGTCTTTCCCGACCGGCCTCCTGGATGGAGCTTCACCGTGCGCAGTGACACCCTTAATGAGGTCACGCGAACGTTTTCCTCCTTCGACGAATGTGCCAAAGAAATTTCGATGAGCCGGGTTTATGGCGGCATCCACTTCCGTCACTCCTGCGAGGAGGGCGTCCGGCTTGGACACAAGGTCGGCGATCACGTGATGAGGACACAGGGCAGCCTCCAGGCACACCCGCAAACTGCGAGTGAAAATCCGCATACCCCTCCCTCCTGCCGATAGATCCGGATGGTCACCACGCGGCCGCCGGCATTCCGACCGCCGCCCGTGGCAGGGGAAGGCGCACGCTCGGCTTCCGCCTCCAATTCGACCCAACGTACGGTGTCGCGAGTTCCGCTCCGGGATTCTCTCCGCCACCGGGACACCAGTCCTGATGGCAGGAGGTGAAGGCTCCGCTGTGAGGTGATCCGTCAAAGAAACCGATACTTCGCTGTCGCTTTGTCTCCCTGGCGTTGGAGGAGGCGATTTGATACGCCTTCCTGCAAATCGCGGCTAGCGGTGGAGGGGGAGAGGCCGGGGAAGTGGCTGAGGTAGTCTTTGCGGGTGAAGCTGGCTTTGGCGAAGTGATGGCGGGCGGCTTCGATTCGCAAGGGTGAGGCCATGCGTGGCTGACGCGGCATGACGACGTGCTTCAGCGCCTCCAAGGTGAGTTCGAGGGCGAATTCGACGAAAGCAGTGGAGTTGCCCGCTTTGTCGCATTGGCCGAGGACGGCGTAATAATCGGCCTGGCGGTCGCGGATGACGGATTCGACGGGCACTTGGGCGAAGAGAAGATGATGACGCTGCAGGATGAGGCTGTGCCAGAGGCGGCCCATGCGCCCGTTCCCGTCTTCAAAGGGATGGATGAACTCCATTTCGTAATGGCAGACGGCCGCGCGAATCGGCGCAGGGACCTCGGTGTCCGTGCGCACCCATTTCAGCAGCGTATCCATCAAACCCGGCACCCGCGAAGGAGGAGGGGCGATGTGAGCGATCTGATTGCCTTTGGCGATGCCAACACCTTTGGCACGCCAGGCTCCTGGCTGCCTCACCAACCCGGCCATCATGACCCCGTGCGCGGCGAGCAGGTGCTTCGCGGAGCCAGGGTCCCATTTCGGCAGTTTCTCGTAGCAGACGATGGCGTTGCGCACCTCGCGAAGGTCTCGTTCGGGTGCCGAAACGCGTCTTCCTTCGAGAACGGCGGTCACCTCCTCTTCAGTGAGCGTGTTTCCTTCGATTTGCAGGCTCGCCTGGATCGTGCGCACCCGCAGCGAACGTCGCAGCACCGGGCTCACCGGTGCACGCAACGCCCCCTCATGACGTCCCACCCGCCTCTCGATTTCCGAGAGCAGACGGGCCGAACGTGGAGTGACTTCAAACGGCGGTCTCACCCCGTGATAGTATCAAATGCGACTAGAGGAGCAAGCGAACCTCTTGGTCTACGACTTTCTCGACGATTGCGGGAAAAAGGACCGCCTGGGCATGGGCTCGCTTCGGCCCGAAACTGTCCCATCTCACTCCCCCTTCGGAGGCACAACGGCCACGGTATGGGCTTCCACGTTGTAAACGAGCCTAAGGTCCACGCCCTCGGAGGGGTTGCCGGCATCTGATCCCACCAGATTGATCTCGAGTGAACGGCGATGGTTCATCGGGCGAAATCGAATAGTGCCCGGCCCATGAATGCCGGGCCAGTGGCACCGGTTTTCCGCTCCGGGATGTGAAGTCCACCACTTCGATTGATTCCACCTCAACAAAGCGCTGGCGGATGGAAAAGGCGCCCGATGGAGCCGCCGCCGCCAGCTTTCCGTCGAATACTTCCGGTGCCTGCGTGGCCGGTCCCTTTTCGCGAGTGGGCGCCTGCGACGGCTCGGCCTTGACCACCCCGGTTCCGCCCGCCGCCAAAAAGGCTAGCCGCAGGAATGTCCGTCGCGCGCTGCTCAGAGCAGAAGTCAGTCTCATTGATTTGCGGGCGTCTCGGTCACGTCCGCGGGAGCCGTGTCGTCCGCGGGAGCCGCCTCGGCCGGGGCCGCGGCGGTTTCTTCGATCACCACGGACGCGGTCTGTTCGTTCAGAGGAGTGGCGGCGGCGGGAGCTTCCTCCACCGGTTTTTCCTCCGGCACGGGCGCGGAGGCCGCCGGAGCAGGCGCGGCGAGCACCGCCTGCGTCCACAGCGTGAAGGCCCGGGCGGGTAGGCGGATCCAGCGGGGCGGTCGGCCGGGGAGATACGGACGCGTCCAGAGGGTGAAGGCGCGGCCAAAGAGGCGCAGGCGCCTTGGGGCTTGGAGAATGATGGGTTTTTCGTGGCGTTCGACCACGCGGAGCTGGCCGTTGGCGAACTCGGTGACGTAGCCTTCGCGGATCAGCCAGCGCAAGTCCTGGAGCAGGGCGATGCCCTCGCGATCGGCTTCGCTGGGTTCGTCCGTGGCGGGCGTTTCCGGAGTTTCAACCTGGGCCGCGGTGGCGGCGGTTTCCAGTTCGGCGGGCGCGGCGGCCTCATCCGAGGACGGGGCGGCGTCGGCCGGTTCCGCGGCCGGCGGGGCGGCAGCCCTGGCGGCGGCGGCGGCGGCGGCGCGCTCGAGGAGGTTTTCCCCCTGGGGCACCAGTCCGACCACGACTTCCTTGTAGGTGCACAACGGATGCTGCCGGATGAACTCCACGATGCCCTTCACGCGCGGGGAAACCGAAACGCCCGGATCGAGCGGACGCGGCCGCGAGCGGGAGACAAACGTCTCCTTTTTGTTCTCCTTGAAGAAGCGCAACCCCTGGCCCTCGAACTGGCGGCACAGTTCCTGCACCAGTTCCAGCGGGAAGCGGCGCTGGCGGTCCAAGGCGTCGCGGAAGAGGGTGACCAGGCCCGGCGAGAGCAGGCCAAAATCCAGATTGCCCGGCACGGTGGCGGACGGTGCTTCCGCGAAAATTTCCGACTCCTTGGTTTCCAGTAGGTAACGGGCTGCTTCGTCGGCGCTGGTGAAGGTCAGCGGCGTCTCCCCGCCATCAAGCAGGGTGTAATGGGTCTGGGTGCTCTGCGCCTCGGTCCATTTCCGCACCGCCTCCTCGTCGCGCTCCATGCGGATGCGGGACTTGAATCGGTCGAGGGGCATGTTTTTGAAGCGCTCCTGGTGCAGCTGCACGATGGCGCGCTGGTAGCCGTGGAAGTTCGGCGGGCCCAGCACCGTGCCGCTGAAGCCGCAGATGGCCACGGTGGTGAAGGCCCCCTTGGGCGGATCGACCGTGATTTTGTCCTCCCGGAAATAATGCCCGAGCAGGCCGGCGCGGGCAAAATGACGCCGGGCCTCGTCCCGCGTGAGCCAGAGCGATCCGTCCGGCGCGCACAAGATCAGCGGCTCGACCCGCTCCCCGCGCAGCGGCTCCAACCGAACCCGCACGCGCTCGCTCTTGCTGAGGAAAAGCCGGGCCAGATCGAACACCTGGTACGCACGGCCGGTCGACTTGATCTGAATGGTCAGGTTCTCGACCCCGGCCGGCTCCGGCAGCACCACGGCCTGCCAGCCGCGGGCCGGCGGCACAAAGGCCGGACGGTCGTCGGCATGGCCGAACCGCCCGCCGCCGCGTTCGTCCCGGCGGCCGCCGCGGGGGCCCGGCCCCTCGCGTCCAAATTCTCTCGGGCCACCCCGCTGGTCGTCGCGCGGTGGACCCTCGCGGCGCGGACCGCGCATGCCGGGAGGGCCGCCGGGTCCGCCGGGTCCGCGCATGCCGGGACCACCCGGACCACGCATGCCGGGAGGACCTCCGGGGCCGCGCATGCCGGGAGGACCACCCGGACCGCGCATGCCGGGAGGGCCGCCGCCGGGGCGGGGGGCACCCCGGTCGTCACGGCGCGGGCCTCCGCGTCCCTCACGGCGGGGGCCGCGGTCCTGGTCGCGGACGGCCACCTGGCCCCAGACAACCTGTCCGGACGGCTGGCCGCGGAGTTGCGAGGCCCAGTCTGGCGCAAGGTCCAGTTCGGACAATGAAATGGAGAGTGAAGGGGAGTTGGCGGAGTCCATGGGAAAAAAGAAATGGGAACGGCGGCCGGAGCGCGCCGGCAAGATGACGAGAATGGGCTAAGAATGGGCTATTTTGCGTACGGCTGGTAGGCCTTAATTTTAAGCGCGGGATTTGCGGCCCCTTCCCAGTGGACGGTGAGCCAGCACAGATGGCCGCGGGTCCAGCCAAGTTTGCCGCTGACCAGCTTGCCCGTTTCGGAATCTTTTTCGACAAAGGCCTTGGGGGCGTCCTGGGTGACCGGGGGGGGCGGCATCTCCACGGCAAAGGCGTGGAATTTCGCCTCGCCTCCAGCCGGTCCCTCGTCGCCAAAAATATGGGTGCGGGAAATGCCGAGCAGGGCGCTCACGCTGGAACCGGGCTTTTTTTCAGCGAAGAAGGTTTCCAAATTCAGGTCATGCCCGCGGACGAACGACGTCCAGTCCACGCGAAACCCGTCGGAAGTCTCCACCACCACGGTGACGAAACCGAGGGGGTTTTTGGTGGTCGCCACAAAATACGGGAAGAACACGCGATCTGGAACGGTGGGGGAAGTGACCGTGCCGAGGATCTGGATGCTGAGCGGCGTGAACTCGCGATTCGGGCTTTCTGTAAAATATTTGAGCGCCTCGGCGCTGTTTTTCGCCGGATCGGCGACCAGCTTCGACCGCTCCTCGGGAGTGCCCTCCATGAATTGTTTAAAGATCTCGCCGGCTTTTTCGCTCTTTTCCTGGGCGGTGATGGCCCGGACCAGCGCCTTGGCGCGGAGGGTGTCGGCCACCCCCGTTTTTGGGGTGCCGGGAGCCGGGGTTTCGGCTGGTGAGGCTGGCTGGGGCTTGGCTGGAGCGGTTTTTTTGGCGGCCGCGGCGGGTTTGGCCGCGGCGGTTTTTTTCGCGGCTCCCGCTGGTTTTTTTTCCTGCGCAGCCACAGGGGTGCCCGGCAGCATGGCCAGGGCAAGCAGCAGGGCGGCGGGGAGCTTGGAGCACGGACGCATCGGGCCGGTGAATTGCCACAGATGAAATCCCCGCGCCACTAAAAGTTGAGACGGGACCAATCCAGGCGGGATGCTTCGCTTTTCTTAAGCATGCCGCCGGGATTCCCGCAGGGCGACACAGGGGCCGCTGGAGGTGGCCGTGGTCACCGCGCCGATGATGGCGGTTCCCGGCGCGTCGCCGTGGCGCAGAGCCTGGAGCAGGGCACCGGCCTCGGCGGGGGGGGCGGCGAGCAGCAGTCCGCCGGATGTCTGGGGATCGAAAAGCAGGGGGAAGTGCGGGTGCCCGGTGAGCGCGTGCGGATTCTCGACCGCCGCGAGGGCCTGGGTGTTGTCGGCGTGGAGCGAGCTGACCAGGCCCTGGCCGGCGCAGTCGGCGGCTCCGGGGAGCAGGGGCAGGGCGTCGAGGTCGAGGTGGGCGGCGGCGCCGGAGGCGCGGAGCATTTCGACAAGGTGGCCGAGCAGGCCGAAGCCGGTCACGTCGGTGGCGGCGGTGGCACCGTGGGTCCGGGCGAGGCGGGCGGCGGCCTGATTGGGGACGAGCATGGAGGCGATGGCGGCGTCGATCCACCGGCCCTGGGCGGCCTGCCGCATGGCGGCGGCGAAGAGGGTGCCGGTGCCGAGCGGTTTGGTCAGCAGCAGGACGTCGCCGGCGCGCAGGCCGTTTTTGCGCCAGAGGGCGGCGGGATCGGCCAGTCCGGTGCAGGCGAGGCTGAGGGCGGGGGCGGCGGCCTCCGCGGTGTGGCCCCCAAGCAGCAGCGCGCCCATGCGTGCCAGTTCGGTGGCGATGCCGCCCAACATCTGGCCGAGCAGTTCTTCGGTCACGCGCTCCGCGGCAAACGGGACCAGCGCGGTGACCAGCGCGCTGTGCGGCTCGGCCCCCATGGCCACGATGTCGCTCATGCCGTGGAGCGCGGCGATGCGGCCAAAGAGGAAGGGATCGGCGACCAGGGCGCTGAGATGATCGGTGGTCTGCACGACGCTCCGGCCGGGAGGGACCACGAAGACGGCGGCGTCGTCCGGAGAATCCAGGCCGGCGACAATGTCGCCGCGGTCGGGCGGGATCGACACCACGTTTCCGTGGTCCGCGCGCAGGCGGGCCAGCACCCGGTGCAGCACCGAGCCGCCGACCTTGCCGGCGCAGCCGAGGCAGCGCATGGCGGCCCGCTGTTCGAGGTCGGAGGGCGCTTCGGCGGCCCGGGCTCGCGAAGGGCGGGCGAGCTGCGGGTCCATGGGCGGCAGATCGGTGAATTTCCGCATGAAGGCGCGGTCGATGCGGTCTTTCCACCGCCACGCCCAGGCCCCCTCCGCGGCCCAGGCCCCGCGCGAGGCCACGGCGCGTCCATCGCCGGTGCTGATGAGCCCGAGGAACCGCGTCTGCGGCCGCCAGTGGCGCAGCGGCTGCCCGTGCAGATGCCGCTCCAGGTTGGCAAAAAGCGGGCGGGCGGCGCGCACCGCGAAGACGCCGGATTTCGGCCGCGCCGCGCCGGCCACAGTGGCGCAATCGCCGGCAGCAAAAATACTTTCGTGGCTGAGCGATCGCAAGGTGTCGTCCACCAGCACAAAACCCGCGTCATCGACCTGCAGCCCGCTGGCGCGCAGCCAGGCCGGCGCGCTGGCCTGGGTGGTCCAGAACACGGCCTCGGCCTCGATCCGCCAGCCGTCCTGCAGGACGACTCCCTCCGCCTGCACGGCGGTCACCGGCTGGCCGGTGAGCACGGTCACGCCGTGCTGGCGCAGGGCGGCCAGCAGGTGCCTGCGCACCCCGGGCCCATGCGTGGACAGAATGGCCGGGCCCTGGTGGACCAGGCTGATCTCCAGGGCGGAACCCAGCCGCGCCTTCATGGCCAGCGCCACTTCGACGCCGCCGGCTCCGGCGCCCACGATGACGACCCGGGCGGTTTTTCCCGTGGTGCCGGCCGCGGCCCGGAGCGCCTCCCAGCGCTCCAGAAAGCGGGGGACGGGTTTGGCCGGGATGGCATGTTCCGCCGCGCCGGGGACCGCGGCCTGCGCGGGGGTGCTGCCGATGTTGATTGAAGCGGCATCGAAGGCCAGCGGCGGTCTTCCGGCCAGCAGGACGCGCTGGTTGCGCAGGTCCAGCCCGGCCGCCTGCGCACCAATGAACCGCGCCCCGGCCCACCCGCACAGCCGGCGCAAATCAATGTGGGTTTCCTCCCATGAGTACACTCCCGCGAGGTGCCCGGGCACCATGCCGGAGTAGGGCGCGTGCGAAACCTCGCTGACCAGGGTGACCTGTACGCCCGGCCACGGCCGCATCCCCAGCATCCGCAAGGCCAGGGCATGAGTGTGGCCACCGCCGACCAGGACGACTTCACGGGCGATGGGGATGGCGGGAGCCGAGATCATTTCCGGGGAAACAGGGCCCGGGCCGCGCAGCACGCGTCCCGGGCCGCCGGCAGGCTCGCCTTGAATGAACGAAAGCAAAACGGCAATCGAGAACCTCCCGGGCCAGGCGGTCGCGTCAGGTCCGGTCCCCGGTCGCCCCCCGTGGCCCCGGGCGGCGCAGGGTGCGGACTTCCGCCTTGCGCAGGATGACCGCCGGGAGATCGCCGGCACCCCGGGTGAAGAGATAGCCAGGCCGGAACACCTCCGCGACCTCGGTGAGGCCGTCGCCTCCAGGCGCTGGTTCGACAATGGTGATGCGCTTGCGCATGGCCACATCAAGCAGTTGGCCCGGCTCCACCTGGTAGGGCTCGACCGCATGCTCACGCAGCAATTCAAGCAACGAGGCATGCAGCGGGCGCAGTTGCGACGCTGCTGCGGGCGCGGATGCCTCCAGGGCCGCCAAAAGATCCTCCAGCAGGTCAAGCCGCTGGATCAGTGCCCTCGCCAGCGTCTGGACGGTGTCCCAATGGGGCGTGACCGACGACGGTGCCTCGGCCGGCGTTTCTTCCGGGGCAACGACCGCGCCGGCGAGCGCGTCCGGCGTGGACTCAGGGGTGGACTCAGGGGTGGACTCAGGGGTGGGACGAAGCAGGGGTGTCGGCGCGGCCTCGGCTGGAGGCAGGGCTGGAGGCAGGGCTGGAGGCAGGGCTGGAGGCAGGGCTGGAGGCAGGGTGCGGGAGGGCGGAATGATCGCGGCGGTTGTGGCGGCGAAGGGCCGGTCGGGTGGGGGAGCCGGCGACACATTGCGCGGGACCATCGGCATGGGCGTCACCGGGATCACCAGCGGCCCCGTGACGGGAGGGGTGGCGACGGGAGAGGTGGCCGGCTGGGGGGATTCCTCGAAGAGGGCTTCCAGTTGACCAAAGGCCAGCTGGTCCCCGGATTTCAAACCGGTGGAGGTGATGGGTTTTCCATTGACGGTCATTCCGTTGTGCGAGCCCAGATCGGTGACGGTGTAGGCCCCCGCGGATGCGTGGGGGGCCGGGGAGGGGTCGGGTCCCGGGCTGGTCCCATTGGCGGGAGGGGGCGAGCGTTCGAATTTTGCGTGGTGCGACGAGATCCACCCATTGTTGATGACGATGTCATTGGTGGTGGAGCGGCCAAGGGTGATGACCGGTGCCGAGAGGTTGAAGTCCACGGTCCTGCCGTCGCCGAGTTGAAAGATGAGACGTGCCATGGTCCGGGTGACTGGGGGGGATTAATCAAATGCCCGAGCCGGAGGCAAGCGGGAATGGAGGGCGCGGGAGATTTCGAGGGGGGAGCGGGAGCCTGGCGCGGCGGTGGCCCGGCTCCATCGGCGTGGGGGACGGGGCCGGCATGGGAGATGGTGAAGGGTTGCGGGGGGGCGAGGCCGGCCGCGCGCGGCCCGGCTGGCGAGCCGCCGCGCGACGGCGCTCCCGGGCGCGCTCCCGGGCCGCTAGGCATCGCGGGTCAGGCGGGCGAAACCACGGGATTCCCAGGTGCGCGGGCGTCCTTCGTGAGTGAGCATCTGCAGGCGCGCTTCGGCCATCGGCTGCCGCTTGAGAAAATCGCGCGCCCTGGCCTCGCCCATGACGCAGAAGGCCGTAGCGAGGGCGTCGGCGGTGGCTCCCTCGGGAGCGACCACGCTGGCCTGGAGCCGGTCGGTCAGGCCGAGGCCGGTCGACGGGTCCACGATATGGGAGTACCGCACGCCGCCGATTTCGACGAACTGGCGGGTGTCGCCGCTGGTGGCGAGCGACTGCTGGCGGAGGCTGAGGACCACCTGCGCGTCCGCGTCGTCGCCGGGGTCCACGCCCGCCGTCCAGCCGGTCCGTCCCGGTGGTGCCGCGCCCACGGAAACGCCGCCGCCGGCGTCGATGAGCGCGGCGGCGATCCCATGCTGCTCGCGCAGCAGGCGAAGCACCTCGTCCTGGGCGAAGCCTTTGCCGATGCCGCCGAGGTCGAGCCGGCCTCCGGGGGTGTGAAAGATGGCGGCCTCGGCGGTGAGTTCGACCGCGCGCCAGTCGACGAGGCGGCGCGCCTGCTCGATGGCGGCGGGGTCGGGCAGCCGTTTTTCCTTCCGGGCGGCGCGCCACAGCCGCACCAGCGGTCCCACGGTGATGTCGAACGCGCCGCCGGTCGCTCCGGCGAGTTCCCGCGCCCTGGCCAGCAGTCGGCGCAGGTCGTCGCCGGGGGCGTCCAGCCGCCCGTCGCGGGACAGGCGGGAAAGCTCGCTGTCGTCGAGGTAGTCTGAGAGCCGGGCGTTTAATGCGCCCAGCCGCGCCCAGGCGGCATTGCGCACGGCGCGGGCCCTGGCCTCGTCATTTTCGAAAAAGACCAGCCGCCAGAGGGTGCCCATGTGGGGCGCGACGAATTCCCGGCGCTGGGGAGGGGGTTCCTCCAGCGCGTGCGCGGGGAGCACCAGCGCGGCCACTCCACCGGTGAAAAAATTCCTCCGCATCATGGGGGCACCCTGGGCTTTTCCTTGCCTCCTTTCATCCGGTTTTTCCGCGCCCGCTCCGCAGGTCGGCCCTCAGGGGGCGGCGGGATCGGGGCGGGCGTGATGCGGCCGATGCCAGAACCGCTGGTCCAGCCAGAGCAGCGGGGCGTAGGGCAGCGTGTGGCTTGGGCGCCAGCGGCGGGTCGAAAAATTGTAGAACTCGCCCGGTGCCCAGCGGGCGGGTGCGGCCAGGTGGGTGTTTTCGGCTTCTGCCGCCGGCGGCGCGACGTATTGCCCCCAGCTGGAGAAGGCCACGTAGGAACCGAGGTAACAGGCGAACCCGCCCGCGAGGATCGGCAGCCAGCGCCGGAGGACGCCGCGGCGCGTGCGGTGCGGATGCCATGAGGCCATGCCGCCCAGCGTGCCGGAGAGCGCCGGCCGCCGCCAGACAAATCACCTCGACGCCCCTTCCGCGCGCATTAGCGTCGGGTTCCCATGTTCGCCGAAACCAAAGCGCCGCTGTCCGAGCGCATCCACGAGGTCTTCTCCGACCACGGGCTGTCTGATAGGAATTTGCTTCCGGGGGCGGCACTGGGAAAGGGTGGGCGGGTCATGTGAGGGGGGGTGGGAAGGGGTCTGTCCCACCACTTGGAGGTCAAAATGCCTGCCAGCTTTTTGGGAGAGCGGGGTTTTCAAGGTCCCGCAGCCCCAAACCCCAGCCCTCCGGAGCCTCCAGCCTCCCCATTCCCGGCAGGAGACTGGAACTCCTTGCCATCCAAAGTCGTTTCCGCTTGGATGCGCGCATTCTTTCCCAGGCCTGCCACTCCGCTCCAGCGCCACTTCATCATTCATCATTCAACCTTCATACTTTTCACCATGCTCGGCAGCACCCTTTCCAACGACCCGTTGGCGGACAAACGCTTCGACTTCCAGTTCGTCAATCCGCCCTACGGCGACGAGTGGAGCAAGGACCACGACGCCGTCACCACCCGCGAGACCTTGCAAAACAACCCAAGCGTCCGCCAGAGGCCCGGCCAGCGCGGCATCGAGGCCGACCTTGTGGATTGCATGGTCGCCCTCCCCGGCCAACTCTTTGGAAAACTTGGAATGAACTAACTTATGAACTACTGGCTCGACCTCTTCACTGGCACTACTTGGAACGAGTTCCAAAAATCCGGCTCAACCATCTCCGGTTTCCGCAAAAGGATGCGCAACGCGGCGGCGAAAGTTCAACCCGGCGACATCCTCATCTGCTACATGACTGGAGTAATGCGTTGGGTGGGCGCGTTGGAGGTCGTGCGAGCGACTGACGACCAGTCGAAAATTTGGGGCGATGAGGATTTCCCAATTCGCTTCGAAGTGAAGCCGCTCATTCAGCTCAATCCAGAACACGGCGTCCCGATGGCGGAGCTTGAGGGAAAAGTCGCTTTCTACACCGGTCCAAAAGACCGAGGCAAATTCAAGGCCTTCGTCCGGTCCAGCCCGAACCGGTTCTCAAATCCCAAGGACGGAGAGCTAATCATGTCTCTGCTCACGCAAGCGCAAACTAAGCCGGTGGCGCGCCCCGTTGACCCCAAGAAACTTGCCCGAAGGCCGCTTTACACCGCCGAGCAAAAGAAAGGGAAAACCACGGTCGCTACCAAGGTGAGCGTTCCCGACTCCGACGAACCGGAAGTGCAAACGGGTAAGACAACAATTTTGACCGACCAGGAAGCGACGGCGACAACACGCCACACTGAGATTCAATACAACCTTCTAGCCTTGGGGGTGGACATGGGCTTCGACCTCTGGGTTGCCCGCAACGACCGCTCCAAGAAATGGCAGGGCAAAACGCTCGGCGAACTTCCGCGCATGGTCTCCGAGTTACCCACACAATTCAACGAAGCGACCAACCGCACCATCGAGTTGATTGATGTGCTTTGGCTCAAGGGCAACTCCATCGTCGCCGCCTTTGAGGTCGAGTGCACCACGGCGGTTTACTCTGGACTCCTTCGCATGAGCGACCTCCTCGCATTGCAGCCGAACCTCGAAATCAATCTCTTCCTTGTGGCTCCCGACGAGCGTCAGGACAAGGTCGAGCAGGAGATTCTACGCCCGACATTTGCCCTTCGCGAAAAGCCCCTCGCGAAAGTCTGTGGGTTCATCAGTTTCTCGAAGCTGATGGAAAAGCTGGACGGCATCCGGAAACTCGGCCTCGCCACTTCTCTAAAGCCGGACTTTCTCCAGAAAACCGCCGAATACTTTGCCGAGGACGATGAAGCCTAAACCCGCCTTCCCATGAAGCACCCTGCAAATCCAGATGCCGAGTTGCGCGCAGTCATCGCCCGTGGTGGCGCGGTGGTCGTCGCTGGCACGGGTGTTTCGATGGCTGCCAGCCGAAATCCTTCCACAGGGAAGTCCCATCCCGAAGCATCCTGGGCCGGACTGCTCGAAAATGGATTGGAGTGGCTCAAAGAGCATAAACACATTGCGACGGAAGAAGCCGCAGCCCATCTCACTCTGCTCAATAAGCGCGGTGACACCCACCATTTCATCTCAGCGGCGGAGGACGTCACGCACCTCATGGGCGGCGTTGAATCGCGGCACTTCGCGGAATGGCTCACCCGCACCATTGGCACCGTCAAAGCACACGATCACAAATGCCTCGATGCCTTGGAGGCGCTGCGGGAGCGCGGGAACGTTTTGGCCACGACCAATTACGACGGTCTGCTACTGGACGATGCCGGTGTGCTCAAGCCAGTTACCTGGAAGGAGCCTGATGTGTTTCTCCGTGCCGCTCGGAACAAGGAGACGGACAAAATCATTTTTCTTCACGGCTATTGGCGACAGCCGCAGTCCGTAATTCTCGATTGGAACTCGTATCAGCAAATCGCCCGCGATGACCAGTATCGGCAGGATCTCGCAGCAGTTTGGCAGATGACGACGTGGCTTTACGTCGGTTGTGGCGTCAATGGTCTGAACGACCCCGACTTTGGCCTGCTCCTTGAACGTTATGGAAAGCGCGCTCGCAACGCTGACCTGTGGGACTTCTGCCTCGTGCGAAAAACCCAGCGGGAAGAATTCCAAGCCCACTTCGACAATCTCCAGATCAACATCTGCGCGGTGTCATTCGGTGATTCGCACGATGACTTGCCGCAGTATCTTCTCTCGCTCCTGCCCACGGTCGTTCCCGTAGCGACCCTTCCGGTTCCCGTTGTCCCTCCTGTCACCGTGCCAATCACGGAGTTCCTGCGCGTCACGGACACCTTCTTCCAATACCGCGCGCCCGATTTGACCGCCGCCGGGGCTACTGCCGCCAATCGAGGTGACTTTCGCTTCACGGCTGAGGAGTTCCGCTCGGGCGCAGTTCATCGCGCTCAGGTTGTGGAAGTGGTATTGAACCGGCTTGGCCGGGATGGCATCGCGTGGCTGGAGGGGCCGAGTGCGGGCGGAAAGACGACGGTTTGCCTACACCTTGTGAGCGAGTGGAAGCATCTGGGCTGTGAGCCGCTCTATCTCGACCTCGCGGATGAGCCGGATGCGGAGCAATCCGTGCGGGAAATCACAGCGCACGCCAAAGCCGGACGCATGTTCATTCTGGATAACGTGCATGACGCACCCAAGCTCGCTTGTGCCTTGCTCGACCATTGGAAAACGCAGCGCCGCGATTCCGTGATGGTGTTGCTCGGCTGGCCTGCTGCGGTTCGTCCGGGCCATGATTACTTGAGCGGCCATCGGCACGCCACCGTGCCCGTGGCCGTTCAACCCGAGGACTGGATTGGCGTCTATCAATCCACTTTCAGGTTTGTCCGTGGCTCAGGTCACGTTCCGCCCGTCCCGCCCGCTCAGGTGGTCAGGGCTTGGGACGACACTTTCGCCGCAAATCTAGTCACCTTCCAATATGCCTTGTCGGCAGGGTTGCGATTGGGAGGAGGAAATGCTTTCCAGATTGAACAGGCAGCAGCGGACCGATACGTGCGGGAAAAGTATCTCGCTCCATGTTCAGACGGGGAACGCGGCGACCTTTTCCGTCTCGCATGGCTTGCGGAGCTGGGTATGCCTTTGGCTGAAGAACTCGCACCGTATTGCTTCAAGCGTTCGCTTGGTTGCGGTTTAATTCGTTCAATCTATTTCGGGCGACTGAAAGACCGTATTCTTTTTCAACCTTGGCATCGTAGTTTCTCAAGGCTTCTTCAAAACCTTGCTCCTCTTTCAGAGCGTGAGGATTCCTTGCGGGACGCTGCCGCATCACATCCTTTCTGGGCCTGTCAGTTGACGAACTGTCTGCGGCAGAATTTGGAAGAACCGTTGGCTGTGCGTGTGTTTGAGCATGCACTCAATAGGAATCCCAACTTGGTTGATTGGTTAGATGAGACGCTTACCAACGCCTTTGGCGTGTTCCGCCAGACAAGAGAGATTTTTCCTGCACGGTGGACAGCCGTCGTAGCCCAGGTCACCAAAGCCGCGGAACTCGACAAGCTGACAGCTAAGGCCTTCAAGACGCCACTGAACAATTTGCTCAACTTCCTGCGGTTCACCGCGCAGACCGATGGGCTCAAGCCGGTGCACGCCGCGTTGTGCAAGGCGCTGGCCGCCGACGCCGCCTTGCCTGCGGACACGAGCCGGTTGCAGTCCCAAGCCTTCGCCACCCCGCTTGGAGACTTGGTCACGTTCCTCCGGTTCACCGCGCAGACCGACGGGCTCAAGCCGGTGCACGCCGCGTTGTGCAAGGCGCTGGCCGCCGACGCCGCCTTGCCTGCG
>Ga0209702_10001314_pt1 | contig 47949 bp, 42 predicted proteins | sample FRY01_FD_187210 | JGI IMG/M metagenome (GOLD analysis project Ga0209702, IMG submission 187210) | Freshwater microbial communities from Lake Fryxell liftoff mats and glacier meltwater in Antarctica - FRY-01 (SPAdes) (version 2) | ecosystem: Environmental > Aquatic > Freshwater > Ice > Glacier... | reverse complement strand
TCCTGAATTTAAAGCAATCACTACACAAGGTCAACTTAATTTTCCTGCAGATTACAAAGGTAAATGGATTATTTTGTTTAGTCATCCTGCTGATTTCACTCCTGTATGCACGTCTGAGTTTATGACCTTCGCCAAACGAGAACCAGAATTTTCTGCTTTAAATTGTCAGTTGGTGGGTTTATCTATCGATGGATTATATAGCCATATTGCCTGGTTGAGAACCATAAAAGAAAAGATTGAATTCAAGGGCATGAAAAACATTGAAGTTACTTTTCCTCTGATTGAAGATATTACGATGGAAGTTGCCAAAAAATACGGTATGATTCAAGACGGTGAAAGTTCTACAAAAGCAGTAAGAGCGGTATTCTTTATTGACCCGAAAGGAATCGTACGTGCATTAATCTATTATCCGCTTTCAATGGGCAGAAATTTCGATGAATTAAAAAGAGCCCTCATCGCAATGCAAACAGCTGATGCCTTCAATGTGGCGACTCCTGCAGATTGGCAGCCAGGAGATGATGTGATCGTTCCAACGGCAGGTTCCTGTGGAATGGCAAAAGACATAATGGAAAGTAAAGATGAAGGAGTAACTTGTTATGACTGGTTCTTCTGCACTAAAAAACTCTCTTTAGAACAAGTAAATAATTCTCAAAAAAATTAAACAAAACTAATCATGAAAAGAAATCTTTTTCTATACCTCTACGGGGCAATAATCATCTTTGAAGGTGTTTTTCTAGTGTTTTCAAATCACTTTACTTTCCATACTACTAAATATACATTGGGAATCATTTTGATTACTGGAGCTATCATTGCACTTATGACAGCTTTTACCAGTCAACGGAAACAAGTTGAGTTTGCATATCATGAAGTGCACGCCTTAGCAATGTTCGTTTATGGAGTCTCGGTTTTATTATTTGTAAACGATTTAGATATCCTTAGTTATTTAACCGCATTTCTACTTTTCTTTTATTCCATTTCAGAAATCATCTTTTGTAGCTGGTTATTCAACTTAGCAAATAAAGTTAAATTTCAAATTCTTTTAATCCGCGTTATACTCGGATTAGCTGTGGGAATAGGAACCGTAGTGTTTATGAATTATTTCGCCATTAATAAGACCATGGTAATGCAGGGTTTCGGAATTCTCGTTACCATAATCGGGATTAACGTCATGCTTTATATTCCGATAATGACAACGAAAACAATCAATGAATAATTCTGATTGAGTAATTGTTCGACATGAAGCACTTTTAAAAAGCAGTACTATGGAATCATATTATTATAATGTAGATGTCAACTGGGAAAACAAGCGCAAAGGAATTGTTTGTTCTCCTGAATTGAATAAGAAAAATGGCGTTTGTATAGAAGTGGCTACTCCACCTGAATTTCCACAAGGAATTGAAGGGATATGGTCTCCAGAACATTTGTTTGTGGCTGCAGTTAGTGGGTGCTTAATGACCACTTTTTTAGCTATCGCTGAAAACTCCACCTTGGATTTCACCATTTTTCGTTGTGCGGCTATAGGAACCATAGAAATGATTGAAGGTAAATTAATGATGAGTCAAATTTCACTTAAACCTACAGTTGTGATTCATAACGATACGCATAGAAATAAGGCGATGCGCATTTTGAAAAAAGTTGAAAGTGCTTGTTTGATAGCGAATTCAATTAAGTCAAAAATTACGACAGAATTAGTTGTTCAGGTAAACCCCATTCTTTTAGAATGTAAATGAATGGTGATGCAGTAAAGAACATTAACTCAAAAAGTGATTTAAAATACGGATTACACCCTTGGTGGAAAAGTTCCAAATGGGAGATTAACTATGAGTGAACTAAATAGGGCCACACCTCTCTGTTTCAAACCACTTAGCAAAAAAATAGAACATGGAAAAGCAAAAGAACTTAGGTATTTGGATGGATCATTCAATAGCAAATTTGGTTGATTTAAACGCCCATAAAGGCAATCATACCATCGACTCAACATTTAACTTTAGTATACAAGTTGAAGCAATGAATAGAAGTGAAAATCTCATGCATAATAAACGTCAGCAAATGCACGAAGCTTATTACAAAGAAATTGCAGATGAGATTTTGAAATATGATCATGTACTTTTATTCGGTCCAACCGATGCGAAAACAGAATTGCATAACTACTTAAATAAGGATTTACATTTCAAGGATATAAAAATAGATATCGAATCTGCTGATAATATGACGGACAGCCAAAAAGACGCTTTTATAAAAAATCATTTTGAAAAAAAATCTAATTGAATTTACTTTGGTATCAACGTATAATTAGGCAACAATTACACACAAAAATCGCTGACTAGAAATGCAGAAGTAAACAGAATTCATGCAGGTCATACTTTGCAACTTGTTCTTATAAAATAGTTGTCTAAATTGGTAAATATATCGCAGTTCTTATCTGGTCAAAAAAAATGGAGCATAACTCATAATTCAATTCTTTTGAATAAATTTAGGCGAAAATTTCTATAATTATCAGATGTATTTTGGCTTGAAAACACTTCAGAATCAAACTTCAAAATTCGCAATTCTGTTAGTAACAATCGTCTTTTTACTATACAGAGGTATTTATTTTGAAAACAATAAGGAGAATGGTTATAATGCGACATCATGGGATGCATTTGGTTACTATATGTATTTGCCTTCAATTTTCATTTATGGCGATGTAACAGAGTTAAAGTGGATTCCTGAAGTTGATTCGATTTATCATGTAACTGGTGGATCACTTTACCAAGCAATTCAGTTAGAAAGTGGGACTTATACGAATAAATATTTTAGTGGTATAGCAGTAATGCAAGCTCCTTTCTTCTTTGCGGGACATGCCTTCGCTAAAATGACTGATGTCGCAGCTGATGGGTTTTCTGCACCCTATCAATATGCTATTTTGTTTGGTGCAATTTTTTGGGTTGTTATTGGTTTAGTTTATCTGCGCAAAGTATTAAAAGTCTATTTTTCTGACGAAGTTGTGGCTTTAACAATTTTGTTTTTAGGATTAAGCTCCAACCTCATTCAATATACGGCAATTGATGGAGGAATGAGTCATGCATTCATATTTCCATTGTATTCAATATTACTCTGGCATACGCTCAAATGGCATGAAAAACCGAGTTTAAAAAGCGCTATTTTCATTGGTGGCACTATCGGATTGGCGACTATTTCAAGGCCTACAGAATTAATCATGATTTTTATTCCATTGTTGTGGAATGTGACCTCTAAGGAAACAAGACAAGCAAAATGGGAAACTGTCTGGGCACATAAATCGCATGTTGTTGCTGTTTTTATTACTGGAATAATTGCCATGAGTCCACAATTTGTCTATTGGTATTATACAACTGGTAAATTGATTTTTAATGTTGGAAGTAAATGGTACTTCTTTAATCCTTGGTTTCGTGTTTTAGTCGGTCCAGAAAAAGGTTGGTTTTTATATACTCCTGTTGCACTAATGATGATTGCTGGATTTTTCTTTATGAGAGGTCGAAACTTTAAACGCGCAATTATTACTTTCTGCCTGCTGACTATTTGGATTGTCATTGCATGGTCAGATTGGAGATATGGAGCAAGTTATTCTACTCGGGCATTGGTTCAAAGTTATCCTGTCTTTGCAGTATCAATGGCGTGTTTCAGTCATTGGGCATGGAATTCAAAATGGAAGTGGAGTTTGATTGGAATCTTAGTTATATTCATCATTCTCAATTTCTATCAACTCACTATTTATAACAACGGAATTATAGAAAGTTTTTCCCCATTAATTCCATATTAAATCAATTGAACATGTTGAATGGTCAGTTGGTAATTATGTATACGTCGAAAAAAATAGTGAATTATTTAATGAAAATCATTGGAAGTTTTAATTTAAATAGTGAATATGAAAACAATTAGCCTAAGCCTCTTAATCTTACTGCTCCTATCCTGTAATTCAGCGAATACGAATGAAAATGAAGCACAACAAACTTTAAAAGAAGGAGTAACAGACTATTCTGTAGCCTTAAATTTTATAAATGAATATGCCACGGAGAGTAATAATGCCATATTAAATCATGATAGTTTATGGAGTCCGATGAATTGGATAAACAATAACCCTTCTGTTTCATCCAATTTTAAGTCGAAATATAATGAAGTCATTAAGGAAGAATTGGACGCAGATCCTATTTTTGATGCTCAGGATTTTCCTGAAAATGGTTTTGAAATTCTGAGCATTGATTCTGTCAATAAATTGGTGACTGTAAAAGGAATTGATTGGGAAATGGAAGTGACGCTGAAAGTTGTAAATATTGGCAACAAAACCCTTGTTGATGGTTCTGGTCTCATCAATGTCCTTGAAAATAAACGAAGTAAAAGATAAAATACAAGATGGTTTAATTGTTTCGAATAATTATATCGTAAGTCTTTATGATCTACTATTTGTAAATCATTTCAGAAAAAGTGTAAATTTTAAAGTGTGGAGAAAACGGGTTAATGGACAAAATAGTTGGTAAAAATGGCTGAGATATAATAAAGACGTAGCTTTGCGGAAATTTAATAAGATGCCAAAAAAACTGCTTTTTCTGTTCAAGTAAAATTGTATCAAAATATGGTTTTCAAAACGGCGTGCAACGTTATAAATGTGCCGCTTGTAAAAAAATATTTATCTGTAAGTCTGAGATAAATCTTGTCCAATTATGGATAGAATATACCCAAGGTAAACAAACCTATTTGCAACTTGCTTTAAAATATAATTGCTCTACAAAGACAATCCAACGAAAAATAGATCTGGTTAAAATAGAATGTAAAACAACTTTTCCAAGTGTGGTAAATGTGTTGATGGACACCACATATTTTGGAAGAAAATTTGGGGTAATGGTTTTTAAAGATAGTATCACGGGGCAGATATTATTTAAGCAATATGTGAAACAGGAAACCAATAAATTATACCTGTTAGGCATAGAGGAGATTGCCCGAAGAGGCATTAAAATCCAAGCCATTATTTGCGATGGAAGAAAAGGGCTGTTTCAATTGTTTGCAGAGGATATACCTGTGCAAATGTGCAACTTTCATCAAGTAGCTATTGTACGAAGATATTTAACTAAAAAACCAAAGATGCAAGCCAGTATTGAGTTGTGGGAACATACTTTGTTGTTAAAGCAAACTGATAAAGAAAGTTTTGAGGGGGAATTGCAGGCCTGGCATGACAAATGGCGAGACTTTTTAAACGAACGAAAAATAGATGCAAAAGGCAAAAACAGATACGTTCACACAAAGCTTAGAAGTGCTTACCGGAGCTTAAAAACAAACCTGCCTTGGTTGTTTACTTGGTATGACAATATGGGTTTACAAATACCAAATACAACCAATGCAATAGATGGACATTTTTCGGATTTAAAGAACAAATTGAGAAACCATAATGGATTATCTCTTGAAAGAAAAATGAAATTTATTGATGAGTTTTTTAAGGCATAAATCCATTAAATAAAATGGTTGTCACTTATAATGACAACCATTTTTACATTTTATTTGAACGGAATCAAGCTATCCCTAATAAGTTGCTCTCCAGCAGAGCTTATATCCGTTTTACTTGATGAAGTAAAGATAATTACTCTATTAAAACACCTTACAATTCACCAAAAATAAACACCAACTATTTTGTCCACTTGGAAAAAATTAATCAAAATCACCAACTATTTTGTCTATTACACCGAGAAAACTTAATTTTACACTAAATAAATACATTCGGCATCAATTCGCTAATGATAAAAACTAAAAAACAAATCTGGAATCGTCTCGTATTAGCTATTTTCATTGGATTGAACCTGTTTTTTCTTACACAGTGTACTTCAGAAAAAGCAGCAAATCGAGAAAGGGACAAAATAGTCAAACCCATTGAAAACAGCGATAAGATAAAACGACTACCATCCATAAGCTATCACTTGATTTCTACTAAAGATTCTAGCACTTGGCTCCGTTCGCTAAAAGCTGGAGACACACTTCAAGCTTTGCTTGTCCTTAATCGGGTCGACCAAAAAAGTTTGTTCAACATAGACACGCTTGTTTTCCCAGATTCCATTGGGAATGGAATTGCATTATATTCCCCCTTTCCGCAAGGTATAAGCGAACTTCAAACAGTGCATAAAATCCTATTTGTTTCTCATTATGCCCAAGCTTTTGCTGTGTATGAAAAAGGTGAACTTGTAAAATGGGGACCAGTAAGTTTAGGTAAGAAATCTACTCCTACTCCAACAGGACTCTTTTCTACGAATTGGAAATCAAAAAAGACAATCTCAACAGTTGACCCATCTTGGATTATGGAATGGTATTTTAATCTTGCCAATTTTGAAGGTGTTTCAATGCACCAATATGCCCTCCCAGGTTATCCAGCTTCACACGCCTGCATTCGCCTTTATAAAGAAGATGCATATTGGTTATATCATTGGGCTGATCAGTGGATTTTGGATCAATCTAAGATTTCAGTTTATGGCACTCCAGTAATTATCTTTGGTAACTACCCTTATGGGCAAGGTAAACCCTGGTTGTTACTAGCACAAGATCGCAATGCTTTAACTATTTCTGTGTCCGAACTTATGGGCGTTACAAAAGATTTTCTTCCTACCATAATGGATCGGCAAGCAAAACGCGATTCAATTGAAGCCAATTTTTAGCGAATGCGTCATTCGCTAATACTGCTCATACCATGTAAATTTTTCTTGAACGATACTTTCCCTTTCTCGCTTTAAGTATTCTAAAAATGAAGATGAAACAGGTGAATGCTTTTTACCTTTTAACCAAATTAAACTCCATGTTGTCTTAATGGGAAGTGATTTAATCGGTATAATTTGTAATTCTCTATTTTGCAATTCATTTTTTATCCCAATCAACGGCATTATCGAATACCCCAACCCTGCCAGCAATGCTTGTTTAATCGCTTCATTTGAAGTCAATTCCATTTTTTTTTGTGCAACAATATTATTTTGATCAATAAATCCTTCCATAGTTTGTCTTGTTCCCGAACCTTTTTCACGAAAAATCAAGGGTAATTTTTCAACTATATCCTTGCTAGTTTGACTTTTCATCATAGACGGTTTATCTTTGCCTACAAGGAATAATTTATTTTGAAGCAAATCTAATTTCTCAATATTTAATGACTTTGGCAAAATAGAAACTAATGCAAAATCCACTTCATTATTCTCTAAACTTTCAAGTACTTTGCTTTTGTTCGTTACATCCATCAATAATTCAATTCCTTGATTGTCACGCATGAAATCAGATAAAAAATAAGGCATAATATATTTCCCAGTCGAAACAACAGAAATTTTCAATCGTCCAGATAATTGACCTTTATAGGCAAGCGTTTTAAAATTGATTGCTGCCACTTGATTCAGAATTCCTTCTGCCGCTTCAGCAATTTCATATCCGAAATCCGTAATGTGAATTTTTCGGCGCAAAACCTCCGTTAAAGGAATGTCAAATTGATCCTGAAAATTCTTTAATTGAATAGACACCGCGGGCTGAGTTAAATGTAACTCTTCTGCAGCCTTGGTGACGCTTTGTGTTTGTACAATCTTTACAAATATCTGAAGTTGATTTAAAGTGTAGTTCATAAATTTATTTAATGTATTACATTACAAATATAAATAAAAACATATGAATAAAAATTCTGAATTTTACTAAAAAAACAACTCTATGAAAACACTAATCACGTTATTAGTCGTAGCTCCATTCATTTTAGTTAGCTGCACAATAATCCGCCCAGGAGAAGTGGGAATAAAAGAGCGTTTAGGGAAAATCTCTAAAGAAATAACCACCCAAGGGACAATCACCTATAATCCACTCACTTCTCGCGTCTTGAAGGCTTCAATTTTAACTACCAATTTAGAACTTTCATTGAGTTTGCCAAGCAAAGAAGGTTTAAGTGTTACTTCTCAAATTTCAATTTTATATCGATTGAATAAAGATATGTTTGCAGATTTAATAAGTACGCTTGGATTGAATTATGAGCCTATTATTGCGAATGTTTTCAGGTCTGCTTCGGCTGATGTTTGTTCTAAATTTTATGCAAAGGATATGCACTCAGGAATGCGCGCGGATATTGAAAAAGCTATACAAGAAAAAATGGCTGAAACACTAGAAGCACAAGGAATAATAGTTGAATCCGTACTTATGAAAAGTATACAATTACCTGCCGGATTATCCAATTCCATTGAGCAAAAACTTCAAGCAGAACAAGATGCAATGAGAATGGAATTTGTACTACAACAAGCAAAATTAGAAGCAGAACGTAAAATTATTGATGCAAAAGGTACAAGAGATGCACAAATCATTCTTTCAGAAGGTTTAACACCAGAAATTATACAATATAAAAGTATTGAAGCCTTTTTAGAACTTTCTAAATCCAGCAATGCAAAAATAATTGTGACAAATGGGCAAACGCCTTTTTTAATTGAACAAAAATAAATTTCTAACTAAAAATAACTAGACACATGACAACAATAACGATAGCAAAAGGAGATGGAATAGGTCCTGAAATCATGAATGCCACATTAGAAATACTTATGGCAGCCGGAGCAAAAATAGAAATTGAAGAAATTGAAGTTGGCGAGAAGGTTTACCTTTCTGGAAACACCTCTGGTATCGCCGCTGAATCATGGGACACCATAAGACGCAATAAGATTTTCTTAAAATCGCCAATTACAACTCCTCAAGGTGGAGGCTACAAGAGTTTAAATGTTACAACACGAAAATTTCTTGGACTTTACTCGAACGTTCGCCCATGCATGAGTTTGCATCCTTTTATAAGTACTAAACATCCAGTTATGGATTTAGTAATCGTACGTGAAAATGAAGAAGATTTATATGCAGGAATCGAACATCAGCAGACTGATGAAGTGGTACAATGCTTAAAATTAATTAGTCGACCTGGTTGCGAAAAGATTGTTCGATATGCCTTTGAATACGCCAAACAACAAAATCGTAAAAAGGTGACTTGTTTTTCAAAAGACAATATCATGAAGCAAACAGATGGTTTATTCCATAAAGTGTATGACGAAATTGGTGCAGAATACCCTGAAATTTTAAAAGAACATTGGATAATCGATATTGGCTCCGCAAAAATTGCAGAATCTCCAGAAGACTTTGATGTTATCGTAACACTCAATTTATATGGAGATATCATCTCTGATATAGCAGCGGAAATAACGGGGTCAGTTGGGCTTGCAGGTTCAGCCAATATTGGAGAAGAATGTTCAATGTTCGAAGCGATTCATGGTTCTGCTCCAACAATTGCAGGACAGAATGTTGCCAATCCATCTGGCCTCCTGCAAGGTGCTGTTATGATGTTGAACCATATTGGACAATCAGATGTGGCAGAGAAAATACAAAATGCTTGGTTGAAAACAATTGAAGATGGCGTGCATACGCAAGATATCTTTAAAGAAGGATTGAGTAAACAAAAAGTAGGGACGAAAGAATTTGCCCTAGCTGTTAAAGCAAATCTGGGTAAGAAACCATCAATTCTTCTCCCTGTTTCCTACGCAAATAATTCGGCACTAAATCTTCCTAAATATAAACGCAAAGCTCCTGCAAATAAACAGTTGGTAGGTGTTGATGTCTTTATTCATTGGGCGGGCACAAATCCAAATGAATTAGCAGAAAAAATTAAAGTTATCGAAAACAATGGAATCGAACTTACAATGATAACGAATAGAGGGATCAAAGTGTGGCCAGATGGTTTTAAGGAAACGTTTTGTACGGATCATTGGAGATGTCGTTTTAAACCGAATAATGATCTGGCAATGAGTAATTCACATATCATAGCACTTTTACAAAAAGCACTAGATGTAAATATTGACACGATCAAGACTGAAAACCTTTACAGTTTCGATGGAAAAGCAGCATTTTCATTAGGTCAAGGACAATGATCTTTTGCTACCGTCAAAAGTATCTCTTGACAAGAAAGATAATCAACACTAATTTAATATCTAAAGAAGTAAGTTAAATTTAAAAATTGACAAAAATGAATAAAACAGCAATAATAGGATCTTCAATCCTTGTAATAATGACCTCGTTTTTAGTGCTAGCATTTATAACAAAGGATGAGGTTATAAGACAACTATTGGCTTCATTCGGAATTATTACAGGTGTTTATACTTCCAATCATTTTTCTAAACTAAACGAACAATGAAAAATCAACACACATTTAAATTAATTGATGGTGAATTTTCATCAAAAGAAAGTCATGAAATTTTACAGAATGTATTCTCCAGTAAAATTCATTTTCATGAAATGAAAAATTTCAGTTCTCAAGAACGATTTGGAAAAAATGACGAGTGTGCCATAAAAAGAATTCCACATCTCAATAATAGTTTGAAAGAAATCATACAAATTATTAAAGAAGCTGAAAAGAATGGTAATCAAATTGAAATAAAATCTGAAGTAGTAATCAGTATCCTCAATAAAAATGTTTAAAGAAAGAACTCTACTAATTGCGAGCAAGCACGAAAAAGAAAACGTGCTTGCTCCAATCTTAGAAAAAGAACTCGGCGTTAAATGCTTAGTCGCTAAAGAGTTTGACACCGATCAATTAGGTACTTTTACCGGAGAAATCGAACGTAAGGATGATCCTATAACTACAGCAAGAAAGAAATGCCTATTAGCGATGGAATTATACAATTGTGATTTAGGGATTGCCAGTGAAGGTTCTTTTGGAGCGCACCCTTCTATACATTTTGTTCCAGCTGACGATGAATTTTTGATTTTCATTGACAAAAAGAACGATTTGGAAATTATTATTCGTGAATTAAGTACAGAAACCAATTTTAATGCTGCAGAAATAAGATCCGAAAGTGAACTCAGAACTTTTGCCATAAACGCACAATTCCCTACACATGGACTGATTTTAAGAAAACACAAAGACGATTATACGGAAAGCTTTAAGGGTGTTACAAATTGGTATCAGTTAAATGAAGCATTCCAGCATTATTCTAAAGCAAATAATGCGGTTTATATCGAAACTGATATGCGAGCAATGTACAACCCATCTCGCATGAAAGTGATTGAAAAAGCTGTTCAAAAATTGGCCGCAAAAATCAACTCGCTTTGTCCACAATGTCAGACTCCTGGATTTGGAATTACAGAAGCTAAAAAAGGCCTTCCTTGTGAAAGCTGCTCTTTTCCGACGAATTCGACCCTGAGTCATCTCTATTCTTGTCAAAAATGTAATTTCGTACAAGAGGAAAAATACCCCAAAGGAAAAATGAATGAGGAAGCGATGTACTGTAACATCTGTAATCCATAAAGAATGATTAGTAAGGATTTAAATTTAGCCGCAACTATTTTAAGAGAAGAAGGAATTATTGGTCTTCCAACGGAAACGGTATATGGTTTAGCAGGTAATGTTTTTAGCGAAAAAGCGATTAAAGAAATCTATGATATCAAACAGCGGCCGCTATACAATCCCCTCATCGTTCATATAAAAAATACAGAAGAACTTAAAAAGATTGCCATTGATATTCCTCCAATTGCCTTTGAATTGGCAACTAAATTCTGGCCGGGTCCATTGACCTTACTGTTGAAGAAAAACTTCTTGGTACCTGATATCGTTACCTCATCAAAACCAACGGTAGCAGTAAGAATGCCCAATCATCCGATAGCACTCGCTCTTTTAAATCAACTTGATTTTCCGCTAGCAGCACCAAGCGCTAACCCTTTCGGAATGATTAGTCCTACCAAAGCAGCTCATGTAAATGAATATTTCACCGATAAATTGGTACTCGATGGAGGCAACTGCGAAACAGGAATTGAATCTACGATTGTTGGTTTTATTGACAACGAAGTGATTATTTATCGTTTGGGTGGTATTTCAATTGAGGATATAAAAAGTGTGAGTGGTGAAGTGAAAATCCTTAATAAGAATGATGAAGCACCTGAAGCACCTGGTATGCTCTCAAAACATTATGCTCCTCAAACTCCACTGTTTTTTACGAATGATATTGAAAATTTTAGTAAAAAATATAAAGACAACCGAATTGGATTAATTCTTTTCAGCAAGTCCATAGAGATTTTTTCCGACAATTGGATTCAGTGCATTTTATCTCCAAAAGCGGACTTAAAAAAAGCGGCATCTAAACTTTATGAAACCCTTCACCTCTTAGACAAAATGAACTTGGATTGTATAATTGCTGAACAATTCCCTGATGAAGGATTGGGATGTGTCATTAATGATAAATTGAGCAGAGCATCCAAAAATGACTAAGTATGAAAACATTAATCAAAAATTCGACAATCATTAACGAAGGACAAGCTTTTATTTCCGACGTATTGATTGAAGGAAATCGTATTGAAAAAATTGCTACTGAGATTGATGTAGAAAATGCAAAAATTATCCATGCAGACGGTCTATATTTATTCCCTGGTGTTATTGATGATCAGGTGCATTTCCGCGACCCAGGACTTACACATAAAGCTACTATTTATTCAGAATCTAAAGCGGCAATTGCTGGAGGAATTACATCCTTCATGGACATGCCGAATACTATTCCCAATACACTCACACAAGAGTTGTTGGAAGAAAAATATGCTATAGCGGCTCAAAGTTCTCTTGCTAACTATTCCTTTTTCATGGGGATCAATCAACAAAATTTAGAAGAAGCTTTAAAAACCGATAATGAAAACGTTTGTGGTATAACCGATGATGGATTATATTTCAATAATGATGAAGGTATTTTGGCTAACTATCCAGAATACCTTGAAAAACTTTTTTCTAGAAGTGAAACACTTATTGCATTGCACAGTGAAAACGACGCAATTATTAGAAATAATACAGAAAAATATCGGAAGATTTATAATGACGATATTCCCTTCAAGTTTCATCCACTCATTAGAAGTGAAGAAGCCTGTTTTGAATCTACAAAGTGTGTTTTAGAAATTGCACGAAGACATAATAATCGACTTCACCTTTATCATATATCTACTTTAGCTGAAGCAAATTTGTTTGACAATACGATTCTATTGAAAGAGAAACGAATCACGGCCGAAGCTTGTGTTCATCATTTATGGTTTTCAGATAAAGATTATGACCGATTAGGTGCAAAAATAAAATGGAATCCTTCCATAAAAACGGAGCAAGACAAAGAAGGACTATTAAAGGCCCTTTTGGAAAATAAACTTGATATTATCGCCACTGATCATGCTCCACATACACTTCAAGAAAAGAGCGGGAATTATTTTAAAGCATTATCTGGTGGACCATTAGTGCAACACGCACTGCCAGCTATGTTAGAACTTCATCATCAAGGGAAAATCAGTTTAGAAAAGATAGTTGAAAAAATGTGTCATAATGTTGCAGATATCTATACGATAAAAGATCGAGGTTTTATTCGTGAAGGCTATTATGCCGACTTGGTTCTGGTTGATCTAAATAAGCCTTGGCAAGTTCGTCCTGAAAACATTTTATATAAATGCAAATGGTCTCCGTTTGAAAACACCCTTTTTCGCAGTAAGATTTCTAAAACCTTTGTAAACGGTGAAGTAGTTTATAACGATGGTAATTTTAATGAAAACACAAAAGGAATGAGACTCAAATTTAATAAACACCGCTAGATTATAATTCTTTCTTAAAACTTAAATAACTAACAAATAATTAAACAATTTAACTAAACCAAAAAAACATGAATTTCAATCTGCTTATCGAGAACTTAACAAACCCCGCCTTACTGTTTTTTGTCCTTGGAATCATTGCTGTCTATGTGAAAAGTGATTTAGAAATTCCACCAAATTCATCAAAATTCATTTCTCTTTATCTGTTATTCGCCATTGGCTTCAAAGGTGGACAAGAATTATCCCACGAAACATTTACTATCGAAATTGGATGGTCAATTTTATTTGGAATTTTCATTTCCTTATTAATACCTCTTTACACTTTCTTTATTCTGAAAAGAAAGCTAAGTGTTTTAGATGCGGGTGCAATTGCAGCAGCTTATGGTTCAGTAAGTGCAGTGACATTTGTGACAGCTGTTTCATTCCTCGAATCTCAACAAATGAACGTTCATGGTCACATGGTGGCAATTATGGCTTTGATGGAATCTCCAGCAATTATCATTGGGCTCATATTGATTTCCATATTTAACACCAATGAAACTGAAAAGATAAAGAAACGAACAGCAATTAAACATTCATTCACGAATGGCAGTGTACTCTTAATACTTGGCAGTTTAATCATTGGCTATTTAGCAAGTGATAAGCAAGCTGAAGGAATTAAACCATTCACCAATGATTTATTCAAAGGATTTTTAGCTATTTTCTTATTAGATATGGGGATTACAAGCGGAAGAAAGCTGAAGTCATTTATTTCTTACGGATGGTTTCCATTTATCTTTGCTTTAATTATCCCATTGATCAACGGTAGTATTGTTGCTATAGTAAGCTCATTCGTAACGGATGATATTACCAATCGATTTATGTTTGCCATTTTAGCTGCCAGTGCTTCTTACATAGCTGTTCCAGCCGCCATGAAAATATCAGTACCAAAGGCAGATCCAGGACTTTTCTTGCCGATGGCGCTTGCAGTGACCTTCCCTGTAAATATTACAATAGGAATGCCTATCTATTTTTTAATTGTTCAAAGCACTTAATACAAGTAGTAGTGACGTATCAATTGAAAAGCACCTAAATTAGATTAGGTGCTTTTTGTATTTTAAACGGTTTAGAGAATTCTAAAACGACCAAAACCTTAAATATTTTACTCCACCGTCTGTTTGAGTTGTCAGCTCCCGCCATCTTGTTCTCGGTACGTCCGCTCTCAAAGTCTGCTCCCACCGTCTGTTCCCGCCGTTTGTTCGAGTAGTCCGCTCTCAAAGTCTGCTCCCACCGTCTGTTCCCGCCGTCTGTTCGAGTAGTCCGCTCCCAACGTCTGTTCCCGCCGTCTGTTCGAGTAGTCCGCCGCGGCGGACGTACCGAGAACAAGGCGGTAAACTACTTTGGCTTTTTCGCCAAACTTATCTTGTAATTTTCCAAGTCACCCGATATGCGAACATAAACCAATTTACTGTTTTCACCTCGATATTGAATTTCTTCTGGACTTGATTCATCTGTTTTAGTTCGTTGGAATAATTTTTTACCGGCAACCTTTGTTACCATTTTCCAAGGCACACCAATAAGATAATTCATATCCATTTTATCAGAAATCTTTTGACTACCATGGAGTTCTATGAAACCCAAATTGGAATTAATGGTCATTACTGGAATATCGACAATACCCTTTTTGATTGTTAAGGTATTCTTCAAAGTATCAAAAATTACACTTTTTAATTTACTGTCTTCAAAGTAGTCGCTTAGTGCCAAGATAGGGCCGTAATTCTCAAGCCTCCCCTTTAAAACTATCATATCAATAATAACTTCAGAATCATCCATCTTTGGAACTAAATCCGCATGTAAATGAATTTTACCTGTTATTCGACCAGAGAATTTTCCATGAAGATTTTCTGAAACGAGGTAGTCTTGCCCAAAATTATCGAACTTCATCATAAGCTTATCCAATTCAATACTTTTAACCTTAATATCTGGCTTAAAATAAATGTGTTTTTTATCTTTCCCACTCAAATAACCAGCAATATCCATATGACCACCAGCCGCATCAAAAGCCAATTTCTGTACATGAACAAGGTGCTGTCCTTCGCTTTGAATATCTGCCTTAAGATTTTGTAAATTGTAATTATGATAATTAAACTGAGTAATATCTGTTGTAATATGTATTGCTGGAAAATCGAAATCATAAATACTAAACACATCATCGTGATCAACTTTAGATGTAGATTTTTTCGCAGTAGAAGGAGCAGAATTGTAATTCATTAATTCATCTAAATCCAGGCGACTTGCCGTAAGATGTAGATAATTAGATTTGTCAGATTTTGTCTTCGATAAATTGTAATTCATATCCATATTGAAGCTCGAATGACCCATTTTACCACTAAACTGGTTCACCGTCAAAAATTCATTTTCAAGGTGAACTCGACCCATAAACTGTTCGAATTTTAAGGGGTGAACTTTCATCTTTCCTTCAAATTGCGTCAATTGAAAGTCTGTCGATTTCAATTCGCCGTCAAAATGTAGATCTATGATTCCATGTAACATCAGGTTGTCAATTTCTTCATGTCTGTAATCTTCTGGTACAAATCGCTCGCCACCATAAGTAAATACATTGTCAAACTGCAACATTTTAGAACTTAAATCAAATTCTACTCGAGTATCTCCCTTAATTTTATTCTCAAACCAAATGGCATAATTATCCAAACGTCCTGAAAAATGGAAATCAGAATTATCTATCATTCCAGAAAAATCAACCACCCGAAAATCATTCTCATCTACAAATAAATCGGCATGGAAGTCATGCAATTCATGTGGATAATGTTTCATTTGGGCATGTAAATCCTCTATAAAAAATTCACCTCTTGGTAATGTTTTTGATTCAGAAATAGCCTTTGCAGAACTTAGAAATTTTAAGTTTAGACTTAAGTTTTCAATTTGTTCATCAACTGGTTTCTCGTTTTTTCCAGAAGTCAATTCTTTAATGTCCAAATAATCAGACTTGATTTTTAAATTGGTAGTTACCAAATCAGCACTGTGATGAATAATAGCAGGTAAATCACTAACTAATCCTGTAATACTTAAATCTGATTTTCCAATTTTCAGTTCAAATTGTTCAATTTTCGCCTCATTACCTATCATTGATGCTTTTAAATCAAGATTATCAAGCGGCAAGTGATAACTAGGTGTTTTAAACTTCAGTTTTCTGATTTCTAATTTACTATAGTAAGATTCATTAAGTCTTTCAATACTCTTTTCAGGATTGTTTAAATCAATAATATCATGGAAATTCATAGTTAAAATAACACGTCCCGATAAACCCTTAAGTTCTTTTGTATTTAAAAACTTAGACAAGAAATCTAAATCAAAATCAGAAACAAGGTTCATATCAATATCTGGAGAATCGAAATTTTCAACTGATAATTTCCCTTTAAAAGTTCCTGCCTCGGGTTTAGCGCTAAAGTTTTTCAATTCAAAGCGCATGGTTGAGAAGTCTCGCTTACTCCCATTCGTAAAACTTCCATTAAATCCTATATTTTTTAACTTTTTCTTGGATTCAAGGTTGTTGAAAAATCCATTCTCACATCCAAACTTTGCATTTATGGCCGGTTGCTGACCATTTAAGGTTTTACCAATAATCCGCGCATCAAAGAAAATAGAACCTTTATTGTCAAATTGACCGAGTGTCTGTGCTAAATCCTTAGGTAGCAATGCCAAATACAAGTCAAAATTCTGCTTTTTACCATTGAAATGTAAATCAACAGCTGCTTCATTTTTAAAATCAACAGATCCACCAAACTGAAAAGTTGCCCCTTCTAATAAAACTTCAGTCTCTGTAATAGACAACACTTGTGTGAGTTGATTCAAATCTAGATCCGTATCTACTTCAAAGTGCTTGTGTTTAATAAAAGATGTATCACCATCTTGAATTATACTCAACTCAAACTTAGAGTCAAGACCAACCGATAGATGTTTATCATTCGTTTTGAAAGAAGTGGTTGTTTTGCTTATAAATACATCAACCAGCAAACCATTTTTTTCATTCAACTTAGAGATATCTATTCGATCTAATTTAATTGACTTCAAATCCAACTGAAATTCTTCTTCTACTTTTTCAGCAGGTAAATTTGTTTCAAATGCTTTTGCAATATTCAGAAACCCATCTTTATGCTGTACAATGCGAATATCACCATCGGTCAAACGAATTGATTTAACTTCATAATTACCCATAAGTAATCCTTTCAGGTCAAATCCAATATAAGTATCATTAATGTAAACAATTCGCTTTTTCTGGTCAAAATTATCCTCCTCAAAAATCTCTAATCCTTCAATATCTATGGATATATATGGGAAATTTGCAAAAGGTGCAACATGACTTCCCTGAATTCTGATTGCCCCTTTAAAATCTTTATTCGCTGTTTCTAGCAGATTTTTAATAATTGTATCTTGTTTGAAATAAACAATTAAAACAATTATGCTGAATAAAACAATTGGGGACGCAAGTGTAGCCCATATAAATCGTTTCCAAAATTTCTTTCGTTTTAAAAATGTAAAAGTCAATGCCATAAATTAAATTAATTCATAAAAATAAGCCAAAATAAATAGGTTACAAAATGATTTTCAATGTTCAAGTAAAATTTTAGAATAGATATTATATTATTATTGTCCGATAAAAAACTTCAATACTTAAAAGTCGAGCCTTTCATTTTTTTCTTGATGCTTCGCCTATCTCAGCACAAGTTCAAACGAAACAAAAAAATCAAGGGCTGTGTCTTTTAGTTGAAGTGCAAAAAACTAATTCACGCTTTTTTTAATAGTTTATTCGCTATTTTTCTCACGTATCGTATTTTTGTCCTATGAAGAAGAAAGTTGAAATACTTGCACCTGCTAAAAACCTGTTTCAAGGAATGGCAGCGATAAATGCAGGAGCAGATGCTGTATACATTGGTGCACATTTATTTGGAGCGAGAAGCAATGCGACTAATTCAGTTGGTGACATTGCCGAATTGGTAGAATACGCCCATTTATTCAAAGCAAAAGTGTTTGTCGTTGTGAATACTATTCTTTACGATAATGAATTAGATGCTTGTCAGAAAATGATTCATGAGCTCTACACTATTGGAGTTGACGCATTGATTGTGCAAGATATGGCAATTATGGAAATGGATTTGCCACCAATTGTTATTCATGCGAGTACACAAGCAAATAATCGTACACCTGAACACGTTAAATTTTTAGCAGATGCTGGAATGAAACGAGCGGTTTTAGCACGTGAGCTAAACTTAGATCAAATTCGTGCTATATCTACAGCAACAGATGTCGAACTGGAATTCTTTGTTTCAGGTGCTCTTTGCGTTTCCTTCAGTGGTAATTGCTATATGAGTGTTGCGAATGGTGAACGCAGTGCCAACAGAGGTTCCTGTGCTCAAAATTGCCGTTTACCCTACAATCTAATTGATGGGAATGGAACCACACTCTTGACTGAATCTCATTTATTATCCATCAAAGATTTGGACTTAAGTGATCAATTACCGAATTTGATTGAAGCAGGAATTACCTCGTTCAAAATCGAAGGTCGCCTCAAAGACCTAGTATATGTAAAAAACAACGTTTCTCATTTACGCAAGCGATTAGACGCATACTTGGAAACGCATGAAAACGTTGAAAAAGCTTCATCTGGTCGAACTTTCTATAATTTCGATTCTCAGATGGATAAGAGTTTCAACCGAGGTTATACCGATTACTTTGTCAACCAACGCAAATCAAAAATTGGTTCTTGGGAAACACCAAAATCAGTAGGTGAATACATTGGCAAATTACTTGGAACAGAAATAAATGGATACCGTATCGAGAATAGTGAATTGCTCAACAATGGTGATGGTTTGTATTTTATCAATGAAGAAGGCCATGCTGATGGAGATCGTGTAAACATCATCATTAACGGTTTGGTCGTTCCGAATAACTTCAGAATTTTACCAATAGGAACCGAAATATATCGCAATTACGATGCAGCTTTCACGAAATCAGTTGAACGTGAAGACGCTGTTGTTCGAAAAATTGGCGTTGCTCTTCATTTCAGTGAAACTTCAACTGGATATCAATTGAAAGCCACTGATGAAGATGGTCACACAAGTTCAGTTGAAATGGTAACAAGTAAAGAATTGACAAAGAATGGTGAATCGATTGAAGAAAACATTTCTAAAAATCTAGCAAAAGCAGGGAACACACCTTTTATCGTGGATGAAATTTCCATAGGTTTTTCACAAGCGTGGTTCTTACCCATTTCTAAAGTAAATGAGGTGAGACGAGAAGTGTTGGAGCAATTAATTGAAACGCGTGTCAAGGAATACCACCGAGAGGAAAGTCAAATCCTAAAAACAGAACATCCTTATCCAGCAGAAAATTTGGATTTCACCTATAACGTTTCCAATAAAATGGCGCGACAATTTTACCACCGTCATGCAGTGAAAGAGATTGAAAAAGCATTTGAATTACAATGGGAACCTGGTAAATCACGTGTTATGACGACCAAGTATTGTGTTAAATACGAATTAGGTAAATGCCCTATTTTTCAGCGAGAAACTATGGGTGAAAAAGTAAAAGAGCCGCTTGTATTGAAACAAGGTGAATTAGAATATAAATTAAAGTTCAACTGTAAACCCTGCGAAATGGAGATTTGGGAAAAAGATGCTGAATTTGAAATTGAAGAAGAAGGTATTTGGGATGAGCGATAGTATAATTGTTCCTGTTTTTAATGATCAACAATAGTAATAGTCCTTATCTTTGTACGATGCCTGCAATAGCGAGAAAACAATCATTTGTTCTGCGATTATTTCAAGAGAAATGCCCTAAATGCGGGGAGGGACATGTTTTTGTTCAAAACACTTCATTTTTCAGTTTACCCGTCATGAATGAACAATGTGAAAAATGCTCGTACAAATTTGATCGTGAACCAGGGTACTTTTTAGGAGCAATGTATTTAAGCTACGGTTTTGCAGTGCTGCAAGGGATCATCACTTTTTTTCTTTGCTTTTATTTGTTTCCTGAGTTGCCAACTTTCTGGTCAATCTCACTAGTACTATTTGTCATTTTAATTTGTGGTCGCAAGAATTATAAGTTATCCCGCGTATTGTATATCCATATTTTTCCTTGGTAAGTGAAATTCCAGCCAATCAACGATTAAACATAATCAATCATCTATGCCATTCAACATCGTATTAATTGAACCAGAAATACCAAATAACACAGGCAATATAGGCCGATTGACATTGGCGTCTGGTGCTACTCTACACCTTGTAAAACCTTATGGTTTTGAAATCACCGATACCCGTTTAAAACGTGCAGGTCTCGATTACTGGAAACATATTGATTTAATTGAATATGATTCAGTTGAAGATTTCTTCTCTATTCATTCTGATAAACAATTCGCTTTGTTTTCAAGTCATGGAACGAAGAGCTATTGGGATATTCCTTATTCAGAAAATATGTTTTTAGTTTTTGGTAAAGAATCTGTCGGACTTGCACAGGAAATTACTGAGCGTTTCCCAGAAGACTTGTATAAAATACCGCTATTTAGTGATAAAATTCGCAGTTTGAATTTAGGGAATGCAGTTGGTATTGCAGTTTATGAAGGGCTGAGACAATTGAATAAATAATTATTAGGGTAGCTAAATTGGAATAAACATTCTAAAACAAAAAGCACCACCACTCAGAATCAATTTGTTTTGGTTATATCTTATATCCTGAGTTCGATAATGCCATATCAATCTATTAAATATCAATCAATAATTTGGATTTAATCACTTAACTATCTATATTAGTTAACTGAAAATACCACTATGGATGATAAACCAATTGACCTTCTAACGGAAATTAATGCTCTTTCCAAAATTCATACACTTCAACGAGATGATATAGACACAATAATGCTCGAATTTGCCCAGCGAATACTTGCTGCATTTCGAATTGAGCGCATGAGTGTTTGGATTTTAAATTCGTCTAAAGATCAATTGGTTTCAATGGGTGAATATGACACGCGGGATCTCAGCTTCAAAAAGAATAATATACTAACAAAGCAACAATTTCCGAAATACTTTGAAGCCATTCAAAACAATGAAATTTTATTAATTGAAAACATCATTATCAATCCCATTACAATAGAATTATTAGAAAATTATTCAAAACCAAATAATATTATTTCTTTGATGGATATTCCCCTTCGTATTGAGGGCGAATTAATTGGTGTCATGTGTTTTGAAAAAACGGGTGACATTGAACGCATTTTCAATCAAAATGAACAGACATTTGCCATAAGTTTATCCATCGTTTTTGCTTCAACCTTAGAAGCTAGACAGCGAAGATCGGTTCAATTTCAGCTGAAAGAAGAACTGAAAGAAAAAGAAATCTTAATCAAGGAAATTCACCACCGTGTTAAAAACAATTTAGCAGTTGTCTCAAGTTTAATGAGCTTGCAAGCAAACAAAACAAAAGATGATTTTCATCACTCGCTCTTTGATGAAAGTCGAAATAAAATCGATGCCATTTCGGAACTACATTCTAATGTTTATCAAACTGAATCGATCTCATCCTTAAGCATGTATGAATATCTCACCAAGTTGATAAACAATTTACGCGATTTTTATGCAAATTCAACCGAGAATATTCAACTAAAAGCTGACATAGAGAAACTTTCTATTCCAATGGACAAGGCACTTCCATTGGCCTTAATTATTAATGAACTTGTAACAAATGCTTTCAAGCATGCCTTTAAGAAAACTGTTAAAGGCGTTATCAAAATTCAACTTAAATCAGTGGAAAATGAAATTATTTTGAGCGTTTCCGACAACGGAAAAGGATTCAATATAGTTCACAACGATACAAATTCACTCGGTTTAGAAATTGTTAAAGACCTTGTTGAACAATTGAACGGCAAATCAACCTTTAAAAGTGAAAAAGGATTGCATTTCGAAATGAGTTTTTCAATTAACCAATAAATTTCACATCTCCAGCGCCAAATACTTAGCCGTATAAGAAATGTCTATTGATTTTTTAATCACTTGTTCAGGTGTTCCTTCGGCGATGATCTTTCCACCACCTTTTCCTCCTTCGGGTCCAACATCTATAAGGTAATCAGCTACTTTTACGATATCTAAATTGTGTTCGATAACAAGTACAGTGTTGCCTTCATCTGCCAATCGCTGCAATACTTCTAAGAGCAGTCGAATGTCTTCAAAGTGCAAACCTGTTGAAGGCTCATCCAAAATGTAGAAGGTGTTTCCAGTACTTTTCTTCGCTAGTTCTGATGACAACTTAATTCGCTGCGCCTCACCACCAGAAAGTGTTGTTGATGGTTGTCCCAATTTAACGTAACCAAGTCCGACACTTAACAAGGTAGCCAATGGACGATAAATTTTTGGAATGGCCTCGAAAAATGGAGTAGCAGACTCAATTGTCATCTCTAAAATATCTGATATAGACTTTCCTTTGAAGCGAATTTCTAAAGTTTCTCTATTATAGCGCTTACCATTGCAGGTTTCACATTCAACATAAACATCCGGCAGAAAATTCATCTCAATGACTTTCATTCCTCCACCTTTGCATGTTTCACAACGTCCTCCTACAACATTAAATGAAAACCGACCAGCTTTATATCCTCGAATTTGTGCCTCAGGCATTCCAGCAAATAAGGAGCGAATCTCGTCAAATACTTTGGTATAGGTAGCTGGGTTAGATCGGGGTGTTCTGCCAATTGGACTTTGATCTATTTCAATTACTTTATCCAAATGCTCTAATCCATCAATCGACTTATAAGGCAACGGTTTACGTACGCCATTGTAAATGTGAGCCAACAAAATTGGATACAAGGTTTGATTAATTAAAGATGATTTACCACTTCCTGAAACACCCGTCACACAGCAAAATGTTCCCAAAGGAATTTTCAAATCAACATTTTTTAAATTATGACCTGTAGCACCTTTTAAAGTCAGGAACTTACCATTTCCTTTTCTGCGTTTCTTTGGAATTTCGATTTTTAATTCACCTGTTAAATACTTTGTCGTAAGTGAATCCACCGTGTTCAATTCTGAAATTGGTGCCGCATTGATGATTTGTCCGCCGTGAATCCCAGCTCCTGGACCAATATCAACCACAAAATCAGCAGCTTCAATCATTTCTTTATCGTGCTCAACAACAATGACAGAATTTCCTGCATCACGCAAACGTTTTAATGATTTAATTAAGCGCGTATTATCTCGTTGATGGAGACCAATAGATGGCTCATCTAAGACATAAAGTACATTCATCAGTTCAGAACCAATTTGAGTCGCTAAACGAATACGCTGTGCCTCTCCACCAGAAAGTGTTTTAGCCGAACGATGCAAGGTTAAATAATCAAGTCCAACTTCTAAAACAAAGTTTAAACGCGTATTGATTTCTTTTAAAATCTCCGTTCCAATAGTTTTTTGATCGCTTGTTAATTTACCTTCTAATTGTTTAAACCAAGCTCCCAATTCAATTAAATCCATCTGCGCTAAATCGCCAATATGCTTGTTATCCAATTTAAAGAAATGAGATTCCTTTTTCAATCGCGTTCCTTCACAACTTGGACAAATTTTCTTATTCATAAAGCTCAATGCCCAACGTTGTATGGCTGCTGAACTTTCTTCCGAATGTCGGGAGACAAAATTGATGATTCCTTCAAATGTTATCGTTGTACTTTTGTTAGAACGTTCAATGTCTTCATTTCCATAAAGCAACACATTCATTACTTCATCAGGAATATCTTCTAAGGGAGTTGAAATTGAATAACCTTCTTGGCTAAGAAAAGTATCTAGCTTATCAAAAATCCAAGTACGTTTGTAATCGCCCAAAGGAGCTAATCCACCTTTTTTAATCGATAATTTAGGATTAGGAATTATTTTGGTGATATCTGCTTCTGAAACTTCTCCGAGTCCACTACATGTTGGACATGCACCATAAGGTGAATTGAAGGAAAATAAACTTGGTTCTGGTTCTGGATAGGAAATTCCAGAAGTTGGACACATCAATGAGCGACTAAAATGACGCGCTTTTTCCGTTTCATAATCCATTACTATCATTGCTTTATTGCCATGTTTCATGGAAGTAATGACCGATTCATAAATCCGTTTTCGATCATTTGAATTTATTTGAAGTCGATCTATCACAATATCAATATCGTGAATTTTATAACGGTCTAACTTCATTCCCTTTTCAATGTCCTGCAATTGACCATCAACACGAACCTTTGTGAATCCCATTTTTAGAATTTGGTCAAACAATTCGCGGTAATGCCCCTTACGTCCTTTGATTTTAGGTGCTAAAAAAACAACTTTTTTGCCTTGGTATTGTTCGATAATCAAATCAACTATTTGATCATCGGAGTATTTCACCATTTCTTCACCTGTCTCATATGAATAGGCAACACTCACACGAGCGTAAAGTAATCTTAAGAAATCGTACACTTCTGTAATTGTCCCAACTGTTGATCGAGGCGATCTTGAAACTGTTTTTTGTTCAATTGAAATTACAGGACTTAAACCGTCTATTTTATCAACATCAGGTCGTTCTAATCCACCAAGAAATTGACGCGCATAAGCAGAAAACGTTTCAATATAACGTCGTTGACCTTCAGCAAAAATGGTGTCAAAAGCCAAAGACGATTTTCCGCTTCCACTTAAACCAGTAAATACTACTAGTTTATTGCGCGGAATTTTTAAATCAATGTTCTTTAAATTATGCTCGCGTGCACCGTATATCTCGATATAACCGTCTTCGTTTTCCATCATTATTTATAGGAAGCGTATGGCTTCAAATTAAAACTTTCTATTGGGAGCAATAAGGTGTATTCTTTGTTCTTCACTGTTAATTTATTGCCTAAGATCCAAGGGTTCAATTTTCGAACAATTTTATAATTGAATCCTTGTGCAACTGCCCATTCCGCAAGATTTAAAATAGATTCCTTTACTTTAACAGTTTTCGTTTGAAATGGTTTATATAATTCAGCTTCTTTAATAGCATATCCATATTCTGATGGATTTTCAAAAATCAATTTAACGGCTAAAATTCGATATACATACCTTCCTGTTTCACTATTCATATGGGTATCAAAATAGTTATTGGTGTATTGCCAACGCATGTCGCTTCTAACTCCTCCGATTCCTCGATTATATGATGCCGCTGCTAAGATCCAATCTTTCAAGGTGTCATTTGCATATTTCAAATAATCGCAAGCCGCGTATGTCGATTTTTCTATATTTAATCGCTCGTCAACCTCTGTATTCATCGATAAATCATGTTCTTTTGCTGTACCAGGCATAAATTGCCAAAATCCTTGAGCGCCTGCAGGACTCACCGCCTGAATTAATCCACTTTCGATAACTGCCAAATATTTAAAATCTTCTGGAATTCCATTTTCTTTTAAAATCTTTTCGATCATCGGAAAATAACGATTAGCCCTTTTCATTGCTTGAATTGTCGCGCTATGATAATAAGCATTCACTAGCAATTCCTTATCTAAACGCTCATGAATATCTTCATCTTCAAGATTGATTTTTTGCCCACAAAACTCCATTTCCTTTGGCAAATCAGGTAAAGTAAAAGGATCTTCATCTCGCAAAGTTGTTTCGATATTACTTTTCTGCTGAGTTGTTTTGTTCTCACAAGAAACAAGAAACAGAAGTAAGAATAAAAAGGATGCTATTTTCATTGGATCAAATCGAATCACGAATTTACCAATTTGCTTGATGACTTGCTTATTTCTTTTCGGGAAATTTCAGTGTATTTCTATACAAGTATATAAAGACTATGAAGAAATAAATTAGAAAGACAATAATCGGATAGATAATTTCTGCTTTAACTAAAAATAGCATTCCAATAACAAGCAAAAAGGCTACTAATCCAATTGAAAAGAAAACATACCATACTTGTATATCTTTTAATCCAGCATAAACCAAATGGTGTGTTGTATGATCTTTGCCGCCAACCATAGGTGATTGACCTCGTTTTAGTCGATTAATTACAACCGTAAGAGTATCCGCTGCTGCCGGGGTAAATGCAATAAGTCCTATAATGATTCCAATCCATGAATGATTTTCTGTGTGAGGGCCAACATTCCAAAGAAATTTTACAGCAAAAAAAGCTACAAATAATCCTATGAACTGACTTCCGGCGTCCCCCATAAAGATTTTAGATGGATGAATGTTAAACTTAAGAAAACCTAACAAGCCGCCAATCATACTGATGAGTAGAATGGCCCATAAATCATGATGGAATCCATTAAAGACCCAAGAACTTGCAAGACACGATAAAAGAACAAAAGCAACTGTTGTTCCTGTAATACCATCCATATTATCAAGCATATTCAAGGAATTCATAATGATAATAACCCAAGCAATGGTAAGAAGGCCATCTATCAAATACACGTGAGTTATATCAATGATTGTCCCTGTTAGCACAAACAAAACACCACAAGCTATTTGAACACCCAATTTCACTAAGGGCTTTGTGTTGTATGCATCATCAGCCAATCCCATTAAAAACGCGAGACATCCAGCACTAATTAATCCAAGATATTCCTTACTGTGGTATATGTTTTCATCATAAAAAGCAATGGAGAAAGCAATGGAAGAGAATAAAAAAACAATAAAGAAACTGATACCTCCTAAAGAGGGTTTTGACTGGTTGCTCCAACGAATAGTAACATCATTTTTATTGCGGATACCAAGAGATTGAGAAAAACTAAGTAATAGTTTATTACTAATGAGAGAAACGACTATTCCTCCTATTAAAAATCCTAATAATATAAAAAATTCAAGTAGCAATTTTATTCAAATGGTGTTTTAAATGCGTCGAAAGATAAGCCTTTTTTATCTTTTTCGGAAATAATTGGTTCATTAATAATCCAATCTATAGCTAGAGACTTATCATTCCAATAAATAGTTGCTTCATTTTCCGGCGAATAATAATTGGTACATTTATATTGAAAAATTGTATTGTCCTCTAAGGTTGCAAAACCATGTGCGAAACCAGGTGGAATCCAAAATTGCCTTTTATTTAATTCAGAAAGTTCTATTGTAAACACTTGCCCATAAGTTGCAGAGCTTTTGCGCAAATCAACCGCAACATCTAAAACTGACCCTTTAACAACACGTACTAATTTTCCTTGAGCATGAGGAGGATACTGAAAATGTAGCCCTCGAACCACATTTTTATTAGACATTGATTCGTTGTCTTGAACAAACGACACTTTAGTTCCAATAAGCGCTGAAAATACGTTATCGTTAAAAGACTCAAGAAAATAACCTCTATGATCTCCAAAGATTTTCGGCTCAAGAATAAGTAGTCCTTCAATACTCGTTTTAAGCACCTGCATTATCCTTTTTTTCTTTTAAAAAAGGTTAAGATTCTATCCTTAAAAGACAATTTTTTCTTGTCAGATTCCTCGTAGTAACCATTTCCATAACCATAACCGTAGCCATAACTAGTATGGTGACTTGAACTAATTCCATTCAATATGACATTCAGCTTTGATAATTGATTCATGTCAAATAATTCCTTCACGCGATGCGCAAATATTCGTTTTGAATAATGGGACTTAAAGACATATATTGGAATGTCGGCATCTGTTAAAATCTTTATACCGTCAGAGACCAATCCAATTGGTGGATTATCTATAATAATTACATCAAATTGAGTTTTTAACTCCTCTACAATTTCTTTAAAACGATCACTCAATAATAGTTCCGATGGATTTGGTGGAATTGGTCCAGCAGTAATAAAATAAAGGTTCTCAATGTTTGATTGCTTAATACAATCTTTTAATTCAAATTGTTTTGAAATGAGACTACTCATTCCTGAATCATTCGTAACGCCCATGCCTAAATGAATTTTAGGCTTTCTTAAATCCAAATCGAGCAAAATGGTTTTTTTACCTGACATGGCGATTATTCCCGCTAAATTTAATGATACAAAAGTTTTTCCTTCACCTGAAATAGACGAAGTAACTGCGATTGTCTGATATTCGCGATGAATATAACTAAGATTGGTTCTAATCTTTCGCATAGATTCCGCTAACATCGATTTTGGGGCATCACCGACTACGAGTTGTGAAAACTCCATAGCTGAATGATAAAATGGAACTCCACCTAAAATACTCGCTTTTGAAGGAAGTAACTTGTCAAGATCTTCAATTAAATTAATTTCATTGAAAGTCAGGTATTTTACGAACATAATACCTAAGCCGAGCACTACGCCGAACATAATGAAGGTGGTATAGATTAATTTTTTATTGGGTGACACAGGCGAGCCATTGACAGTAGGCCGTGTTAAAATACGGCTATTGGAAGAGTATCCTGCATCAGATATAGCATACAATACTTTCTTTTCTGTCAAGAGTGTAAAATATTTTTCATTTAATTCCTGAATGTTTTTGAGTCGACTAAACTCCATCTTTTTCTCAGGGAGTTCAAAGATTTCTGTTTCATAACCCGCAATTTTATCACGGATAGATTTACTATTAGTGTATAATCGTTCTAATATCGTCGCGATACTTTTTCTGATGCTTCCCAATTTAGATTGAATCCGCCCATTCAAAACTTTAATTTCAGAATTTTCATCAGTCACTTGAAATAATAAATCTTCTTTTTTCTCTAACAACTCATATAAAGCTGAAATTTGAGAAGAAAGCGATTGCTCATAACTTTTGCCTAACATCTCTGGCAATAAGCGATAAACTTCCAGACGATTAGGATCGTTTTTCAACTTCAAATTAACTTGATTCAACGAACGAATCTCATCTTCAAGAATAAATAATTGATCTTGAAATTTAGAAATATTGGTTGAAATATCATCTCCGGCAGTCATAGGATCTGGAATATTTGATTTACGTTGATAAATCATTAAACTGTCTTTCGAACTTTTTAATTCGCCAGATAAGGAATCCAATTGTTGATCAATAAAACGCAAAATATTCTCTGAACCTTTTCGTTTATTTTCTTCATCATAGTTAACAAAAGCATCTGCTATTGCCAAGGTAAGATCATGGCATAATTGCGGGTTATTTCCTCGAAAGGTAACTTGTATTGTTTTGGCAATTGGATCAATTGGAATAACTTGTAAATTCGGTAAATAGCGCGATGCGAAGGATTGAACACTGTTAAAAGTAAAATATAACTCATTTTCACTAGCATCCTCCAACAATTCCTCCGCATTACTTGATTTTACCACTAAATCAAAATGCTGATTTTCAATATGCTCATCCAATTTTCCTTTTACTTCATTTCGTTTTCCAAGATGAGTGTATGACAAACTAATTGTACTTCCATCAAAGGCCACGAAAATCGGTAATCCTACCATTAATGAATCTTTCAAGGAAAAAGGAAGTACATTAAAAGTGCTCGAATTGTATTTTTCTTCAATTAGAACCTGACCTTTAGAATATAAACTTACATTATAATTGATGCGTTGTATGGCCTTTTCAAACATTAATTGAGACCTCATAAGCTCAACTTCTGAAGAAATATCATTTTGCTTACTATTTATATTTTCAATGTCAATGATTTCTCTTGCATTGTCCTCATTATCAATTTGTATTACTAAAGTTGATTCATAAGTCGGCTTAGTGTATCGAAGATAAAAATAGGAAAGTGATATAAAAACTGCCACAAACAGCACAGGCCACCACCAATAACGTTTAACGATAGTTTGGAGAATTAGTGGATCGTAATCCTTATTTATTATAAAACCTTTTTTTTCCACTTTTATAATGTTCTGAAGACCGTAAATATCAATAATGCGCTTGAGAAAATTGAAAGAATAGGAGCCGCCTCTTTCAATACACCCTTAGCTAATTCGGGATTTGGCTCAATATAGATGTAGTCATTTCCTTGTACAATTATATCGGCATATTTTAAGCCTTCAATCGTTGATAAATCAATGGTGTAAACCTTTCTCTCTTCGCCAGTTCTTCGCATTAATTTAATCGAACGAGCCTTTCCTCTTTCAGTAATGCCACCGGCTTGTGCAATTGCTTCCATCAAGGTTGTATTGTTATTTAATAAGGGGATCACCTTCGCATCACTACCATTACCTGGAAACACAATGACACGTTGGTTCGTCACTTTCACTTGCACAAATGGCTCTTGATATTGTATGGAAAAGCGATTCTCTAATGTGTCCTCACACTGAGCAATTGTCAAACCTTTAATGAATACTTCTCCAATTACTGGAAATTCTGCGGATCCATTCTTTCTAACTAAATATTCTTGTCCGGATCCTACACCAGCGTTTGATTCTCCTACCCCACTCAAACCTTCCACTATTTTTTTGCCATTGTTTGTAGATAAAGTAAAGGAAATCTTATCATCTTCCGAAATTTTATAGTCCCCTTTCGGTGATAAGGGTATTGAATCCATAGAAGCATTTTCACCTTTTGGAACCTTAAACATCAAATTACTATTAACTCCGCAATTTGTCATTGACAACAATAATCCCACTGCAAAAATCAAGGTCCAAAAATGTCTCATTTATTCTGTTTATTGTTTTAATTTATTGAGTAATTCCCAATAGTAATTTTCCATATCACGCACCAATCTTTCGTAATGGAATTTTTGTTCTACGAAAGACCAGCCGTTTTGTGACATTATTTTGCGTTTTTTTTCATCTTCAATCAAAATGAGCATTTTTTCTGTAAATAATTCAAGCTCATTTATTGGTACTATAAAGCCTGTTTCACCATCATTTACAACATCTCTCACGCCTCCTACGTCTGTAGTTACAATCGGTATTCCCGAAGCTTGGGCTTCAATTAAACTCACTGGTGTTCCTTCATTTTTTGAAGTTAAACAAATAATATCCATCCCAGCATTAAAACTTGCAATGTCTTTTATCCACGAAGTCATAATGACTACCTGACCTTTCCTCCCATTAATTTCTTTCACTCTTTTCTCGATCTTCTCTCTTTCAAGTCCATCACCAACGATAAAAAAGCGAATAAGTTTTGATGTTGAGTCTAAAATTCTTTCAACAACATCTAAAAAGAATGAATGATCTTTTATTGCAGCCAAACGACCGATTATTGCAACTGCAATTGTATCGTCATCAAGTTTCAAATTTTTACGCATCGCTTTTCGTTTCTCGTCAGACAAAACGCGAAATTTATTCAGGTCAAAACCAAGGGGAATAACCTTTATTTTATCTTGATTTGCTATCCTATGAATCGTTGAAAGTTCATTTTTTTGAATATCCGAAATAGCAATAATTCCATTAGTCTTCCTTGCCAAACGTCTCTCAATCGCTTTAAAAATAATGGTTTTAAATTTTCCAAAATAAGAGTGAAAAACATGTCCATGAAAAGTATGTACAACCACTGGTACATTGCACGAAAAAGCAGCTCTCCTGCCTAAAGCCCCCGCCTTAGCAGCATGCGTATGGACAATATCTGGTTGGAATTCTTTAATAATTTCTTTAATCTTTCGATAGGCCGCATGGTCACTTTTAAAATTTGGTGTGCGTTTCATTTCTGGAATTAAAATCGGTTTCAAGCCATATTCTTCCAATATATGCAGTGAATCTGACTCATCTTCTTCAGGCAAACCACCAATAAGCAAGGTTTCAAAATCGTCAGAAAGATAGCGTGATAAAAAAGTTGCATTAAAAGTTGGTCCTCCAATGTTAAATCGATTGATTATGCGCAAGATCCTAATTTTTCTTTGACCGCTCATTCTTAGACGCTAATAGTGGCTTCTTTTTTGTAAACCAAAAATCAAAGTTAATCTTTAACATTTGTTTTACTATCATCTGAATGTTTAAAAAAAGACTGATTGAATGTTTGTGTCTTGAAAAATATCGAGAATTTTACCTAAACTCTAAATTATGAAAATCATTTTATTTGCTTTTCTAGCTTTATTAGCCGTGTCTACTGTCAAATCACAGAATACAATACAATCAGCAATTGATCAATTTTCAGCCTCTATAGAACTTCAAAACGCTTCTATTTCGTTTCTAGTAATGGAAAACGGAAAAACAATAGCTTCCAAAAATCCTTTAATCACTTTGCCTACGGCGTCTACAGCTAAGCTTTTTGCTACAGCTGGTGCTATTGAATTATTGGGAAAAGACTACCGGCCAAGCACTCGTATTTATGTTGATGGCGAAATTAAGGATGGAATTCTCTATGGCAATATCATAGTTCGCGGTGGCGGTGATATGAGTCTTGGAAGTCGATTTTTTAATGAAGATGGTAAAGAAAATGCTTTTTTAACAGCATGGGCTGACACAATTAAAAAAATGGGCATTAACTCTATTTCTGGAAAAGTCATCGCTGATGGGTCCGAGTTTGGGTACAATGGTGTGCCTGATGGTTGGGCATGGACTGATATGGGAAACTATTATGGTGCTGGACCATCTGGAATTTGCATCTATGATAACACATTGAACTATTATTTCAAAACCGGCACAAGTGCTGGTCAGCCAGCTGTATTGCAATATACTGTCCCTAAAGTAGCAGATCTTGTATTTCGGAATTATGTGACAGCAGAAAATGTTTCTGGCGACAACTCTTATATTTATGGTGCACCTTTTTCAAATGATCGATTTGCTACAGGATCTTTACCATTAAATAGCCTTAAGTTCGAAGTAAAAGGAAGTTTACCTGATCCCGAATACCTCTTAGCGGTGGAATTATCGAATGCGCTTGCAGCATCAGGAATATTAGTAAAATCCTTGCCTACTGGTGCAAGAAATTTTTCAAAAGAACAAAAACCCAAATATGATGGGAATTCCAAGCTCATTTACACACATTATGGTGCAACAGTTGGAGAGATTGCCAAATTAACAAATATGAAAAGTATAAATTTGTTTGCTGAAGGCTTAGTATGTTTAGTTGGATATAAAACAACAAAATTAGGCACAACAGATGAGGGCTTGCGTATTATTGAAGCACACTTTAAATCTAAAACAAATTTAAATGGTCTATTTTTAAAAGATGGAAGTGGTTTATCTCGTTCAAACGGTATTAGCGCAACTCATTTTTGCAATCTTTTAAATTACATGGTAAATTCAACAAACTATACAAGCTATTTCAGTACTCTGCCAGTTGCAGGGAAAAGTGGAACAATTGCCTCCTTATGCAGAGGTGAAGCTGGAGATGGAAGAATTTTTGCAAAAAGTGGAACTATGAATAGGATTAAATCATATTCTGGTTATGTGCACTCAAAATCAGGAAAAAAACTGACTTTTTCATTTACAGTTAATAATTTTAGCGGGAGTAGCTCCTCTGTTACGAATCAAATGGAAAAAGTACTTAATGCAATGGCATCATACTAACTCCACATCCAGAATATCTTTCCAAAATTGCTGAATCGTTCCTCCGTCGCATTTAATCATTTGAGGCACAATACTAGCAGGTGAAAATCCCGGAGTAGTATTCACTTCGATTATATAAGGAATGTTATTTACGACCATAAAATCTATCCGTGCTATACTTCTTAATTGCAACAAATCATAAACAAATTTTGCTGTTTCTTGGACTTTATCTCTAATTGCATCATCCACTCTTGCAGGTGTAATCTCCTGCGATTTACCTTGATACTTAGCTGCATAATCAAAAAAATCATTTTCTGTCGCGATTTCAGTTAGCGGCAATGCATGAACACCTGATTTCTTGCGATAAACGCCACATGTTACTTCTGTTCCATCTAAAAACGATTCAATAACAATCGTTCTTCCTTCTTTAAATGCCAAATTCAAAGCCTCAGTTAATTCAGATTCAGCTTTAACCTTTGAAATACCATAACTCGATCCAGAATCCGACGGTTTAACAAATAGGGGTAATCCTAAAGCATCAATAATCTCTTGGTTGGAATAATCCGAGATCGATCGCAAGAAAAGTGATTTTGCAACTGGAATATTAAACCCTTTTAAAAATTGATTACAATACCATTTATCAAATGACAAGGCTGAGGGTAAAGGACCTGAATTTACATACGGAATTTGTTGTATTTCAAGTAATGCTTGGATTTTTCCATTCTCTCCTGGATCACCATGAACATATACTATTGCTGCATCTATTCTTTTTGAATCAAAAGACATTGTTCGAATATCAAAATCATATTCGTTTTCTTGGTAAATTGCTTTCCATCCACTTTTATTCAATTGAATCATAAACACATCATATCCTTCAGGAAAATTGTCAATGATTGTGCGTGCACTTTTTAACGAAATCTCATATTCAGATGAAAATCCACCACATATAATTCCAAGCCTTTTCATTCCATTTATTTTAAGTAAAAATAAAGTCAATATCGATGTTTCTATTCGCCTCAATTAAAAGTTATCGCGAAAGAATTGTTAACTATTCTAAGTATGTTGAATTGCTCAAAATTAGGATGCATCAAAATTTCACAAATAGCTTTCAATATACTATATTTGTGCAATCTTTTGAAAACTAACTTACTTAGAAACTGATGTTAAGAATCTTTCTATCACTTTCGATTCTTTGTTTTGTATACACTACAAGCTGGACTCAAACCACTGTGATTTACGCAAATGACTTTGAAATTGGAAGCAATCCATTATCTACATCATTTGGTACGGGACCAAATGAGTGGATTCGTTTTACTTGTGCTGGGAATGGTCCTACCCTATTAGGAATAAACTCTTTGTACATTACTCCTGGAGGTGTAATCAACGGTTGTGGGCCTGGTGGAAAGGAAGAACATGCATATCAAAATGCTGCCTCTGGGACTGGTTTTGCTCTTGCCGAGACACAAATTGATGCAACTTGTGCAGGTTCATTGCTTGCTAATTTCGATTATAAAACAGAAGGAGTTGTTTTAGAAGATTACCTAGAATTAGTGTATTCAACTGACAATGGAGCAACTTGGACACCAATTACGATTTTACCAGTTTCTGCCAGTTGGACAACCACTTCAATACCTTTACCAGCCTTATTGAATTTTTCGGTATTTAACCTTGGACTTCGATTCTCTTTTAATGATGTTACAATAGCTGGTATTTCACCGGCAGTAGATAATATTAAAGTGACTGGTTTAGACAACATTGATCCGATCATTTCATCATGTGTTCCCAACGCAACCTTGCACTTAGATAATAACTGTAGTGTTTTTGCTGGCGATTTCACAAGTCAAGTTATTGCCTCTGACAATTGCAGTAGTATTTCTGAATTAACTATAACACAATCACCACTACCAGCGACATTTGAATTCACGGCTCCTGGTCAGTCACAACTATTTACAATTACTGTAAGTGACGAAGCATCAAACTCAACGCAATGTACATTTACTGTAACCGCTTTTGACACAACAAAACCGCTCGTTACTTGTCCAACATTAAGTGATTTTAGTTACAATGCGTCTTGTCAAGTAGCAATTCCAGATATCTCAAGCGGAATTATATGGACAGACAATTGTATTTCGAATCCAGCATTGATGACATTTTCTCAACTACCTGCTGCAGGAACGATTGTTACTGTTTCAATGAATATCATCTATTTTGTTGAAGATCCTTATGGTAATATTGGCAATTGCACAACAGTTTTTACTGTGATTGATGATACGCCTCCTGTTTTGATTTGTCCTGCCGACGTAAATGCTAATTTAAATGCAGCATGTTTTGTTGTTTTAGATGATTATGAGCCGGCTGTCGTATCTACCGAAAACTGTTTCTTTTTTGATCCTGTGATTATTACTCAATCACCTGTTCAAGGTTCTTTAATCAATGTGCCAACTTTAATTACAATCAGCGGTGAAGATGAATCAGGAAATATAGGTACTTGTACTTTTACCGTAACGCCTATTGATGCAATTGCACCAACGATTACATGTCCATCAAATGCAACAGTAGCGTCTAATGCAAGTTGTGGGTATATTTTAGGTGATGTCTCTGGAGATGCTACTTACAATGACAACTGCACAAGCGTTGCTTCGATTACATTTACTCAAAGCCCAATTGCCGGAACAAGCTTGGTAACAGGAACAAACTCCATTTTAATTGACATTGAAGATGCATCCGGAAATACTGCAACTTGTACTTATCAATTAACTGTTGAAGATCAAACAGGACCAACAATTACTTGCGCTGGAAATGTCAATATTACTATGGATGCGACCTGCTCTGGCACAATAGCTGATTACACCGGAAGTATTACTGTGAACGATAATTGTTCGTCGATCGGCAATTTGACAATTTCTCAAAGTCCAGCTGCAGGCACAGCAATTAACGTTAATACGCAGGTTACCATTACTGCGATAGATCAATTAGGGAATAGTTCATCTTGTAATTTCTTCGCAATTACTGTCGACAATATCGATCCGACAATTACATGCCCAAGTTCATTGAGTATGTCAATAAATTCAAGTTGTCAATATCCGGTTCCTGATCTTTTATCACAAGTAAATATTGCAGATAATTGCACAAGTGTTGGTAACTTGACTTTTACTCAAAATCCTCTTGCTTCAACTACAGGAAATGGATTGACTGCTGTGTTATTAACTGTTCAAGATGAACAAGGAAATCAAGCTACTTGCGTTACGCTATTAATCCCTGATGACCTTGAGCCGCCAGTTGTAACTTGTCCAACTCCAGCCGCTGTAAATAATGGAACAAATTGTGACTATGTATTAGCAAACTATGGAAGTACAACGTTAGTCTTAGACAACTGTCCAAGCTTTTCGATTACTCAAACTCCTGCGCCAGGAACAACTGTACAAGCTGGTCCAAATTTAATTGACATTGAAATTTCGGATGTTGCTGGAAATATTGTAACATGTTCATTTACTTTAGATGTTTTTGAAACAGTCGATCCAACTATTACTTGTCCAGCGAACCAAACAACTTGTAATCCAACTGCTACTTACAGTTCGCCTGTTTTTAGTGACAATTGTTCTGCTACTCTTTCTCAAACAGATTTAACAGGACTTTCAAGCGGTGATGATTTTCCTGTTGGAGTGACAACTTTGCAATATACAGCCATCGATCTTTCTGGAAATACACAAACTTGTTCATTTACAATTGAAGTTTATGATTTCCCAGCAATAGCGACTATTGCTGAAGATTCTATTGGTCTTTGTGGAACTACAAGTACTGTCTTAAGTGCTCAGTCACACACAACAGGCACAGGAGAATGGACATTGGTAAGTGGACAGGGGAATTTTAACAATCAATTTGCCAATACAACTGGAGTAAACAATTTGTCTTATGGAATAAATGTATTCGTTTACACAATCAGCACAGTAAATTGTGGATCAACTAGTGACACAATTATCGTAATAGCTTCACAACAACCATTACCGGCAAGTACACAAGATACAGTCTTTGCATGTGGTGCCAATCAAGTTCCACTCTTATCAAACACACCTATTTATGGAGTTGGTACTTGGACTACAAACGATCCAAACGCAACAATTGGAGCGATAAATTCATCAAATACAAGTGCAACTAATCTTTCCGATGGTTGGTTTAATTATATTTGGACAATTACGAATGGATCATGCCCAAGCGAAACAGACACCATGAGAGTCTATGTTTCTGCAACAGCTGTCATTACACAAAATGATACGACTCTTTGTATTGAAAGTGGCACGATGGGATTGACTGGAACGATTCCATCTGCTGACGAATCAGTATTTTGGAAGTTCATTCAAGGAGGAGGAGAATTAGCAAATCCGCAATCCTACCAAACAGATGTTTCCAATCTTAATCTAGGTATTAACACAATTGTATACACTATTACACATCTTACTTGTCCTGCAACTACAGATACAATTGACATTGTTTCTAGTTTATGTGAAGGATTTGATCCAATATTTCCAACTGTAATTACTCCGAATCTTGATGGTAAAAATGATTTATTTGTCATCAATTATTTAGAGAAAGTTTACCCAGATTGTAGGGTTATTATTTTTAATCGATGGGGTTCTATTATCTATGAATCCATTGGTTACGTTGAACCTTGGGATGGAACCTTCAATGGAGAGGCCTTGCCAATGGGAACCTATTTTTACAAAATTGAATTGAATGATTCAGAATCGACAGTTTATTCAGGTCCAATCAGTATTATTCGTTAATTGAAAGAGATATGAAAAATCAATTTTTACACAGCATTATTTTGGGATCAATTGTATTGATTTCAACTACAACAATTGCACAACAAGAGTATCAGTTTTCGAATACAGCTAACAATCCTTATTTGCTAAATCCAGCAGCCGGAGGAATGTATGATGTCATGCAATTTGAAGCAGCTTCACGCATGCAATGGGTTGGTTATGGCGGTGGGCCAACAACTATTATGCTGAGCGGACATAGCCAAATTAAATTTGGTGGTGGAGAGGATAAAGTTTTAGGTGAATTCAATATTCGAGATGAAAAGATGTTTAAGAATCCTAAATACACAATTGGAAAAAGTAAACATGTAGTTGGAGGAAAGGTATGGAATGATGCAATTGGACCTTTTTCTAAAACTTCGATTCAAGGAAGTTATGCCTATCATTTACCACTATCTAAAAAATTAAATTTTGGTGCTGGTATTGGATTAGGATATAGTAATTTCAGACTCAATGAATCACGAGTTATCTTGTACCAACAAGACGATAATACCTATTCACAATTCTTAGGTAACACTTCAACGCAAAACATGGGTGATGCTCAAATCGGTTTTGTTGTTTATGGCGAGAAATTCTTTTTCGGAGTAAGTGGTACGCAATTATTGAAGAATAAAGTGGAGTTGAATCAGGTTATCACACAAAGTAATATGAATCGACATGCATTTCTTATAGCTAAGTATCGTGTTGAAACAGGTGGGGATATTGATATTGAACCTTCAGCCATCTTAAAGTCAACATTGAATAGTCCAATGTCAGTTGATCTTGGAGCACGAATAATTTACAAGTCTAGCTCGTGGGGAGGAATACAGTTTAGAACGAACAACACCTTGGTTTTCCAAGTGGGAACTAATCTCATTAAAAACCTATATGTAAATTACAGCTATGACCAAGCAATTGGTAAAATACGTGCAGCTGGAAGCGGAACACATGAGATACAATTAGGTTATTACCTAGGTCGTAATCGAAATGTCGACAAAGAATTGAAAGAAAATAAAAATGAATTATAATTTAGGCAACTAACTCAATGCGTTTAATTTATTTCATTCTTTATTTTTCTTTACCGTACGCACTTCGAATTTTTTACAAAAAGATTCAAATTGTTAATTCAACTAAAGAATGGTTTGGCCGTACCATTTATGTAAGTAATCATCCTGCGTCCTTCATGGATCCATTAGTCATTGCATCGTTCCGCAAACCTATTGTTTTCTTTATGACCCGTTCGGATGTTTTTACCCCTATTTCTCGTCCACTTCTTTGGGCTTCTCACATGCTCCCAATTTATCGTCAGCAAGATGGGCTCGATACCAAGGATAAGAATATGGAGACTTTTGATAAATGCAAAGCCGTATTGCAAGGTGGACGAAATTTATTGATTTTTGGGGAAGGCTTTACGGATGACACCTTTATTCGTCGCTTAAAACCAGCCAAAAAAGGAGCCGCTCGAATTGGCTTTACAACATTGGAGTCCCTGAATTGGTCTAAGAATATCTACATGGCGGCAGTTGGAAACAACTATACTGAGCCCAACCATATGCGCAGTGATTTGCTCATTTCAACATCCGACAAAATTTGCTTAAACGATTACAAAGAGTTGTATTTGAGTAATCCTAACAAGGCTATAAACGATGTTACAAAGTTGATAGAACAACTGATGAAGGAACAAATTACACATGTTGAGGATGTTAATTTGACGACTTTTCACGAACAAATCATGATGATTTCCAGAAAAGGAATGAATGCTCATAGTTATGATGCTTCTCTTACGATTAAAAATCGTTGGCTATTCTCTAAAAATCTAGCACTTTGGCTAAATCAGCAGGAATCTCTTTCTGAAAGTCTATTGTCGTTAAAAAATGACTTGGATTCTTACTTCAAACTGATTAAAAAATTCAACATAGCAGATCACTATATTTACGAAAAGGGGGTAAATATTTCCTTAAATAGAACTGTTGATCTACTAAAAATTATCTTTCTTCTTCCTTTGGCACTACTTGGTTTTTTACATTGCGGAATCTTGTATTATATGGTAAAGCGGTTCGTTGAAAAATCATTCAAGCGCAAAGTTTTTTGGGGTTCAACAAAACTGATTTTAGCGGTAGTATCATTTGGATTGCTTAATATTCCAACTATTTTCTTGTTTGAAGCCTTTATTTATCCTAGTTATTTACTTGGGTTTGTGTATTACACGTTAATTGGTGTTTTTGGTTTCGCTGCATACGAATGGGGTTTATCTTTTAAGCGATTCAAAGAGAAAGGCATCATCAACAAAACAGATTTATCTAAATTCATTGCTAAAAGAACAGAATTAGAAAAACGCGTGAATGAATTATTACAAGAAGTTTAATTGGATTTCGCGCTAACTACTGCATAAATTACTCCCATTCCTACAGAAAGTGAAATCAAGGCATTGATTATACTCATTTGCCAGTTACCTTGTTGAATGAGTTGAATATTCTCATTACTGAAAGTGCTAAAAGTACTGAATCCACCACAAAACCCAATAATTAAGAGATGATTTATCCATTCTGCTTTTGGCTCCTTTTGTACACCGTAAACAAGAAAGGCAAGAAGTAAACATGCTAGAGTATTAGAGATAAAAGTCGCAAGGGGAAAACTTGTTTTAATTAAAAATGGGGTTGCTAATCCAATTGAATAGCGCAATATACTCCCAATTCCACCTCCAACAAACACATAAAGCCAATTCATTCTCGTATCTTATTTATCAGTTTCAAATATACAAATCGGTAAATGATAAGCGAAATAAAAACACCAAGTATAGCTCCACACAATAAATCGCTGGTGTAATGCACTCCTTGATACAATCGGCTAAAAGATACAATAACCGCTATGCTGTATAGGAACCATTTCATTTTTGGATAGTATGAATTCAGAGAAAAACTCACAAAAGCTGCTAAGGCAAAAAAGTTTGTGGCATGAGATGAAACAAAACCATACATACCACCTTTATAGAATTCCCCGTTTGATTTTAAATAAAAATGAAGACGCTCTGTTAGGGCAGCATGATGCGATGGTCTGTAACGAAGAAATACATTCTTAAATAAATGAACTGACGCTAAATTAGCAGCCGCTACAGTCAAAATCGTCACTAATGTAAAAATGATAAATTGATTTCTTGGTAATTTCTTCCAAGCAAAATAGGCAATCAATAAATAAAGAGGAATCCACGTTAATCGTTGTGCAATAAACCAAAAGAAAGCATCTAAAAATGAGTTATTCCAACCATTTACGCTTAGGACAATCCATCGATCAATACTTTCTAAATACTCAATCATTATTCAAACGTTCCCAGATAACATCTTTTAATTCAGTTAAACCCTTCTGAGCGACAGACGAAATAAATAAATAAGGGATTTTAGGTAAATCCTTTTTCATCGCTTTGATTAACTCATCATCCAACATATCCGATTTTGTAATTGCCAAAATACGTTCTTTGTGTAATAATTCAGGGTTGTACTGCTTTAATTCATTCAATAAAATCTTGTACTCTTTATGAATATCATCACTGTCAGCTGGTATCATAAACAGCAATAATGAATTTCTTTCAATGTGTCGCAAGAATCGAAGACCAAGTCCTTTCCCTTTATGAGCTCCTTCAATTATCCCTGGAATATCTGCCATTATAAATGATCTATAATCACGGTACTTCACAATTCCTAAATTTGGACGAAGCGTTGTAAAAGGATAATTTGCGATTTCTGGTTTAGCAGAGCTTAGTACTGACAACAAAGTACTTTTACCCGCATTAGGAAATCCAACCAAACCTACGTCTGCCAATACTTTTAACTCTAAAATCTTCCAACTTTCCAGTCCAGATTCACCCGGCTGGGCAAAGCGGGGCGTTTGATTCGTTGGAGACTTAAAATGATTGTTCCCTAAACCTCCTCTACCTCCAGGTTGAATAATTACTTCTTCATTTTCATCCGTAATCTCAAAAAGCACATCACCCGTTTCTCCATCTTTTACAACTGTTCCAAGTGGCACTTCCATATATGCATCGTCTCCTTGAGCACCTGTTTTAAGTCCGCCAGAACCATGCGACCCATGTCCACCTTTAATGTGTTTTTTGAATTTTAAATGTAACAAAGTCCATAACTGCTTGTTTCCACGTAAAATAATGTGTCCACCTCTACCACCATCTCCACCATCTGGCCCCCCTTTCGGTATGTATTTTTCACGTCTTAGGTGTGTTGATCCACCACCTCCATTACCGGAAGTACAATGAATTTTTACGTAATCGACGAAATTATCTGAAGCCATATGAGGAATTGTTTCTGCCTACAAAGGTAGGGTTAAAAGTTGAATAGAAAGAAAAGCCAATCCCAAGCGAGATCGGCTTTTTCATGTATATATAATATTAGATTTTATTGATTGCTGAAAATAAACGTTCTGTGATCTCATCAATAGAACCAAGACCATTTATTCCAATAAATTTATTTTGTTCTTGATAGTAATTTTTAACTGGCGAAGTTTCTTGATTATAAACGCGAATTCGGTTTTCGATTACTTCAGGATTCGCATCATCAGCCCTTCCACTTACTTCGGCCCGTTTCTTTAAACGCACTTTTAATTCATTTTCCTCCACCTCAAGTGCTAACATAACACTAATAGATGTTTGCAGGTTTTTCAATAATTCATCCAAGGCAGCAGCTTGCGCGTTTGTTCTAGGAAAACCATCGAAAATAAAGCCTTTTGGATTTTCCTGTTTTTCTACTTCAGAACGAAGCATCTTAATCGTAACTGCATCGGGAACCAACTGACCTTTATCCATATAGTTTTTTGCTAATACCCCTAATTCAGTTTCTCCTTTTATATTGGCTCTAAAAATATCGCCAGTGGACAAATGGATTAAACCGTATTTATCTATTAATCGTTCAGACTGCGTTCCTTTTCCTGCTCCCGGAGGGCCGAATAAAATAATATTCAACATAAGCTATTCTTCCTTTTTCAGTTGATAAATGGCCTTTAAATTTCTTCCTAGTTCATTGTAATCAAGTCCGTAACCCACTACAAATGCATTTGGTATAGAAAACCCAACATAATCGGGTTTATGTATTCCTTTAAAAGCTTCAGGCTTATACAATAATGTACATACTTTAACCGATAAAGGGTTTTCTTTTTCAAGCGAAATAAGCAGTTTGTCAATGGTATTGCCTGTATCAACAATATCTTCAATTAAAACAACATGTTTCCCTTCAATTTTCGTATTCAATCCAATTAGTTCCTTTACTTCTTCAGAATTTGTTAATCCTGTATAGGAACTTACCTTAACAAATGAAATTTCAGCTGGAATGCTAATATTTTTCATCAAGTCAGCAGCAAACATAAAAGCACCATTCAAAACAGCAATAAAAACAATGTCCTTCTCTTCATAATCAGCAGATAACTGTTTGCCAAGTGAAGTTGTCTCTTGCAAGATTTCGTCATCCGTAAGGAAAATTTCAAATATTTTATCACCTATTGTAACCACTTTTATGCTGAATTAGAGCCGCAAAGCTACGAATTTTAGCTGAAAGATAAAACCTTGAATCTCCATTGTTTTCTCGAATACGAAAAAATATCAATGAAAGAGGCTCTGTTCGTTGGGCATTCCAAATAACAAGTTTATCTTTGTTCAATGCAAAAGAACTGGTACGGAAAAACAAATCGCCTTGGTATTTTGGGAGGTGGACAATTGGGGCGCATGTTTATTCAAGAAGCAATAAGCCTGGATGTAGATGTCCATATTTTAGATCCCGACATTAACGCGCCATGTAAGAATATTGCGACTAGTTTTACCCTTGGCTCTTTGCTTGATTTTGATACTGTTTACAACTTTGGTAAGGACAAAGATATTTTAAGCGTTGAAATTGAAAACGTTAACACTGAAGCTTTAGAGAAACTAGAAAATGAAGGGAAGAAAGTTTTTCCCCAACCTCATTTATTACGTTTGGTTCAAGATAAAGGTTTACAGAAAGAATTTTACGTAAACAATCAACTGTCGACAGCCCCCTTTCACCTTATAGAAAATAAAGCAGCAATTGAAAATCACATTTCTTCTTTTCCACTCGTTCAAAAATTACGCAAAGGTGGTTATGATGGCAAAGGTGTGCAGATTTTAAGAACTGCAGCTGATTTGTCAAAAGCATTTGATGCCCCTTCTATTTTGGAAGAAATGATTCCTTTTAAAAAAGAACTTTCAGTTATTGTTGCTCGCAATGAAGATGGAGAAATTGTAGCTTTCCCAACGGTTGAATGCATATTTAATTCAGAAGCAAATCTTGTGGAATTATTGTTTTCTCCGGCGGATATATCTAAAAACATTGAGGATAAGGCGCAAAATTTAGCAAAAGAGTTGATTAACAAATTAAAGTTAGTTGGAATCTTAGCTGTAGAATTATTTCTAACCGATGAGGATGAATTATTAATAAATGAAATCGCTCCGCGCCCTCACAATAGTGGCCATCACACAATAGAATGTAATGTTACGTCTCAATTTGAGCAGCATTTAAGAGCCATTTTAAATTTACCACTCGGCAGTACACGTGCTTTTCAAGCAGGTGCAATGGTCAATCTATTGGGTGAAAAGGGATATGAAGGTACCGTTCATTATGATGGATTAGAAGAAATTCTTGCTATTCCTGGAGTACACCCTCATCTATATGGTAAATCAACAACTAAATCATTTCGAAAAATGGGACATGTTACCATTACTGGAGAAGAGCTACAAACAGTCGTTTCAACGGCCAAAGATGTTCTATCGAAAATTCGTGTTGTTTCAAATTAATTCTTCAAGTATTTACTCTTTAGCTTCCTAGACCTGAGTTGAATTTATAATCGAACTCAGCTTACTAATTTTAAGGGATTTATAGCTTTTTCATAACTTCGATTACGAAATAAAATTAAATACGTATTTTTAAAAAAACAATTTAGCTTGAAAAGCTTATTAACTCTTTTATTATTTTTCCTCCTATTGCTGCAATTCAATGCAGTTGGACAATTATATACATTTCGCAACTACAATCATAAAGACGGTTTATCCATAGCAAGTATCTCATCAATTCATGCTTCGAAGGATGGGTATATTTGGCTTGGAACAGATGGTGCTGGGTTAATTCGTTTCAACGGAAAACAATTTGACGAAATAAACTTTAAATCCAATAATAATAAACACCACGTAACCTCTATCATTGACAGTAAGTCTGGCCAAATTTTCTCTTCTCTTTACCTAGGAATTTACGAAAATATAAATGGCACAATCAAGCAAATTCTTAAGCAAGATGAGCTGATAGGAGAAACGAAAAAAATTCAACTAATTGATTCTAGTTTATTTATCTCAACCAAAAAACAATTTAGTCTTTTAACGAATGGAAATCTAAAGCAATTAAAACTGTTTACAAGTGAAATAATTATTTCTGATTGTATCAATGTGCCTGGTGGGCTTATTGTTCTTTCCAATCAAGGAAATTATTTTATCTCCTCCAAGTTAAAGCGATTAATTCCATTAAATAATTGGTTAAAACATAAAAAAGACCTAACACAATCCATGTCGTTTGGATATTTTAAAAATCAAAACTTGTATTTATGTGATAAAAAACTAGAAAAATGGATTCAAGTAGTTTTTTCAGAAAAAAGTGGCATTTTCTCATCAAAGATCTCTATTCAATCAATGCGACTCAATTCGAACGAGCTTATTATTTCATCACGATACGACAGTATTAATAATAAATTTTTTCACCTTTCTTCACTTAATAATTTATATGTAAGTAATGGAGGTAAAACCAAATTCATTGCACAAAATTATAGTGAACCGCTTTTAGAATGTCATACTATTACAAGTGACGTAAATGGTGATATTTGGATGATTTCGAGCCTTAAGGGACTCTATAAAGTATCACAAGAACCTTTTACAAAGTTGTGTTTACATCCCTTATATAGCAGACCTGACATCATGAGTTTACATCGGAGCGCCGCTGCAGACATACTAATAAGTACGATGGAAGGCAAAACGTACATCGGCAATTTACTTCGAGCAAACGAAGATTTCAAAGAAAATAACTTCCGCACCTTTTGTTATTTTGAGCAAAACGACAACTTATACATAGGCACGAGCGAAGGCTTGAAAATATTCAACACTAAAACCAAGCAAATTCAACATGCGTTTTTTAATGGACTTGAAGCAGAAAAGATTAACATGTTATTTTCTGATAAACAAACTATGTGGGTTGGAGTTTCAGGAAAAGGTTTGTGGAAATTTGATATACAAAGTGGGCGTTTATTGAAAAAAATTGAAGGCAACAAAATTCCACTGTACTTTTATACCGTTCAATTCAATAAAGCAAGTAATACGCTGTATTTTGGCACCAACAATGGGATCTATTGTGAAAATGTAAAAACTGGAAAATTTTCTTCTGTAAAAGAAAGTTTATTGAATGGCTCTTATGTCGGTGTTTCCATTAAAGATATTTATGGTAATTCTTGGTTCACAGGAGAGCAAGGTTTATTTGGCATCCTTGCTAATGGCGAATACATCTTACATATAGATCCAAAATACTACAATTCCACCTTGTTTTACACCTTAAATTCAGACAATTACGGTAACTTAATTTTAGGGACAAATAAAGGTATAACACTTTTACAAGTAAATGAAAGTGGTAAAATTTTAAATTATAGACGTTTTACTGGAGATTCAGGATTTGGTGGATTTGAAACCCATATGCGTTCGCAATTTCAAAACCAAAACACCATATTCATAGGGACAATTGAAGGGCTTTTTTCTATAAACACAAGTATCCTCCGAAATTTTCCTAAACCAACTTCACCAATCATTACAAGCATCGTTCAGAGTGGAATTGAAACCCATTCCAGCTCATTTGCCTTAGAATTTTTTACAAACAATCCAAAAATTGGAGGCATTCAATATTCATATAGAGTAAAAGGATACCTAAATGATTGGTCAAATTTGTCGAGTATATCTAAACTTTACTTGAGTAATTTACCCAATGGAGAATATACATTAGAGGTTAAATCAACTTATGACGGTATCATTTACAGTGAAATTGGTACTAAAACATTTAAAATTTCACAACCATTTTATCGCACCAAGTGGTTTATACTTTTCTTGATTCTATTTGTTGTATAGTACTCCCCATCGTTAAGACAACATTTTCCTTTTCTTAGTTGTATCACCCAACCATTTTTGGTTTAAAATAGAGTTGGTCGGGCGGTATGCTTCCGATTTCTGTAT
>Ga0209702_10001312_pt1 | contig 47999 bp, 35 predicted proteins | sample FRY01_FD_187210 | JGI IMG/M metagenome (GOLD analysis project Ga0209702, IMG submission 187210) | Freshwater microbial communities from Lake Fryxell liftoff mats and glacier meltwater in Antarctica - FRY-01 (SPAdes) (version 2) | ecosystem: Environmental > Aquatic > Freshwater > Ice > Glacier... | reverse complement strand
AACAGTCAAAAGGGGCATCGAGCCCCGCTTTGACTGAGCAAACAAAACCTTCAGGATCTCGATGTATTTATGCAATCAACTTGATCTTGTTGGCTATTTACCGGTCAACGTATTTTAGGCTTTAACATAACGACCAACGACCAACGACCAACGACTAGTTCCTAACTCCCGTCCACTGCACAAAAAGCGTTTCCGAAATCGACAGCACATTGTTCTTGAAGAAATATCTTCCGCCCCAACTGTAATTGACGCGACTGTATTCCGTTTCTACGCCGTTTTTATTCACTTTAATTTTTGTGATGATGCGATTACGTTCTACAATATCTTCACGTGTTACATGCTCCGATTCGGTGAATTGTGGACCCTCGCCGGGTGCTTCTGCCGAGCTGTTTACTTCAATTTTATGCGTATTGTTTTCACTTCCTTCGTTTGGTTTTATACCGGCACCTTTCGCATCTTTATTCGCCGTGAATGTTGCATTTTTCATGGCTTCATCGCCACCAGAAACATTAGCAATCGGAGGCATCTCTGATCCGATATTGGATTTTGAATCTCCTGTGTTTTCATCTCCACCATTGATAGAAGTAACCGGAAGCACATCGTCGCCATTGTTCGTTTTTCCTATTGGCGCTTGTTCCTCGTTATTTTGTGTAGATGTTGTTGTAGTTGGAGTCAATTCTGCAGCATTACTTGCTGTTGCTTGCACCTGTGCATCACCGTTAGAGGTGTTGGTGGATGCGCTTTCATTATTCAAGATGGGTTCAGTGCCGCTTTGGGTGCTTGCAGAAGTGGAAGCAGTCTGCGTGCTGTCTACAGCAGTTTGTTCTGTGGCATCATCATGATTTACTGCCGATAAAATTGATTTCGAATAATCGGTTTGGAAATTGAAATCATCCAAATTTTGATCGAACTTAATTTGCGCTACCGGCTGATTATAAATAACCATGTTCTCCTGATTTTGCAGGAACAGTTTTACCCCAATTTTGTATGGATCAAATCCGGAAGCAATCCTTCCCGTAGGCGCCTTCGTATTGATTTCAATTGTTTTAGTGATGTAGCCCGGTTTGGTAAAGATCAAAGTGTATTTCTTGTTGAAATCCAGTTTGAAACGCATTTTGCTCGCCCCACTTTGGGTGAAAGCATCTTTGCCGTCTTTCTTGACTTTACAAACCACTTCTTTCATATCTCCTTTTTCGATGTCCAGTTTAACCGGAATCTCAAGGAAATTTTGTTGAGCGGAGACACTACCTGCAATAAGGAGTATTCCTAGTAAAAGCTGAATTTTCAGCCGTTTAAAATAAGGCATGAGGTATAACATAAGGCAATCATTGGTTGGTCGCTCCGAATTGCTGCTTTTTTATAGCAACTTTTCATCGCTTTTTGAAGTAGAATGTTGAAATTTGAATCCCATGAACCGATCCGCATTTATCCTTCCACTTCTAAAAGGCAAACTACTGCGCCTAATAATTTTAATGAATCTATTTTCGCTGTTTTCTTACAGTCAGAGTCCCGACAAGAAAGAAACCGTTGAATTCATGAATAAAGTCTTGGATGAAAAAATTAGAATAGAACTTAAAGGCGCCACCTTAATCGTCACATTTTACGACGATGAAATGAAAGTAGTGCGTGAAGACAAAGTACCAACTCCTGATCTCGATTTAACATTTACTTATGAAGAAGATGCAGGTTTATTATGCGTTCCTTGCATGAATGACCAGCCAGAATGTGTCACAAGAGTCTTAACCTTACAAAAAATAAAAAGAAGATATGGGCGTTTAAGTATTCCGGTGAAGGATCAAGACGAGTATGCTTCCTTAAGAAACGCATTGGATCATTTAATCAGAACCACATCAGAAAATGGATATAAAGAAGCTGTTATTCTCGATTAGTCTTTTTGGGCTGATGTTATTAGGGGCAAATTCTTATGCTCAGGATAAAAAACAATCGGGCGCTGCTTATAAAAAGGGCATGCAATTGTTTGCGCAAGGAAAAACAAAAGAGGCAATTAAATCTTTTGATCTTTCCATAAAGGCCGATAGTTCTTATGAAGATGCGTGGATCAAGCGTGGATTTATGAAAGGCATGGTGGGTGATTTTGAGGGAGAGATGAGCGATTACAATCATGTTATTGCCATGTATCCCACTCATGTTTATGCTTACATTAGTAGAGGTGGAGCCTACAATCGTTTAAACGAATACGACAAAGCAATGATTGATTTTAACAAAGCATTGGAAATGGATCCCGACAATCAGGAAGCTTACAACAACCGCGGATTTACTAAAAAAGCATTGGGCGATAAAGAAGGTGCTTGCGATGATTGGAATAAATCGAAACAAAAAGGAAACGCGGAAGCGAAGATCATATTAAAAAACAATTACTGTAAATGAAAAAAATAATTATTTATTCTATTGGATCCGTATTGACGTTTTCACTCTTATTAGTTGTGTTTAGTTTTTCTGAAGTAAACGATGATATCAATTCATGTCTTGTAAAATATAAAAGTGAATGGTCGAAACCTTGTACGCAATGCACCGACTATTCAAAAAGTTATCGTGTTTACTTTCGTAATGAGTGCAATGAATTGTTAGATGTAAAAGTAGCAGCACAAGAAAAGGATCGTCGCTGGAAAACTTTTTCACGACTCAACATGCAACCAAAAGATACCATCGTAGGGTATGCATGTAATGGCAATGGTAAATATTTATATTGGGTTAGAAAGGCTGGAGATAATATTATTGTTTTTCCTACAGATGATGAGATTAATAATCAATTTGCCAAATAAGCTTCAAGCTTCAAGCCGCACTTGCCCTGAGCCTGTCGAAGGGAGCTTCAAGCCTCAAGCCGCTAGCAGCAAGCATCAAAAAAAATCTTGAGTCTTTGGGCTAGCAGCTTGAAGCTCCTTATAAACGCCCAGTCCAAACAAAGCAAAATCATATTTCACAGGATCATTTTTATCCAGCTTTCTTAAGTTGAAAGTAAGTTCAGTGACCGCTTTCCAATCATCTTGTCTTCGCTCTAAAAGTCCGAGTGTTCGCGCCACACGGCCCGAGTGAATATCGAGCGGACAATGCAAATCTTTCATTTTAATATTTTTCCAGATGCCGAAATCTACACCGGCTTTATCCTTTCTCACCATCCATCTGAGATACATACAAATTCTTTTGGCTGAAGAATTCCGAAGTGGATCAGCAATATGTTTATTGGTACGCGTTGGCGCATCAAAGGATAAAATTTTTTCTCTTGCTTCGTGTAATGCCTTTGCAAAGTCATTAGAGTCATTCAAGGCTTCCGAATAAATGTTTTCGAGAGAAGTGTTCGATTGATACATCTTTTGCAAAGCTTTCAATAAATAAATAGCATCGATGCCGTTGAAGGTGCGATGCACGAAATCATTAAAAGTTTTTCTTTCTTTCAAGGAGTGATTCAGAATAAATTCAAAAGGTTCATGATCCATTCTTCTCATGAGATCATTGGCGTTTCTTAAAATAACTTTGCGTTGTCCCCAGGCGATGAGTGCTGTGAGGAAGGCTGAGATCTCAATGTCTTCTTTAAGATGGAATTGGTGTGGAATGGAGATGGGATCATCCGGAATAAAATCAGGGGTGTTATACAAATGCACTTTCTCGTCCAAAAACTCTTTCAACTCAGATTTCTTCAGCGGCTTCATAGGGCAATAATAGGAAACAGATACAAAAGTGAAGGGCTTCCTCTCGGAAGCCCTTACACCGTCCCCCGATTAACGGGCAGGACAACAAAACCCTTACTGAATTCAAAAGTATATCGAAGCTAGCCTCAAATCAAGGGACAAGTTTTTCTTTAAAGGAAAGCATAATGGTGTATAATATCCGTTTTTAAAGCTTTTGCATTTCTAATTTATGATTGAAATACAGATACTTACACTTGTAAAATGAACTATTTATATGGATTTGATATGTTAAAATTCTTAATATTTAGAGCAAAGCCATTTTTATAACCTCTTGATTTTTAATACAAAGTATTTTAGGAAAAAAGGTCTATAAAGACGAAGTCCCGCCATGGCGGGACTCAGTCTACACAGAAAAGCCAAAACAATTCTTTTTAATAATAAAAACCCTTTAGACTGCTAAAGTAGATGGAGTGATTTTGATATCAAGGGACAAAGAGAAATAGGATGGACATGAAAATACTCCACTTTTAAGTATTAAAATTCTTAAATAATATTTAAGTTATTGATTGGCAGTTATAAAAAATTGCAGTAAAACGCATTAAAGCGGATAAAATAGTATTATCTTCGAACTAAATGATATTCTCCAGAATCGTCTAAAATCAAATAATATACTGGAGTGCCGTTATTACCAGTTGTAGAATTTCCTCCACTTGCTGTAGAACCGACACCATACGAAATTCCGGTTTGTTGATCAATTACAATAATAGGCTCACCCTCTCCTAGATTGACTCCAAGTGCAAATAATAAAGCAATTATTATATCTAACATTTCTATCTAATATATTGGTAAAGTTAAAGCTTTAATGAATAACCACAAAATAATAGTTAAATTAATAACCGAACTTTCTTTGTCAGAAGCGAAGAGTCTTGCAAAAGAACTTAAAAAGTATCCTGAGAATGATAATAAACTTTTTCAATTATTTAATTTGATCAAATCAAAAAAGAAATTGATTCAAAGTGATATTATTCAAATTCTATATGGAGGTCAGGAAAGTAATAACAGCGAAGCGTATCGAAAACTTTGTGAACGATTAATTAACAAAATATTAGTTGTGTTTGCAGATTTTGAAGTTTTTAATCAAAACAAAAATGCTTATTCAGAATATTATTTTACAAGAACCTATTGTAATAAAAACATGTATTTGGTTCAGTTTTTTAATTCAATGAAATTCCCTCATGAGTGGGTATTCAGGTTTGTTTATAAAAATTTGGCGCTATGCGATAAATTCGAGTTTATAGAAGAATCTATTGTATTTGAGCGATATTTATTTCTACAATATGCTATCTTGAATAAGGTGGAATTTTTAAATCCACATATATTAGAACTTGAAAGAAGATGTGAAGGGCTTGTTTTTTTGCAAAAAACTGATTTAATAATATATAAATTTATTGATAGAGTGCAACATAAATCTATTGATGATAAATCAAAGATTAATGAAATGAAGTTAGCAATCAGAGAAATAGAAGGTTATTTTTGTGAAACAAATTTACAGACAATTAATTTTAATCTTTTGATGCTAAAATTACAACTTGCACATTTCGAAGAAAAGTATAATAAGGCGGAATTACTAATTTTTGAATTAATTAGAATTTCAGAACTGTATCCACCACTTAAACGAAGAGGTAGAATCTTACAAAATTATATGAATCTAGCTTTCACACAATTTTATCTTTATAAGTTTAAAGAAGCATCTTTAAATGCACTTAAGTCTACAATTGAATGTGAAGATGTCATCAATGTACTAAATATGCGTATCGAGGCATATGTCTTTGCCCTATTCTATTTGCAGAAATATGACGAAGGAGTTGAATGGATGAATAAAGTCCTTTCAAGCGGTGTAGAAGGCAATAACCCCGAGCAATTGAGTAAACGGCATGCGATGATGGCATTTTTGAAATATTTGCAGGGCGATTATAAAACGGCATTTAAGCATTTGCAATTGACGAAGGAAGTAGAAACCGATCGAGAAGGATGGAACCTTGGAATTAGGATGCTAAATATTTACCTCACTTTGTCTACCGAAAAAGTGGACTTGGCCGATCAAAGAATAAATGCAATGCGAAAGCATATTGAACGTACTTCTAAAATGAGAAACTTACGTAAACGTGACATCATCATCTTTAGAATTCTTAGCCATTTGTCGCGTTCGGGATTCGATTTTGAAGAGGTTTGGGAGGAAAGAAAGAAGGATTTTGCATTGCTTCGCTCCAATACTCCCGATTGCAACTGGGTGCCTCGAAGCCATGAATTGATCATTTTTGATCAATGGTTTGAAGCAAAAATGAAGAATAAACCTTATGTTCCGGTGTTTCCAAGTCCTAAAACCGAGTATGAAGAAGAAGCTGTTGATATTTCACAGATGGAGTCGGTTTAATTCCAATTTGCTTTCGTAATTTTATGGTTCTTAATAATTTCGAACCATGAATTTCAATCTTTCTCGTATTACCTTCTTGTTCTTTCTTTTGTTGATACTTGCAAATTCCTTATCAGCAAAACAGTGGAACCCTTTGGCTGCAACTCAGCCATTAAAATCAACAGCGCTTGTTTTGTCTTCTGATGTAAAATCAAGTCTCGTTAAATTAAATCTTCAGGGATTTTATTTAGATGAAGTATTTACATCTCAAGGAAAAGCTTTTGTGTTGAACAGTCCCGGCGCTAGCCCCATCTTAAAAGAAGGTGCTCCCGATCTTCCACTGTTCTCCACCTCGGTGATTATTCCAGATGAAGGTCAAATGCACTTGCAAATAGTGAATTCTAGGTTCATCGATTACCCGAATATCGAATTGGCGCCGTCAAAAGGAAATCTTAAACGGGATGTGCAAATTGCGGATGTGCCTTACCGTTATGGAAAGGAATATATGAAAAATGCATTTTATCCTTCTACAATTGCGGCTTTACGCGATCCCTATATTTTTAGAGATTACAGAGGTCAGACGATATTGTTTCAGCCTTTTCAATATAACCCCGTGACAAAAGTTTTACGAGTGTATACCGAAATCACTCTTGAAATAAAGCAACAAGTTGGCCTAAACGGATTAAATGAGTTGAAGCGCTTAGAGCCATTAACAAATCTCGATGCGAATTTCGCTTCCTTGTATACATCTCATTTCGGAAATTTTCCTTCTTTGACCTATGTTCCGCTTGTGGAAACAGGAAAGATGTTGGTGATTTGCCCATCTGCATGGATTCCTTTGGTTCAACCATTGATCGACTGGAAAATCAGAAAGGGAATTGAAGTGGAAGTTGTCGATGTATTGGCTGCCGGCGGCACTGCGGCTAACATTCAAACTTTTATTGCCAATAGGTTTTCATCTAACGGTATCGCCTTTGTGCTTTTGGTTGGTGATGCTCCTCAATTGCCATGTTTGTATGCACAAGGTGGACCATCAGATCCAAGTTATGGCTACATTTTAGGAGGCGATTCTTATCCCGAAGTAATGATTGGTCGCTTTTCTGCCGAAACGGATCCTGATGTGCAAACTCAAGTGGATCGTATCTTAAATTATGAAATGAATCCGAATCCTAGTGCTACTTGGTACGATAAAGGAGTGGTGATTGGTAGCAATCAAGGACCGGGTGATGATGGAGAGATGGATTGGGAACATGCAGCGAACATGCGCAATGACTTAATGGGATTTGGATATTCCGCCGTTTCTGAATTGTACGATGGCACGCATCCCGGAACAGGGGATGCTCCCGGTGATCCTAGCAATATCGATTTATTTAATCTTTTTCAGAGTGGAATTAGTTTGATGACTTATACAGGTCACGGTAGCAGCACAGCTTGTTCTACAACAGGATTGTCGAATAGTGATGTTCAGAACATGACCAATTTTAATATGCTTCCCTTTATTTGGGCGGTGGCATGTGTGAACGGACAATTTGATATGCCGGGTGGTCCATGCTTCGCCGAAAAGTTTTTGCGAGCTCAGGTCGGTGGTCAAGCTACAGGTGCAATATCAACTTTTATGTCATCGATTAATCAAAGTTGGAATCCTCCCATGGATGCACAAGATGAAATGATAGATATTTTAGTTCAATCGTATTCTACTAATATTAAATATACATTCGGCGGACTATCCGTAGCCGGTTGCATGCAAATGAATGATAATTATGGTGCTGCTGGCACTGAAATGACTGACACCTGGCATGTATTCGGAGATCCCACATTAAACGTTCGTACAGGCGTTCCACAAGTCATGTCGGTAAGCCATGCCGGTAGTATGCCGGTTGGTATTACAAGCATGAATGTAAATTGCAGTTTCAACGGCGCATTGGTGGCATTGTCGATGAATGGTCAGGTCATTGCAACGGCATTGGCGAATGGTGGAATTGCTCAATTAAGTTTTCCGACCATCTCCACTCCGGATACCATCTTTGTAACAGCAACCGGATTTAATCAGGTCCCTTATTTAGGACAGGTACTTCTAATACCTTCTAGTGGACCTTATGTCATTTATCAATCTTCAGCCATTCATGATCTCACAGGAAATAATGACGGCATGGTCGATTTCAATGAAACCATCGACATAGATTTAGGGATTCAAAATGTGGGTATAGCCGATGCCGTTAGTGTCACTGCCTTGCTTTCTACTACCGATCCTTACATCTCCATAAACACCGCAAGCAAAGCATTTGGAAATGTTTTGAGTAGTACTTCTGCTTTTGAGCCAAATGCATTTCAATACACGGTTTCAAATGATATTCCTGATCAACGCATGGTTCAATTTATTGTTGATATAACTGATGGATCAGGAAATTCTTGGTCGTCATCCTTTTCACAAATTGTCAATGCGCCTGCACTAGAAGGTGGTGTTTTAACAATTGATGATGCAATTGGAGGAGATGGTGATGGAATGTTGGAGGCTGGAGAATCTGCCAATGTGATCATACGTTGTTTGAATAATGGACATAGTGATGCGCCATTGTCCGCTTCTGTGATTAGCACCATCAGTTCGTTTTTGAATATTTCTGTTCCTGTATATAATTTGGGATTGATACAAAAGCAAAATTATGTAGATGCAACATTTCAGGTGAATATGTTAAGTAATGTTACTGTTGGTACTTCGTATGATATTACTTTAGATTTTAACTCTGGTGCGTATCAGGCAAACAAATTATATCTCGGTTCTGCGGGATTGATTTTGGAAGATTTTGAAACCGGTAATTTCAATAAATATGGCTGGACCATGGGGGGAGCACAACCGTGGATCATCAGTACCTATTTGCCTTTTGAAGGTGCCTATACTTCTACCAATGATGACATCAACGACAGTGAAAGCAGTGAATTAATTTTAAATATTACTTCATTGGCCGATGATTCGGTGACATTCTGGTTGCGTACTTCCAGCGAATCAGATTGGGATTATTTGCGCTTTGATTTAGACGGTATTGAGCTTGGTGCCTGGAGCGGAATCGGTTCATGGATTTATACCGGATTTGCGATCACCTCCGGCTCTCATTCGCTAAAATGGTATTACGATAAAGATTCAGATTTTAGTGCTGGAATGGATTGCGCTTGGCTCGATAATATCCGTTTGCCATTTGGAACACAAGTAACCGGTGTTACGCAGATTTTACGAAAAGATGGAATTGCAGTTTGGCCGAATCCTGTTTCAAATTATTTGAATGTCACTGTGAAAAATGCAAATGTTTCTCCATTTACTTGGACATTAAATGATCTTTTAGGTCGCGTTGTTAAGAGCGGTATTCAAAATCAAAATGTGCAAGCGGATGATGTATTTACAGTTGATGTTATTGGATTGGCAGATGGTATGTATGTTCTTAATTTGAAGAATTCAACACTCAATAAAAGCATCAAAGTACAAGTAAACAACAAATAAAGAGCACAGCTGCAATAAAAAAATCGCCTCTTGAATTGCATCAGGAGGCGATTTTTATTTTAAGAAACTTATGAGTTATTTTTTAAGTTGAATTGCATTGATGTTTCTTCCAATTTGTTTTCCGCAATTTATTCCATGGGTATTGGCGCTTTGATAGTGAATGCCGCCATACAATCGTGATGCAGCTGCTTCTTCAGCCGCTTCATAAAAACTATTAAAACTACGAGGTGAATATCCGAATTCGGAATTGGTATTGTCAGTGAACATACGATTTGTACCAAACGCTTTCGTCAATATTTCACTACATGCACCACTTACAGAACTATGTCCGCTCGTATATTCAGGAAAAGGAGGAGTAGTTACCAAAGGGAGCCATGAAGCATCTATATTTCTTTGAATGTAAGTTACAGGGCGCAATAAATTATACGTGTATTTGGCTTTCCAGCAAGCAATGAATGCGTCGTTTACGGCAAGACCCATTCGTAAATACACTTCTGCAGCTTTGTTTAATGGGAGTTGATCTTCTTTGATAAGTTGAGTAGCAAGGTTCATCAAATGTCCTGGAGGAGTATATGTACCCGATCCATCCGCCCAAAATAGAGCGATGTCTCTTTGATCTTGCGTTAAATTTGTGGAAGTAGTAAACACTTCCATCGCTTCACTGTAAAAATCTGAATTCGTTTCTGTAGAGTAAATTGGTGGAGGAGGAGGTAAGCAGGCTGCGCTTACATTTCCTGATAGAAAAGGACGATTGTTCCCCCAGTAAGGTAGTAACGGGATGGATTGAAAAGCGGGAGGAGTCGGCTCCCAAGATTCAATACCGGTAGGACGCGTATAATTCGAAGGAAATAAATTAGCATAGGCTTGATTTCCGTTATCACTACTGCTCCAGTTAAAAATTACATCTGCTACTTCAGCACCATAACTTTCGGAGCGGGTTATAACCTCTGCAGACTCGGAAGTGCTTAAATTCGTTTTTAGAGCCAAGTACAGTGAATCAATCACCGCCATATTCGTACTGTTTGTATTCGGAAAAAGTGCTTTGAAACTTTGGAAATAGGCAGCGTTAGACACCAAAGCCCAATTGTATTTATTGTTGATATTAGCGTAAGGTAAGGTGTAAGAATAATTCATCACGGCATCCATACTACGCATGCCATTTAATCCCGGCGATATGGCTTCGTAGGCCGCTAAATTTGCATACCCTAAGGCACGTGCAGCCACCGGAGGAACAAAGCCGCTTGTGCTTTTAATAAGTCTTGTTTCCAAATTATTCCATTGCGTAGCTACGTCACCGTTATACGTACTCGCGTCAGGACTAACTGTAGATGGATCTTGATCCTCATCTTTTTTACAAGAACTAAAAGAGATAGATACAATGCTGCATGCAAGCAGAAATTTAAATGTTGTGTTCATGTTAAATGTATGTGTTTTACCTCTGCAAATTAGGCTTACACTTAGTAAAAACACCTTTTCTAATGACCGAAAGAGTCAATATTTGGGCGAAAATCAGGATTGGAAGGGTGAAGTTCAATGCTCGATGCTCGATACTCGATACTCGATTCTCGATACTCGATTCTCGATTCTCGATACTCGATACTCGATGCTCGATACTCGATACTCGATTCTCGATACTCGATTCTCGATTCTCGATACTCGATACTCGATGCTCGATACTCGATGCTCGATGCTGGATGCTCGATACTCGATTCTCGATACTCGATACTCGATGCTCGATACTCGATGCTCGATGCTGGATGCTCGATACTCGATACTCGATGCTCGATACTCGATACTCGATGCTGGATGCTCGATGCTCGATACTCGATACTCGATACTCGATGCTCGATGCTCGATGCTCGATTCTCGATACTCGATGCTCGATACTCGATGCTCGATACTCGATACTCGATGCTCGATGCTGGATGCTCGATACTCGATACTCGATGCTGGATGCTAGATGCTGGATACTCGATGCTCGATACTCGATACTCGATACTCGATGCTCGATGCTCGATACTCGATACTCGATACTCGATGCTGGATACTCGATACTCGATACTCGATGCTCGATACTCGATACTCGATGCTGGATACTCGATTCTCGATACTCGATGCTGGATGCTCGATACTCGATACTCGATGCTGGATACTCGATACTCGATACTCGATGCTCGATTCTCGATGCTCGATACTCGATACTCGATGCTCGATGCTCGATGCTCGATGCTCGATATTCGATACTGGATGCTCGATGCTGGATACTCGATACTCGATACTCGATGCTCGACGGATCCGGTATGATTCTGAAATTTAATCCTCAAGGCTCAAAGCTCAAAGCTCATAGCTCATAGCTCACAGCTCATTTCCCGCTCCTTTCTCCCACAAAATGATCCTTTTCTTCTTTAAACAAAACATTAAACGTGGTGAGGCTTCCGTATATGCGAGTGAGGTATTGTTGTAAATTAATTTTTTCTTCTTCGTTTAATGTTTCGCTTGCGTTGATGCGTTGTTCCATCACTCGTAAACGATCGCGAAGCATGATTATCTTATTCCAGAAAGCATCTATCGGAACTTCCTTGGGTTGTAGGCCTGCGGTGCCAGGAACTAAAATCAGTTTCCCGCCTAGCCATTTATTTCCCAATGGAACTGTTTCTTGAAGGTCGCTATGCTTTTTGATGATATTGGTAAAAATTCTTTCTACCTCCGAAAAACTTACCATGTCGGTGTCGGGCTCAACCGCATCAATAATTTCTAAAGAGATGAAACTTTTCGAGATCTCTAATTTTCCTTTTTCAGTGAAAACAACAGTATACGTTTTCGGTTTTATATTGATGACCACACCAATTCCAAATTCAGGGTGACGAACTCTTGATCCAATGCCTAATTCTTCGTTCATAGATTTATCTTTGCTTGGACGCAAATGTATAAGTTTGAGCAATGATTCTGAAAATTCATCCTAAAAATCCTGATGCACGTAAAATTACTGAGCTAGCTGCAATTCTGGCGAAGGGTGGTGTAGCTATTGTTCCTACGGATACTATTTATGCCTTCGTATGCGATATTGCTCAGTACAAAGGATTCGAAAAGATTTGTAGAATCAAGGGATTAAAACCTGAAAAGGCGAAGTTCTCCTTGCTTTGCAAAGATTTAAGCAACATTAGTTTTTACACGAAGCCTTTCGAACGTAGTATTTATAAGTTGTTGAATAAAGCATTGCCTGGTCCCTACACGTTTATTCTGGAGGCAAGCAATGAAGTGCCTTCGCTCTTTCGCTCTAAGAAGAAAACAATAGGATTACGTGTGCCGGATCATCCAACCATTGCCGCTTTGATTGAAGCCTTGGGTCGACCATTGGTATCTACTTCTTTGCATGATTTGGATGAAATAATTGAATATCCCAGCGATCCCGAGGAAATTGCTTCCCAGTGGGAGGCTCAAGTAGATGTAGTGGTAGATGGGGATTATGGACATAACGTGCCAAGCACCATCATTGATTGTACAAGCGGCGATGCCGTTTTGCTGCGGGAAGGTGCAGGTAGTATTGATATTTTGTAGGGAGTACCCTAACTTTTTTACGATATTTCTGTATGAACAAAGAATATGAAAATTTTAATTGTAGGCGGCGGAAACATGGGTTTAACCTATGCGAAAGCATTTATTAATTCACACGTAGTAACCAGAAATCAGTTAATGATTCTGGAAAAAACCGTGAGTAAAGGAGAGGAATTGAAGCAATTGAATCTGGCGGAGATCTTTAATGATTCTTCCACCTGTATTCAATCTGCAGATCTGATAATTTTAGCTGTGAAACCTCAGGATTTTGTACAACTCATGGGCAGCATTGCTAAAGATGTTAATCCAAACCAAGTATTTTTAAGCATCATGGCAGGTGTAAAGATGGCCACGATTTGTGAAGGATTAAATAGTAGTAAAGTCATACGCGCTATGCCCAATCTTCCAGCGCAAATAGGACAAGGCATGACCGCATTTACGGCTACGGATGCAATTAGTAGACAGGAGCAAGCGATGGTGCAAAATCTACTTTCAACTACCGGTAAAACATTGTACGTTGAAAAGGAAGAGTTGATTGATGCTGTAACTGCAGTTTCCGGATCGGGGCCGGCTTATGTGTATTATTTTATGGATGCGATGGTGATATCTGCGATGCAGATGGGATTCAAAAAATCAGAAGCAGAATTACTTGTGATGCAAACATTCTCGGGAGCGATTTCCCTCTACCAACAATCTGAATTAAATTGCGATGAATGGATTCAACGTGTCGCATCCAAAGGCGGAACCACGGAGGCAGCCATCGCTTCCTTTAATCAAAACAAATTAAACGATATTATTTCCAATAGCTTGATGAAAGCGTTGGATAGGGCGGTGGAGTTGGGGAAAACGATGTGATTTTGGATGCTCGATACTCGATACTCGATGCTCGATGCTGGATGCTCGATACTCGATGCTCGATACTCGATTCTTGATGCTGGAGTTCGATCATAAAAAATCAGAGGCCCATAAAAAACTTAGTATAAAGTAGAGTATTTATCAACCAACAACCAACAACCAACAACCAACAACCAACAACCAACAACCAACAACCAACAACCAACAACCAACAACTAACAACTAACGACTAACGACTAACGACTAACGACTAACGACTAACGACTAACGACTAACGACTAACGTCCAACGACTAACGACTAAAGACTAAAGACCAACCGCTCTAAAAGCGCCCGAAAAATACTCCACCAAATCTCCCGATTTCATACTCCTTGGATTCGTTTCTCTCGCACAAATATCTCCTGCTAATCCATGTAAATAAGCCCCCGCAAGTGCCGCATGTTTTGAGGCTAATCCTTGTGCTAATAATCCTGTTATTAATCCAGTGAGTACATCTCCCGAACCAGCCTTGGCCATGCCATTATTTCCGGTAGGATTGAAAAATAATTGTCCGTCAGGACAGGCGAGTGCTGAGTATTTTCCTTTGAGTAAAATATAACAATTGTATTTTTTCGCAAGTTCTAATTGCTTTTTTGTTCTTTCAAAAGGATCGGCAATTTTTCCGGCTAATCGATTGAATTCACCGAGGTGCGGAGTGAGTATACATCCGGCAGGTAAAAAGTTGAGCCAAGTCGGATTATTTGCTAATAAATTAATTGCATCTGCATCGATGACCATGGGCGATTTATAATCTTGAATAAGTCGCTTTAAAACATTTCCCGTTTGAGGATCTTGCCCTATACCCGGACCAATTCCAATGGCATTGTAGCTTTCCGGTTTTATGATGTCGGACAAATAGTATTCATGTTCATGCGCCAAGCACATGGCTTCAGGACACGCTGTTTGTAGTGGAAGAACAGCACATTTCGGCGTACTCATCGTTACCAATCCAACGCCACTTCGCAAACATGACTTTGCTGCTAATAATGCTGCTCCAGATTTCCCATAACTACCTGCTAACAGCAAGGCATGTCCGAAAATCCCTTTATGTCCAAAGCCTGGACGCTGACCGAGCATGGCATTTATATTTTGATCGTCGGGAATGAAGGCGGATGCATGTGCTTGGGATATAATTTCCGGATTTAAACCAATATCAAGAATTTCAATTTCTCCGGTGAGATGTGCGTATTCCGGATAGAAAAACGCTTGCTTGGCATTTGAAAAAGTAAGCGTTTGCTGGGCCGCCACCACATTTTTTAATTCGGTGGTATGCTCCTCAGAAAAAAGTCCGCTGGGCATGTCAATAGCAATGACACGGCATGAATAGTTGTTGATTTGATGAATAAAATCACTGATGGGCGATTCGATTTTTCTACTGAGACCAATACCGAAAATCGCATCAATAATGACCGTAGGATTTTCAAATTTCGGCATTTCTTTTACCTCTGAAAGGAGATTTGTTTTTGTGCCGGATAGCGATTTCCAATTTTCAAGATTTTTATTGAAACAAAGTGAGCCGGTGCCGCTATCGTTTAAAATATAAACGTCAACATTTTTTCCTCTGGCCCATAATTGTCTGGCTATCGCAAGCCCATCTCCACCATTGTTACCTTTACCACAAAAAACAGCGAAGGAAATTCCGAGAGGGATATGCGTTAAAATCCATTGTGTACATGCTGCAGCCGCACGTTCCATTAATTCCAACTCAGTAATATTTTCAGCCGACAGCGTTGCCTTGTCTGCCCATCGAATTTGCTCTATGGATAAAACCTTAATCAATGTTTAAGGTATTTATTTGCACACCTTTTAATTCAGAGGCTGTTTTTAAATCTTCACCGTTTCCATGAATCGTAAAAACTTCTTCTGCTTCACTCTCTAAAATTGTTTTGATAAGTGAAGGCCAATCGACATGATCACTCACCGCAAATGGAAAATCATACAATCTATGTTTTTCATCCCAACCCGTTGCAAAAGCACGAAGGAAATGATTTCCCGGACGAAAATTCATTAGCACAGGAGGTGGAACCAAGTAAATAATTCCTCTTTCATTTTTGAATTTCTCTCTTTTATAGGGTTCCCATTTTCCCAATTCAAATCCTAAGCTTTCATAAATTTTATGATAAGGAATCATCTTCGGATGTATCATCACTCTAAATTCAGAGGCAAAGTCATTGATCAATCGTGTTAGTCTTTGCGACTTACCTAAATTGTAGGCTCCAATCATCAAATTGATGTCCTTGTATTGCAAAAAGGAAGCAACCGATTCTTCAGCGGGAGGATGTACTTTATTCTCTTTTCCAAAAGTGACTTCAGTAATGAGTACATTACATTTCACTGTTTCGTATGGTTCACAACTCTTATCAGCTTCTCTCTTGTAGTCGCCGGTATAATTGTAAACAAGACCATCTTTCTTCCATTTTACCTGTGAAGAACCCAACATGTGTCCTGCGGCATGCAAACTAAAAGGAATGCCTTCGAGTGTAAAAGTTTCTCCAAACGGAAGGATGTGAATCGTTTTAGCCGCGTATTTAAAACGCGATTTTATAAGTGCGGCTGTCCCTTCACTGCAATAAACAGTTTCATGTCCCTCTACGGCATGATCTCCGTGAGCATGACTTATAATGGCGCAGGATACCGGTTCTAAGGGATCCAAAAATATATTTGTTCCGGGTAAACGATAGCCTTTTCCGGAGCTTTCAAGAGGACTCTTTGTTTTCACTTTTCAATTTTAAAAGTTCATGTAGATGCAACACTTGAGGAATTAGAGCTTGTTGTTCATCATTAAGAATGCTAAAGGTAGCAAATTTCTTTTTCTCTTCGGAAGTCCATTGACGTGATATAATCGCTTTGACTTCTTCGCGGCTTCTCTGATCCCTTTCCATAACACGTTTAATACGTAGTTCTTCAGGGGCTTCGACAAGTAAAATACAGTCTAAATCATAATATGTTCCTGACTCAATAAGGATTGCTGCTTCGCGGATGGAATAGGGGGCTCCGTTCAATGTTTGAGTCCACATCTCATAATCCTTCATGACATATGGATGCACCAATTGATTTAGTTTATTCAGTTGATTCTCATCGTTAAATACGATTTTGGCGAGATGTGATCGGTTGAGAATTCCCTCCTCATTAAAAACTTCTTTGCCAAAATGCCGGATTAACTCATTATGTAGTTCGACCTGCTCATTCATCATTTTTTTTGCCGCCAAATCAGCGTCGTAAACCGGAATGCCCAAGCAAGAAAAGATGCGACAAACTATACTTTTTCCGGATCCGATCCCGCCAGTGATGCCTACGCGTAGCATAATTTAATTGTTGAATTTCATTAAACGTCGTGCAATTACCGGTTCAATTTGTACCCGACTAACCCAATAGGGAGCATGAGATACTTCAACGATTACTTTGTCTCCAGTTGATTTTTCTGCGCGGGGACGAATCCTAAATAACGAAGGATGCATTTGATTGTATTTGCTCAGTGGAGTTAAACAAGTGAGGCGAACCTGTGATGGAATCAATAATTCACCATGTTGTGTTTGTAAAGGAACTTCCAGTTCAATTTCTGTTCCTTCTTCTACAGGAACATAGAGCCAGGCTTCGTTTTGCAAGAGTCGGTATTCGGAATTGGGTTTTATTAATTGAACTCTTCGAAAGACTTTCTGATGTACCTTTTTCTGATGAATCGTTTCGGCATAAATTTCATTTAAAGATTCGGGAATTTTATTGTTCGAATAAACGGTCACGCTGTCAGGATAATAAACGGACGGACCTGACTGCATAAACGGGGCGTTAAACTCTAATTTATAGCTGCCTTTCACCGCTAATTTTTTAGATTGAAAATGGAAGCCTGAAAATATAAGTTGTGCCGGCTGCACACCGGTTATTTCTATGTCTTTATTGAAATCATTCAAAAGTGAAAACAAAGCTTCCTTTGAAGAGATGACCGTGTCTTTAGCTCTGGAAGATAAATACGAAGTTTGAATAGAATATTTTTTCGCTGCTTTTTTAAAACTCCATAATTTGAATCCCCTTCCTTTGACTTCTAAATGTACTGAAGGAGGAAGTGGATGCGCACTGTTTTTCTCAATTTCCTTATCATAAATGATGGGAATTGTTACTTCGGAAGTATGTGAATTATTGAGTGAATTAATTACCCAAATAAAAGCTGCCAGAAGTATACAAAGTATAAAACTGATACTTTGTTTGTTTCCTCCGTCTTTGATGGATTGAGCGAGCTTTTTCATCTTCTTTCTTGGCGTGTCTAAATTAAGAAAGAATTATCGTTAGGGAATTACTTTTTTACTTCCGTACTTCCGGAATACTGCTTAGTTACTTCTGCAGAAACTGCGGATTTCTCGATTTTTACTTTTACGTCTTGGTCAATTTCAAGAATGAAAGTTTTTTCCTGTACTTCGATGATCTTGCCATGCACACCACCAATGGTTACTACTTTGTCTCCTTTCTTAATGCCCTCTTTAAATTGTTTTTCCAATTTAGTTTTTTTCATTTGAGGACGTATCATGAAAAAATAAAATACAACGATGATCATTAAAATCATAATCATTTGTTGCATGGCACCACCGCCTGCAGGAGCTTGAAGTAAAATTGATAGAGGATTCATAAATTTTTTTAATTATTTTTTTTCGGTTTTTTTTGTGGATGGATTGTAGGCTTATTTAATTATTCCGGAATGGATAATACTTCACCGCTAATCGTTAATATTTTTGTAGTGGGGACTGTATTCGCTAAAATGGTAATGTCTTTTATTACTTGTCCTGCGATGCCTTTGCTTCTGAAGGTTACTTTTATCTCTCCTTCTTCGCCAGGATGCACCGGGTTTTGAGGATACTCCGGCTCTGTACAGCCACAACTTCCTTTAGCTTGTGAAATAATTAAATCAGCATCACCAATGTTTCTGAATTTGTAAACATGCGTCACTTCAACACCTGAATTGATGGTTCCGAAGTCGAAATTATTTTCTTCAAATTCAAATTTTGGTACGCCGCCTTTCACATCTTTTCCCGATGCGGTCGCATCAATATTTACGATGTCGGGAGACACCCTTTCCAATTCATTTTTCTTTGAATCATTGTTGCAGGCCGTAAAAATTAAGCTGATTATTGCTGATGTAATTATTATTTGTGATTTCATGTTTTTATTCTTTTAGTCCACGACCCACTTTTTGAATTTTACCTTCTTTTTTCAACTCAATAACGAGTTTGTCAATCACTCCATTGATAAATGATTTGCTATTGGGCGTACTATAATCTTTAGAAATATCAATGTATTCATTGATGCTCACCTTTACCGGAATGGAACTGTGGTTGATGATTTCGCACAAGGCCATTTTCATTAAGATGATATCTACCAGGGCAATTCGTTCTGCGTCCCAATTTTTGGTTTTGTCAGCAATCAACTGATGGAAATAACTGTCGTCACGAATGGTTTTCTGCACCAGATCCTGCATAAATTGAACGTCGTCTTCTGCATCTTTATAGAGTGGGAGTAAAGAGAAATTTTGATCTCCTTTTCCTGTTTCGGCCGTTTTAACAACCATGCTTTCTACTAACTCAATGCTCTCCGCCCAGTAAATATTTTTTTCTTCTAATACGTGTGGAATAAATTCAGTAGTTCTGAAAAATTCTTTCATGAGCCACTTCAAAACATCCGCTTCTTCTTGAGGTGTATGGTTTTCGTTTAGAATAAAGTTTTGGTAAAATTCCTGATTGCGTAAATGATGAAAGGATTTTTTTACCGCATCAATGTCCAATTGCCACGAAATTTTTCGCTTTTTAATTTGTTCTGTAAAGGATTTATCCGATTCCAACCATTGAATAAAGGCAAGACCCTTCAATGTGAAAGCAGCCGTTTTCTTTTTGCCGGTCACCATCGAAGCCGGTGTATCGGTGTAATACATTTGCTCCTGATGAGCCAGTTCCAGTAAAAACTGAAGTTGGGTCAGGTATAACTCGTAAATTTTATCAGTTCCGTTTAGCAATTCTTGCTCGGTACGACGAATGTCTTTGACTTCGGATTGATAAAAGGCATATAATGCCTGCATAACACGTATGCGAAGATGCCTTCTGCTGAGCATGGATTTTAAGAACGCTTAATTATATTTCAATACAGCAAGATGCTGCTTGGTTACATATTGGATTTTACGTGACTGATATCTGCAATTCTTTTTTCTGCCATTTTAATAGCAGCATATTGCGTATAGATACCTTCTACTCTGGCCTTTTTCAAAATCTCTAAGGTCACTGCGTAGATGTGCTCGGTTTGAGTCATAGCGCGCTGACGATTGTAGCTAATCAATTCAGAATATACGTTGATTAATCCCCCGGCGTTAATTAAAAAATCAGGAGCATAAATAATTCCTTTTTCCATCAGCATTGGACCGTGAACGGTTTCATCTGCTAATTGATTATTTGCAGCTCCGGCAATCACCTGACATTTTAATTTGTTGATGTTTTCAGTATTTAAAGTAGCACCTAATGCACATGGAGCATAGATATCCATGTCCATATCATAAACTGCATCGGGACTAATTACCTCTGCACCATATTCAACACTTACTTTTTTTAATTGCTCCTCATTGATGTCGGTGATATAAACTTTCGCATTTTCTTTACGAAGGTTCTTTACTAAGTTTTCTCCAACATGTCCAACTCCTTGAACAACTACTCTTTTACCTGATAAATTATCATTGCCCCAAGCAAATTGAGCAGATGCTTTCATCCCCATGTAAACGCCATAAGCAGTTACAGGAGAAGGATCACCTCCGCCACCCATCGCTTCAGGCAACCCGGTAACGTGCTTTGTTTCCATTGCTACGTATTCCATGTCCTTGGTGCTTGTGCCTACATCTTCAGCAGTAATGTATTTTCCATTCAGATTATTGACAAAGCGTCCGAATTTTCTGAATAAAGCTTCCGATTTATCTTTTCTGCTATCACCAATGATTACCGCTTTTCCACCTCCCAGATTCAATCCGGAGATGGCTGCTTTGTAAGTCATACCGCGCGATAAACGTAAAACATCGTTAACCGCTTCTGCCTCTGACTTATAACTCCACATACGAGTGCCGCCCAAAGCTGGACCCAATACTGTACTATGAATGGCTATAATTGCTCTTAGGCCAGTAGCAGGATCATTGCAAAATACAATTTGCTCGTGGCGACTGTCCGCAATACTATCGAAAACATTGGTATTTACTTGAGTAATTTCTGGTTTTACTTCTTTCACATCTATCATGAACAAGAGATTATCATTGGGTTGCAAAGGTAGGTCTTTTTGTAAAATAAATAGCCATGATAGACCTTAATACGAATGGATGTTATGTCTATTTTTACCGATGTGAATCAGATTAAATTTGATTTTAGGTCTGATGAATTTATCAAATAACAGAGTGTGAAAGAATTAAGTCCATTGAATAAGTATTTTCTCAAGTACAAAGCCCATTTGTTGGGTGGAGTTTTATTTGTGACCATCTCCAATCTTTTTGGAATATTTCCGGCGCAATTGACAAGAAATGCACTTGATGTTGTTTTGAGTAATATCGACACTTATCAATTGTTTGATGGATTTCAATCGCAAAGTGGTGTTTATAAAATGCTGATGTTTAATATCTTGCTTTTTGGCGTCTTGGTAATTTCGATGGCCCTGATGAAAGGAATTTTTATGTTTTTCATGCGACAAACACTCATCGTGATGTCGCGGCATATCGAGTATGATTTGAAAAATGAAATTTACGAGCAATATCAAAAACTGGGTCTCGATTTTTACAATAGAAACAGTACCGGCGATTTAATGAATCGTATTTCTGAAGATGTGGGGCGCGTGAGAATGTATATCGGTCCCGCCGTGATGTATTCTATCAATATGTTGGTGATGTTTATTCTTGTAATTTGGGCGATGTATTCCGTGAATCCTCGCTTGGCGACCTATGTTTTGCTTCCTTTACCTTTATTGACCTATCTCGTTTATTTTGTTCATGATCGCATCAACAAGAAAAGCGAAAAAGTACAAGAGCAACTTTCTGTATTGTCTACATTTTTACAGGAAACTTTTTCCGGAATTCGCTTAATTAAAGCATACGCTAGAGAGAAGGATTATCAGGACTATTATAAAGAAGAAATCAATACCTATCATCGGTATTCCATGGACTTGGTGCGAATCAATGCGCTCTTTATGCCAACGATGGTTTTGTTGGTAGGCTTAAGTACTATTTTAACCGTCTATGTAGGTTCTCTCGAAGTAATTGCCGGAAGATTGACTGTGGGAAATATCGCCGAGTTCGTTATTTATGTTACGATGTTAACATGGCCTGTTGCTTCTTTGGGATGGGTGGTTACTATCATTCAAAGAGCATCTGCATCACAACAAAGAATCAATGAATTTTTAAAAGAAGTACCTTCCATTTTACCCGGAACTATTCACTGCAATGCTTTGAAAGGTGATATTGAATTGAAAAACGTGCGCTTTCGTTATGATGTGGATCGCAAAGACGCATTGCATGATATTTCATTAAAAATTCCCGCCGGATCTTCATTGGGTGTCATCGGAAAAACAGGTTCAGGAAAATCATCATTGGTAAATGTACTCTTACGTTTGGTTGATGTGAGTGATGGAATAGTGGAGATGGATGGCATCAATATAAAGGATTATGAAACCGATAGTCTTCGTAAAAGAATTGGATGTGTTCCTCAAGATGTGTTCTTGTTTTCGGCAAGCATCGAAGAAAATATAGCCTTCGGAATGGAACGTCCATACCAAATGGAATCGGTGGTGGAAGCTGCAAAAAATGCAGATTTATATCGGAATATTATTGAGTTTCCGGAGCAGTTTAAAACAATGATCGGTGAGCGTGGTATTACTTTATCCGGCGGACAAAAGCAACGATTGTCCATTGCCAGAGCCATCATTCGTAATCCCGATATTTTGATTTTTGACGATTGTCTTTCTGCGGTAGATACCATCACAGAAGAAAGAATTCTCACGAATCTGAAATCGATTATGCAAGGTAAAACTACGATCTTGATTAGTCATCGTGTATCCACTGTGAAAAGTTGCGATACAATTATTGTTTTGGAGGAAGGAAGCATTGTGGAGTCAGGAACACATGATGAATTGATTGCTAAAAATGGCTTTTATTCACATCTCTTCGAAACACAATTGATGGAGGAAGAAAGCAAGAAGTTAAAATAATCGCTTCCCTTTTTAAACAAAAAGATGAATTTTTTTATTGAAATAAATGAAATTCTATGCATTAATTTTTTAGTTCAAGTATTTTTATTAATCTTGCTTCTCGTTAGAAATATTAAATATGACAGAATTCGACAATTCCGGCCGTGAAGCTCACTTCTCAAAAAAAGTAAGAGCAGGCAAAAGAACTTATTATTTTGATGTAAAAGCTACTCGTGGAAACGATTATTATCTTACCATCACAGAAAGTAAAAGAAAGCCGGGTGATAGCGAAGATCGTCCATTCTTCGAAAAACATAAACTATTTTTGTACAAAGAAGATTTTGATAAATTCTCTGAAGGATTTCATGAAGCTCTTGATTTCATCAAACATAAACGCGAAGAAGAAGGAGATACAAATTCAATCCAGGTACCACAAGAATTCGAATCGCAAAGTACAGGGTATACCGATTTGAGTTTTGATGATTTGGGAAAATAACAAATTATATAAATGAAAAAACCTTCTCGATTCGTGAAGGTTTTTTTATGGATTGAAGTTTCAGTTATTTTAAAATGAGATTAATTTTTCTCTAGCTCTATGTTTATAGTGAGCAGCAACGCATTTAATTCTGATTCCAAAACGATAAATTGAGTGCTTGCTAAATGAAAATCATATTGACTTCTTAAGCTTTCCGTAAACTCGCCAAATGAAATCGAATAATTATTTAAAGTTAAAAGTTTAACCGGAGATTTTAATTTATGTGCCGCATGATACGCTTTTTCACTGTTTTGTTCTGCTAATCCTAGCTTCAAATCTGCAATTAATTCAGGCAATTGCTGACTGAGCATTTTCAAAAAATGAGTCACATCATTTTCATTGTGATTGAAAACAGCATACAGTTTTGCTATGCCGGTAATCTTATCCTCTTGTATATTATTCATGAAAAATCCTTGGCGAAGCACTGTGTTTTTACTCAATACATCAAACAAATCCTGAGGGCTGTAAGGCTTCGTTAAATAATCATCGATGCCGGCTAATCGAGCATGTTCACGATCATCGTCAGACGCATTTGCAGTCAATGCAATAATGGTAAGACGATTTCCATCTTTTTCTTCCGTACGAATTTTATGACTGAGTTCATAACCATTCATGCCCGGCATTTCCACATCCGTCAACATCACATCAAATTGAAGTTGCTGTGTTTTTTCAAAAGCTTCATTTCCGCTACTTGCAATTTCAATATGTTGAATTCCTAAATTACTTAAAATCCTTTTACCTAAAAATTGGTTGACTTTATTATCGTCGACCAACAAAACCTTAAGTGCAGAATTAAGTAATTGTTCCTGATGTAACGGATTGCCTGATCCAGTTTCTTTCATGATGTTCACATTCTCCTTTTACTCTATTACTAACGTACAAGATGTACAGTTCCTAATATTTTCTTCTTAACTTTAATTCCTTCGCTATCCAATCCTTGGTAATTGATTCTGTAAACATACACACCAATTGGAGCATCCTGCCCCTCGTAAGTACCATCCCAACCTTGAGTGGGATCTTCGGTGTAAAAGATTTGTTGTCCTCTGCGATTAATAATCTTAAAATTAAATGAAGGAGCATTATTGACGTAGGCTCTGAAAATGTCATTTAAGCCGTCATCATCCGGAGTAAATGCACTTGGGATATAAATAGTAGGTTGACAAATTTCCTGAACTTCCAAAGAAGCATATCGCTTGCACCCATTCGCTTTTGTGACTTCAACAGTGTAAATTGCAGGAAACAAAACAGTAATGCTTTGACTGGTTTCAAGAGTTGGTGTCCATAAATAGGATATTGCATCACCAGCATCTAAGGTCAAACTATCGTTGTAAAAAAAGCAATACAAAGAATCTTCTCCTAGTAAAACTTCCGGATTTTCTAAGAAGGATGGAATCGTAATTGAATCATTCGAAGAGCAACCTGCATTGTCTACTGTAACAAAATAGCTGCCTGTATCAGTCACTGCAATTATCGGCAATGTATCTCCTGTTGACCAGGTATAAAGAATACCATCAGTTGCTGTAGCATCTAAGAATATAGTGTCACCTTCACAAATGGCAACGTTAGGTCCTAGATCAAAGGCCGGTGGATTTACAATAAGTACTTTAACGCTGTCGATACCAAAGTCTGTATTCAAATAATAAGTAGTAGGTACTGCAGGAGTAATGGTGATAAAAGTAGCTAAACTCAAAGTATCATTCGGATTGTTCGAATCGCTCCACCAATAGGGAACATTGCAGTCTGCAAGCAGTACCGTAGTTTCATTCGGGCAAATAATTGTATCACCAAGAATATTAATAGTCACATCAATTTTTCTTACGACAACATCATCAAAGAAATAATAAGCAGAATTGTCCATGCTGGAGCAATTGCTTGCACGAGTACCATAATTGGTTTTTTGCAATGCAGGATCACTATCATCTCTGAAAACACCAAGCGTGACATAGTTTTCTCCGCCAAATGCCTGATACATTCCTGACACTAAGGTCCAGTTGTTGGTATCTAGAATTTCTGCTGCACTTTCCAATTGAGGTGTAAAAGTGATTGCACCAGTACCCGGCTGCGTTGGAATATTATTCGTGAGTAACATACCGAGGGAATTACATCCGAAGCGAGCACTGTCGGCCAATTGTGTATAGAACTCCAAACGATAAATACCACCTGCCACCAATGGAATCGCCAGTGGAATAGAGATGTATTCACGATAACCGTTTAATAAATCAAATTGCAATCCCATGTAATTTTTTCCATTGTTACGTTCGTTACAATAGCCTGAAATATTATTAGGAATATTTACAAGATCACACGGTAATATGGCACCGCTTATTTGATTACGAACGTATAAATCAGGACTTGCATTTAATCCTAACCAAGGTTGCGCTAAATTCCATTGCCCCGCACCGGTAGGTGTGCCAATAGTAATTTCAAAGCCCGGATTCGGTACTAAATTTTGCGCATCTACTTTAGAGAAGATCATCGCCATGATCATCAATAAATAACTCACTTTTACTTTCATCCTCATGGCAATAATGTAATGTCTACTATTTCAATTCTACGTTCCATCGCGGCATCTTTGCTGTACACTGATTTTCGGGTGTCTTTAAATTGGTCGCTCACTTTTATGGAAGCCTCATCTTCTCCTTTCGGAATGAAGTTTATTTGTAATCTCCCTTCCTTGATCCATTTTTCAAATGAATCATCTTTCCATTGCAACCAATAATTCTCGAGGCTCCTAATTCTGCGATTTGACAAAATTAAGTTATACTGCCTTTCCGCCAAAGGACTAGCGCTACCAAGTATACTTATTTTTAAGCCCTTAGTGCCTGTCGAAAGTACATGATACAACTTTTCTGTGAATTCTACTAGTTTTTGATAGTTACTTGCTACAGAATCGATGAAAAATCCTGATAGTAAGAGTTTTAGAGAATCGTTTTCTTGCTGACTCAAGTAGTCGGTTTTTCGTTTTAAATAGTCTTCCGCTAAGTGATTATAGCTTTTGTTCGTATTTGAACTAACACTTCGAGGATCCGGATAGTCATTATCAAAGTATAATCGGATCGGAAAGTTCATTTTGAAATCAGCAATTTTTTGTTCTTGATTTAAGTTTTCAAAGATTTCGATTTTTGATTTGGGAAAAGTATCTATCTCATTTTGTGCAAGCACAGATGAATCGACAGGAGGCACAGTAGGATTTATTCTGAAGATATCATAACAACAGGAAGAACCGTTCAACTTTGCTGCCGGCGGACGATTACTTACTAAAAATGTCTGATAATTTTCACCATAACTGCGTGTATAGTACAAATCATTGTAGCCGCTGTTGTAAGGCGGTGCAAGCGCAATGGCGGAATCTATTTTGTAATTCATCAGACTAATTCTATACAAATCCAATCCGCCTAATCCCGAATTTTTTTCAGATGCAAAATATAAACTGTCTTTTTCTATGTCGTAAAAGGGCGACCACTCATCTCCCTTTGTATTTATTTTAACTCCGGCATTGATGGTTTTTTCATATTCACCATTTGCATTGCGTTTGCTCATCCAAATATCCATCTCTCCTTGCCCACTTGATTTATTACTTGAAAAAAACAACAGATATCCTTCCGATTTATTGGTAGTAATATTGGGTTGTGTAGATGTTTTCCCTGTAGGATTGATGTCTGAATTTAATTTTACAGCTTCTCTCCATTCTCCGTACATGTATTTTGATTCGTACAATGCGCAATTTAATTTGCCTTGATCATCATAAACGCAACGGGAAAATACCATGAGTTTTCCATCCGGACTGATGGATGCATTTGCATTGTTAAAAGCCGGCATGTTAACTTGCTCAGGGAGTGATTTCGATTTTTCTTTTGATTTTATTTTTGTTGATACAGATGCAATTCTGGAAGTACTTATTTTTTGATTGTTTTCAAAAAGCGTGAAACGAAGTGATGAATAATATAAAAGCGAATCACCTAAAACCGTTGGTGCAAAATCGGAATACGCCGTGTTCACATCTCCCGGTTCTGGATAAACTTCTATATTTTCTTTCTTAAAGAATAAGGTTTCAGCTATTTTATAATCTGCAATCAGCGAATTCCATTTTTCATTCGATGAAGCATCCATTTTTTTTAAGCTGTCAATACTTAAAAATGCAGCAGGATACTCGCCCAATCGTTTATGTAAATCTGCTTTTTCAAGATATGCTTTTAGATTGATTTCTTTTTCGGGCTGATGGGCGATGCAACGTTGAAACCAAATTAAGGCCGATGCATAATTATGCAATAATTTTTCTGCTTCGCCCATTTTATAACAAAGCGAAGCATCTTCACCAAAGTCCAACGCTAATCGATAATTATTTAAGGCACAAAAAGGATCATTTTTTAACAGACATTCATCACCTGCTTTGCTGTATCCCTGCTTGGATTGAGCAAACAATTCTCCCTTCATCAGCAAGATGAATAAAAATACGAATGAAAATATTTTAATTTTATTCATCAATACACAGGACAAATTACATGTTTTTGAGGATGTGCTTTTATTTTTTTACTGATGTACACCAGACTGAATTCAGGACCACCTCTTCCATTGTTTACAGTATTTAAATTGGAAGTGGTTACGTCGTATGAAAATCCAAACCTAAACTTGTTCCAATACACTGCCACAAAGGGAATGAGTGCATCTTTTACGCGTAGATTCAATCCCAGCCCAAATGAATAATTTTTCGCAGGCTCTTGCATCAAATCAATTTTTAATTCAGCGCCAAAATTCAAAGCACGATAATCTTGTTGTTTCATGAACACGGCAGATGGCAAGAGATTCAATTTCGAACTTAATTTGAAAATAGGAGTAGCATGAAATTGCCAAAGCACGGGACGTCGAACTTTCTCACTATAAAAACTTTGATTCGGTCGATTGATATGCGTGGCAGAAAAACCAATGTCCCAGTTCGAATTTTCTTGCTGCATTTCCCAGCCAAATCCAAATCCCAAATCGAACCATGTTACTTTGTCTCCGGCGGCTCCTTCTCCATTTGCTGCCAGAGGATCAAACACATCTCCATTAAACTGATTGTCGAAACTCAAACGACTAAAATCAACACTGCGCTGACTAAATCCAAGCATGATTCCCGCTCTTAAAAATTGAATGGAGTCGCTAGTGATGGGTTTACGATATGAAGGATATAAACGAACATCTAGTGTGCGCATCTGTCCATCACCGGCATCATCGTGATTAATCACTAAACCGGCACCCAGACCTTTTAGCTGCTCGTTTAATACACTTAATCGAATATCGCCTGCAAGAGAAATTGTTTTGTAAGGAACCGTAATCGAACTCCATTGTCGACGTAACATGGCATTCATTCGCAAATCTCCATTGAAATTGCCTGCATTGGCAGGATTTAAATTCAATGCGGATATAGGGAATTGTGAAAAGTGAATATCCTGCGCCATTCCTTCTGAAGTGATCAAAAGCAATAGAGTAATGGCGATATGTTGGAGTGTTTTCACTTAACGTAATAAGCTTATATTTCCCTTCTTTTTAAATTCTGCTTTAGAGTAGCAGGTAATCTCAACATAATAAACATATACATCCGGCGCCAATAATTTTCCTTTGTAGGTTCCATCCCATCCAAAAGATGTGCTGTTTGTTTCAAAAACTTTTTCGCCCCAACGATCATAAATTACCATGTACACTTTTTCAATGGTATTTCCTCTCACAAACAAAATATCATTTTGTTGATCGCTATTGGGAGAGAAAGCGGAGGGAATAAAGATTTCCGGTTCTATACAAATCACTTCATTGACGAAAATGGTAACAGTATCTTCCGCCGTGCATCCATTTTGATCACTAACAATTACAGTGTAAGTCGTTGTTGATGAAGGCGAGGCAATGGGGTTTTGTACATTGTCATTGTTCAATGAAGTGGATGGATTCCATTGAAAATTCAAACTGCCTGCTTGAATAATTCCATGTAATGTGGTTGATTGACCTTGATATAAAATTGTTGTGTCGGCAGTAGCCAGAACTGTAATAAATGAATCCACATAAATCACCGCAACTTGTCCGGAGAGCGTACAACCCAATTGATCAGTAACAATAACAGTGAAAGTATCGGGGCAAAGACCTATAGCCGTCGCCGTTAGTTGATTTTGCGGATCGTTCCATTGATAGCTGTAGTTTCCATTTCCACCGCTTGTCACTGCTGAGGCCTGTCCGGCACAAATGCCACCGCAATAATCAGGGAGTGATGTGATGTTCAATGAAAGCGGGTTAGGTTGTGTAATTTGAACGGTAGTTGTGTAAATGCATCCTCGGCTATCCGTCAGCGTTAGTTGGTAGCTACCGGGACAAAGACTATCGGCTAAGGCCGTATTTTGATTCAAAGGATCATTCCAGGAATAGGAGTAGGGTGTCCACCCATTTACAGCTAACGCAGTTGCAATACCATTACACTCTCCGAAACAGCGCGCAGCTTGATTGCTAATTTGTGCACTTAATGCAGGTAAAATAGTTATTGGATTTCGAATTGTATCTATACATCCTCTTGAAGAAGTGGCGATGAGTGTCACAGTATAATTCCCTGCATTCGTATATTGATGCACTGGATTATGAAGACTTGATGTCCCTCCATCTCCAAAGAACCAACTCCAATTTGAAGTTGTGCCACTGATGCTGTTTGAAGTATCAAAAAATGAAATGAGGTTGGTGCAAGTATCTAGTGAAAAGTTGAATGAAGGAGTATAATCGGGTAAAATTGTAACTGTTCCTGTGGTAGTATCAGTGCAGGTAGGATCCAGATTTGAATAAGCGATTAAGGTCACGGTATACACGCCGGTATCAGGATAAACGAATGTAGGAGAGAATAAATTAGAAGTGTCGGTACTGCTACCCGTTAGTCCAAAATCCCAATGATAGGTTCCTGCATTGAAACTGAAATTCTGAAAAGTCACAGAATTACTTCCGCAGCTGATGAGTGGGTTTTGTAAAGCAGCTACTACGAGTGTAGGACAAGGAACCACGTTCAACTGAAAATCGCGTCGAGTATATCCTACCAATACGCCATTGCGAAATTCTTTTGCTCTCACACCAATTACAAACTGCCCGAGTGTGATTGGAAATGCAGTAAGCAATCCTGTATTTGGATCAATGGAAAGAGGAGGTGTTCCGCCCACCATATTTGCTTGCGAATAAGGTGGGGCAAAGGTGATTGTTTGATAGGGTGGAGCTAATGGTGGTTGAGGCATTGGATCAAGAGTAGTTCCTCCATTAAAAGGAGTCACTAACTCGTAGGCTAATGAATCACCTTCGAAATCACTTGCTGAATGATCAAAAATAAATTGTGTTCCTGCACAGACGAAGGGAGGAGGCCAATTAGTAAATACAGGATTGCTGTTTTGTGAAAAGGTGCTAGTTCCCGCAATCCAGGCTTCGTATGTTGCTCCAACAGCATTCGGAGTAATAATATTTAAAATGGTAACATTTCGACAGCATCGCTGATAGGATAAAATATAGCCGCTGCTTGATGAAGGTAAAATAATGGTATCGGTATAGGTTGTTACTTCATAACAAACATCAAGCGGAGGAATAAAGCAAGGCGAATTGATGGTGGGTGGAACTGTATCAAGACTGGTAAAACTGAATAGTTTTTGTCGGATAAAATTATTCGTTGCAGCATCAAAAATTCCTACCGATGCGGGATTATCAAACGGAGGAACTCCATTATAGCAATCCCGGTACACTGTTAAATTGATCTCGTACACGTTATTGCCAAGATATTTATAGTTCAATTCACCACCAACAATATGGGTTGAAAAACCGATATAGGGCAGAGTTAATCCCGCCAACAACAGAACTAAAAATATTTTCCGAAACAGTGTGGACAACATTACTCAATATTAAGAAAAATTCAAGAAGTATAAGAGATGAATTACAGAAAATATTTCAACAGGGCAATTGTATTACTTCACCTTGACGGAAAGTAGTTTTTCATCTTCCAGCCAAGCCTCTAAATGATCGCCGGGCTGAACAGGACCAACTCCTGCAGGGGTGCCCGTGAAAATCAAATCTCCAATTTTTAAGGTGAAATAAGTTGAAACAAAGGCAATGATTTGGTTCACGCTGAAAATCATTTGAGAGGTATTTCCCTCTTGCTTTTCCACACCGTTTAATTTCATTCGGAAATTCAAATCTTGTATTGGTTTATTCAAAGAAGACAACTCGATGAATTTCCCCAACGGCGCCGACCCGTCAAATCCCTTAGCCAATTCCCAGGGAAGTCCTTTCGCTTTTAAAGTGCTCTGAACATCTCTGGCTGTAAAATCAATACCCACACTGATTTCTTTATAATACCGATGCGCAAATTTCTCTTCAATATGTTTTCCGAGTTTGCAAATTTTAACTACCAGCTCCGTTTCGAAATGTACATCTTGAGAAAACGAAGGGTAAAAGAAAGGCTGCTTATTGGGAATGAGCGCTGTTTCCGGTTTCAGGAAAATGACCGGACTTACTTCTACTTTATTATTCAGCTCCTTGGCATGAGCTTCATAATTTCTACCAACACATATAATTTTCATAGAGATTTAACTGAAATTATTATTAGGGAGATCCTTGAAATATTTAATTTTATGGATGTAATATTCTTTAATAATGCTCTTTTTATAGATTCCTTTAGAAGGATGTTTCATAATATGATTTTGTAGTTGGCTGCGCTTAGATAAAAATTTTAACGACAGTTTGTAAAAGCCTACATGCGCTTTAAGTACTGCTAAAGTATCTTTGTAATCACCATCAAATAAGAATTTCACGGCTGCAATTACATCTAAAAAAAGTCGCAGCGGCATTTTCCAAATCAATTGATGGCCGGGAAGATTTTTTAAAAGCATCAGTAAATTATTTCGGAAGTTATAATATGTTTTACGCGGATTAATTTTAGGCAATGTTCCGCCTCCTAAATGATACACCACACTTTCCGGCACCACATAAATTTCCCATCCCGATTGTTGGATTCTCCAACACAATTCAATTTCTTCCATGTGCGCAAAAAAATCATCATCAAAACCCTTGTGATCATGAAATACTTTGGAGCGGATCATTAGGCAAGCGCCGGTTGCCCAAAACACCCTTTGAATACTGTCATATTGACCCAGATCTTCTTCCAAAGAATTGTAGATTCTCCCTCTGCAAAAAGGATATCCTAAATAATCGATATACCCACCTGCAGCTCCTGCGTGCTCCAGTAAATGTCTGTCCTGAAAAGAGCGAATTTTTGGCTGACAAGCGGCAGCTTTCGGATGAAATTCCATAAATTCAAATAGTGGTTGAAGCCAACCTTCGCTTACATCCACATCCGAATTCAACAATAAATAATATTCCTCTTTTACTTGTTTTAAAGCGAGATTGTATCCTCCTGTAAAACCATAATTTTTATCGAGAACGATGGTGTCAATTTGCGGAAAATTTTCCTTCAAATACTGTAAGGATCCATCCGAAGAAGCATTGTCGGCAACCACGATACGGGCTATATCGCTGCTAAAACGAATAACATCAGGAAGGAATTTTTTTAAGAATTCTATTCCGTTCCAATTCAGAATGACAATTGCAATTTTTTTCAAGGGTTTTTTAAAATAAACAGAGCCGGAAATTTCCCGGCTCTGCAAAAATATCATATTCTAAGGTATCATGGATTATCTTGGATTTTGAAATAACTGTTCGAAATTATTTCCAAAATTAGACCTTGCTTTTGTTTTATCGAAATCATTCATGGTCTCTGTACGTTTCTTTAGAATGACCATCCATTGTGATTCAAAGACTTCTCCTCGAGCATCACTGTGGAGTAGTGAGAAATCATGTCCGCCAATTTCCGGGCAGTAGAAAACAAATTTACGATTACTTTGATTTTTGAGCGTGTAATATTGCCAGATTTCATAGGGATAAGTACTAGGCTCATTATATGCTTTAGAGATCTGATTTGGCGCGCCGTGAATCAAATACACACGACCTCTTTCTGTCATATACCCCTTCTTTTTACCGGCAGTATAATTGTCGTTTACCTTGTCAACTTCCGCCTTATATTTCATCCATTCTGCTTCCGGATTTTGTGCATTCCTTTTTTGCCAGAAATCATAAAAATACTGTTGCATGAGTTTCGAATCAGCCATTTCTAACTGATTAAGAGCAAATGTGTTTTCATTCGGACTACTTATCGGCCACAAGCAACGAATAAATTCGGCCAATGTATCTCGGTTGGTAATTAGCGCTGCAAAAGTAGTGCTCACATCCAGCTTCATATAATTCAAATCACCGGCATCCTGCGCCAATGTTAAAGGACGACTACGTTGAAAAAAACATTCTTTTGAAGCCAACAAATTATTCGCTTTGTCACGAATGCTTACCACTAAATTATAGTTGCCGGAAGGTAATTCAGTGATGTCAAATTCGGTCAATAGAATACCAACACTTTTTGGGCTTTGTTTGGAAAAATTAGAATTTGCATCTACAATACGATGACTTTCGAAATTTACAATTTGATAGGTCAGTAAAAAATCATTGTCGCCAAGTACGGATTTGGTGTGGTAATATTCACAATAAAACTTTAAACTATTGTTATCGGCGCCGTAAAAATTATCTACATAAGGCACAATTTTATATCCGTTTTTCACCAATGGATCTTGGTCGTCAGAGACTGTATAAGAGCTCAATAATTCTATATCAGAGATGCTAATCACATTGGTGTAATAATTCACTGTTACATTTTGCCGAACCACGTAAGGTTTTGTTCCTGAAGCATAATTATCTTTTATTTTCAATTCCATCACATAAGAACCATTGGGAAGCGAAATGCGGTGAAGATCTGTGAAATTGCTCAGGTTGTTAATGGTGTCCGAAGTTTCCGGACTCAACAAATTAAATTTATCGAAAAAGCGAACACTGTCTCCCTGTAAAAATACTATACTGGCTTCGATGGACGAATGATACAATCCTTGAGTATTCTTTTGATAATGCACGGTGCGACCATCAATGGTCAAATAGGTTTCAATGTAAGGTCCTTTTTCAGGAGCAAGGAAGCTGGCATAGGACAAGTTCGCTTGTAAATTTTTAGCTAGTAAGGATGTTAGTCCGATAAAAAAACAACAGATGAGGAGTAGGCTTAACTTTTTCATGAGCTTAGGTTTGTGTTCAAAGGTATTGAATATTATGTTTTAGCATGTCATTTAATCGTCAGAAGCAAATGATATATCGGCAATTAAATTTTACAATTTGCACTATTTAGCGCAGAAAAGCCATTAAGCAATACGATCAGAGAATATCTGCCCGAATTGCCTTGTAAATTGATTGCATTTGAGCTTATTTTGAAGCTTATTAGTTATTTGTTTTTATTTTTTAAATTTTATAAATTCTGCAAGAATTTCAAACTTTTCTAAACATGGTAATATAAAATCATATAATTTCGCACCCGGAGAGTTGGCAGAGCGGTCGATTGCGGCAGTCTTGAAAACTGTTGAAGGTTACACTTCCTGGGGTTCGAATCCCTAACTCTCCGCCAAAATTTGGAAAATCGCTGATCTTAGGTTCGGCGATTTTTTTTATTCTGTTTGTTTGTCTTTGTATTTGAACTATTTGCAATTTTTTTTCCTGATTTATTATTCGACATCTGATTTTTTTACCTTTATGGCTAAAACCTAATCATCATGAAAAACCGTCTTTTGCTCCTGATTTCTTTGATGTTTCTGTCGATTAATAGTAATGGACAGAACATTATTCAGTTAAAAATCAATCCACTCCAGCCAACCACACAAACACCGGTACAATTAATTGCGGATGTGGCTTTTTCTTCAGGTAATTGCACAGATAAAACTCTGTTCATTAATCAAGCAGCGAACATATTTATCGCTAGTTCAATACATTGCTTGGGTCCATTAAGTTTTATTTGCAATGATTCTGATACTTTTAATGTCGGCTTGCTTCCTGCGGGAAATTATTCTTTTTATTTTCAAGTGAATGAAGGTTTTGGTCCTTTTCCTTGCGTTCCAGGGATAGTTCCCGGTCCATTGGATTCAATTTCCTTTCAAGTGAGTTCAGTTAGTGGAGTAGATGAATTGGAAAACTCCTTTTTAAAAGTGCATCCGAATCCAGTTGTAGATTACCTAAACCTGGAATTCCGCACGAATAATTATAATGCAGTTTTGGAAATTCATGACTTAAGGGGATCCATTGTTTATTCAGAAATATTCTCCGGCTTGAGTCATAAAATCAATTGTAGTGAATTGGCAGCTGGTCATTATACAATTATTTACAAAGAGCTAAATTCAAAGCCTGCAATACAGAAGTTTATTAAACTTTGAGCCTTAAAACACTTAATTTGTATAATGTAGATTAATTATTTTTTGACTAAACAATATTTCTTTTTGTTTGTTTCTTTGCTATATGAATGAAATTATTCTCGTCGACGAAAAAGACAATGTATTAGGCACAATGGAAAAGCTGGAAGCACATCGTCTTGGTTTGCTTCATCGTGCTTTTTCTATTTTTATTTTTAATTCGAAAAATGAATTGCTTCTCCAGCAACGCGCCGACGAAAAATATCATAGTGGAGGCTTGTGGACCAATACCTGTTGTAGTCATCCACAGCTAGGTGATGATTTAATTTTTTCTGCAATCAAAAGATTGAAAAATGAAATGGGAATAGAAATAGATTCTCTCGAGCTAAAATCACACTTTATCTATAGAGCCGAATTTCCAAATGCGCTTGTAGAACATGAATTGGATTACATCATTTTCGGATATTCTGATCTTGATCCGGTTTTAAATCCCGAGGAAGCAAAAGCTTTTCAATGGATATCATTGGATGAATTGAAAAAACAAATTCATTTGTATCCAAACAATTTCACTTTTTGGTTGAAGGAAATCCTTGAAAGAAAATTAATTTAAGTATGGCATGATATTTATACCACGCTGGTCCGCGATATTTTTTGGGTTTTAAGTAAGGTTTAATTTTATTTTCATGATTCGATTTCTGTAATGATTTAGGCAATCTTTCAATTTGCTGAATCATTATATCGAAATGTTTCCATTTTCTATTTTTTCTTTCAGAGAATTATTGCCGATATCAAACTTCGTTTTGCATAAAGCGCACTTTATCATAGTGTTGCATTGATGCTTTTTTCTAGTTCCTCATTTTCCTTGCAAGGTATAGGTCGAATCACAATATGTTTAATACAAGCTTTAAGATGCTCATAGATTTGTTTTTGCCATAAAAGTATTCCTGTGAAATTGTCGCAACTAACAGGTGGTAGAAACGAAAAACAAAATGTTATGAGTCTAAATCTACGAAGAAGCTTATTTATCCTGACTGCCTTGATCTTCCTGTTTTCGGGGAAGGATGCGAAGGCAAGTCACGCAATGGGTGCCGACTTGACTTATGAATGTCTTGGTGGAAATACCTACAAAGTGCGATTGTCATTCTATCGTGACTGTATTGGGATATTAGCACCGGCTAATGTTTATGTAAACATTCGTTCTGCTAGTTGTGGCCAAACTCTCGGAGTAACATGTAATCCAATTCCGGGAACAGGTCAGGAAGTTAATTATTTATGCCCAACAGCAACGAGCACTTGTAACGGTGGAACATTCACCGGAATTCAGGAATGGGTGTATGAAGGTATCGTCACGCTTCCGATGCAATGTACCGATTGGCAATTTTCTTATTCACTATGTTGCCGAAATGCAGCTATAAATACGATTAGTAGTCCGGGCTCCAATACCTTTTACATCTATGCAAATTTAAATAATGTCATTACTCCTTGTAATAGCTCTCCTACCTTTACGAATAAGCCTGTACCATTTGCTTGCTTAGGTCAGCAATTATGTTTTAATCATGGTGCAACGGATGCCGATGGTGATTCTTTAGTTTATTCATTGGTAAATCCAAAACAAACAGTTTCCAACGATGTAAGTTACATTAATCCTTATAACGCTGCGAATCCACTAACAACAGCAGGGGCTATTCAATTTAACACACAAACTGGTGATATCTGTTTTACACCAACTCAATTGCAAGTAACGGTAATGGCAGTGTTGGTACAGGAATATAGAAATGGAGTGTTGATTGGTTATGTAGTAAGAGATATTCAAATCACTGTATTAAATTGTACGAATGATTTACCAACGCTTTCCGGTATTAATGGTACAGCTTCTTATAATATGACGGTTTGTGCAAATCAGAATTTCTGTTTCGATGTTTTTTCAAATGATCTTAATGCCGGTCAACAAGTAGGATTGTTCTGGAACAATGCCATTCCTAATGCTACCTTCAATAGTGCAGGTGCACCACATCCAACAGGTACTTTTTGCTGGACACCTACCTCTTCCGATATAAGCAATGCACCACATTGTTTCACGGTTCGTGTGAGTGATGATGCATGTCCATTTATTGGTTCAAATACCTATTCATATTGTATAACGGTGACGGGTATACTCGTTGATGCAGGCCCCGATCAATACATCGCTTGTAGTGATCAAGCCACCCTCACCGCGAATGCAAGTGGTGGAAATCCTCCCTATACTTATTTATGGAGTAATGGATTTACAGGTCCTACACAAACAGTAGGCGTGGGAACGTATGTGGTTACTGTTTCTGATGGCACCTGCTCAAGTACAGATACCGTGAATGTATTAAGTGCATTCCAACCAATAGCAGCATTTACATGGGTTGGAGCATGCGGAAATGCCCCGATTCAGTTTACCGATCAAAGTACTACCGCCGGCGGAATGCAGAATTGGTTTTGGAATTTTGGTACAGGCGCTACTTCAAATTTGCAAAATCCAGTTTATACTTTCCCGGGATCAGGTACATACAATGTTTCATTAATCGTAGAGAATATTTATGGTTGTATGGATACCATCATTCAACAAGTTGTAATTGCGCCTTTGCCTGTTGCTTCATTCAGTGTGGATACAGTTTGCGCCGGATCATTTATCAATTTTACGAATACAAGTACACCTCCCGGATCAGGATGGTCATGGTCATTTAGTAATGGTAGCACTTCGAATGCTCAAAATCCTTCAGTGGTTTTAGGTGCTCCAGGAAACTATACTGCAGTTTTAGTGGTAACCGATTCTGCTGGATGTACGGATACAGTAACTCAGAATATTTTGGTTCATCCGCAACCGGTAGCTGCGTTTACGGTAAGCGGAAATAATTGTCAGGGTGCGCCGATTACATTTAACAATACATCAAGCGGTGCAACGGGTTATGCATGGAATTTTGGAAATGGTTCCACATCTACATTGCAAAATCCTTCGCATACCTACACCAACAACGGTTCATACACCGCTACTTTAATTGTGATGAATGCCTTCGGTTGTTACGATACCATGCAACAAACGGTGCAGGTGAATCCTCCTCCAGTGGCAACCGCTGGTCCTGATGTGACGATCTGTATCGGAAGTAATGCAACGCTTACTGCAAATGGCGGAACTTCATTTTCATGGACTCCTGGCGGAAGCACGAGCAGTACCATCTCAGTTTCTCCTTCAACAAATACTTCTTATTCAGTAATTGTTACCGATGCAAATGGTTGTTCGGCAAGCGACACTGTTCAAGTTTTTGTGAATCCATTGCCGATACCTTCAGTAAGCCCTAACGTGAGTATTTGTCAAGGTCAGAGTACTTCCTTAACTGCTGGTGGTGGAGTTTCCTACAGCTGGAATCCATCCGGAAGTACCAGCAGTACGATTTCGGTTTCGCCGAATTCTTCTACTACTTATGCTGTGAATGTGATAAATGCGAATGGTTGTCAAGCAACTGCTTTCGTCAACGTAACCGTAAATCCTAATCCGGTAGTAAATCTTCCTGCGGCGGTTTTTATTTGTAGCGGAGTAAGTTCCACATTGAATCCGGGAACCGGAACTTCCTATGTATGGAGTACAGGTGCAACAAGTCAGACCATCAGCGTAAATACTCAAGGTTCGTATACAGTTACCGTTACTAACGGTGCAGGATGTACGTCAACTGCTTCTACGCAAGTTACAGTAGGAGGGCAAGTCATCAGCAATAACAATACAAACTCAATTTGCCAGGGACAATCGGCTATGTTGAACGCCGGCTTCCCGGGTTCTACTTACACATGGAGTACAGGTTCTACTTCTCAAACTATTTCGGTGAATGCAGCCGGAGTGTATTCGGTAACAGTAACGGATCCTAATGGATGTACAGGTATTGTTGCCAATACTGTTCAGGTAAATCCATTGCCACAAGCTGCTTTTACACCGAACGATGAATGTTTAAATGATTCTGTATTTTTCTTTGATGCAAGTTTCGTTAATGGTGGTAGCATCACTTCATGGAGCTGGGATTTAGGAAATGGGAATATTTCCTATGCACAAAATCCGATTTTGGTGTACAATACTCCCGGTGCTTATAATGTGATATTGATTATCACATCTGATCAGGGATGTACTTCTACTTTATCCGATACTCTGAATATTTATCCGATGCCAACAGCAGCTTTTACATTTACACAAGGTTGTATAGGCACATCGATTCCTTTTATCGATCAAAGTAATGTAGGTTTTGGAAACATTGTGAACTGGACTTGGAATTTTGGAGATGGTACTTCGTCTACTATACAAAATCCACAACATGCTTATACGAGTCCTGGAAATTATAATGTTTCTTTGATTGTTTCTACTCCGGGAGGATGTACTGCAAATTTAACTCGCGTGGTTCAAATTTTTCCAGAGCCTGTATTGTCTTTCACTTCTACACCAACAACTATTTGTCAAGGAGGATCAGTAACATTGAATAATACAAGTACATCAAGCAACGGTGTTATTAATAATTGGCAATGGAGTTTTGGAAATGGTACTACTTCTGCTCAGATGAGTCCATCGGTGAATTATAACACAGCAGGAAATTATACCATCACTTTAATCGGTACTACTACTCATGGTTGTTCAGATACCATTATACAAAACGTAACGATTAATGCATTACCTATTGCCGATGCAGGAACCAATCAATCGATTTGCAGAGGAACATCAGCTACATTAATGGCGACTGGAGGTGGAACCTATGTTTGGAGTCCTGGCGGATCAACGGCTACTTCTATCAATGTTGCACCAATTACCAATACAACCTACTATGTAACGGTGACTAACGCCAACGGATGTACGTCAAGAGACAGTGTAAACGTTACGGTAAGAAATTTACCTACACCCAACGCTGGCCCTGATAAATCGGTTTGTAACGGAAATAGTACAACATTAACTGCTACAGGTGGTGGTTCTTATTTATGGACTCCAGGTGGTTCTACCTCGCCGGTAATTACGGTTTCTCCTACATCGACTATTAATTATATCGTAACAGTAACCGCGGCAAACGGATGTACTAGAAATGATACCGCACGTGTAAACGTGAATGCATTACCGTTAGGCAATGCAGGTCCTGATAAAACAATTTGCTTTGGAACTACTGCATCTCTTACTGCAAGCGGCGGAACAAGTTATTATTGGCAGCACAACGGCTCAACTGCTGCCACTATTTATGTGAATCCTGCTTCTGTATCTTCTTATATTGTAACAGTCACGAATGCGAATGGATGTACATCCAGAGATACTGTAGCTGTAAATATTAATCCTACGCCTTCTGTAACCGGATCAAATGCGTTTTTCTGTACAGGTTTCAGTGCTACGTTAGATGCAGGAAATCCGGGCATGACTTATTTATGGTCACCAACGGGAGATGTTACTCAAAGCATTGGTGTAACAGATCCTGGAGTTTATTCTGTAGTAGTGACCAACGCTTTCGGTTGTCAAGGTTCAGGAACATTTAATGTTACCGAAGGAGGATCAGGATTAAGTTCATCACCTTTAAATGTGAATGCATGTCAGGGAACCAACGTTGCATTGGATGCAGGTAATCCGGGAATGGCGTATTTATGGTCGACAGGTGCGGTTTCGCAAACCATCAATGTGAATACGAATGGATCTTATCAGGTGACGATTACCGATCCGGGTGGATGTTCCGCTTCGTTTACCAATAATGTTTCCGTGCATCCATTACCGTTAGTGAATTTTACTACGAACAATGCATGTTTAGGAAATGCAACAAGCTTTAGTAATTTAACATCTATCTCGGCCGGAAATGTCATCAATTGGCAGTGGATCATTGGTGGAAATATTTCATCGGTGGTTCAAAATCCGAACGTGACCTTAACAAATCCGGGAACATTTCCGGTTTCTTTGGTGGCAACTTCAGGATTTGGTTGTATGGATTCACTAACGGCTAGTGTTACCGTAAATCCATTGCCAACAGCGGCCTTCAATGCGCCGGATGTTTGTGAGGGAAGTGTAACTCAATTGAACGATGTTTCTTCCATTGGTTCAGGAACTATAACTACATGGTCATGGTCACTGGGGGATGGTAGTACAGCAAACGTACAAAATCCACAACATACCTATACACAAGAGGGAGTTTACAATGTTTCCTTAATCATTGCAAGTGCTGCAGGATGTTTGGATACAATACTACAATCCATCACCATCGATCCGATGCCAGAAGCAAATTTCGTAGCGAGTGATGTTTGCGAAGGAGATTCGGTTTCATTCATCAACACATCTCAATTAACCAACGGATTTATCTCCGACATCAACTGGGATTTTGGTGACGGAAATTCTTCTTCTCTCAGTGATCCTATTCACTATTATGCTACTCCGGGAACTTATAATGTAACATTAAGAGTTGGATCGGATCAGGTGTGTGAAGATGTGATTTCAAAAACAGTAGTAGTAAATCCGAAGCCGGTGGCAAATTTTGCTGCGAATGCAGTTTGTAACGGTTCTCCTGTAATTTTTGTGGATCAAACCAATGTATTGAGTGGAGCTGTAACGGGATGGTATTGGGAGTTTGGTGATGGATCTTTCTCTGCTACGCAACAACCGAATCACCTCTATGCGAACCCCGGTGTTTACAATGTAAGTTTAGTAGCAAGTACTGATAAAGGCTGTTCAGATACTTTAAATCGTACCACCACCATTAATTCACTTCCTACAGCCGGATTTACTGTGGCGAATACTTGTTATGGAAGTCCGGTGCAATTTACAGATACCACATCGACTTCAACCGGAGCCATCAATTCATGGGCTTGGAATTTTGGAGATGGAAATACGGCAAGTACACAAAGTCCATTACACAGTTATACTTCAACAGGTTCTTATCAAGTAAGTTTGATTGTTGCAAATGCTAACGGTTGCGTAGATACGATAAATCGTAGTGTGAATGTATTTCCGGTACCTGCCGCTAATTTCTCATCGAACAATGTTTGCCTAAACGGTCCAACTAATTTCACAGATCAATCGCAAATTGTGGGAGGTGGAACCTTTCAGTATGCTTGGGATTTTGGTGATAACACGACGGATACATTGATGAATCCTCAGCATAATTATACTGCTGCTGGAACTTATAATGTGAACTTGTCGATCATTACTCCTTATGGTTGTAGTGCTACTGTAACTCGTTCAGTGACGGTTTACCCTTTGCCTGTTGCTGATTTCACAGCAGGAAATGTTTGTTTGAACTTCCCGGTGCAAATCATCGATAACTCAAATATACCTTCAGGAAATTTGTCGGGTTGGTCATGGACATTAGGAAACGGTGCCAACAGTACCTCGCAAAATCCAACTGTGTTTTATCCGAATGCAGGTTTTTATACAATCACTTTGGAAGTGACTTCGAATTACGGATGTAAAAATTCCGTTATTGATTCAGTGGAAGTATATGCTGCACCAAGTCCGCAACCGCTTGCAGGTACCGGATGTATCGGAGATAATATTCCATTTGCCGATACCAGTTCAGGTGCGAATAATACTATTGTTACTTGGGATTGGACCTTCGGAAACGGAAGCACAGGAACTCTTGCGAATGAAAGCAGTACTTACACTGCTGCTGGAACGTATTTAGCCACTTTAACTACCACCAATGCAAATGGATGTCGTGCAACTGCGAATACGAATGTAATCATTAACCCATTACCAATTGCAGGGTTTAATGCAAGTACTGCTTGTTTGAATTCTCCGGTAGTTTTTACCAGTACATCCACAGTTCCGGTTGGTGGAAACATCACAGGTTATAACTGGAACTTTGGAGATGGAACAGGTACCTCTGTTTCACAAAACCCATCTTACATTTATACGCAAGCAGGAACATACACAGTAACATTAATTGTAACGAGTGATGATGGTTGTAATGATACTATCACTGCTCAAGTTATCGTTAATCCATTACCGGTAGCAAATTTCAGCGAGATGAGTGTACCAGGTTGCGGACCCATCGTGGTTCCATTTACTGATTCTTCTTTTGTAAGTTCAGGAAATGTAGTGGCATGGGATTGGGATTTTGGTGATGGAGGATCATCGAATTTGCAAAATCCAATACATACCTATTCTGCAAGCGGAAACTTCAATGTAACACTTACCGTACTTTCTGATTCGGGTTGTACCAATACAATTACCATCAACAATGCAGTGACGGTTTATCCTGGTCCTGATGCAGAGTTTGAACCGGATCCAGCGCTGCAAACTATTTTAAATCCGAATTTCGATTTCATCAATCTTTCAACCGGCGCATTAACTTATGCATGGACATTTGGAGATGGAGGATCGTCAACGCAGTTTGAGCCTAATTATACTTACAGAGATACCGGCAACTATTTAGTGACACTTTGGGTAACTAATTCATACGGTTGTCTCGATTCTATCTCGCACTGGGTGCGTGTAGATCCGATCTTTAGCTGGTGGATTCCAAATGCATTTACACCGAATGGAGATGGAATGAACGAAGGATTCAACATCAAAGGTGAATACATTGTTGATGTTACACTTACCATCTTCAATCGTTGGGGCGCGCAAATCTTCCAGAGCGAAGGAAAAAACAATGCCGACTGGGATGGAAAAATTCAAGGCGAAACTGCCTTAGCGCAAGAAGGAACTTATGTATACCAAGTCAAGGTAATTGATGTATGGGGAAAACCACATGAGAAAGTGGGGCAGGTGCATTTGGTGCGGTAGTTTGTAGATGCGTATTTCTACCAGCTTTAATTTGAGATGCAATACTATTGGAAATTCAGCATATAACGATTCTCGATTCTCGATACTGGATTCTGGATTCTGGATTCTAGATTCTCGATTCTAGAATATTCAGTTCAATAATGTTGCAGCAATATTCTATACTTTTTATGGGCCACAGATTTTTTATGATTGATTATGATTTTTCTTCTACGCGTTAAGAAAAGCCAATTACTAACGACTAACGACTATCGGACCTTCGCCCTCCAATCTGCCAATTGCAATTCCAAAGTTCTAAAAAATACTCCCAATCTCCCACTCTCCTATTCCCCGATCTATTTTTTCCCTACCTTTAGTTCATGAAAACCCTGCCTGCCCTTTTGCTGTTTTTTATATTTTTTGGAAATTTAATCTTGAAACGATAATGAAAAAATTTCAATTGATATTTTGCATGGTATTACTGTTTAATTATAGTTTAAGCGCTCAATTTAATAATGATTCATGGGTGTTTGGTGATAGTGCAGGTATACAATGGCAGGGAAATCCTAAAACACCAAGTACTTTTAAATCTAGTGTAAAATGTCGAAATGGAGTGGCAAACATCAGTGACTCTTCAGGAATTGTGCTTTATTCGGCTTTATTAAATAACTCATTGCCAAATAATGGATATGTATGGAATAAATTTCATCAGCCCATTCCTAACGCTAATTTAATTAAAGGAAATGTATGGTACCATGCCGGAATTTTCCTACCTGATCCGGGTAATGATTCTATCATTTATTTATTTACAGCAGGGGTCACCACCAGCGATCCTTATGGTTTGTATTATTCCAAAATAAATTATAAAGCGAATAATGACTCGGGAGTGGTTATAATAAAAAACGTCAAGCTCAATTCCATACCCGCCTTCGATGGACTTATGGCCGTACGCCATGGCAACGGTAGGGATTGGTGGTTGGTTTTTCAACGTTGGTTTCCACTGAGTGGAACAATTCCAACCAATGAATATTTTATTTTTTTAATAGACCCTTCTGGGGTGAGCGGGCCATTTAATCAGAATATTGGTCTTGATCACGCAACAAATGGGGGACACTTAATTTTTAATGAAGACGGTAGTAAATTTGCAATGGTTTCTTTAGCAGGCTTAATTCAGCTTTGTGATTTTGATCGTTGCAGCGGTCAAGTCACTTCCTGCACAGGAATTCAGCCAGAGAGTCCAACCGCTACCGGATACATTTTACCTAGTTGTGCTTTTTCACCCAATGAGAGATTTCTATATATTACTCATTATTCGACCAACACGCAGCCATCCATCATTTGGCAATATGATTTATATGCAACAAATATCAACACTTCAAAACTTGCCATTGGAAGTTTTAACGATCCGAATATGGGCGCCGCATCAATACTCTTAGCTCCAGATAAGAAAATTTATATTTCTGCTTGCCATGAAAGCTTACCCTTTCCGTACCCAGATACCATCACTGCCTACACCACCATCAACTCCAACCTTTCGGTCATTAACCAACCCGATAGCCTCGGCCTCGCCTGCGATTTTCAACCTTTCAGTTTTTACCTAGGCGGCGCCAGAACCTATTATGGTCTGCCCAACAATCCCAACTACGAACTGGGAGCTTGGGTGGGGAGTCCCTGTGATACACTAACGGTAGGCCTATCCGAAAATACAAAAAATGATGTTTTTTTTCAGGCTTGGTATAATGGGGAGTGGAATATGATTCATGTGAATGCTTCCAAACTAAAAGGCAGCAAGGGAGTTTTGCGTTTATTTGATGTACAGGGAAGGGTTTTGTACGAGGCGAAATTAAATGTAATAACAGGTGGTTATCTTACTACTGAGATAAATATGAATGGAATTGCAAGTGGGGTTTATATTGTGAGCTTATCTACCGAGAAGGAAAAGCTGCAAGGGAAAATAATGAAGTACTAGCTCCAGTAAGATTTACTTTTCTTAACACTAGAGTCACAAGAGGGCACAAGAGATCACTAGAGAACAGGCAGAACCACTTATGCACTTTTGTATTCTTTAGTGACCTCTAATGTTAAAAAAAGCTTGCGGCTTGAAGCATGGGGCTTGAGGCTTAAAAAAAGCCACTGATTTTTTATTGCCTGTCCGCCGCGGCGGGATGATTATGATTTTTCTTCTACGCGTTAAGAAAAGCCAATTACTAACGACTAACGACTATCGGACCTTCGCCCTCCAATCTGCCAATTGCAATTCCAAAGTTCTAAAAAATACTCCCAATCTCCCACTCTCCTATTCCCCGATCTACTTTTTCCCTACCTTTAGTTCATGAAAACCCTGCCCGCCCTTTTGCTGTTTTTTATATTTTTTGGGAATGAGGTGAACGCTCAATTTAATAATGATTCATGGGTGTTTGGCGATAGTGCAGGTATACAATGGCAGGGAAATCCTAAAACACCAAGTACTTTTAAATCCAATGTTGAATGGAGAAACGGTGTAACAAACATCAGTGACTCTTCAGGAATTGTGCTTTATTCGGCTTTATTAAATAACTCATTGCCAATTAACGGATATGTATGGAATAAATTTCATCAGCCCATTCCTAACGCTAATTTAATTAAAGGAAATTTATGGTACCATGCCGGAATTTTCCTACCAGATCCGGGTAATGATTCTATCATTTATTTATTTACAGCAGGGGTCACCACCAGCGATCCTTATGGTTTGTATTATTCCAAAATAAATTATAAAGCGAATAATGACTCGGGAGTGGTTATAATAAAAAACGTCAAGCTCAATTCCATACCCGCCTTCGATGGACTTATGGCCGTACGCCATGGCAACGGTAGGGATTGGTGGTTGGTTTTTCAACGCTGGTTTCCACTGAGTGGAACAATTCCTACCAATGAATATTTTATTTTTTTAATAGACCCTTCTGGGGTGAGCGGGCCATTTAATCAGAATATTGGTTTTGATCATACTGCAAACTTAGGTCACTTAATTTTTAATGAAGACGGTAGTAAATTTGCAATGATTTCCATGTTTGGTTTGATTCAGCTTTGTGATTTTGATCGTTGCAGCGGTCAAGTCACTTCCTGCACAGGAATTCAGCCAGAGAGTCCAATCGCTACCGGGTACGTTTTACTACACTGTGCGTTTTCACCCAATGAGAGATTTCTATATATTACTCATTATTCGACCAACACGCAGCCATCCATCATTTGGCAATATGATTTATATGCAACAAATAT
>Ga0209702_10001311_pt1 | contig 48019 bp, 62 predicted proteins | sample FRY01_FD_187210 | JGI IMG/M metagenome (GOLD analysis project Ga0209702, IMG submission 187210) | Freshwater microbial communities from Lake Fryxell liftoff mats and glacier meltwater in Antarctica - FRY-01 (SPAdes) (version 2) | ecosystem: Environmental > Aquatic > Freshwater > Ice > Glacier... | reverse complement strand
CTTATTATCTTTTCCAGAAGAACTACTGCCGGACGATTCGCCTTTCTTATTATCTTTTCCAGAAGAACTACTGCCGGACGATTCGCCTTTCTTATTATCTTTTCCAGAAGAACTACTGCCGGACGATCCGCTTTTTCGACGAACACCCCACCGCTGTCCTTTTATACCATAATGCTCAAGAAAGTTATCGATTTTTGGTTTACTAGTTTCTGGCATTTTACCTCCTAACATAGTTGAGCTTTTGGTTTTATTAATTAGTACGGTCTTATAGCAAGATGACAGCTTCTCCATCCGTGTTTGTTTCGTTCTCTACCACAGTTGAGAAAAGACGTGCCGCCGTAGTGTTGCCAACAGTATTGATGATGCTATTTGCAATCTTGTTTCCTATAGAAGAAAACTTCTTAGTGGAAGCTTCGTTAACAAATACAGTACCATTTTGTTTTAGAACTTCTTTGGTTTTTTCTTCTCCAGCGTTCGCTTTGACTACCATCTCTTTAGACCAACCTTTTCGACTAACATTTAACTCTTGTCCTTGTACATCGTAATTCTCAAGAAATTCGTTTGTAGTTACCGTCATAGGATTACCTCCGTTGCTGCAATAACTTCTTCTTCACGAAAAGTACTTAGGCGCCATTCATACTCTTGAATCTGTTTGTTAGTTGCTTCAATAAGGAACCCAGTTGTTGGTGGGTCAAACAGACTTCTTACTTTAAGGTAACTGTACGTCTTGATCATGTTGATCTGTACAGAAGAGACATCAAAGTCGGTCCATACTGCAGTTTCATCCACTATAAAGAACCCTTCGATTGGTCCGATACCAATCTGATTAAGAGTTGAGAATATTGCGTTTATATGTGTTATGATGTCTGGATCAAATGGTGTATAAGCTTCGCCTAGACCAAGAATCTTTTTTGTACTAATAAGAATGCTATCATCCATTAGTCGACCTCCTTTCTAGTTACCAAAGCTTGGTATCTCCAGGCGTTCGTGGTTTATTTGGGTGCACTAATAAACTTTTATCTCCATAGTGAATGGCGTTATGGGTATTGTGTGTTGTGGTTATTAGGTACTCTGGATCTGTGATCCAGTCCGATCGATGAATAATGTCGTCAACGGCTATTGGATTAATGTGGTGAATCATAATTTTAGCATTAATTTCATAACCCTCGACACCTAAGTCACACCCATTGTCTCTAACAATTACATGATCTCTAATATACCGCCATTCCACAGATCTGTAAAACTGTTGATTTAAATGGCGGTCAAATCCGAAGGTTGATTTACCAACTCCACCAAAGAGTTTGAGATACTCAAACCGATCATCAAAGGTTTCAATTCGACTTAGTTCGGAGTAAGTTTTGTCAACCACCAGGCATACCAATAGATTCTAAGAAGTTTTTGAAGTGTTGCTCAGGCATGTGGGTAAACGGCGTATCATGATCTCTATTTGTTAAAATACTATTGCCAACATCATACCCATTAGTAAGGCGTATATTTAACGCATCCTTATATAGAGATATATGCTCAGGAGAAACAACCCCATCAAACCTACCGTGAGCAAGACCAACTGGAGGAATCTTTGCTAGATCTTGTACCAAAACCATTTCAGCAAGACTTGAACCAATTGAATCTGCGCTAGTTAGATTGTATGAATAATCTTTTCCAAAGAAAAGATTGGCTGTGACTTTTAAAGCGCCTTTATTGTAGTCATACTTAGGCCCAAACTCAGGGTGCGTAATATCATTGTCATAAGCCCATTGCATGTCGGTTGGCGTTGCCCACCCGTACACTCCAAGAACAGACGGGTCAGCTGTGGCCGTTCGATAACCCCAACTGCTATTAACAGTTAAATCTTTTCCTTCATGATTATTCAAATCTCGACTAATAGCTGCAGCATGAGCTAGGTAAGAACCTGCCGAGTGTCCACAGACCATTTTATTTACGCCATCTAAAGGATATGTTGACTGTTCTTCAAGCCAAAGAAGGGCAAGTTTTATGTCAACAATAAAGCTTGGATAAAGACCAGATCCTTGTTCGGGCCATGCAGGCTTTGCGATGTCATATAGAGATAAATACCACGCATAAATGTAATCCACACTAAAGACCGCATAACCAAGTTTTAACAACCATTTAATCATCCACAATGGATTTTCTTGCCCAACAAAATGTCTTGTTCCTGCTGAGAAGAACCCACCATGGACAAGAATGATAGTCTTCCAACCATCTGGTGGAGCCGTTCTTGATGGATACCATAGAGAACCAACTCTGGCGGAGCGACTTGGATTATCATAGAAAATTTGATTAACATAGACAAAGTTGGATGCATCGTAAACATACTCTCGATTGTTTACACCCTCAGTCCAATTTTCTTTATCAACCGTATTGACAGATCCCCCAGACATTATTCCTTCTTCAATTACTGGTTCTTCAATCCCATTAACAATCTCAAAGAATTTGGGTTTTGGTGGATCATATGGTAGATCTGCTTGTCCATCAAGATTGTAGGTGTCCCAAATCTCAAGATCGCCGATCCACTGATCTGTTAAATAGCCAGCACCACACTTTCCAGTATGCCTACCAAGCATGATTGTATTCATGGATACATTTGTTGGATTACATTCCATAGTGTACCATGGTGTGCCGATATTGTCAAGTTCCCAGATTTTAATTACTACTTTATAGGGAGATGCTGTTGGTTTAACTTGGATTTGAACTCTCCAAGTTTTAATGGCGTTCATTTGTTTTCCAACTGGCGCAATGCTAAATAATGTAGTGTTGGTGTTATGCTTTACAAATGGACGATCTCGAAAATTGTAAACCCCATCCGTTGTTACATTACTTAGCATCATGCTAAAACGATCAGTTGTGCTATTGTTAATGTAGTCCATGCCATTAGCCAACATAAAGGTAATTAGGTGTGGGAAAGAATCATTACCTGTAAACGCAGTAAGATCGTTATTTCTTGGAGTGTGATAAAAGCGACACGAATATGTGTCGATCGGCATGGCCCGGCTGGCATTTGGAAATGAACCAAGCTTCCAATAATTTCTTGCAGAAACAGCCCTACCAATATAGTCGTTGTAGAACATTCCACGATGCATTGGGTTTCTCTTTGCGGGATAGCCCCGAGGGTTACTTCCAAGGATTACTTTTGTTGAACCAATAAAACCATTAACCGTCGGATTAGTTTGATATCCTTCTACCGGATTTGGACATCTTGAAAGAGATGATCCTGGGTAAAGAAATACCAACCCATCAGACCCACCTTCTGGGTGAAGTCCAAGAAGTTTTGTCATGGATATCGCCTACAAATCTTTGTTCCGTCGGGAAGACCGGCCGAAGATTCTGCCGCGTCTAGAAACACAATTCCATCTCCATCTATCCCAACAGCACCATCAGCACCATCAGCACCATCAGCACCATCAGCACCCGCAGTATTTGGAAACGGTATTTCAGTCCCGTTTTTTTGTACAAGAACTAATGTTGTCCCATCAACATGAAGATATGCATTTACAATATTATTACCAGACTGGGTATTAAGGCTGTTAGCTAATGATTCAACTGCCGTAATCCTTGGCTCGTGGCTGGTTAATGTACTTTCAGAAATACTAATCCTATCTCTGTGTCCTTGTAGGACTGTAGAAAAGTCTCGGTGATGGTTTACATGAAAGCCATCACCAACATCTACGTCATCTGGTGGAATTGGCATACTTTCTCCTAACTAAATTGTACGATTTTTTATGGCCTCCATAACCACACTCTTGGAGCTTCAGCGTTTAACCCAACCCCAGCAACAGCAAGGCTATTGGGAGCAACAGTCAATGCACTACCAGTTCCTGCCGTATCTCCAACTGCAGCGGTTCCTCGATTAAAACTAGAGCGTTGAGTCGGGATACCAAGGGGCATTTGGGCAGGGCTATTTGACTGAGCCAACACTCCGGTCACGGTTGGTGTCGACGTGTAGGCATTTACTTGCATCTGTGCCCAGTACCAACCAGTAGCGAGAACTTCGCTGATGTTGATAGTTCGGAACCCTGCCGCTCCACTCATATCGATAGTTCCGTAGTCGGAGATAAGTTCTGACGCAGGCCACCCGCCGTCATCCGCGTGGAGTCCCAATTGCCACGTCGACACCGCTCCGGTGACTACGTTGACGCTTATGCGTGTGAAGGAGTCGCTACGAACATAAATTGGAACCCAGACTCTACGATTTATAGCTGTCATTCCGCTTAAGGTGCTGCTGTTTCCATGAGAAGCGCCGAGGTTTGAGTACGCCAACTCTGATGTCGGAAGCGCTTTTGTGTATACAGGCGCACCAACAGCACCGTCAGCACCAACAGCACCGTCAGCACCATCAGCACCATCAGCACCAACAGCACCATCAGCACCATCAGCACCGTCAGCACCAACAGCACCGTCAGCACCATCAGCACCATCAGCACCATCAGCAGGTTCGTAGTGAGAGGCTGGACCTTTGATTATGTACGCATTGGTAGTTGCAACAGTGAAAACCCCAGTGCTGTCGAGGAATGTAGTTGCACCTTCGCCCACGGCGGCAAGGCAGTCGCCATCGATCTGGAGTTCTGGAGTGGTGTTACCAAACTCATAGACAAAAAACTCTGCAATCTCAAGGGATGCTTGGATTCCAATGTGCCATGGAATGATAACTTCTGGGTCACCCTCGGTATATCCCATTGCTGGGCTAGCTGGAACAAACTCTACTTCTGGGTTTGGCATAGCACCCCACGCATCGTCGATGTCACTGAACACTGGCTTCCACCACAGGCCACGAGGACATTGGTCAAGCGATGGATCGTCGTTATCATAAGGTACCCAATTCCAAAGCGTGACCGTGGAATTTAGTGTGTCTAGTGTCAGTCGAGCACGCTCGGGTTGCCCAACCTCAACTCCAGTGTCCCAGCTGATGCTGTGCGATTCTTCTGCTGGTGATCCAGGAAGGGTGTTTTCCAAGAAGTAGGAGGCCCGCCCACCGGTGTTAGAGAAATCGTTGTTGTGGCGAGCCCATTCCCACCAATCGTTTTGGATGCTGGGTCTTGTTAGTGTGAACAGTTCGTAGAACCTTTGGAACGGCCAAACGGTATCCGGTTGCCCGGCGTCGACAAGTTCTTGGTCTGTCCACGGGCGCTTGACTTTGCCGAACCACTGGATGTCAATACCATTCGGCATATGTCGAAGCGTTCCACGAGAGGACCCATCGGTGATGTTCCATGCTGCTGAATAGTCACTAGAAGTGACTGCAGGCGTCGGATTTGTCGTCATTAGCGGGGCAGTTCGCTCCTCCCAATCGGCACGGAGGTATTCTTGCGCCGACTCACGCACGTCGATTTGGTAATCGCCAGTATCATTTGTTGCCCAGGAAACATTTTTAATGCTGAAAGATCCGTTATAGATAACCATGCCGAGTATAGCGTCTTGGATGCCAAAGTCGAAGCCTATGCTAACAATCTTTCCAACATTGGTAAAGCTGAATGGAGTGTTAATAGGGACTATAATCCATGTGTCATCAACCGGATTGGCCGTTGTCGTGTAGATGTAGCCCTTGTCGTAACTGGAATTTGGTGACCCATCAACAAGGATTTTCAGAGTCGTTGACGGGGAAATACCAAAGTCCGCCATAAAGTTCAGTGTAATCGTCTCATCAATATTGTAGACCCCTCCTGCTGGAGCAAGATCATCGTGAAATCCAAACGAGTAGATAAAGTCTGCGTACTCGGGATGGGCATGTTCCACCAGAGAGTAGCGAGCGTCACCACGAGCATCGGTATGATACTGCGTGTGATCGTCGTCGTTTCTACCAGTAAGTGCGCCATGGTCGCTAGTACCACTGCCGGTTCCTACATCACCCGAAAACCCACGCGGCCCTACAAGGCCAGAACCAAGCATATGTGTAGAACCAGTTGCTGGATCGACAACAATCGTCTGAGTTCCGACAACAATTTTTGGAGTTTCAGTATTATCAAAGAAAGTACTCATGCTGTTACAACTCCTTGGAATACTACTTCCAGTGGCTCGCGAAATACTGAGAGAGGCTCTCCCCCACTAACTCTTTTTAAGTCCATAAACCCCGTGGTCCTAGTAATATTTTCCACATCAGCTACGGGCAAAGTTAAGACAACCTTACCGTCAGTTCCGTCAGTGTTGAATGTTACTGCCCATGTGGCAATGAGAGTTGAGGTTGGATCTTCGCTAACTCGAATCTCACTAGTAATTGTGTCAGCAGACAAATCTATACCAAGGCTAACTGGAACAATGTTTGTGCGATTCTTGTGTACAACAAGTTGGTTGTTCATATCTACCTCCTATCTTTGTGGTCTTCGTTATCTTGTCCGGCGTAAGAGCGCATAGCATTAAGCGCTTCAGAATATAGCTCCTCAACGCGCTTAGCCGAAGCAAGTTGCTCTACCTTGGCATTTAGAAGTTCATTTTCATTTCTTAAACGTTCTTGTTCAAGGTTTTCTCTTGAAGAGCCCAACTTCAGATAATGTGTTATTATCTGTGCCGAAGCTGATCCTTCTATCATTTGTCTTTCTGCAAGATCTACGGCTAGAGAAACAAGTTGGTTTTCTCGGTTCTCCGGCGTAGACGCGGGACGACCCCGACGACGTCCAGTTCGCTTAGAAGCCACTTATTCCTCCTTTCAACTGTAGAAATGTGGGCCTGACTAAGAAGGCTCAACCCGGGAGGGCAGGCGATCACATTGACCTAGCCAGGCCCACGATTTAACTAGCCATTCTTAGATCATTAATGTTGATCTGGAATTCGCTAATGTTGGTTCCTAAAGCCCAAGTTCCAGCTTGTGTCAAGAAGTGGACCATGTTTCCACGATCTACGTTTTTAACTCCATAGACTGACATAGCTTTTGCTCTGGCTGCGCATTCTCCACCGTTAGCCACCATTGTTTTATAGGATTCCGAGTCAACCGGTAATACATACCAGTCACCACATGTAACCCCAGTTTCTGGAATGACAAAGTCGGATTCTGGGTTTTTATGGTCTACTCTTTCTCCATCTCCTCCATGGTAGTTTATAACGGTCATTGATTGAACATGTGGGTTATCCAAAGAACCCGGACCCCAGATCATGGAGTGACCCGGAAGACCTGACGCGGACACCGAAACTCCATCAATCAGCTTGCCCATAAACCATTCTCCAGCATTTAAAGCTTGCTGTGGGAACCCCGCAGGTAAAACAGGTAGATCTTGATCGTACTGGATCAATTCAAAGGTATGTTGATCATCAAGACTATGAATAATACAGCGTTTGTCAAAAGCTGTAGAAGGATACCCAGTGATCCAGTATCTTCCACCAGCAAACGGTTTTGGTATTCCAATTACAAATTGATTAAACCTACCATAACCACTTCCCCACGTGACTGCCCTGTAAAAATTATTTCCAAGCTGCATAGGTGTTCCAACACCGACACCATCTCGGCCAACTTTTGATGGATCCGTTTTGTGCGTGAGTTCTGGTGTTCCATGCCAATCAATTACTCGCCCAACTTTTTGAATCATAGATCGATCTTTCCAACAAGGAATAGTCTCACCAATTGGAAGACGGAATTTTTGCCACTGATTCCAAGGCAAGCTCTGAACAAACTTATCCAACAAAGTTAGGTTAATAATTTTTACTTCCATGTCATCCTTTCCAGATGTTTTCCAGCGTTACGATGAGCCAGAACCGAGTCAGGTCACCAACAATTCCGTCGGCTGTAAGACCAAGGTATTTTTGGAAATCTAGAACCGCGTTGTGTGTGTTAGGACCCCATCTACCGTCAATTTTGAGTCCTCTGCTGGGATCAACTATGTTTATTGCTGACTGTAGAAGAGTAATCGACAACCAATTCGACCCATTGCGGATGGTTTCCTGGCTCCGAAGTGTATCGGCGGTTTGTTTGGCTACCATTCGTCGTACTGCAGCCCAGTCGATGGTTGATGGAGGCTTTGTCGGTGACGGAGGAGAAGTTGAGTTTCCCCATGGAGGAGCAGAAGCTCCGTTGTTAACCCAATGCTTTAGTTCGCTTCCGGGACAACTGGTGGGCTTCCAATCTGAATGGACTTTATTTAAAAGAACACTAAGACGCAACGCTTCGTCAACAAAAGCGGTCTTTGCTGCCTGAGTAAGCGGATCGCCATCACCAGCTATATAACACGTTGCGTAAGACAATTCGTTACCAATATTGGTTCCATTTGCGGCGGTTCGAACACCGACACCACGGCCTTCGTAACGATGGCCGTGAGGACACACGCCAGAAGTATACGCAATATCTGACCAACCACGACTATCCATATGGAATGCTTGGAAGCCGCGCCATATAGACGCACACCGACTGTGGTCTGGTAGTTGGTTTCGCCATGGTGAAGGACCGGCCCAATGTGCCGTGAGATGTTTTGGGTTGATGCTGCCTGACTGGTTCTTTGGTTGGCGTAGCCCAACTTCGGTACGACTATGAAATGGTGTGCTCATGAGCGATCCTCCGCTTTTGCAACGGCTGTCAGCCATTCGCCAACTTCGTGTAATTCTAACAAGTCTACTGGAGTTTCTAGATCCATGTCAGACCCAGCATCTTCTGGTTCCTGGTTTTCAGTATCTTCCGGCATTTTTAACCTTCCTTAGTTATCGTAGATTGAATACCATCGATTCTTGACCGTACTTAATTAAGAATCGATCAAAGAATAGTCTTGTTGGTATTGGGTAATTTGCAGAACCAACCGGCCCGACAGTTACGTGTGGGTGGAATGGGTGTTCACTTACGTCATATTTAACTAAAGTATTCCGAATAGCCATAAGCTCTGGGGTTGCCAGTAATCTGATAACGTCGACTTTTTCTTCGTTACCAAAAACCTCAATGCCAAAGGTATCAATGGCCAAAGGACGGCTTAGAACCGCTAAATCGGAAACTTCTTTTGCCATCTTATTGAACTCTGTTACGGAACTGTCCTTTATTTCGCCCGCATACACCAAAGTAGTGTGTGGAAGCTCAATTTTACACCAATCATTGGTTGTTGGGAGCATTGCAACCATGATTGATTCGTTATATTCGTCCATTTAAGTCTCCAACTTTATAGTTCGTGCTTTATTTCTAAGAACTGTATAACTTTTACGCCATAGTGATCTATAAAGTCACTCATCTCATTCCTAAAGCGTAACGTTTCTTGGTTTGTCCTCCGAGAATCCAAAAACTTTCCTGAAAATATCCCTGCGGGGAAAATATAGAGAGGAGGGCGATGCAGAGGGGGGGGTGATCTTGCGAGGCCCCCCTCCCCCCCCTTGCCCATTCCGCCACAGCTTTAATCTTCATCTACCTCTCGTAAAATTTTTATATAATTACCTGGGAGGTTTTCAAATACTGCTTCATCAACTGCTTGCTCAACCGCAAGAGCTTGATCAGCTTCAGACATTTCATATGAGTTGAAGGTGATCCTAGCTAGGAAAGAGGCAGTATGGTAACCTGCTCTAGTGTCAAACTCATACCACCGACGGTACTCATCAAAAGGATTGTAAGGATTGTCAATAGTAGAAAGCATTGCTAATCTTAGTGTCATCTATGTCTTTCCTTTCCTTCTAGTAGAGTGCCTCATCGAGAGTACCAAGTGGTACTCCCAACTGCTTAGAAATGTCAGCACGAGTGTAACCTTGTGCTAGCATAGCCTCGGCTCGGCGGGTCTTACTTGATGTCATTGTCTTCGATGACTTCGGTCTAGCAAACTCTTTAACAGAATCCATATCAGAATTAGTAAGTATCTGCTTAAGGTTACTGTCACTGATAGCACCAGCTTGAATAGCTTCCCAGTGCTTTGCCGTGATCACAATTTTTTCTTTAGAAGCACCAGTTCTATTGCGTGCTGCAGCAAGAGCTTGATGCTTTACCTTCTTCTGAAGTGCTATGTTAGTTTGCATTTCTACGCTTGATTCTAACTTAGCTTTGTATGTTGCCTCAGCAATGTTTTGAGCACGCCTCTCGCGAGGGGCGTTGGACTTAGCCAGGGCCAAGGCTGAGTTAAGTTCCTTAACTTCCTTTGAGTATGTCTTCTTGGCAGAGGGTGACCAGTTTGAACGGGGGGTATTAATTGCCTCCAGCCTAGCCGCGTTGGCCATACTCTTAAGTCTGTTAGAGTGGTCGGCATAGAGATTTTCTATGCGTCGGTCTTTACCAGACGTGATCTCCCGTGCGTCTCGGGTTACTTCAAGGAGCGCCTTCCTCTCTTGCTTAGGCTGCCCAGTCTTATAGTTAGTTTGGCCTGATGGTACAAACTCAAGCTCACCAGTCTTTTTATTGATTGGCCCACCTTCAGACATTGGGCGAGCCTTCATCTTCTCTTGATACCTTGGACTCTGGGCCCTTGAGATGATAGTGGATGATCCACCTGTAGGCTGGTACTTAGCTTTAAGCTGCTTGATAGCGTTAACCTTAGCTGATTCTTTGTAGTTCAGCGCATGCTTTTCAGCATCAATAACAACCATTGAATGACGTACCGCTCTAACTAACTCATCCCTAGATGCACCAGCGATAGTCATGTCGGTTATTAGATTGGATATGCTACCCATTTCGGCTCCCGTGTTTTTCATTACTGGCATGCCTTTGAATCCTCGATACTGTTCGCGAGGATTAAAGTTTTTTAGGCCTTCCAACGCTGGCGTTGACTTAAGCTTACCTGAATTATTTGGCACTACAAGTACTGTGTCACCATCAAAGTCGGCACCAGACAGGCGCTCAGCTACCTTTGAATTAATACCAACGGCATCTCGCGCATTATCTAGGTACTTCTTGGCTTCACGGTTCTTATTGTTTACTGTAAGCTCAGGGATCTCAAACGTTCCACCATGTGGATAACGAATCAACGCAACTCGTTCGCCATCATTGTAGTTAGGTGCATAGATCTCTGTGTCTTTCAAGCTGTTAACTGGAAGGATGGCGTGCCATGACTGCCTAGGAAGCTTAGATGCCTTTAGATGTACGGCTGCTGCATCAACATCTGAAGCAAAGTCTTCAAGCATCTTCCTTTTTACAGTAGGGTTAGTCAATGTCATTATCTCATCAAGCTGGTTCTTACGAGCCTCATACGTCATATCCAGTTGTTCTTTAGCAAGCTTTGGTGGCTGCTTAGACAGAACCTGGGATGCTATAGTGTCGGACCAGTTAGACCAATCACCCGCTTCATTCACAATGTTTACTACTGACGTAACCTTTACCCTCCCATTAGGAAGCTCTGTACCAATCTGTCTACTGATCACCGTGCCAAACGGGTTGTCTTTGTCTACGGCACCTTTGTCATCTCGGGTAAGTTCCTTTAGTGAATCAAGCTTATTTCCTGTATCCTTTTTGTTAGTGTTAAACTGTACATCTACACCATCAGGAAGCCCATCCTTATAGATAGCCATACCCTTTATGTAGTGTCCAGCACCAACCTGAATTCTTACTTGTGCATAACTTGACCCTCCAAGATTAACGTCGTCTACTCCAGGACGGACATACATTACACCATCATTTAGAGCTCCACCGTCAGGCCCATAGACAATATCAACTCTCTTTAAGTTGAGTGCTAAAGGTTTTTCGATACCAAGCAATGTTTCGCCGGTATCGTTAAGTCTTTCGTTGACCTGTGAAATCTTATCTTTATTTTTAATAACATCAATAAAGGTCTTGTCTGGAGTTGTAAGTACCTTAAGCCTTGTGTCGAATGCGGTATTTAGACGTGGTGCTTTAATGTTAGAGTACACTTGATATCCATCAGCACGAAGAATTTCTAGGGAGACATTAAGTCGTTCTTTACTGATGTTAAGTAAGTTCTCAGTGCCTACACCAACATCGAGGTAACCTTTCTCATCGACTTGTGCTTTAAGAGCATCCACAGATAACTGAATAGAGTCACTACTAAGCTTAGCTGAGGGTTTAAGTAGTGATCGAACTGTAGCCTCAGGCATGCCAATGCGCTCGCCAATAGCGGTGTTTGACATTCCCTTTTCTTTTAGACGCTCAATCATAGAAATATCAGACGCTCTTTGCTCGGACTTAGCCAAGGTACGGGCTGCCCGTAATTGAGTTGTTGACATTCCGAATCCCTCTGCAATTTGGGACTCAGTCATACCTTTTTTAAACAACGACTTTACGTAATCTAAGAAAGTTCTATTATTCTCGGTAACATAGGTGCTTCCTTCGTTATTACCACCAGATCCCCAAGGATACCTTCCTGATCGACGGATAATTCCATAGTGTACTAAATATTCCGTTGTTTCTAATTCCATCAGAAAAACTTCTTTCTAATTTTATAGGTTATCATCGTTTCTAATTTCTCTGAGTCGTGCATCGTGACGGACAATTGTTTCCATGATTGTGTCAATAGATTCAGGAATCGCCTCGTATACTCGAATCTCATCTCTTTGATAGATCCTTAATTCGGTGTCAATATCATACGGAGATATGCTATATTCTAAACAGAATAATGCAGCATACACTTCCAACTGTTTTTCTTTGGCGGCTATAATTCCAGTTTTTAGATCATGGATTCGTAGTTTGTTTCTTCTAAAAGAAATTGTATCTGCGCTGCCAAAACAGTTTTCAGAGAAATATAAAAGTTGCTCACAAAACATCTTGTAGCTAATAGCGTCATTAACGTATGTTGATAACGCCTGATTACTTTTTGCTAGCTTGACGCCTAGTCGAATTGCTTCATGAGCTAAGTCGTGTAAATCAGTTCCTCTACGAGAAGCTTGAGCAGATTGAAATCTAAGCTTTAGCTTTTGGTCGTCATAATTTAACCAACTGTTACTACTCGGGCTCAAAAAGGCGTGCTTGCCTTGCAACTCTGAATGTTTGTTGAAGAGCATTTAAAACATTCTCCTCGTTTTCTGGGTATATGAATGCCGCAAAAGACAGTCTATTAAACCATTCGATATAGTACGGTTGATTTGGTTGAGTTTGAGCATCAGCGGAGCACTTAACCTCAAGCATTGCCCACTTATCCTCAAACAAAATAAGAAGATCTGGAATCCCTTGTATATAAGACGGATCATTCTTAATAACAAAACATCCAGGTAGAAGCCTACCAAGACGTACTATGATGTCGTTCTGATATTTACTTTCTTGCATGTCCCTCCAATTGAAAAAGTAAAGAAATGCGTTTGCATATCCAGAGTCTCTCTATTATAAGCGTTGTATTCTTAACGAGAGTATACGTTATCCAAATATGTAGTGTGCTCCTGTTGGGTATACTGCGGTTCCCATTGTAGCTGATTTCCAGACATCTTCAAATAGAAGCCCATCCTTAATAGCCGCATCAATGATTGACGGATATCCTTTACTATTGTCTACATTACTAACTCTTTTTATGTAATAGCTTTCTGGTTGATCTTCTACAAACTGTCGAGAATACTTCCATGCAAACCAAGAAGGTCGCCATGCTAGGTTTGGTGCAAACGTGTTCTCTTTGTTATTATCCAGCATAATGACGGTATCACAGAATACTCCATAATCGCTTGGGCCAAAATATGGAGGATCAACAAATGCTTCTGCCACAAGAACTCTTATGGATCTAGTTAGTCTTACACCATACTGTACGAGTGTTACTTTGTAGTCGCCCTGCATTGTTCGGCTTTTTGCCATTAGCTTATCTGTTCGGTGGTTTAAGACTTCTCCAAACGAACTTATACTGTAACTTGGAAATCTTTCGATTGGTTTCCAGACCTCTTGCATTGTCTAATTCTCCTTTTGGCCAGATTTGACCAGTTTTGGGTAACAAAGAGTTGTGGGTAAAATGTCATACCTCTATACTCTCTTCATATATTAAGTCGTATAGAGGGGGGTATAAATACGTAGTACTTTTTGAGTTTTAGATTTGACGATCACCACAAAGTTGGTTATCACTAAAAACGCATAATAAATTTGGTTGTTTCGTATAATTTAACACACTTTCATACACATTCACACACCTTGTTCGTCCGTCAAATCTGACCAAATATTTCGCTTTTTTAACATTCATCGATTTCAAGTGGCTCGTTTTCAAGCATTTTAGCTATGTATTTTCTCTCGTTAAAGGTTTCCTTAGAGTCAAGTGCATCGCGTATAGCTCTATCAATCTCCGAATTTGCCCACAAGATATAGTAGTAAAGTGTTGTGAAAGGGGTATCAAGACGGTCTATTCTACCTTGAGCCTGAGTAAAGTTCTTCCAAGAATATGTTAGGGAGTAGAGGACCATAGCGTCCGTGGACGTGCAATTCCAACCTTCAGCACCTGCAGTATACTGAACAAGATAAACCCACCTTTCACTATCCGGTATAGGATTCTTACGATGACCATTCCATTCACCAATCTCAATACAACCACCTAACGTTCTTAGTAGTTCTAGTTCGTAGTTAAATGTGTAGAATATGATTAACCTATTGTGGCACGTCATTAGCTTACGAATCATATCTAGTCGTGATGTATCTTCATTTACAACTCTACGCATTAGTCGAAAGACTTCTGAAATATCGCGAATGGGTTGATCTTTGTATGGGTTCCAACGATTTTTCAGGACTACATCAAACTTCTTACGGTCGAAGCCCACTTCAATATAATTTAGCATTCTCTCGGTATGTTTGATAAAAGGCATCTCAATGAGAATATCATTGCGTAGTACCTCTAGGTGACGCTCGTTAAGATAGCCACGAATCTTTGGGTACTTGGAATATGACGCATACAGTACATGCTTCATCTTGAACTCAGTTATGTTCTTAAAGAATCCATTTGCAATGAATACCGGAGCGTAGTCTAACCAGTTGTCTCCTGGTGTGGCACTGAGCATAATCCATTTGTTTCGCTTAGCAATCTTTATAAATGATTTAACCCAAGAGCCATTACCAACAAGTCGTTGCTCATCAAAAATGAAAAAACAATCTTCATAATCTTCAAACTTACCAATGTTGTTCCAGGATTCAACAATGAGAGCACCATCTACAGTATATTCTTTATTTGTGGAAATAGTAAGTTTAGCAGCTTCTCGTTCCCAATCAAGAGTGTCTCTTTTTTTTGCAGTAGTGATGACTACGATGTCTTTTGGAGATTCTCTTTTAGCGTAGTAAGCAAGTGCCGTAAGTGACTTTCCACTTCCAACTCCTCCCCACAATATCTTTCCATTACCGAGCCTTTCTATTGCTTCTGTCTGGTGGTCCATGAGTTTTATCATCATAATCCTTACTATCTATAGTACCAAAATTTTTAGCAAAGTAAATAAGCATCCAAAAGTCAAATAATTCTTGTGGCTCAAACTCCTCCATCAAAACTCCTCACCAACCCACCCAAGGGCAACTCGATTTGCTTCTTCGAATATGGGGTGACCGTCCGGACAAGTCGGGATACCTCCACTAGCATCAATATCTCTTTTTACACCACCCCATTCTCCATTGATACAGCGTAGTTCTCGGAATTGTTCCCCATAGTTCATAAGAATCACAGCAATGCTGGTATACAACATTTCATCCCGAAAATGATTTTGGCGATACTCAACTTGTTCCGCAATAGATAACGCATGCTCTACTGATAGTGGCTCACCTGAGATTGGTATCATTATTTCTCCTTTGGTTACACTATACGACAAAAAAAACCTAAGCCCTTGTGTAGGGCCTCGGTCTTGAGTCAGTTCTGCTCGTCGATGTAATCTTGGATGTAATGAGCGCGTGCGCTCATGTACAGTTTTGGGTGGTTGTCCTTAATCTTGTCCAGCTCTTTTGTCAGACTATTAAAAAATTTTATTTCTCGATCAGTCTTTGGTTGAGTGGTCTTAATCGCGTTCATAATTCCGTACAACATATTTATCACGTCTTGTTCTAACATAATTACTCCTTGGTAGGTAGTTGTCTCATTAAAGGTATTTTATAGTATGCAACGTATACGGGTCAAAAAACCTAAGCCCTTGTGTAGGGCCTCGGTCTTGAGTCGAAATAAATTGTTTTTAATGATTACGTTTTCCTTTGTCTTTTGTTGCTAATACAATAGCTAGGATAATTCCGCCGATCACGAAGTTTTTGTTTCGTTCTCGACGTCTATCTTCTGCTCGTTGTTTATTGGCGTTTACAAGGTCTAGGAATTTTTTTATCATTATTTGCTCCTTATTGGTCTCATTATAAGCATTGTATAATATGCGACTAAATCAAGACAAAAAAAGGAAACCCGTGTGGGTCTCCTTCTTTTAACTCCTACTCGTTGTTTTCTGATAGGTTAACGATGTGCTCACCAATGAGTTCGTACACATAGTCTAACTCATGCTCAAGCTCTGTGATAATCGTATAAAGATTCCATAGAACTTTGGCTAGAGTCGCTATAGCAGCGAATGCAATGATGAGATATCCGATAGTCCAGATCATGATTACTCCTTGTTGGTAGTCTCATTATAGGCGTTGTAAATTCTGCGAGTAAATCAAGACAAAAAAGGAGACCCTTGTGGGGTCCCCTCCTTCTACGAGTTTTCAATCCATATCTTGAATTACTTTAGTGGATTCTTGCCAAACTGGGTTAAATTGCCGGCTCCACATTAATGGTGTAATAGAGTCTCGCCTCACATACCGTACGACTCTTTTAAGCACGACGAATATTAATGCGCCTGCTGCAAATGTCGCCGCTGTGATTGCGACCTCTTTTGTACCATTTTCTGTGGTCTCGGTCATAGTATCAACTTGGTTGTCATTCATAATTTCTCCAATGATTAGTGGGTTTGTTCTCATTATACGCGTTGTAAATTCTGCGAGTAAATCAAGACAAAAAAGGAAACCCGTGTGGGTCTCCTTCTTTAAAGCTTTATCGGGCACTTAGTCCAAATATTCCTGAGATCAGTCGAAACATCCGTCCCACAAGTACACTCATCGCCCAAATGGCGATAGCTGCAATTGCGAGAGGGATGAATAAAATGATTAATAGAAAGATTTCAAACATTTATGTCTCCTTGGTAGGCTCATTATAGACGTTGTATTATCTGCGATTAAAAAAAGAAGAAGCCATGTTAGGCTCCTTCCTTTTTTAGAGTTCTTCATATTGTTCGTCATTAAGGTACTTCATCACGTCAATGCCTTCACTTTCCAGGAACGTATAGAAGGATTTTGCGTTCTTTTGCTGTAGGGCAATTGCTGAAATAGCAAGTGCTCCTAAGGCATAAGAAACGGTGTTACGCTTCAGATGGTTCTTGGTGTTGATAGCAACTTCTTTGATTTTGTTCATAATGTCTCCTTATAGGTTGTCTCATTATAGGCATTGTAGATTCTGCGATTTTATTGGTCACGTTCATATACACGAGAAACTTCATAGTTCAATGAGGTTAAATCATCATTCGTAAAGTGAATAAAATACTTACCCGGCTCTTTGATTGTTCCATTCTGAATCGAGTTAGTCAAAGCCGCCGCAAATGGAATCTCGTCACCAACTCCAGTGACAGGCAACGGTGGAAACTTCTCACCAAGCTCTACCACATAACCATATTGTCCATTTATAAACTGAAACATTTGTCCTCTTTCTAAGGCATTTATGAAAAAAGAAGAAGCCATGTTAGGCTCCCCCTTTTTAGTCAGTTACTTTTGGTTTTGAACATATTCAGAACTGAGTTGGTTGCATTTGTCCGAGTTTGCGTCAGAGTTTCTTCTATCTTTTCATCAATTGCCATCTTGGCAATGATTCCAGCTAGGAATGATCCTCCGAGTGCAATTACGGTAATTGCGCCCAACATATATCCTGATGTAAATTTCATAATTCCTCCAGTAGTTGTCTCATTATAAGCGTTGTATTATATACGATTTACTTACGTCCTATGAAGTTGGTTGTTTTATTATAAATAGTATCCCTATACGACAAAAAAGGAGACCCTTGTGGGGTCTCCTCCTTTGCGTTTTTACTCGCAGTTTTGATTATTCTCATCTTCGTCAGATTCACTTATGTAATAAACCGCTTCCAAATCTTTATTAGGACGCAAGCTCTCAAATCCGGTACGAATATAGTTCCATCCAAAGCGCGCGACTGTTGGAAGCGTAGCGCCTATTACGGCGCAAGCTACTAATGTCATTGCTGTGGTTGGAAACTCACTCGTATCATCTTCGGTGGTCTCGGTCATAGTATTGATGTGGTTGTCATTCATGGTTAAGTCTCCTTGGTAGGTGAGTTGTCTCATTATAGGCGTTGTAAATTCTGCGATTCACTCACGTCCTATGAAGTTATTGTGCTTGGAAAACTTTTGAAACTCACTTATAATAAGATCAAATCTAATCGTGGCTCCGTTTTCAAAGGCCACGTACCCGTAATCTTTTTTCCCATGACCACAGCAAGCAAATATAACTCCGGGGAGCACACCTAGACATGGGTCTGCATAATAACCATCTTCAGTTCTTTCGTTTTCTGTACAAACCAAATTACATACGTTGCACTTCATTCCAGGATGCATTGTTTATTACTCCTTAATTAGTTGGTAAATATAAGTCGTGCCATATATTGGATTTAATCTTAACATGTATAACACCTACAGAATGTTACTCTTTAAGTCTTCATTACACATTCTTAGTAGTTATCCTTATACGACAAAAAAAGGAAACCCGTGTGGGTCTCCTTCTTTGCGTTTTTACTCGCAGTTTTGTTTTTGATCAAACTCTACTATTACATCTTTAAGTAATGTAGTGGATTCATTCCAAATTGAATTATATGGGCTGTCGCTCATTAATGATAAAAGCCAGTCCCGCGCACATGCAACAAGTACGGCTTCAACAGCCATGATGCCTATTAAGGCTTTGGATGTTAATTCTACTGTTGTGATTGCGAACTCTCTTTTACCACTTGTTGGGCTCTTTGCCAAAGCATTCATTAGGTTGCCATTCATAATTTCTCCAATGATTAGTGGGTTTGTTCTCATTATACGCGTTGTAAATTCTGCGAGTTTTACCTAGTCCAACGGAGTTTTACATATGGGTATCGAGAAGACTTCTTGTAATGAAGCCCACGATGGAATAAAAAGCGTTCACATTTAAAGTCTTCACCGTAAGTACTTCGGCATTTAAATAATTTAAGCATTATTACTCCTACGAGTTAGATGTATTATATATCTAGGTCTACAACTTCACCAAGCTCTTGAATAATACTATTTAGTTCTTTTTGGGCTTCTCCAGCAAAGCTGTCAAGACCATAGAAGTCGTCTCCATTACGGAGCTTAAGATGAATGTGATACCTTGGCAATGGCTTTGTTGAATCAATAGCCTCAATCCTAACGTATAAAATCTCTTCTGCATCTACTGCGAACTGTGCATCACCACGAATTTTAATGAACTTACGCATTATTTCCTCCATTAGTTGTTTGCGAATAGGAGCAGTTTGTATCCCGCGTGCTCAGGCGGGGAGACGCCCACAGGAGCGAAAGGTACCCAGCAGTGGTTTCCGCACTACCTTACTGTTTTTCTGCCACTCTAAAAAAGGGACAGTTATCAGTTTGTGTGACGATTAGATGTAAACCCGGTTATGTTACGCGAGCGATCTAGGTCACTTTCCTCCGGGCCAGAGGAAATATAAAAGAGTTACTCTTTTGTAACGGTAGTTATAACATCCTGTAACGCGTAGGCACTTGCTGCCATAACGAGTGCTATAGACCAAAGCCTTAACGTTGTTTTTATAAAAATCGCTGGTTTTATAGAAATTTTTACCTCTATAACTTTACTCATTGCTTTCCTCCATTATTGGTTCTTGATAGTATTATTACCGAACTTAACTTATACCCTTCTGGGTGATAGTCTTTTGCATACCTGAAGCAATCTTCTTGAGTCTTAAGCTTGGTTCCATCTCTTGGATTTAAGATAGATCCCATGATTGCGTCTCGAATAAGTTTTGCCGTGCTGATGTTGATGTTGTCATCAAACTCAAGCTTTCCAATAGCACAGGTTAATATCATTTATTCTCCTAATTAGTTGGTAAAGAAAAAAAGAGAAGCGTGGGTTACTAGCCTATCGAAAACTAGTCGTTAAGCACTTTTTCAGGTGCCGCCAGGTAGGTATAAGTTTTCTCTTATACACCTTCGTATCTTACCTCTTCTCTCATTATAAGCATTGTATTAATTGCGAACTGGGCGGCCTGACCGGGAGTCATAGGGTTACTCTCCGCAGACTGTAGAACTCTCGCAATAGGTTCTAGCGCCCTAAAATATTAACTACCTGCGTCTAACTTATTATCAATCTGATACAATCTCCGCAATACTTTCCGCAATAGCCTCAAGCTTAACGTATAAAATCTCTTCTTCATCTACTGCGAACTGTGCATCACCAGGAATTTTAATGACCTCGCGAACACTTTCATCCTCTTCTTTGTTTAGGAAGTCAACCCAAGACTGTGTTTCAGGTTCTATTGCAATAAACTGCTCGTTAAAGATTCTTTCCGAATAACAACGAATGTTGTCACCCATCTTAGTCATCCAGAACCCTGGGTAGACTCGGAAAACATTCGGGATGAGACGACGATCAACTTGAATATAAGGTGTTCCGTCATCCTTTGTACGCATAGTGCCTACGAACTCAGAAATATCATTGATGTTCTCAACGGTTACTTCAATTGCCTCTACAACAAAAGGCTTACGGACAAACGTCTGAAATTCCATACTTTAATTCTCCTTCGAAATTGGGTTGGTAGCTGCTTGCGAAATTCCGTATCCCGACAAGACGCCAAACAGCATGATACAAGCTCCTAACAGAATATCCCAATTCATCAGCTTGGGTCCTGATTTTTGGAGTACTTACGCTCTAGTTCATCTTCATGTATCGTGATAAAGAGAGACTGCAAATATGCCTTTGTTCCCGTTTTACCATTAACATTCCAGTCATACCCACGAGCAATTAGGTCTGCAAACTCAACATCGGCCCAATCCAAAACCTCAACACTATCCTCATCTAACTGCGTACGACTGTTGGCGGAGATCATAATAACTCGTGGGGGACGGACATTGAAGTTTACTGCCACCTGAATATAGGGTGTAGGTAAATCCCCTTCTTCCCTAGGGTCAAGGTATCGGACGTTCCACCCGTCCTCCAACATCTTCACCGCAACTTCTTTGTCAAGAATAACAGCGAAGTTTCGATCACCTTCCCTATTGTACTGCCCTTCCTTACCTGTGAAGTTACGGAAAATGATTTGTGCATCTTCAACCATAAAGGTCTTAGCTTCGTTACTCATTTAATTTTCTCCTCAATAGTAGAACTTTCCTCGAATATGTCATTATTCATTATTATCTCCTTATTTAAAGTATTTGAAGTTTTCTTTTTATGAAATAAACTCTTTGTATGATCCAAATTTCTCGATAGATTCAATTGCCGAATCCACTAACTTTCTAAAATATGATTGGTCAATGTGTGGATCTTCACCATTCTGTACACGGTTTTCTGCAACTTCTTTTTCAATCCACAAATATCCTTTTGTTCCTGTTACTGCATAGGATTTATTATCCTTTACTCGAAGAAGGGTTCCTCCTCCTTCAACAACGGGAACAAAAACTCCAGTCCTACCAACGTGTCTAAAATTGTTTTGGTCGCCGTCACCAACAAAGTCAAGGTACATTATTCCTTGCATGACGCTTCTTGCTTCGCAGTAGTCATTGAATTCTATGGGTTCTTTTGAGAGAAGTTTTTTGTAGACGTATGGATGCTGGAAACGAGCACCAACAGTAGTCCACTCAGGACCATTCTTAGCAATATAGACCGCATCGTTGATAAGACAAAGCTTATCGTAAGTTTCTTCATGCTCAAAGTCATAGCCATACTTCTTCCCAAAATTTACTACAAATTCGATAATATCTGACGTTGCATTGGGAATCTTGATCGAATCCGTTTTGATGTGTGCAACAGTAAACCCTTGCTCTTTAACAGCGTGTTTTAGGTCTACCATAAATAAGGCTCCGCGTTTAGCTACGATGTTATCCTTGTTACGGTTATCCCTGAATGGATTTTCGAATCGTGCACTAGTAAGCCCGTAAACGCTGTTGATGACAATCTTAAGAGCGTAGGACAATGCCTTAGCATCCTGAGTATCCCCCAGATGCTTTTCAAGTTTACCTCCAAGTAAAGTCCTGGCTTCTGTGTAGTCCTCACGTTTAATCGCCATACGTGCTTTCTTGAGTTCTGAAAAGGCCTCCGTGTATTGTCCAAACAAATGTAAGGCTTCGATACTCGTTGGATGCATACTCGCAACGTCCAAAAGGGCAACGTTCTTGTATATTCCTGGTTCTGCATAAACATAACCTCCTTCTCCTGTTACTTCTCCGCGATAGGTGCTTTCTTTTCCATTAAACTTATATCCCGGAAATTGGTTACTCAAATCGGTATAAATAAACGAGTTTTGAGGACGTTTGGCATCTCCAAATATGATTTTAGATGTCTGGGCTTGAGTAGTATGATTGACGGAAAGCCCAGATAGTTCCGATAGAATTTCTCTTGCAACAAAATCTTGCTTTCTGCTGTTGAATACAGCTTCGGTAGCAATGACATCGTTTTCGCAATACTCAACAACCTTGTCCCAAAGGGCTTCATCTACAGGCTCATCCCAAGGAATATCCATTTCCATATGACGAATACCAAGTTCGATCATGAACTTTTTAAGCCCTTGTTTTTTAGAACTAAAGTCATAAATATCCGCATAAGAGAGGTTGTATGCCTCTCCAAACAATACCTGACGAGAATTTGCCCCATTTATGATTTTGTGACTTAGATGGTAAAGTTCCTCGTTTGAGTAACCAAGGAACCGCGCATATAAAATATGATTGTCATACCGACGATTGTTGAATCCGACAAGCTTTTGCGAAAGTAGTGGTTCAATATCTTTAGGTTCTGGATTAACCATCTTTACTACTTCATCAGTGTCTTTGACTTTCCAACACACAACGAACAAGTTTGGGTAAACTTCAACGTCATAGAATACGATGGGTTTATTTGCCATGTCTGTAATTTCAGGCATTTCTTTCTTTCCTACGAACTGCATTTTTTGAACAACTTTGATGCAGTCCAAGGAATGATTTGTGCTTTTAGAGGCAAACCCAAGAATATCCCCTCGGAGATCTCTAACATCATAGGACAGATCAGACTCGTGAGCATCATCAAGAATTTTGTGAATGAAATCCACGGAGGGCTTTGTCCCTGGATGAATCTCTTTCCGAAGGTTCCTTGTTATTATATCACGAAGCCCTTTTTCGCTCTTAATACTCTGGGCATTAAGCATCTTCTTCTCCTTTTTTGGGAGACCACTGTTAAGCGGCGTCAAGTTTACGTCATTACAAAAAGTCAGCTTTCGGCGAAGTGATGAGTCTCCGAGTAGAGTTTTGATCTCGATACCAACGCTGTAAATATTAGAAAGCTCATGTACATTTCCACCAGTGTACTCATAGTGTAGATGCAGTCCGCGACCACTTTTACTTAACTCAGTATAAGTCGCTGGCCACTTGTTTGCTTCATCCAAGTTCTTTTCCAAAGACTTTTCGCCATTTTCGTCCGTAAGATCGAAGTCTATGACAATGTAGGTTTCTGGAATCTTAACGTAGTGGAGCTTCGTTGTGTCCAGGTCAACTAGAGTTGAGGTTACATTCTCCCACTTCTTTTCAGGAATACCTTGCTCGTTGGCATACTGAGCTGGCATGTTAGATTGCAACTGATCAAAGACAGATACAGTTTCACTTAGATCAATGTGGTTTGGTTTATCCGTCTTGATAGGGAACCCAGGTTGTGGTGGGTTCGGTGACATATGCTTAAACCCTTTATAATAGCTCCTCAAGTCGACTCCATCCTCACGGTATCTTTCATGGAATTCAAAGAAGTAATCTTTCAACTGTTCGCGAAGCTTGTACTGAGGTAGCATCTTTTCAATGCCAGTCTCAGAACAGAACTCTTTATACAAAGACCAAGCTTTTTTTAAAGTAACGCCGTCATTGTCTTTGAAAATATCAAAATACGCTTCAATAAAGTTGTAAAATACGTCGGTTTGAAGCATCATCTCTGTGGGCTTGTAATTGCTATAGTAGTTAGAACCCATTGAAATATACTTTTCTAAACAGTGATATGCAATCCCGCCCAATTCAAACTTGATCCTATCCATTAACTCGTGATATAGATCATGCTCAATAGTTCTTTGTGTTGGGACGACGTCAATCAATCTTCTAATGATACCTGACTTTGCGTCTGTTATCTTAACTGGCAGGTTAGTACCCATAAATAAGAAGGAATTAGACTTAGATTCAAACGGTGTTCTATACTTTTCGTTAACGGTCATTGTTTCATGTGCTACAATTGAGTTTAGTTTGGTGTTGTCATAAATCCTTGATAGATCTCCATCATGCTGGATTGCGACAAGAGGATTGGATTTAAACGCTGCCGTAGCAAACGCATTGTTGTTGCCCGCAAGTTCTCGGGCGTCAAACACTGAAGTATAACCAGTAAACAAATCTCCGATGATGTTTAGGATTGTCGACTTACCGCTTCCCGGAGGACCATAAAACACCAGAAACTTCTGAATATGTTTTGAGTCCCCCGAGACCACTGCGCCAATAGCCCACTCAATTTTAGCACGTTCCTCTTCAGAATATAGCGTACTAACAATAGTTTCCCAAGCATTACATTTAGTCGACCCTAAAGAATAGGGCAATCTTTTACTGACGTGATCCGACTTTTTTACTTCAGTATTAGCAAATGTTAACTTATCATCGAGGTTGTTGCTGTTGTTACCACTGTTTCTAATGAACCTCTGGAATTCATCCCACAATCTTGTTGAATTGGATTCGATAGTTGCCACTTTGTACGTGTTTCCACTTTTAGACTCTAACTCTGTAGCATATCGCCTTAAGTCATCGTCTACAAGGCGTTGAACGTCATAAATATCCGTTGACCAGAGACTAAGCTCTTCATTCCAAATGGCGTAGAATGTGCCACCACGAGTCATAAGATCTTTAGAACGCCCAACTTTCCAGTCAGGGCGGATCTGTAGTGTTCCTTCTTTAGTTTCTTTAACGACAATCTTATAAAAATCCACAGAACCTCCCGTCATTCACAATTATTTTCTTCAAGATAGGCAAAGAATTGATCCCAGATTTGAACTTCGCGTTGATCGCTTTGAGGATTTGTCAAAGGTAATATACCTCCTTTTCCGTTGTATTCGTATGTTCTCCACACAAAAGTGTTAATTTTATCTAAAAACTCATCCATAACAAAATTATCATTATGCAGATGCGATAGCTCCAAGTTCGATATAAATTCCCAAAACCAGTGACAAGGGTCTTTATCCGTTTGAAAGTTTGCCCGCCTTGAGAAGGACACAAACATCTCAAGGACAGAGCAACTTTGTTTAAGCCAGACGGAGTTTACAATAATCTTTGAGTCTCTTAGAAACTCAAATCTTAGATCTACACCATCATCCGCTCGGTTATCATCTCCCAAAATTAACCAAATATACTCTACATTATGTAAGGTGTTTATAAGATTGCTGTAGTTATACCATGGTTGATTACGAAGCAACACTTTTGATTGGAGCCAACCCAAATATAGATCATCGACCGATTCCGACATAATCAATCATCCGGTCGGAACTTTGTCGAAGAATGACGAATTGACTCTTCTTTTTCCTGGAATTGGTCTGCATCAAGTCCGAGTATTTCAATCGCGTAACTTCCACGATCCATTAGAATTTCATACTCTGCTTGATGCCCAACGTTTCGGACATAGAACACGTTAAGATCTCCGGATCCATGCCCAAACTTCAATTCACCAATAACAATGTTGTGGTTGTAGATTGGCACATCTTTATCGTCAACAAGGATATCATCTCCTTGAAAATATGTCAGAGTTGATTGCTCATACCCAGACTCTTCTGCCCAAAACTCGTCTTTGTGTAAGACGTACGGAGCAGTTTTTGTCCTATTCCTTAACTCTTCGTCGTAATTCCATTTTTCTGAAGTTCCAGCAAACACATTGACTACTCTTTCTTCATCTGACTCGGCATACTCGTCTACCCAAGCGCGCTTCATATCTTCAATAATTTTGTTTGCTTCTGAATACCCGTGGTCTGCGGTCAATCTTTCACGAAGCTTTTTTGCTTCATGATCAACCTTTATATCCGCCGGATCTGGGTTAGGCGTGAGTACGATTTGACGTTTTTCAACAAAGGCTGGTTTGTCAATTTCCATTTCTGTTTTTGGCTCGATAACAACTTTTTGTGGGCGAATTGGTTCTTTACGATCCACATAAACTGTGACTTTACGTCGAGCTCCAAACATGTATCCAAGGCTTAGGCCTCCGCAGAACGCAACCACCCCGACCGTAACCGGCATTACAAGCACTTTTAATTGTTCATTCATTACGCGCCTCCCAGCTTATCATAGATAACTCCGTCAACATTAAAGTCTAGAAGAATTGAACGTTCACTTGCGTTAATAAAGTCTCTGTTATGGCAGGCATACATACCAAAGTCTATATAGTTATCACCGTCTTTGCCAATGATCCAGCCGACAACCTGACCAGCTTTAGTTCGTTTAATACCAAACGTGTCGTACACTTCGTTCAAGAAGACGTGCCCATGTGCTTGTAGTCGATGATTGAAGTAGTTTTGTTGACAGTTGACATAGACTCGATTCAACTCAGCATTTTTCTCCCAATAGGGCGAGTACTCATCAAAGAATCGTGCATACGGGGACCATGTGTTTGGATCTGCTACTTTTACAATCTCTTTTGAGCCATCAACTTTCGAGATAATCTTGTTTTCAACAGAATGGTAAATATCTAACTCACGCTCGTTGCCAAGTTCTGCCTTGACCCGAACACGGTAGTTGTCAAATGCCTGAGCAAGAGTTACTGCAGTAGCACTTAGCGCTGTGTTGCGCCGGGCAAGACTGACGTGCGACCCAGTTAGGGCTGCGATAGATACCGCACCAAGAGCCACTGAAGGGCCATACAGACGACCAACACGGATAAGATTCTTACTATAAACGTATCCAACGTCTTTATAGTAATCCGCATTTTTGTTAGTAACTTCGTCCGGTTTAATTGCTTCTATGTCCCTCTGAATATCATTCAGAGTTTCATCAAGCTTTAGTGTTGCACGACAAGCCATAACAGTTGCACCAACAATACCAATTACACCCGCAGCAAAGAAAATATGCGGGGACTGCTTTTTTGTGGTCAAAACTTTGTTTGCCACAGATCGAGTTACTGAGTTTGGAATAAATTTCATAACTACCTCCCTAGCTTTCTTTCAGATTGGAGACGAATATAAATCGCCGTGATTTGTTGATCGGACATGTTGTCTACTTTTTTAGCCCACGTCTTAGATGGGTATACTTTTTTTAGTTGTTCTCTTTCTACATTACCACCCATCATACCTCCTTTAGATGTGTTCGGTGGGCGGAAGATCCAATAAATATCCTTCTCTAACCTGACGAATCTCTGCAAATCGCAAAGACTCCCAACCCAATTTGTTATCCAAATACGTAGTTGGAATTCCAGCAAGCTCGTGTAGGTCAGCCAACGATGCGACCTGATAACGATCAATTACATCCTGAAGCCTTTCAAGAACCATTTCTGCATCACTGCGCGAAGCAAGAATAAGTTCGGTTCCGTCATTCCGTGGTCGTGGTCGACTAGGTTGATCTGGGAGATTAGCCCTAGTCATTTCATTTCGAGAATATCCACGATTTATCGGGGTATTGTAAGTAACCTTAGGAGAATATCCCGAAGGAGCTCTCCCTCTTGCAAGAGAAGAATCTCCATAGACTACGCGCTCAACACCCTTTGTAGTTGCATCAACCAAGAGATTACGGAACGCAGGAAGAAGAACTTCGGCTGCCAAGTACTGCCCAGCAGACTTGAACTCCCCTCCAAGGAAGAGTTCCTTAAAGCGCTTTCCAAGAGGCTTCTTTCGAGTAACAACCTCTCCAGATACAACCTTTTCGAGCTTTGTTTCTCGATCTGATTCGTCTTTAGGAGCCTTTACCTTTTCAGTAACATCTTTGTTTGTTTCCTGGTTTTTTTCTTTATCTTTATTAGTATTCCCTTGATAATCCATATAAGATTCCTTTATAAGTTAGGGTTGTTTTGAATCGGTGCGATAGGGGCTGGGGGTGGGCCATTCGGTTTGTCTTGATCCAGAGCTTCTCCTAATCCCTTAGGGATTACACTATTTATGAACTCAGAAGCAGCGTTTGCATTGGTAGCAAGCTGCATGAATAGCTCAGAATATGCCGCGCTTTGAGCGAATTCTTCACGGAGCTGGTCGTTTTTGATGAACCGCTTTCCATCAGGAGACTTTTCTCCATAGGAGAACAATACAAGGCGCTTAAACTCTTTTATAAGCTTTTGAGTGTCTTCAGCTTCGACAATACGGTTTATAGCTTTGTCGAAACCTTCGACGTAATCGACCTGAAGCTCAACAAGCTCGGCCTTTGAAATATTGAAGTAGAAGATGTCTGAGACTTCTTCATCGTCAAAGGTTGTGTACTTTATTTCTTTCTTAAGCATGATTTCCTTCTTGAAAAGAAAAACCTAAACACATGCCGGTTAGGGCATATGCTTAGGTTTGATGGCTATTACTGAGTTATCGTGTTATTATCTTCGTCTTTGTCTTTATCGTTGTTAGACCTGTCAATGTATAGATCAACAATAGCATTTACAGTTATTGCGGCAAGTATTCCGGCGATTGAGCCGAGAATACCTTTCACAAACCGAATGTGCAAGTCGTCTTCATCTTCAGGTTTATCTACGGCATAAAACTCTTTTAAGTTTTGCATGGATCACTCCTTCAATAGTTTCTCATTATAAGCGTTGTATAATATGCGTTACTTAGATTGGCTTGACGTAGTTATAATCAAACGCCAAACATGGCCGTCCGTCTTCGGTCATAACGGTTGAGAACTTAAACTCCAAGAACTCGTATGAGTCCCAACCCATTTCGGATGAGTGTGCCGTTGATGGAAGCTTTACCATGTCATAGAAAGAATCAAGCGGTACATACAAATGGTTTACAATCTCTTGGTTTATGTCGTTTTGTGCTTTACGAAGAGTCTCCATGGTTGAGTTGAAATACCTACCGGTGTATCGCTCGCAACAAAGCACGTCGCCACTCCCTGCAATAACTAGGTTATTTTTTCCCGGAGGATTCTTCTCAACTTGCTCTTGGGCAATATCGTCTACAATAATTTGCTCTTTGTGCTGCCCAATCTCTTCGACAACCTTATCTTTGTATTGTGTAAAGGCTTTCTCGGTTATGGAATATGCACTAACCGCTGCCGCAGTTCTGCTTGTGTCAACTTTATGCGATAATAGAATTGCTCCTACAGTCACGGTTCCAGAAAGAACTGCTGGAACATAGCACGGCCATACAAGCTTAATGTTGTTTTTGATACGTTCTTTTGGGTCATGAGACTCATTTTTGACGGCATCAATCATTCGAGCCGCTTTAAACGATCCTTTTGCCGCCAAATAGGCAGTTGTTGCAACACCAGTAACACCAGCAGCCGTCAAAATAATAGGCGAGTTTTTGGTTATATGCTGCGTTGCTTGTTGAATAAGATTATTGATCGTCATGTATTTCCTTTCAAAGTTCTTGGTTTTTACACATATTTTTTTTAAACGTCACGTAAAAATACACAGACGTAAAGAAGACAAATGGTAAGTTAAATAGGATGATTAGGACGAGAAAAAATGTAGTCATGATTAATGATTACGCATCTCCCGAACAAAAATCCAAATAAGCCAAAGTCCTCCCGTGATTATTGTCAGGACGCAGTCCAAGATTAAATTAGCACATCCGTAATTGTTTTGATTACTCATTGTGAATGCTTCTCCTTTGTATTTGTAAATAGATACTTTATTCATGTTAGTAATTTTTAAAAAAAGAATGAATGGGTGCTAAGCACTATATTATAATCTCCATTCTTTCTTCTCATTATAAGCGTTGTATTTCTTGCGAATTCGTTTTTCTGAGGAAACTCCGCTTAATTTTTTTAAAAACTCAAAAATAAACAATCGTTGTATACAGTACAGCAAAAACACAAAAGCTATGCGGGATTATTAAATCTCGCACAGCCTTTGTGTTTTTACTACTTTAAGTCTGCTTGTTTAGTTTCTCGTCTTTAGGATTGTTCCGAAAGCCTTGCTCGTCATCACGTGCTTCTGTTCGTAGGCGACGATGACCAGGATTCCGATGATGTTTCCAACAACAAGTGCAATTGTGTCACGGCTAACGCGCTCAGGCTTGCTTTCAGCCTTGAGTGCGTGAAGTCGTTCCAAATATGCCATTGAGGTGGAGTATTCTTCGGATTCTGGACCATACATCTCCATATCGTCAGTAACACGGGCGATGAGTCGGTCAACTCTTTCATCCCTATCTTTATTAATAAGTCTAAACATTGCTGTCCTTTCAGGTAGTCTCATTATAAGCGTTGTATTGGCTGCGAGAACTATCTGGTTTAAGCTACTCGTGTGGTGGGACTACTCGAAACGTAACATTTGTTTTTGTTAATAAATCCTCGGGATCTTCGTTAAGCTCTAAAGTGTATAGTATTCGCCCCTTTATGGATTCGGTCGCATACAAGGTCCCAGCAGGTTTAGATTTCTTTTTAACGCGATACATCAAAATCATTCCGATAAGCATGCCAAGAATGAACAATAATACGCCAATGTATGAATGCATTAATATCCCCCTTAATTTTTTTGATTTATAACAATTGGAATAGTTTTTGGCTTAATGTCGTGACTTTCAAGCTGTTCGGTAAGTCCGTCAATCACAAGTGATAAATGATCGATACGAGTTTCTAAATTTGCAATTTTAGTTTCAAGTTTTGCCTCTCTAGCATCAGCCAATGCAGTAGTTCTTTCTACTAAATGAACTGCTGCCTTGGTAATAATGTCTACCGCTTTTGCTGAAAGTTCATCTGTTTCGGCCCCAGTTTTTCTTCTACGAAACCACTCGGTAACCAGGGTTGCTATAGTACCGCCGCCAAGAGCAGCTAAAAGGACTAAGAAAGAATCTGGTGGGTTAAAGGCAAGGATGCTTTGATTCACTCAAACTCCGAATTGTAGGTATTTGAATAGGATGAGGATTCTTCAGTCCAAGGCACAATTGTGTGATTTGATTGAAAAGTGTTAGTACTAACGCCAAGAATAACACCACCAAAAGTAGCAACTGCTCCTAACGTCCCAACAACTTCGGCAACATAACCAAAACCCCATAAAATAGAAAGGGCAGAATATAACGTTGCAAAAGCTGGAAAACCAATGGTAATAACCTTTTTAGAAACATCATACATTTTATTTGAAAGATTTAACATTTTCACTCCTCAGTGATTCCCAGTGTTGGTGTTGAAACATAACCATTCTCGTCCTGAACCTCTGCATACTCTATAACTCGTCTAACGCCAGATGTGCCAAATTCGCCTTCAACACCGACCAGATCGCCAATGCTAAAGTCTTTTCTATAGGTAAACTGCGTTAGATTTGCGGCAAGAACCACATTTGATATCTCTATTGCACTGCTTCCACGAAGATTTGCCTTGGCCCTTGCGTACATAGAGTTTTTATACCTATCTTTGTTTGTTGGGTAGTCAGTCCAACCTTCTTCAATATCACTACCATCAACAAGTGTTGATCGCCTAAAATACCCAAGCTTAGGTGTGTCGAGCCTTCTTTTAACGATCTTACCTTGAACAATAACTGAGTTCTTTTCAGGAATATTGGATGCAAAGTAATCTGCAGTTTCAATCTCCCCTCGTTCGGCAGAAAATCCAACCGAAGAAGTTTTATCAATGCCCTGGTGGATGACTACGTAACAGAAATTGCTTGTTCGATTTATAAGAGAGTCGAGCTCTGGATTTTCAGTCCACCTTGGTCGGATAGTTTTAATGCCGAGATCTCCAAGATCAAGTAATTCACTCAGAGCTTTATAGACACTCCCCCAGGATAGAGTACGCTCATCAGAAAGATCTGGGTCAGCCGGAACAATTGGGACATACCGAATTAGTAAGTTCTCTATAGAATCCCCGGCATTGTCTCCTGCTACTTTATAGGTCTCGCCACTATGTGTTGTTGAAGTTGAGTATTTCTGAAGCAATTGAGCAGCATGAGCCTCAGGGCTACCGGAAGTATACCAGTTTTCCCCACTAAACTCAGCCACTAGTTCTGGGTCTGTCATACTTCGATCGCCAATTGTTCGGTGTTCAAAGAATGAGTCAAAACTTCGTCCGGTAATTACAATCTCTGGCGAGTTGTTTTTTGTCATACTGATTTCATGGTTTTCAACAATCATAAATTCTGATGAATTTACTTTTGCTATAATTGAACCACGAGGTAGTAAATCAACTAAACCTGATTCAAGTGGCGAAACTATGGTAAACTCAGAAGCATCACGATAACGCTCAATCCAGGTTAAACTTGTCCAGTCTGAAATAAGCTCACCATTTTTAAGAAGTAAACCTTCGTTTTCAGCTGCAACAGATGATGGTTTATAAACAAATATGTCCATTATACCCCCCAGAAGGAGTGTCTGTGGTTAATTTCATGAAGTTTGTATTTTGTTGATTCAATAATAGTAAATTGATTATTTCCAGGAAATATAGCAGGCCAAACAGAAAATGGTTGAATTTTATCAGCCAATTGAATTTTATTAACACCTCGGATAAGACTCACGGATCTTTGTTTATTAATACTTGAGATATACACAAGGTCGTCATTAATAAAGGTAGTCTCTGTGGCCGTTATTGGTGGTAGAATTTTAAACGACCAGTCTGGATCGATTCCGGATTCTGTAAATTGAGTAAATTCAATCGAATTGGCCACAGCAACCACCTTAAATATAAAGGTAGCACCATGTGGGGCTGTAGAAACAAGATCCTGGAACCATGGTGATACTTGGTTTAGACTTTCTCCAGAAATGATTTCGTCTAGTGGAGCCCTTAACATTGGATCTTGGCAAGTAATGGTCATTTGAAGTTCTGGAACCTCCGAAAAGTGGGCGGCCTCAAATTTACTTACAAACCCCTTCACACTAGCTTGTTCCACTGCTCCGTCTTTAAACCGAAGTTCTACAACTCCGGTTCTATTTGAGGAAATAGCTCGGTAAAGTCTATCTCTCAAATCTGACACCGTTTCCCCTGCTTGATAATCTGGATTGAGAACAAGCCTTACAACGATGTCGCGTTTTGGACTAGCCATTGTATAAAATGGGTCATTAGATATAGACCCACTTGCGTAATAGCTTGATATAATCTCATCTGCATCCAAACCATAGATAGATTTGACATTATACTTATTGGTTGAAGCCGGATCTCGATAGCTTAAGTTTAGGACATGCTCTGAACACGAACAATATAGATCTACATTTGTTACTTTCATCGTACGCCCAACTCCTCTTTAGCTAAGACAATCTGACTCTTGGTGCTTCTGTAAATATCACTTGCAGATAATGCCGCAGGTGAGTAGTTGTTCTGCTCAAACTTAATTTCCATTGGTCCTTGCTGCGCAGATTGTTTAGTGGATTCCGATTGAACCTGCATTCTTGAAATTGCGTTAGCACGACCAAAGGATTCTATAGTGGAGATAGAGTTAGAATCAAACAAGGAAGAAATACTCTTCGCATCTTTCTGAACGTTAGATAAGTCCAGAACAGGACGAATCTTAGGTGTGAAGTCTGGAGAGGACTCCATTCCCTTCGCTGCCTTGTTGAGTGCTTCTTTAAAACCACTAATTGTTCCGTTAGCTAAATTCTCGGAAGCTTTAACAACCTCGGCATCATTGTTGAGCCCAATCGCAAGACCACCAACAACACCTTTACCAATCTTAATAAACACCTTTGATGGTGAATTTTCTTGGAAGATTCCTTTGGCAAAACCAATAACTTTCCCCGCAATTTCTTTTATTTTGTCGTACGCTTCTTGGGCTTTGGTTGCCATTCCGCCAGTCATGCCATCAATGATAGCAACACCAAGCTCTAGAGACGCAATTCGGATAGAATCAGCATACGTATCAACAGCAGCTTTAAGCCCTACAAGAAGTTCCAATATCAATTCGCCCATAAAGAATGCAAAGTCAATTGTCTTGTCAACCATACCAGACAGGAACAGCTTTGTAAGTCTAATTCCTTCATCAATAAGCTTGTTTCCTTCAATGAAAAGTTGAAGAATTATTCCACCAATAATGCCCCCAACTGTCTTAATAATATTTACAGCTCCAGAGCCAAGACCGGTCAAGATGTTTTCTAGAATACCAAATCCAGCGGCTATGATTGGTTCTGCCTGATCGGCGATTGCATTAAGAAATTTCACAATAAGTTCACCTACGGCTACTACAATCTTTTCTATATTGTCGCTAATACCCTGAATAATTTTAACAATAAGATCTGCACCAGCATCTATGACTCGCTGGATGTTAGCTCCAATAGCGGTAATAAAGGCGACAATCAGGTCTGTAGCGGCAATTGCTAGAGCAGGAATTCCTGCAGTAATACCAGCCATGAAGTTGGCAATAATTTCAAGAGCAAGCGTTACAATAAGCTCAATGTTATTACTAAGTCCTTGCATAAACGCCACAAGAATTTCAAAACCAAGTGTGATGAACTCGGGAATTTTTTCACGAAGATATGTGATCATTAATGATCCAATCGCACCAAAAGCCTCGGCAATCTTAGGAGCAATCTCGATGATTTTATCCAAGATAGAAACAATAATATTTCCGAAACCATCGATTAGTTCTGATCCAGAGTCAAGAAAAGTCTTGATCATACGGACAATGCCTTTGGCAAATGACTCTATAAATCCTGGAAGAGCCATAATGAGAGTATTCAGTATGTTAATAATAGTGTCAATACCCTTCTTACCAGCATCGGCGATCAGCATAAATGCCTTGGCAACTAGCATTGCGCCAAGACCGAACGCGGCAAAACCAATGCCAACGAGGATTAGGGCAACACCAAGACCCATAAGTGGTAGAAGAATTGGCTTCATTAAAAGAGCAGCTAGTCCAAGAATAAGAAGAACTGCGGCAATACCGACAAGACCCTTGATGAGGTCTCCCCAACTTAGCTCGGCTATAGATTTAATAACATTACCTAAGATAAATAAAGCCCCAGCCATTACTACCATAGCGGCAGCGCCAGCAACAGCACCAGTCATAAGTTTTGCCGCAATGACAAGTCCAAATAATACAATCCCAAGTCCTAGGATACCTTTTGCAAGTTCTTCCCAAGACAGTGCACCCATACTTTTTATGGCTTCCGACATAATATACAGAGCAACGCTAAGAATAACAATACCAGCGGCTTTCGCCATAAGCTCATTATTATCTGGAAGACTCTTTAGCGAGATGATAAGAACCCCCATAGTCAAAGCCATTCCAGCCAAGCCTCTGATAAGCTCGCTAGTTTTAATCTCAGCAAAGGCTTTAATGACTTTTTGAAGGACCCCAAGGCTGATAGAGAATATTAGGAATCCGAAGCTGATCTTATTAAGTTCTTTGCTATCAACAAGATTTGCGAACAGAGCAATAATACCAAGGCTTACTGCAACAAAGGAAAGACCTTTTCCGAGGTCTTTATAAGGAATTTTTGAAATAGAACTAATGACTTTGCTGAACACCCAAATAGCTGCCGACAAGATAATTAGGCTAAGGCCGGTACGAATAAAGCTTCCATTAACCTTTGAGAACGCAGCACTTGCGCCAGCCATGACTGCAAGGATACCTACAAGTCCAACTAGTCCTTTCCCAATTTCCGCCCAACTCATTTTTGAGAGTCTGGCTAAGCCAATAGAAAGCAGTACTGCTGCTGCAGCAATGAAAATAAGAGATACGGAAAGTGCAAGCATTTTAGCTGGGTCTGATTCGACCTTATCTAGTAAGGCAATAGACCCAACAAGGGCTAGCATACCGCCAGCAAGCGATCCTAAGGCTTGGGCAAGCTTAGCGCCATCAATCCCAGAAAGAACCAGAAGCGACACTGCAAGTATTCCAACCGCAGCAGCAATCTTAAGAAGCGTCGTTGCTTGGACTTCTCTCTGCATTGCTTTTAGGTTTTTCTTAAGTTGGCTAAAGACATCTATTAAACCCTGAATAGCATCAGAAAATCCGAGATCAAGTTTGAACCCGTCTTTAGCAAACTTGAGAAGTGCTACAGCAATTCCTGCTAACGCACCAGCGCCGACACTCTTCATAAGATTCATAAAGAAGCCCGAGTCAAGGCCTCCGCCAATTCCACTCAGAACGTCTTTAAACAGTGTGATTATTGCTGATCCAATTTTGGTTCCTGACTCAGCCACAGTAGTAAAAAATCCAGCAACTTTTGAGCCAAATCCCCCCAGGGAATTTCCTACAGACGAAGCTGCACCACCAATGCCGGAAAAGACTTCCCTAATTCTCTCTATTGTAGACGCAATAATCCCAGCCCCTGGGATGCCACCGCCACCGCCACCGCCATCGCCACCGAACACTCCGGCGATCTTATCTTTGGCTTTTTCGGCAAACTCAGCAACTTTTGCAAAGCCTTCCTTGAGTTTATCAAAGAATGGCGCCAATTCTTGCTGAGCTTTTGACATAAACTCGGGAATCTTTTGGATTCCAGAGTTTATTACGGCAAAAAACTTTTCAATTCCTCCGCTCTCGACAAGAAGTTGCTGGATTTTTGTTACAAAGCCCCCTACTCCAGCAGCACCCCCGGAAAAACCGCCAATGATGCTAAATAGGACTTTACCAAGATTTATGAAGACGCCAAAGATCCCTTTTACAACTTCTATTCCTATTTTGAAGATTGAGAAGATTCCTTGGAACACCGATTGTAATTTAGAAGCACCATCTTCTGAGATCATAAGCCCTTTAGCAAAATCTCTGAATCCTTCCGTCATAGAAACAAGCTCTTGCGCTGTTTTCCGTGGAAAGATAGCTCTGAATGCATCAATGATTGGCCTTATGACTAACTTAATTGCAGCAAGTGCATAGAGAAATCCTTGCAGCATGATGTCTCGCCCTCCAAGGAATTTCCACGCCGAGAGAAGGTCGTTTCGGGCCGTTGTTATACTTTCGATTGGCCCAGTGATGCCTGCGGCTATGCCAGAGAATAGTCCCTTTGCCTCAATGAAGTCGCCGATGATAATGCGGAAGGTTGATGCCCACCCGGATCCAATGGCTTCCTTGATAACACTTACCAGCTGGGTCGCGGTCTTTACTTCCGTGGCTGCGGCAACGGCAGTATCCGCCATCTTCTGGATTGCTACGACCTGCTCGTCTGAGTATCCAGCCGCGGAAAGGGATGCGGCATCCATCTCTCCAGACAGACCGCCAAGGGTAGTGGTAAGAACTTCTGAGGTTAGCCACCCATCCTTAAGTGACTCTCGGAACAGGTTACCAGCATCTTTCCATTCACCAAATGTTTGATCCATAGGAACATCCACAAGGGTACCCAAAGCTTTGCCAGTTTCAAACAAGGAATTCTGGAAAACTTCGCCGCCCATGTTGGCATTGTTAACCGAGATCCAGTCCTGAAGTCTAACGGTCCCACTAGCAATAGCCTGTGAAAGCTGGTACATGGCGTTAGAGGCTTGCTGTGAAGACGAACCAGAAATTGCCGCGAGGTTAGCAATACCCTTGATTGATCTAACCGATGTATCCAAATCAACACCAGCAGCCGTAAAGGTACCAATGTTTTTGGCCATCTCACTGAAGTTGTAGATTGTCTTGTCCGCGTACCTGTTCAACTCGTCAAGAGCATCGTTAACTTGAGTAATGTTTGTTCCCTTTGTCGAGGTATTAGCCAGAATTGTCTGGATTGAGTTGATGTTAGTCTCGTACTCTTTATAACCATCTACGATTGGCGTGATTGTAAGAGCCTTGATTATCTGTGCTCCAGCGTCAACCGCTTTGTTTGTTATATTAGCCAAGGCGGTGATAGCAACAGTAGCTAAAATAAGAAACTTTGAACTTACCGCTTCGACTGACGTCGACAATGGGTTGAGGTTGAAGTTCCGGAATGCCGCTGACAGCTGATTCGTGCTATCGGTGCTATTGCTAAAGTTTAGATTTGACTTCAACTTGTCTAATGTCGACATGGTGTCAGACGTATTCTTTTGAAAAGAAGCGTTATCGAATGTTAACTTAACTACGCGATCATCAACTCCGCTCATGACTTCACCTGCTTCCAAACATCGTCTGCAATTCTGTCGAATAATGGTCTAATTGACGGGTTGATATAATCGCGTCCAGAAACATAGCCGCCAGTTCCCGTACCATGTCCATATTGAATAAGGATTGCCACATTTGCTCCGTTGTTTTTGTTTGTGTTAAACCATTCAATTCCTGGGTTGATTTTACTTTTTATTATGCGATAACCCCAGGACTGAGCGGTCAAGCCACTGTCACGTGGAGTTGCTTTAGCAAGGGCATCTACGCCTTCTTTTCCGTAACGATTCAGATCCGAAAGGTAACTCCCGTCCTGGATCTTTTTGAAGAATTTTTCGGTGTTTTTAAAATCACCACTTGATGAAAGTGACATTTCCATGGGAGTCTCCTTTCAGAGTTTGTCTTATATCTTATGTCTTGATGAGATAGTTAATGGAAACGTAGGGCTGCATGTTAGTGTGCGCGCTTGAGGAAAGGCCATTACCGTAACCTGAGTTTCCGTCTAAAGCAGGAATATTAACCTCAAGTCGGTGTAAATTGTAATATGCATCCAAGCTGCCACCAGCAAGACGGTTAAACCCACCAGAAGTAGCATTGATAATTGTTGTATCAACATTAACTGACACATTTGGATGATCGTGCCAAATTGTGTGTTGGTGAGGAGGCAACTGCGAAGCAGCGAGCGTCACATTTTCAGAACCACCCAAAGACCCGAGAGCCTTAGTGATACTAACCCCTACTGGAACTCTGTTAGCGAAGTTTGGGAGAGTGAAGTGGTCAATATCAACTGCTCCATAAACGGTTCCGATTACGGTAAATAAGTCGTTATATGAAGTTCTCTCAATAGATGTGCCATTACATAGTAACCAAGCTGGAGGTAGTGAAAGAGATGATCCAGCAAAAGCCTGAATAGACCCTGTTGGAATTTCGGTAATACCAATTGGACCTTGATCTCCCTGAGGGCCACGAACATTTCCAGCATCAACATCATTCAAACCATTAAATCGTTTAAGAATAAGATTATCGCCAACTACTACCCCATCAATAATAGCGTTATCTTCAATTTGCTTGCTTCGCTCTGCGGTGAAAGCTGTAACTGTAGCCATTTATCCTCCTTAGTAAATACTTCCGTAATTTTCTGTGTATGCGTTAGGTGGGTCGTTTTCGTCTGGAACCTGGATTGACGAATCAGTAATAACATATGTGAATGGATCAATATAATATGAATCAACGTTCTGAATCCGAATGTTACTATAGTCTGGACTAGGCGGCATGTTTGGGAAAATATAGCCTTCGTAGTCAGAAGTTGCTGTCCAAGTGCCGTCTCCATTATCAAAGATCTTAACTCTAAACCATTCGTTCAAATAAGTGACTAAAGCCTCCATATCAAGAAGCGATGCGTCAGCTGTTGAATTTCCATAAAGAATTTCTTCAATCTGTACTAATAGCAATGGGTCAATTTTGTTTGAATCAAGAATGAGATGTGAGGATGGTCTGAAATTTCCTACGTATTGTGGGACGGCTGTAATGTCCCATTCAAACTCAGTAACTTCTGGATCATCGGACATTGTTGAATAGGTCCTGCCCGATGGTACTGCAGAAACATTATAAACTATATGAATCTTATACCCTACCTCTGGGTCAACATCGTTACCTTTACTAGTTCTATAGCAAAAACCAAAACGAACTGATGGTTGTTCAGAAAGGTAAATGCCTCTGGTAACCTGTGCTGTACCTTCAAGCTTTTGCATTGCATCTGGGTAGGTGATTGCTGAAACTTTAGCTGAGAAACTACCGTAAGAAACAATGTCGTGAATCTTTACTCCATCATAACTAACGGTCTCTACATTTTGATTAATCTCTTCTGCAACTGAGGTCAACCCATTCCAAGGAACAGCAATTCCGTTTGGGAGATATATGACTCCGCGATCTAAACCTTGTTCAAAATGTTTTGTTCCAGCATCACCCCAAGTTAGTTCTGTCATAACGCCTTCTTTCGTTACCCTTTTGTGCCGTACTTGGCCTTCCGCTTCTCATTCAATTCTCTGTTTCGATTTGCAACCTCATGTCGAGGCATCTTCTTACCAGGAGAGTTTTTAATGTTGCAAATTCTAATCAAAGAGAACAACCGATTAAGATGCCAACTCTCGCATTCAAAAGGTATCTTGAAAGCAACCAGCCAATAATAGATAAGCTCTGATGTGATTATTTCCCCACGGCCTTTTCGTTCAGGCATTATACCAAACGTTGTTGCGGACTGGGAAGACTCTATGTACTTGTTTATTTCTTCTAAGTTTTTTTCTGATAAGTTATTTAATGCCCCATAAGTTGCATTTGGATCTTGTACCATAGACATTATGTAGTAGGCAATTTCCTCGGAAGTTTTTTCTCCTGACCCCAAGAATGGTTTATGGTATTTCGACTCCCATTTTGAAAGGGAGACCAAAGAGTGCTCTAAGTAAAGTTCAACACTACCAACAGTTTCAAACTCTTCTGTTGTTTCGTTGTAGAACTCTTCTCCTTCTATAATAATTGTAAGCATTCTTTGGCCTCCCAGTCAAATAGTCTATCAGATGAAAGTAAATAGCCAATCATCATCAACAAATGCCGGGAAGTAATAACCAGTACCCGGTGCTGCGCTGATAATTGTGTCTTCGGTAATGGTGTAGCCAGTGCTGCCGTCACCGTCAAGTGTGATTGGTGTGCCGTTTCTATACCAGAGGATACCAGTAGTCTCTGTGATGGTAACGTTGTTACCAATATTGGTGGGCACGACTGGTGTGACCTCAGTAGCGGTGCCACTAAAGAGGGCAATCACTGCTGCAGGGAGCGGCAATGAAGGATTGGCGCCACCGGTTCCGTAGAGGAAGTTCTCCAGTGTAGTGAGCTGCCCAGCATCGACCTTACTTGAGTCGATGGTAAGAAGCGACGATGGGCGGAAGTTAGGAACCGAAACCGGAACCGTCATAATTTCCCAGCTAAACGTAATTGCTTCTGGAGAGTCATTGACCGTAGTGTAACCCTTCTCGGAAGGGCTTGCTGTTGCACCATAGATAAGGTGCAACTTGTACCCGTAGTCATCGCCCTGCAGGTCGTTACCAACACGGGTTCGATAAGAAAGCCCAAACTGGTTTCGAGACTGCTGGCCAACTGTAATTCCTTCTGTAGGAACTCCTAGCCCATCAAACGGAGCAAACTCATCTGGATAAGTGAATGCTTCCAGAGTTGCTCCGAACTCCTCTACAGAGTAAAGGTTAAGGTACTTAATATTGTCTGCGTACTGAGCACTGGCTTCAGCACCGGTCGGAGTCTCGGAAACCGAGATCAGACCATTCCATGCAACGCCGTTTTCGTAAACGCCTGATGCATTAGGTATGTAAAGGACGCCTCGGTCAACACCGGTCTCATAAAACCGTTCGCCAACTGGGTCCCATTCAAGGACTGCCATTTTTTTCTCCTTCTAAAAGAAAAGTTTGTATACGTCGTGGTTAAGATTGTCAGCTGTATAAAATCGGTCGTAGACACAGGAAGGTAACTCAGACACTTTGTCTGGGATCTCACTGTCCGGGTCTCGGTCGATTATTGTAACTTGATATCGTCTTGTTCGCATGTAAGGGAAATTGTCTGCAAAGATTGTTGTCTCATCATCTCTCTTGTAGATGATGCATGGATACTTCATTTGAACAGAAGGTGGCTGTTGGTAATAAACATTGTCGCTACCCAAAATTGTTAACAAAATTGCATGTAGATCAAGGCGTGGGGCCATTATACACACTCCCGAGACTAAGGATTAGGCGGGGGCTCTTAACCTCGACTGATGTAACAGTCCAGAGAACCCCCGCCCATCGCAAATACTTGATTTTAAAAAAGTGCTCGATGGCGTACTGATCGGCAACAATACTGATCGAGTTACCCACGGAAATATTGTCGTTGATCGACTCTCCTGAATCCAGCTTTCTGGTATTTCGAATCACATCTCCAAAATATGGAAACTCATCGATACGATCCAACCAGATACCCGAATCCGGAGGGTTTTCTACTGCTTCTCCATAACCGACTTCTCCGTGAAACCTAGCCATCTTACTCCTTAAATCAAGCGCTAGCTGTGTTTAGGAACGTCCAGTTTGTACCAACCGTTGTCGGGAAGTAGTAACCGGTGTCGGCCTCTGCTTCAACAACAAACGAGCCACCAGCCTGAACCTCGTACGGAGAACCAGCGGCGTTGATCACATTACCAGTTGCGGCGTTCTTATAGATAACGCCAGTCTGGTTAACGATCGTAACATCAGATCCATCGAACGAGGGTGTACCAGGAGTAGCTGCAGTTAGACCAGCGGCAATTTTACGAATGACAAGAGCCGATTTCAGTTTCGCAAGGGCGCCAGAGACGCGAGTCTCAATTAGGTACTTGTGCTGGTTATAGTCAATGTCAAAGTCGTCAAACATGGAAATCTGCCCACCAGCATCTGCGCCGACGTTGTAATCATTCATGTTAACTAGGATGGCGACAATATCGTCAACACCCTCCATTGCCTCAACTGGAACAATCTCCTGAACGCGAAGCTCTCCGGCCAGCTCGTCTAGGTTCTTGTAGATCCGTCGACCAACAGTGTCCTTGAGAAGGAGAATGCTGGAAATGTGAGTCTCAGTGGTAAACATTGTTGGAAGACCAGTACCCTTGAAATACTTTCGGTTCTGAACAATGGCATCAATAACTTCCTGGATTGAGGAGCCTGCATCATCAAGGTTGACCGAAACTGTTGTTGCGTATAGAGAGTGATCAGTTGCAATTGGACGAATGTTTAGTTCGTTGATTTTATCCTCATGCGCTACATCGCGACCATCACCAAATAGGATAGCGCGAGCGAGTTCCTCATCCAGCATCAGACGCATCTCAGACTTCAGCCATGCCACTACGTCGAAGTCGGTGATGTCAAGCATGTCATCACGATCGAGCTTCTGCTTTTTGTATATTGTCGTGGGGGTAGTTACACGGCTCTTGACGCCAAAGTACTCGTCTTTTTTCATTGCGCCAGTTACGTAACCACGAGCACGAGCCTCTTCAATAGTTAGGTCTGCCGAAATAGTCTTGATCCGCGTAAACGGAGACTTGCGGGCACCACTTAGGACCTTAGCGACCCACTCGGTGCGTCGCTTGTCCATCTCTGGAGCACTGGTAAGGGTCTGTGCTTCGGGGAACATCAAATCGATGTCTGTGATTCCGTGCTGAATGGCATAAGCCTCAACAGCGTCTTTCATAGAGCCCATCTTGGTCGCGTCGGAGACGATACCCTCAATTTCAGAGTGAGTTAGCGTGTGCTTTGGGCTGCTGCCCTCGGCACCTTTCTCGAAAACGTTGTGCGTCATTGCTTGACCTTTCTGATCAATGGTGGTGTTGTCTTGCTTAGCGTCTTCCTCTTTAACCGAGGCGCCAGCTTTTATTTCTATAACATCTTCTGGTTTAACTTCTGGTTTAACTTCTGGTTTAACTTCTTGTTCAGAGACGCTAAGCGCTTCTCCAAGCATGTAATGAAGAACTTCTTTCTGCTTTTCATTCATGGTGTCATAAATATCCTTAATAGACTCTTCACCACCATCTTTAGTGTTACTGATGGTTGCGTCTTGTCCAGGCTCTGATGTATCAGCGTTAGACGTACCGTCTTCGGACTTGACGTCTTCGGACTTCTGGTCTGGATTTTCTGCATGACTAATATTGATCTTATCAAGATCGAGCCCTGTGTAAATGATGGCCTCGTCTTCAATTTCTTCAAGATCTCCGTCAGAATGACGAATCGTGACGCTGTCAATCAATGCGCCAGGGTTGGCTGCTGAAAGAACTAGGCTCACTTCACGGATTGCTCCGTGCATAACCCGCTTTGCACGCTCGATTAGGTCGTTGGCCCAAATTGACATCTGAGTAATGTCTTTGTGCTCAAGAAGACCAGCAACGTGCTTAGCTTTTGCGGACTCGTTGAAGAAACCGTAGGCGTAAACGCCATCTTCACGATGTTCCAGAATTGCATGACCAAGAACATTCTCTGGGTCGGTGTGTCCGTGCTGCCAGACTAGTGGAACCTGCATTTTATCCTGGTGCGCAAAGGCACCTGGCATGATAGTCCTACCGTCGGAGCACTTCAGCCCCGCCTTAGTGGCGTAACCGCTAAAATCTGCTTCCATTTTGAAGTTCCTTTCTAAGAGTTAGCCACTTCGGAATCTGTTTGCTGTGGCATGTTGCTATTCATAAGTTTGTCGGCTTTAGGATCAATGGATGGTGGAATTCCCATGTATCCTCTGATCTCATTTGATGTGAGAATCTCATTTCGAGTAAACTTGTCTGCAATGTTAGCCAAATCATTTGCAGAGACAAGCTTGAATGGGTCCTTGAAGTACTGAATTCTTTCCCCTTCTGTAACACCAAGTGGACCAAGGAATGCTCTTTGCATTCCTTCAATAATAGCAGACACAATTGGCTCAACAGAACGATTGAAATAGTTAATCATTGCTTTTTCGTCAGCAGTGCCGTCCATGATGGCCTCGGTTATGCCAAGTTGGCCATATAGCATGTTGGTTAGGTATTCCACCTGGCCTAGGAGATTGTTCTCTGCAGGACGGTTGAGCTGGGTAATCTTTTCGGTACCATCAGTATAGGCAATGCCATACTGGCTGCCCTTAAGCTGGAACTCGATGTCTTTACGGCGTTGTTCTGCCTGGGTCTTTCGAGCTTCAGACTTAATTACATAAGGGAGCTGAATAATAAGATCCAACTTACCAGAACTTGATGCTTCGTCAACAGCATCCAAAAGCGTCAACTTTCGAATTAGCCTTTGCAGTGTTGAGTTGGGCTCGTTCATCACTGCATAGAGAGGATTCTCTACAATAGCAACAAACCTTTTTTCAAGCGTAATTTCTTCTCGGTCACCTTTAGCTTCATTATAAAGATTTACTCGGACGTGCCTTGGATACCAAGCTACAATCTCACCAACACGAAGAGTGTATATATCAAACCGCTCTTTTGTCTGTGGATTGTAGTTTGTATCAACTGGAACAATTGCACAAGAACCCTTATCAAACAGAGTTGTAGCAATGTCTTGACGAAAAGCTCTAGGCCCTTGATCAATATTTGCCTCTAAAGTTAGAGCACTATTTAAAGCACTCTTAACATCTTTTGTGTAACGTCCTTGATCATCAACACGAACATGTTTGAAGCTAAGTCCAGACACGTCAATACCCATTCGAGTATAAATTGATGTGACAAGTGATCGCTCGTTGTTATAACGAAGTCTAACTCTATCGGGTCGACCTGAACCATAACTAGGAGAACTTCCATAAAACGAGGGGTCTTGTTTCCAAGGATCTTCGTCATTATTTCTAAACGCATTCCATGCGCTTCGTACTCGATCTAAAACTGCCACATAGCATCACCTCCTTAGTTATGGCTTGTTAGATTTGATTAGGGGTTCTCCAACGCATCAATTCGAGCTTCATAGTCTGCAAGAACATCAACAAGGTTAGCGCCATCCTGACGGTATAGAGAGAATCGTTCAAGCTTTTGATTTGAATCAATTTCAGTCTGAGCTGTAACGACAGCTTGTGTGGTCTTTTGGTTGGTATCCACTATATAGCCTCCTTAAGGCTTGTGTTGATTTCTTATTTGGTTCCATGAGGTTTTAAGTTTCTAAATATTTATACTTATTCAAATGCCTCTTTATTGGACTTGTAGGCAATGTATGCGTCCATAAGTGCAGATACATTATCAATCTTTTCTTCCGCACGCTTTTTGAGAAGTTTACGGTTTCCGTTTGTGTCTTCCAGCGTGACTGCATTACCCATGGCAAAAGTCATTAGGTCTTGATCAAATATGAGAGCCCTTTGTTCTGCAAGAATCTTTAACTCACCTAATGGGACCGATTCGGTTCGAGCACCCTGTTGGACTTTCTCAATCCCAAATGGACCATTTTCAGCTTCCCATCTCTCAACAAATTCTTTGGCGTTGTATGGATCAAATCCAAAACAACGAACATCGTATTCGTTTGTAATGATAAACGCGTCAAGGTCTTCATAGACCTCCATCATGTCCAGAACAGTTCCCTCAAGAACCTGAAGACTTCCCTCATTAATAAACTCTTCGTACTTTGCTCGCATGGCCCCAGGTAATTTCATTAGAGTCAATGTAGTAATGTAACTACGAGTCTTTACGCCGAATGATCCGTTTGAAAGCGGAAACAGTAACGTGAATGCACAGAAGTCATCCCCTTGTGAAAGGTCGGCTCCAAGAGAACATGGAATAGACCAAAATTCTCTGGATCGGTGGGGAAGAGTTTCCTCGTAAGTAAAGAAATATGTGTATCCCTCCATTGGGATTCCAAATCTCTTAGCAAGGATATCATTCCTTGACGCTGGGGCTTTCTCTGCTCGTTCTACATCGAGGTGGTATGCATCATAGGTAATTGTTGCACCAAGGTTTGGGTTTGCTTTTAACCAAGCGGATGGGTCGTTTACTTCTTCGATGTTGTCTAGTTTGTAATGCCAGATAGAAACATGTGGCGCCTGATACTCACCTCGAAGAATACTTTGCAGCTCCATTTTTATAGTATCACCAGAGCCATTCCGAACAGTACCTTCTGAACTAATTGCAACAATCAGGTAATCGTCCATCTTAGACGCGCCTTGCTCGATAGCACCGACAACATCTTCTCTTATGTCTCCGGACAACCACTCGTCAATAGTTGAAACTTTTGGTCGGAGTCCCTGAAGCTTATTTATTGCCATTGGTCGGACTTCAAGTAAAGACCCAGTCAAAAAGTTTTCAATACCTTTTTTTGTCGAAGCAAGTTTTAGTTTGTTTGCCGACGGTCCAGAAGTATTCCGAATCGAACCTTCAGTTAGGAACTTGAATAATGGCCCTCTTGCCCTTGTGATAGCAGTCCTTATTGGCGACATTATCTCATCAGCTTGTTTCATTGTTGGAGCTGTGCTAACTTGGTGTGTGGTCGAAGTGTCCACATTAAGGAAATATCCTTGAATACATGCTCCATACATAGACTTAGCTGCGCCACGTGCCACAATAAGGTACTGTTTAGTAATTAGTCTTTTCTTGACTTGTTTCTTTATAAACGTTCCTTGGCGACCATCTTTAGCTGGTTGATACACACTTCTTTCTACAAAGTAATACCAACCAAAAATTTGTTCGGCCCAAAGTTTAAATGTATCTAAAAGGTGTAGATCGCTGCCATCAGTTAGCGTGAGTTCCATCTCACAATATTCAATAAACCCGTTGATGGCTTTCTCATCATAATAGATTCCCGGATTTGCAATGAGATCGTCAATTCGATTCATTTCTAGAGAGACTTCGCGATTTACTGGAATCTTACCACTAAGAACAGACTCTCTAAAGCGCCCATAGTATAGCGGGACGGCTGTGTTGGAGAGACCCAATTAAACCGCCTCCTTAGGTTAATTTTTATTTTTCGGTGTATTGACCAACCCTTTTTGGACAAGTTTGTCGTTTATCAATTTTCCAACAACATCGTTAAGAGCTTTTTGAGCTTGCTGCTCCAAGACGTTTTGGCTAATCTTACTTAACTTTTTAACAAGCTTTTTTCCTTTTGATTGACTTACGCCAGAGGAATCTGCTTGTAGTTGGTTGTATCTTTTCTCCAACTCCATTCGATCTACTCTATCTTTGAGATCTGATTGGGAAAGGTCTTTGACTTTTTCTTTATTACCCTTAGAAGATGAATTGCTTTTTTCTTTACTATTAGGCGATTCGTCTTTCTTATTATCTTTTCCAGAAGAACTACTGCCGGACGATTCGCCTTTCTTATTATCTTTTCCAGAAGAACTACTGCCGGACGATTCGCCTTTCTTATTATCTTTTCCAGAAGAACTACTGCCGGA
>Ga0209702_10001309_pt1 | contig 48044 bp, 44 predicted proteins | sample FRY01_FD_187210 | JGI IMG/M metagenome (GOLD analysis project Ga0209702, IMG submission 187210) | Freshwater microbial communities from Lake Fryxell liftoff mats and glacier meltwater in Antarctica - FRY-01 (SPAdes) (version 2) | ecosystem: Environmental > Aquatic > Freshwater > Ice > Glacier... | reverse complement strand
TCGGGTTTTAACTTCAGAATTTGCTCCAATGTTTCTGATTTCAATTCCTCAACGGAATCCAATTCGGACTTTTTATATTGAACAAGGAGAGTAGAAATATGTCCACGTTTGAGCAGCTCTTGATGAATTGCAAGTGTCATTTTCTCGGCTCCTCCGCCAATATCTGTTGAATTAATAAGAACGATATTCAGTTTTCTGTGTGCGGATTTTCCTTTTTCTGAGAAGTAAAAACTTGAATGTTTAGCCACGGAATCGGATTGTTTGCACAACGCCAATTCCATTTCGTATTCACGGTCAATTTGGAAGAAATCCCCCGTCTTCCCGTAAAAACGGGACGACACCCCCTTTTTTAAGGGGGAACTCCCATCTACTGAACTCGGATAAATTGGATAATCGTACTCGGTCTGTGTTTTTCCTGTATGAACTTCGTTACATATCCAATTTGGTTTTGCGGTGAGATTTGTTCCAGAATTGTCAAAACCGATATTTTCAACCAGATTTTCTGTAGGAACAACCGCCAAGCCATTCTGCATCAGAATATGCGCCATCCATTGGTAATCCCATGTGTCAATTTCTCCTTGTGCCGATTGGTGCGTTAATTGCTTTCTGCTTTCTGCCAATGCGGTTGGTCCAAAAGCGCGTTCAAATCCATCAGTAAGAATGAATTTTTGAAGTTCAGGCAAGTCAGAATTGAATTGATTCCAGCGGTCTTTCCATGTTGCCCAACCCCAAATATGACCAATACGTGAGAAGAAATGATTGCCTTCCGATTCCCAAGTTCCAAGTGGATTGTTGCCGCTTATCATCTGCACTTTTTTCTCTTCGCGATAGCGACCAATAAGTTCGTTGATGAAAGGAAAAAAGTGTTCACTCGGTAGGCAGTCATCCTCTAAAATGATTCCTTCCTCAACATTTTCAAAGAACCAATTGATGCCATCTATCACGGAGTTTTTGCAACCACGGTTCTTATCTGAAAATCGCGAAGCTGAAATCATTGGAGAGAATCGGTTTACGCACGATTTTACTTCCTCGGTCTTTAATCTGTCCAGCGAATTTTTAGGCCCATCGCCAGAAACAAATACGTTGGTTGCTCCACATTCCTTTAGGCGTTGCAACACCCGTATCGTTTGCTCGGGGCGGTTGTAAACCAATAGAAGAACGGGCGTTTCCATCACGAAATGGTGATGTTGAAATCGGCAATTATCGCACTTTGGATGGCCTCTGGGTTGTGGAATCCATACGGATTGTATGGTGGCACGATTAGGTCTCCAATGTTTTCGAGCCAAGCCAGTTCTTCATGATTCTGTCCCAAATAAATGGAAACGGGATAATTCCCTGGTTTCAGCGAATGATTGAAATCGAGTTTCAAGTTCAATTTTCCGTTTTCGGGAAGAAGCATTCGGTCAATGAAGCGATTGCTGAAATGATAGAGTTGATTGCCGTTGGAATCGGAAATGTTGAGCCCAAAATCAACTTCAATAGCTGATTCCAACTGCTCAATTTCTAGATGGATTGTTGCAGATTTTAGAGTGCAATCACTTCTCAATTCTTTGAGGAATTGATTGGCTAAACCTGAAGTTTTCTGATTGTCTAAATAGAATGAAATTGCCTTTTCCGTGGTGCCATCAAACACAATTTCTCCACTTTCGATGACCAACGTGCGCTCACAAAGTTTCTTTACTGCGCTGAGATTGTGCGACACAAATAGAATGGTTCGCCCTTGCTTTTTGAAGTCGAAAATGCGTTCCATGCATTTAACCTGAAACATGGAATCGCCCACGGCAAGCACTTCATCCAAGGCAATAATGTCTGTTTTGAGATACGCCAGAACCGAGAACGCCAACCGCAGTTTCATTCCGCTGGAATAGGTGCGGAGTGGCTGATCAATGAATTTTCCTACGCCCGAAAATGCAATGATGTTCTCCAATTCCTCGTTCACTTCCTTTTTGGAAATGCCAATGATGGAAGCATTGAGGAAAATGTTGTCGCGCCCGCTCAAATCAGGATGAAAACCTGTTCCAACTTCCAATAGACTGGAGAATGAACCTGCAATTTTCGCTTCGCCAGAGGTGGGGAAGGTGACATCAGAAAGCAGTTTCAGAAGTGTACTTTTTCCAGCACCATTACGACCAATAATTCCAACAGATTCTCCTTCGTAAATGGAGAACGATATGTTTTTTAGCGCATCAAAATCCGATTGTTTATTACCCTTGAGCCGATAGGACTTGCAAAGCGATATGACCTCGATTGCCGTCATAGTTCGTCTGCCAAGGTTCGTTCTAGATCTCTAAACAGGCCAACGCCAATAACTGCAAAAAGGGCAGAGAAAATGCTCCAAAAAATCAGTTGGTTCAGACTTGGATTGGTCGAGTTGAAACTGTTTCGGAGTACATCCATCGCGCCAGCAATCGGATTGAAACTGTAGAGGATGTGAAGCCAGTTGTTGTCTATTTCATTCATCGAATAAAAGATTGGAAGCACAAAAATCATGGCATAAAGCAGAATCGGAATGGCATGTCTGAAATGACGGTTCCAAACAACAAGCGTGGCTGAAATACAGGCCAAACCAAAAGAAGCGGGAACAATCAGCGAGAGCGCAATCAATATAAAAACGGGTAAAAGAATGGAGATATGGGCTTTCAATAAAATGGTAGCTACAAGTACTAGCACTAGCACGATTCCAAGGTCGAAAAGGCTTTTGATAAGTGGAGAAAGAATGAGATATAATCTCGGAAATGAGGCTTTGGTAACGAGTCCAGCGTTCGATTGCATGCTATTCATTCCGCCCAAAATAACGGAAGTTGTAAAGTTCCAAATGGCCAATCCGCATAGCAGATAAAGCTCAAATGGCATTTGTGTTTCGGTGGTGGTTCTACCCGAAAAACGGATAACGCTGAGAATAACTGCGAAATAGACGAGTGGTTGAAAAACTGACCACAGTAATCCGAAAATGGGTTGTTGATACTGCACTTTCAAGTCTTTCCACACAAAGAACCAAAGTGTTTCGCGTCTTTGCCAAAGCCGTTTCAGCCAATCTGAAAATGGCTGGTGAGCTCGGATAACACGAATTCGTTTTTGGGAAGGCATCGAAGTCAAAAATAGCTTATTCGTTGATGGCTTCCCGATTGGAATCCTGCGTGCCCTCTGTGCGTTTTCTCCGTGCTCTCTGTGGTTAGAACCATCATCTTAAACGGACACAGAAGTATGAATCGGTCAATCGCTCAGCATCTCCCTCAAAATTGGAAGAATCGGTGGTTATCCATTTCACACTTATTTCAGGAGTAATTGTTTCTAGAATACGGCTCAGATTTTCGTCCGCTGCCAAATCTGAAGCTAGTTGCAAACGTTCCATCAAATCTGGCAATGCTGGGCCGTAAACCAAATTTTCATCCGCATAAACAGCCTTTTGCGCATTCATTCTAAAGGAGGTCCAGTTGGCAGGAATGATGTAAACCGTGTTTGCCTCTATTGTTTTATCGATTGCAGAAATGACCTTGAATTCTTCTTTATTCGACTTTGAAATACCATCAACATAATGGTCAACGATACCAACGGAGATGAGAGCCAAAACCACCAGCGGAGCTAGTAGTTTGCTCCGGATTTCGTTCTTGAAAATAAACCCAGCCAACACTAGAGTAATGATGAACGCACCAATTTGAATCAACTTCCACGCTTCAACAAAATCAGCCGAACCATTGCCGAACAATCGATAAATAATAAGCGCAGTAGCGATGATTCCCATTACGCTAAAAACATGTGGCCGAATGGTTGTCCAAGCGCCATTACTCACAGTTTTTGAGAGAATGGCCGCAGTTACAATGGGTATGATAAGTATGGAAAAACGCCACGGATTGAGGCTGATGAGCGTGGTGTTATCCATTGCGTAAGCAAGCATTGTCAAGAGAATTCCAATGATTCCGATTCCAAGGATAAAATTGCGGAGTTGTGTTTGCCAGAGAATGACGATACCTAGAAGCATTATCGGAATCTGTAGGTAGAATTTTGGGTTGAGCCAGTTTACTGGATTGATGTGGAGGTTGGTGTTAAATCCTGCCATTACGGCATCATTGATTGCTGTTTTTAGACTTTCTTCTATCTGTATGAAATGATTGAAAATGTGGAAGGAGTAGGGCAGGGTGAGCAGAAGCAAAAGGCTTGCAGCCAGTAGATTCTTCTTCCCGAAATTGGCTTGTAATAAGATGAAGAATGTAAGTATGCCGCCTAGAAAAAGATAACTGGCGTGGATGATTGCCGCTGGCGCGATGCACAGAATGGCAAGCGCGTAATTCCGCTGCATAGCCTGATACAAACTGAGCAATAGAAATACACCAAAAACGCTCGGTTGCAAATAACCGCGCAAAACGCCCTGCTCGGCAATGCCACTATCCCACATCCAGCGCAAATCCAAATCGAAAACCAGTTGGAAATATGTTCCCCAAATGGGTGATGAATGGAGAAAAAGAAACAGGGCTGAAAAGGAAATGAGCCGACTTTGGTTCTTGTAAAGGGGCGCAACTCTATCTGCAATTCCGAACAGGGAAAAAGAGTAAACGGAAGAAAGTAAAACGTAGATGAGGGTTGTCCAAATGGAGAGGGACTGAACAGGAAAAATGGAAATGAGCCAACTGAAAAGCGGATATGGATTGGGCGAAAGAAGCAGCGGGTCGGCTGCAAAGGCTGTGGGTAGTAAATCGGCCATTCCCCAGAGGAAATAGATGTTCTGGTTTCCTGAGAATAGTTCCTGCATGGTATAAACCAACGTAAGCAGAACACCCATCAGAAGGTGAAACGCCAAACGGTTATTTCGCAGAAAATCCATGGTGCTAAGTAACGAACCGTAGCAAAGAATCCGTCATTGCGAGGACGAAGGACGAAGCAATCTCACTAGAAAGGCAAAGAGATTGCTGCGCTCGTAGCTCGCTTGCAATGACGCGGCACTTACATTTGCCGCATGGAAATCGTTTTTGCAAGCAATAATGCGCACAAGTTGGAGGAGGTTCGCTCCAAACTCCCGAAGGAATTTACGGTGCTTTCGTTGAAAGATGTATTCGGAGAAGTGGATATTCCGGAAACGGGAACTACGCTAAATCAGAATGCAAGTATCAAATCTCACTACGTGTTTGAACGCACAGGAAAGAACTGCTTTTCGGATGACACAGGTTTGGAGATTGAAGCGCTGAACGGTGAGCCTGGAGTGTATTCTGCACGCTATGCAGGTGAGGATTGTTCTTTTCAGGATAACATGGATAAGGTGCTGAAGAATTTGGAAGGCAACGAGAATAGAAATGCCTGTTTTCGAACCGTTATCAGCCTTATTCTAAATGGCGAAGAACACTTTTTTGAAGGTCGCGTGGATGGTGAACTTCTGACAGAAGAAAGCGGAACGGCTGGCTTTGGCTACGACCCCATCTTTCGTCCAAATGGTTTTAAGGAGACGTTTGCAGAAATGAGCATGGAGCAGAAAAATAAAATCAGCCATAGAGGGTTGGCGGTTGCAAAACTCATTGAATTTCTCAAGACTTGCTAGGTTATGAAAACCTAACAAGTCTAGGCTCCTTCAACCAACTGCCCGAAGAAATCTTGCAGCGTGATTCCTGCATGGCGCACTTGCTGCGGCAGCAGACTGGATTCAGATAATCCCGGAATTGTATTCACCTCAATCAGAAACGGCTTGCCGTCCTGAACGATGTAATCGATGCGCGACATTCCTTTTAGCTTCAAGCGTTCGTAAACACGTCTTGTGGTTTCTTGGATTAGGTCGCGGGCTTCATCAGGAATCCTTGCTGGTGTGATCTCTTCGCTTGCACCTTCATACTTGGCCTGATAGTCGAAATACTCGTTTTTAGACACGATTTCCGTAAGCGGGAGAGTAATTATTTCTCCGTTGGATGAATAAACGCCACTGGCAATTTCAACCCCGTTTACGAATTGCTCAATCACCGCTTCTTCATCATTTTCCAAGGCTGTGGCAAGTGCTTCATCAAACATTTCGGCAACTTTCAGTTTGGTGATGCCGAAACTGGAACCAAGATTATTCGGCTTTACGAAGCAAGGAAGACCGACCTTTTTAAGAATCGCATCCGCATCTACTTTATCGCCTTTCCGAACCATGACGGCATCGGCAATATTCACATCGCTAAATTGGCGAAGAAAACCATTGCAGTAGCTCTTGCTGAAGGTGAGCGATGATGCCAAAACGCCAGGCGATGTGTACGGAATTCCGATCATATCGAAGTAACCTTGTAGCTTTCCGTCTTCACCGGGCGTGCCGTGAATGGCATTGAAAACCACATCAAACTTCTTACTGCTTCCCTTTTCCACAAAAGAGAAATCATTCTTGTCAATCTGACTTTTTGAGCCGTCAGGAAGTAGAACGTCCCAACTTTGCTTGGAGATGTTCACCATGTACGAATCGTACTTGGATTGGTCGAGGTGTTTGAATACAACATTGGCACTCAATTCAGAAATGACCCATTCTGAAGAGTATCCGCCAAAAACGATTGCAACTGTCTTTTTCATGAGGCGATGTAATGGCACCAATGTACTTGAAATTATGAATGTGGCCTTCTGGAGTTCCCAATAATTGGTAAACAGCCGAGGGTGCATAATTTATATCTTTGCCTCCCGTTGCAACAGCACGTTTTCCATTCAAACCTATGGGTTTTATCAAATTCATTTTTAGTAAACTATTTCTAATCAATCTGGCTATTGCCTTGGCCTTGTCTATTCCATCTGCAGTGGCGCTGTATTATTGGTTAGATTTTCAGACCGAGCATGGCATCACGGTTGAAACCCCTAATTTGACAGGATTGAAGTTGAAGGAATTGGAAGCAATGGCCGATACACTGGAAGTTGAATTGGTGGTGGTTGATTCACTTTATTCAGATGATTTTCCGCGCGGTACGGTGGCCGATCAAGACCCAAAGCCGGGCGCATCTGTAAAGCGAGGACGGAAAATTTACCTCACCGTTAACGCCATGCTGCCAAAGCAGGTGGTGGTTCCAGACGTGAAAAATCTCTCATTGAGACAAGCCAAGGCAGTGCTTGAAAGCGTTGGGCTAAAATTGGGCGGTTTGGAGTATCAACCAGACATTGCCAAGAATGCCGTGCTACAGCAGAAAATCAGAGGCAAAGTTGTTAAGAAAGGAACATTCGCGTTTAGCGGTACGGTGGTTGATTTGGTGCTGGGCGATGGGTTGAGCAACACGCGGGTGCTTATTCCTTACCTACTTTACTACAATTTGCAGGAGGCTATAGACAGATTGAATCTTTCTTCGCTCAACTTGGCAACATTTAAGATAGATGAACCGTTCTCGGATTCGACACGCGTGAGGGTTTACAAGCAAATACCAGCTTTCAGTGATAATAATTTGGTGCCAATGGGAACTTCGGTAATTCTTTATCTGACTGAAGATACACTATCCATTAACTACGACCCATCGCTTTATTCGCTCCCACCATCGATGGGTGATTCAACTTTAACAGAAGAAACCATCAATGAAGAAGAATTTTAGAAAAGAGTTCAAGGGGCTTCTTGTGCTACTTCTAAGCCTTTTCTACACTGATCTGATGGCGCAGGAAATGCTGTATGATCTCAGTGGCAACCCTGCACTCAATCAGTACGACAACTATTTAAGAAGCGGGCAACACAGTTCAAGGGCTGTTGGAGACACACTAGAACTTCCATTTTTCGATGATTTCTCTGAGCCTTTCTCGCGGCTGCAAACGGCTGCAGACCTTTACCCGAACTCAGACCGCTGGTTGGGCAATAAGGCCTACATCAACAATCACATGGCCATCAATCCCATATCGCAGGGCGTGGCCACGTTTGACGGTTTGGACGAACGCGGAAGAGCTTATGGTTTTGGTTTTTCGCTGGCTACGCTTTCGGATAGCCTTACCTCAAAACCAATCAATCTTTTAGGCGCTACCGATACGGTTTACCTGAGTTTTTACTATCAGGCACAAGGATTGGGAAATGCACCAGAAGCCGCAGATATTTTGCTGATGGAATTCAAGGACACTGCTGGTACTTGGGCTCGTGTTTGGGAGGTGGAAGGCTATGTTTTGGAAGATTTTAAGTTCAATCGCGTTATGCTTCCTGTTCTTGGTGAGGAATACTTACATGCAGGTTTTCAGTTTCGTTTTATCAATTATGCCTCACGTGCTGGCAACGTGGACCACTGGCACGTGGATTACATTGAGCTTGATGAAGGGAGAAATTCTGCCGACACATTGATAAACGATGTGGCCTTCTTGGGGCAGACATCTGTCGATAATAACGGCATTATGCTGAACAAGACATCTTCGGTGCTGAAGGAATTTAATAGCATGCCATGGGATCATTTTAAGGTGGATCCAGCAGCTTTTATGGGCGATTCGTCCTACTTCGCTATCCATAATAACACGTATACTTCCAGTCCATCGGGTAAATACACCATGCAGATTTATGATTCAAATGGTACGTTAGTATATATCGGAGTGGAGGCCGCGCCAGACGTGCTACCGAATATTATTTGTGGCAATGAGATAAACGATTGCGCGCTCACGGTTGGTGGGGTTGAAGATCTTTTATACAATACGTTTGATTTTGTGTTGCCAACGGATGTTCAGCTTACTGAAGACTCGATGTTTTTTGAGGTAGTGCATAACATTAACGACCTTTCTGATGCTGTGAACACCAATGACAGAGCATCTGACAAGCAAGAATTCTACAACTATTATGCTTACGATGATGGCACGGCTGAGGCAGCTTACGGTCTAGGAGAATTGGAGAATGTGGGCATGGTTGCCATGAGGTACAACATTAAGAAGGATGATTTCTTGCGAGGTATTCAACTTTACCTTAATCCAGTAGAGTTTAACATTGCCAGCCAACCTGTAAACTTGGCAGTTTGGACAGGTAACGAGCAACCTGATCAAATGATTTGGCAATCGCCCGATACCAATTTCTATTACACCGATCAAATCAATTATTTCTACCATTATCTATTGGATACCGTCTTGCCCGTTAGCCAAAACATTTGGGTAGGATGGATTCAGCAACCGGCCACTAACCTCAAGTTCTCCGTTGGGTTTGACAAACGGACCGATGCATCGAGCAAGGTCTATTACAACTTGGGTACTACATGGAATCAAAGTTCTATTCCCGGTGCCATCATGATCCGTCCCGTTGTTGGCGAGCCATACAGTTGGGTTGGAGTAGAAGAACAGCCAACGGTACAGCATATTAACATTTATCCAAACCCATCAACTGGAGAGGTTTATATGGAGGAGGCTTTCTCAGGTCAGTTCCTAAACGCCCAGATTACCGTGTATGACATTTCGGGAAGAAGTGTTCATTCCCAAACGGGATATACACGACAACTACAACTCAGACACCTCCATTCGGGCACGTACATTTTGCGTGTCGATTCTAAAGAAGGCGTTTTTACCGAAAGACTGGTGCTACAACCATGAGCGAAGACAACGACCTCTACGAAGAGGCTGACGACCAAGAAGAACTTTACGAACACCATCGCTATGTGGCCGACCCAGGTCAGGAACCGCTGCGTATAGATAAGTTTCTGATGGACCGTTTGGCCAATGCAACACGCAATAAGGTTCAAATTGCAGCACATGCCGGAAATGTGCTTGTAAACGGCAATGCCGTTAAACCCAACTATCGTGTGAAACCCAAGGATGAGGTGACCATTGTGCTGGCCTATCCGCCACGCGATAGAACCATTCATCCCGAAGATATTCCGTTGGATATTCTCTATGAAGACAACGATGTGGTGGTGATAAACAAGCAGCCTGATCTGGTTGTGCATCCCGGCCACGGCAACTACACCGGAACATTGGTGAACGGATTGATGCATCACTTCAAGAACCTGCCTGATTTGGGCAGGAAAGAAGAACCACGCCCGGGACTTGTGCACCGGTTGGACAAAGGAACATCCGGTGTGATGGTGATTGCCAAGAATGAGCTGACCATGACGGGATTGGCCAAGCAGTTCTTTGACCGTAGCACCGACCGACTTTACAACGCCATTGTGTGGGGAGATTTTGAGGAGGATGAAGGAAGAATTGAAGGAAACATTGGCCGCAGTGTGAAGAACCGCTTGCAGATGGATGTATTTCCGGATGGCAGCCAAGGCAAGCATGCGGTTACGCACTATAAGGTATTGGAGCGTTTTGGTTATGTAACGCTCGTTCAATGCAAGTTGGAAACGGGCCGCACGCACCAGATTCGCGTGCACATGAAACACATTGGACATACGCTTTTCAACGATGAACGCTATGGAGGTGATCGATTGCTTAAGGGTACCACCTTCACCAAATACAAGCAGTTTGTAGAGAATTGCTTCCTGATTGCGCCACGTGCCAATCTTCATGCAAAGTCTCTCGCCTTTACACAACCCATCACCAAAGAACGGCTCACATTTGAGTCCGACCTTCCTAACGACATGGAAGCCGTGCTAGAAAAATGGCGCGGCTATGTGGCAAGCAGGAAGGAGTAAGGAATGAAGTTTGCTTAAAGAGAGATGTAGAAATAATTTCTCGGTTTTCAGAGTCCTTCAAGCCGCTCCGACAGACCTGTCAGAGCGGCTTGCCACTATTACATCATGATTTGGCAGCTCTGTCAAGAGGCTCCTAACCCTTAAATCATGGTCTTACAGGTCGGTAAGGGGTATCTGTAACCGTTACATGGTGGTCTTACAGGTCGGTAAGGGGTATATGTAATCGTTACATGGTGGTCTTACAGGTCGGTAAGGGGTATATGTAATCGTTACATGCTGGTCTTACAGGTCGGTAAGGTTTGTGGTAAGACTTCCTAACTGCGCTGGAAACGCTTGCTGAAGAAAAAAGTAAGGATGGAAAGTGAGTGATTACGCCTCCACCGCCTCAGCTGCAAAGTCGTAATTCATGTAATCTGTCACCGTATTGTACACCGTATCACGTTCAATCGGATGTCGGCCAGCCTGCTTGACAAGTCCCACCAGTTCTTCGGTAGATAGGGCAGGATTCTGGTCTTCGGCACCTGCCATGCTGTAAATTCGGGTGCTGTCGTCAATGGTGCCGTCAATATCATCCACCCCAAAAGCGAGACTCATTTGTGCGGTTTGGCGTCCAATCATCGGCCAATATGCCTTCACGTGGCCAAAGTTGTCCATGTAAATACGTCCAACGGCATAATTGCGGAGGTCTTCTATGGTGCTCACCTCCGTAATGTGGCTCATTTGGTTGTTGCCGTTTCTATACTTGAGGGGGATAAATGTGTTGAAGCCACCCGTTTCGTCTTGCAACATTCGCAAGCGGTTCATGTGATCCACGCGATGTTCAAAACTCTCGATGTGACCATAAAGCATGGTGGCGTTGCTCGGCATTCCCAGCTGGTGGGCTGTGCGATGCATTTCCAACCATTCTTCAGAAGTGCACTTGTCTGCACAAATCTCCTTTCTTATGGTTTCGTCAAATATCTCGGCACCGCCACCAGGCAACGAATCTTGCCCGTGGTCTTTCAGTATTTGAAGCCCTTCGCGGTAGCTGACCTTTGCCTTACGACACATGTATTCTAACTCCACGGCTGTGAATGCCTTCACATGAATATCAGGTCGAATCTCTTTCACCTTTTTGATGAGCGATGCGAAATAATGTAGCCCCATTTTTGGGTGAACGCCTCCAACGATATGAACTTCCGTGATGGGTTTTCCTTCGTAATTCCTTACAATTTGAAGAATTTCTTCTTCAGAAAGCTCCCATCCTTCACTCTTCTGTTTGAGCAGGCGAGAGTAGGAGCAGAACTTGCAATCGAACACACAGATGTTGGTCGGCTCCACATGGAAGTTACGGTTGAAATAGACCTTATCTCCGTAACGCTTCTCCTTAATGTGATTGGCAAGGCTACCCAAAAAGGACAATTCGCCCTTTTCGTACAGAAACACCCCTTCGTCAAACGAGATGCGTTCATCGTTCAACACCTTTTCGGTGATGGTTTTGAATTTAGGGTCGATGTTGCTCGTAAGCAGGTGTTGCAGACCGTTTGGGCTCATTTAATCTAAGATGTTGATTCGCTTGCTCACGCTTCCGTTGCCTGAGCTTAATTCCAAAACATAGGTTCCGGCTGTTAGTTCATTCAGGTTGAGAGTATGATGAGCAAAGCTGAGGTTTACGCTGCGCTGTGTAAAAACCGTTCTGCCACTTATGTCAAGCACGCGGATGTCAGTTAATGTGTTTGCGCCTCTATCTAAACGTAAGTTGAATATGCCGTTTGATGGATTGGGATAAATGATAAGCGCGCTGCTGAGGATTTGGTCTTCAATGCCAACTTCTCCAGGAATAAGACCATCCGAATCTTTAAGAGATGATCTTGAGCCATTCAATACAGCAAGCATCCTTGTCTTCTGACCGTTGGTGAAAAAGAACAGGCAGTCATCATTACCATAATCCATATAGTTGTTAAACATGTCGCTGTTAACTGGCGATGAGCCACAGGTTAGTAGCGGAAACGTATTGTTGCAACCATAATTAGGGTCGGTCTGATTCGGAGTGTCCGAAACACCATCGTCTGCCGTGCAGTTGGGATTGGAACCACCGACTCCCCACAAGTGGTCTAAGTTCAGATAGTGGGCAATTTCGTGTGTGGCGGTTCGACCTTCGTCATAACTGGCAGAAAGGCTACCAATCCTGCCGAAGAAACGGTAACCGATAACCACTCCATCAAGCGAAGCGTTGATTCCCGGTTGATAGGCGTAACCCAATAATCCTCCACCGATATTACATACCCAGATATTGAGGTAGTCTGTATTTGGCCAGCCATTGCGTCCGCCCTGAGAAGTAAATTTTACGTTATCGCTTCCTCCCCAATCAGAGACGGATGTTTCTGTACGAGTAATGCCGTTGGTGAGCAAGCCATTTGGGTCTTGTGCTGCCAATGCAAACTGAATCTCGCAATCTGCCACGCGGCTAGTCCAAACCGATGGAACACCAAATACGTCCGCATTCTGCTTGCGGTAATCTTCATTCAATACATCAATCTGAGATTGAATTTGTGCATCCGAAATGTTTTGGGCTGCTGTTTTATACACCACATGCACCACCACTGGAATGGTAATAATTGCCCGTTGTGCATCATCAGCATGTTCCTCAATCCATCGCTGCGTTAATTCTTCAATGTCTTGTCTCACAACCGCTAATTGCGGATTTTCAGCTAGTTGGGCCTGCATTTTTTCAGTGGTACCGCACTGCAATTGCTGGGCATTGATGTTTCCAAAACAGAGAATCAGCGCAATAGGAAAGAATAGAAACTTTTTCATTTGAATCACAAATCTAACTTTTCAGCAAAGTTGAATCTATCGTAGAAGCGTCACAGAACCACTTTTGGTGTACTCTTGGCCTTTTGAAGAAACAAACCGCACGAAATAAGCATAAGCACCTTGCTGTTGTGGCTTGCCTTTAGCACTACCATCCCAGCCCTCATCCGGGTCGGTGGTCTCAAAGATCTTACCTCCCCAACGGTCATATATCTGAAACAAATAACTCTCTGAATTCACGTAAACCGTTACGGGTTTGAATACGTTATTCACACCTTCGGGCATAAATGCGTTTGGCGTAAAAACATTTGGGTGCTGACGAGCACAGTCTTCATTGGAGCGGCTAATTTCCTGAAAAAGCACTGGGTCTGGAAATCCAATTGGTTGACTAAACCCTTCAACTGCCTCAATGTAATAGCAGAAGTTTCCTTCTCCGATAATAATTTCCTGAATGGAATCAGTATAGGTAAATTGCGTTGGCGGAACTGTTGTAAGGAAGGAGTATACACCATCTACACTTCGGTGAATATTGTAAGCAGTAACAGGGCCATTCCATCCTTCGTAGGCATTCCATTCAAGAGAGTTGGTTCGGTTAGAGTTGGCCTCTGCATCCAGAAGAATGGTGCGCGACATGTTCATCGTGTCTGCATTTAGCTGGCAACTATCAACCCCAATAACCCAATAGTAATAGCTGTTGAAGGCAGGTCGTGCCGATGGATCTGTGTACTGATAGTACCGCGTGCTCACATCAAACGGCACGAACCAAAGGTTGCGCATATCATCGGGCTCTGTTCCACGCTGTATCTGAAACCCAACGTAACCTGCTGTGCTATCCACAAAGAAGAATTCCTCAACACCTGTGTTTCCTGACTGAACCGTTGTGTTGTAGTTGTATTGGTAGTCGGGACGTTTGGGAACGTAAATCAATACACACGTATCGTTTGATGTGGAAGTAATCCGTGTTGGTGTGTCTCTCACCGCCACTACCCGATAGCAGTAAGTGGCTTCATCCTCCACATTATCATGTCGGAAAACAAAGGTGGTGTCATCAACTGTTCCAACCAAAATTTCAGTGGCGCCATCCTTACTTGTATGAATCTCATAAGCTCGCACACCTTCCGGCCAATTGACGTATTCTGTCCATCGAATCTCCGCGTATTTCTCACAACCATCGGCAACGACACTTGCTAATATCGTCCGAGCAAACGTAACCGGATTTCCAGTTACTTGGCAATTGTTGGTCGCCTTCACGCGGTAAATTTCGCTAACAGTACCAGCATTTGAGGCAGGATTTGTCCAGTCGGTATTGTTGTAGCCAACGGCAGTGAACAACGGGCTCCAGATGCCAGCGTTGTTCTGCTCCACGGTATATTCAACCACGTTGAGTTGCGTGTTCGGCAGCCAACTGATACGTGCCAATTCATTAACAACAGTGACCGAGTCAATGGCCTGCGGATCGGGCATAGCGGGATTGTTCAAAATATCACCAACTACGTTTGAAACAGAAGTACACGGAAGATTGTCTGATAACTCAACTCGGTAGTTCACTTGCTCGTTACACCAGATAATGGGGTCTACGTAAGACAAGTTTGTAGTGGTTGCAATTATTGTCCAAGTTCCTGCTGGGTATTCACGATAAAGGTCATAAAGCCCAGGTCCGGTTGAACTGGCAAGGGCTGGAGTTGCAACCGCGTTCCAGTTAAGATTTGCCGTAACACCGGTATTGTTAAGCGTAAGAAAAATAGACGATATCGTATCCACCGGGGCATCCAGCACGGCATCGTTACAACCCGACCGCGTTCGTATTACATAATAATTTGGACTTGTGGTTGAGGGTGCTGCAACCGCATTGGCTGAGGTATGCGTGTAGGTTCCTGTGCCGATGTTCGTGACCGTGCCTATTTCTTGAGTGAAAGGACCGTTTGGCGAGGTGCTGTGAAAAATGGCATATTCCACGAACGATTGTGGCACATTATTGTCTACCACCGGTTCCCACGAAAGGGTGATGTCGCCATTGGCGGCAGTGGTGGCGCAATGCGGTTTCGGACTTTCGATTATCGGCTCACCCACAACCGTAACCGTCACATTCACAAAGTTTGATGCCCGCGCAGGGCAGAAGTCGTCCTGAAATTTGAAGATGAAATTGTATGTGTTCGAATAATTACCGCAGGCTTCCTGAATGGCAACATGGTCGCACGTTGTCTGCCAGTTGAACATGGTCGAAATGCTTCCAACCCCAGTAGTTGGAGGACTCACATTTGTCAACGTGGCGCAAGGAGGATTGAGACATCCGGCATTTGCGTTGGTGAAATTCGTTCCGAACTGCGAGCCGGATGCGCTGAAAGACATAACCTGAGGATTGCCTCCAACAATATCGTTGTCAGTTCCGGTTATGGCAAAACTTACGGGGTCTCCTGCCTGAACCGTCACAGCATATCCTGCTGTGCCAACTGGCGCGCTCCAAGCAGGGCTTGTTACACTGGGCGAATTATTAGCTTCGGCACAAGGAATAATGGTCACGCTCATTTCTCGTATTGTTTTGGAAACGCGCTGGCCGCATCTCCACCCATAAACGGCCACAACCATTGTCCATCGTCCTTGCACGCCAGGGGAAGCGTATTCAATCTGTCCAGTAACTGGATTGATTGTAACGCTGTCGTAAGTCGGATTCAATGTTGGACCAGGCAGCGGAAGATTTGCACTGTATCCCGCGGCATAGGCAATGGGTACTCCTAGGTTTCCTAATGCGGGCACAAACTCATAACTAAGCGAATCGAGGTCGGTGTCTATCGCATTACTGTTGTATTGAAGTTGGTATCCAGAGCATAGTAACGAAGTGGGTTCCTCTGCAAACTGAGGACTTGAGTCATAACACGGATTCAAGTTCTGTCCGTTAAACGGGTACATCGTTGCGGCATAGTATATCTCCTCGTTTATTGCCGATTGAAGATTATCGGCTGGATTTCGGCAACATCTGTGATAAATTACTTCAATTCCACTAGGGCCAGGAACCACGTTTAACTCAAACGGGTCCGATTTGAAAATATACTGCTCTACAGAAATATTCGGGAGTTGATCGGCACAGGAAAAGCCGCATCCAAGTGGGGTAACATCTGTTTGAGATATTAGCGTAAGCGGTAAGCTTCCAAGTTGTGTTGTATCATCCCAGATTTCAATAATCTGATTACCAGTATTTACGATGGAGTTTGCACTACAATCACGGTACAATTTGAGATAGAATTCAAATTTGCCAGCATCGGGGCCTGTTGTAATGCATTCCCAATAAATGTCTCCACCAATGATGTGCTCAGCCTTTGCTCGTGGTTGAAATACGACAACCAATAGCAATGCAAAAACATACTTGAAAACGTAATTGAACCTAGTCATTTTGGTTGCCGAAGCGTTGACGCGCTAAATTATCATTTATTGCCTTTTCCGTCCGGAAGTTAGAGGCTTCTAGAGAACGCCTTACCAAGCATAAAGTTGCTTTTGGTTCACATTGGTTTTCCAGCCGTTACTTGAACAAGGTCTTTGCGCTGCAAATATGTATTGGCCAATTCGCGTAATCGCTCTGGAGTCATGTTCTGAATTTGGCGAATCAGTCCGTAGTGCGAATCAGCTCCTAGTCCGTATCTCAAATACGTTTTCCACTTATCGGCAATTTGAAACGGTCCATCAAGGCTTTTGAGTATGGTGCCAAGCATGTAATTCTGAACTAGTTCTAATTCATGAATTGGTATTGGTTCCTTGCGAAGGTGCTCAATTTCAATAAAAATCTCATTCACCGCTGCTTCGCATACATCCGCACCAACCTCGGTTGAGATGGAGAGATAACCGCTGTCTTTCAGACTTACCAGTCCTCCACCTATTCCGTAGGTGTAGCCCTTGTCTTCCCGAATATTGGCCATTAACCTAGAACCGAAATAACCACCTAAAACGGTTGAAAGAATATGCATGCCAACAAAATCCGAATGAGTACGATTGAATAGAACTCGACCAATCTTTATCGAATTCTGAACTGCTCCCAATTTCTCAACATGATGAATTATCGGTTCAACGGCATCGATATGGATAGCGTTTTGCGTAATGGAACCCCGTTTTTCTTGCCCAAATTGTTGGTTTATACTCTGAATGGCGGTGCTAGAAAGTTTGCCCGACACTAGAATGTGCTTAATCCGACTTTTGATAAACGATCCATGAAAATCAACCAGTTCTTGTCTGCCAATGGCATCATAGTCTTGTTGATTGGCACTCCTACCATACGGATGTTCCTTTCCGTAAAGCGATGCGCTAAACGCCTTTGCTCCCAAATAGCTCACCTTTTCCTCGCTCACAAGCATTTCCTGTTTGCTGGTTAAGAGGTGAGTTTCCACTTCTCTTTCTGCAAAAATCGGCTCAGAATAAACTTCAGCCAAGGTGCCAATCGTGTTGTCTAAATGCTTGTTGAGCGTGTAAAGGCAGAGAGAAGCTTCATCATGAGTAACCTCAGATTGAAGATGAGCCCCATAAAAATCAACTGCTTCGGCCAACTCCATGGCCGAGTGCTTGGTTGTTCCTTCGGTTTGCAATTTTGATGAAGTAGACGCAACTAACTTCTTGTTTGCCGTAGCGGTTCCAGCATGGAAAATGAGCTCAATTTTCAGCACTTCTTGGGTTCCTGCATTAACCGAGAAAACAGGAAGCCCGTTGTCTAAATGATGAACGGAAGGTTCAAGTAGATTAATGCTATTAATCTTGCCAAATGGTGGTGTGAGTGATCGGTCCAGCATCATCCTTTTCGTTTGTAGATAAGCGTTGATGAATTGGTTGAAACGAGATGTTGTTGAGCCAACTTCAACATACCAGTCTTTGTCACTTTTCGGTATCGTTCGATTTCTGTATTCACCATCTCAGCATCTCCCAACAGTTCGTGATAGGCAAGACCGATAGCTCGATTCAAAATGTTCATTTCCGAAAACTCGTGTGTTGATTCTACTTGGTTCTTCACCTTTTCCAATTCTATGTCAGCCACCGTTTTTGTTCTCAGTAGCTCAATTTCGGTCCAAATGGCCTTTTCGGCTTCATCAATAGTTATTCCTTGTAATAAGTGTCCGGCAATAGTGAACAGACTCGGGTCGCGTTCGCCCATTACAAATGCACTAATAGATGTAAAGATTCGGTTTTCCTTCACCAATTGTTGGTGCAATCTGCTAGAGTCACCATGGCCAAGCACGTCCGAAAGTAAATCCCAGCCAGCGTAGTCCGCATCCTCTTTCCCACACATGTGAAACGAAATGTAGATGGCATCTAACGGAACCGCCCGCTCAACTTCTAACCTTTTTGCCTCTTTCTGAATAGGTTCTTTTGGTAGTTTTCGTTCAATCCTTTCGCCTTTGACGATTGGAGAGAACCACTTTTCAGCCAAAGCTCTAATCTGCTCTGTTTTTACATTTCCTGCTACCACCATTACCGCATTTTTAGGTCGGTAATGTTTTTTGTAAAAAGCCTTCACCATATCCATCGTTGCCTCTTCAATGTGCTTTTCTTCCTTTCCAATTGTTGCCCATTGGTAAGGATGCTCTGAAAACGCAAGGGGCCGCATCAACAGCCAGGCATCGCCATACGGCTGATTGAGATAACGCTGACGAAACTCCTCAATAACCACACTTCGCTGCACTTCTAAACTTTTCTCGGTGAAAGCAAGGTTCAGCATTCGGTCACTTTCGAGCCAAAATGCGGTCTCCAAATTTTCTACCGGTAATGTGATGTAATAATTGGTGATGTCGGTGCTAGTAAAAGCGTTGTTCTGTCCTCCTGCAACCTGTAATGGCGAATCATACGAAGGAATATTCGCAGAACCCCCAAACATCAGATGCTCAAAAAGATGCGCGAATCCGGTTCGGTTTGGGTCTTCATCTCGCGAACCCACATCATACATGATATTCAGGCAAGCGAGCGGAGTAGAGGTGTCTTTGTGCACAATGACTCGAAGGCCATTGTCGAGCGTGAATTTTTCAAAATCTATTCTTCCCATGGGGCTGCAATGATACGCAAAGCACAGTCCAATATTCAATCAGATTGAGCCAATAAACTATGGTTAGAGTTTATGAATTGGTAGTCAGATTGCAAATAATTCGTGGTAGAATGCTTAAATGAAAATGTATTGAATTACTTTGTTTCGCGAATAATCTTAATCTAACCCCATGTTGCGTAAACAAAAATCGATTCTCGTTACCCTTTTACTAATGGTATTCTCCGTGTTCGGAAACGTTTACAGGGCGCAAGCCTCTCATGCCCTTGGAGCCGAGATTACCTACGAATGCTTGGGAAATAACCAGTATTTGGTGCGTGTCGCGTTCTTCTATGATTGTCAAAGCACCTTCACCAATTTCGACTTTGAACTTGATATTTCTTCGAGCTGTTTCAACCAGAGCTATTCGCTGAATTTGCAGCCGCCTCCGCCAATAAATCCTCCGTTTGACACTTATTTGCAGCCATATGAGATTCCGGTTTATTGCGAAGAGTCCAATTGCGGGAGCGGTACTTTGCCTGGGTTTTTGGAATATGTATACACTAGAACGGTAACGCTTCAGCCTTGCAGCGATTACGTTTTCTCATTCACCGAAAATGCGCGTAGTGAGGCGATTGAAACCATTTCTACGCCTGGAACGGAAGATATTCATGTGGAAGCACGGTTAAATAGCGTGCTTGCTCCATGTAATAACTCACCGCAATTTGACCTTCCTGCTCGTGGAATTCTCTGCTTGGGTCAGGATAATAATATGATTCATACCGCCACAGATTTTGATGGTGATCAACTTGTTTACAGCCTTTACACGCCAATGACCAGTGCAACCACAACAGTCAATTACCTGAATCCTTACACCTTTAACAATCCAATTCAGAACAACTATTTCTCTCTCACCAATGGAATTGTGAGTGTTTGGCCAACTGAACAAACCATTACCGTAATGGGAATTTTGGTGGAGGAATTCCGGAACGGAGTTCTCATTGGTAGCGTGATGCGTGACATGCAAGTTCGCGTGGTTCAGAATTGTCCGCAGAATCCTGTTGGTCAATTTGAAACCAACGGCTTGATTGGTTTTGATGTAGATAGTGCCTATTTCTGTTCTGCAGACACCATCAATATTTATGTTTTTCTTGATAGTACGCTGGTTGGGCCTCAATACACTATTTCCGTTGGAAACTTGAGTGATTTTCCTGGAGCAACCTTTACGCTTGAAGACGATACGGTGAATGCTGGTCTTGTGATTGGACACTTCACTTGGGTTCCTGACTTCGGAAACATCACCAGTCAATCATTAGTATTGACTGCCTATGACGATAACTGCCCAGTTGTGGGTTATACAAACTTCACCTATCGGTTCTATTTTGAGAATATCGTGCTGGATGCGACTGTGGGCGTCACCGGAATTAGTTGTAATGACAGCACGCTACTGTCGGTTCAACTAGATGATCCACATGGCCCAATTCAATATGAATGGGAAGATGGATCTACTGGAAGTACACATTGGGCCACGCCTGGAGCTTATTCTGTTTCGGTTGAGGACAGTTTGGGCTGCACCGGAACGGATACGTACGTAGTATTCTACAACAATTATCCAGTTGCCAATTTCACTTTGCAACCCGTTTGTCTAAATGATAATATTGCTCCGAATGATCTTTCGTTCAATTATGCGGACAATGGAATAACTCCATTAGAACTCACAGATTGGAACTGGAATTTTGGGGATGGCATTGGTACGTCAATCGATTCGTTGGGACAGTACTCTTATTCAGAACCTGGAACTTACACGGTGACGTTGGTGCTCGGAAATGAGAACGATTGTTTTGATACCGCCACTGCAACTGTTGTCATTCATCCACTTGCGGATTTCGACATCACAACCAATGTGGCGTGTATCGGGACAGTCACAAATTTCACAAACAACAGTTCTATCCAAAGCGGTTCGGTTACCAGTTGGAGTTGGGGTTTTGACGACCTTGGTGCTACTTCAACGCAGCAATCACCATCGCATACGTTCTCGGAAATTGCGTTGTATGATGTGACCTTGACCGCCACAACCAATTTAGGCTGCGAGTCGGATACGACCTTTTTGGCAAATGTGATTGATGAAGCTTCAGCCTCCTTCACCTACGAAGCGCTTCCTGATTGTGGAAAAGAGAATCTTCAGATATTCTTTACCAACGAATCGCAGCGGGCAACTTCTTATCTGTGGAATTTCGAGAATAATGTGACAGACACGGCAACCAATCCTGTGTACGACACGCCAAGTCCGAACGGCCCGTTTGTTACGCTAGTGGCATATGCGTATCCGAATGAAGGAGCTTGTTCAGACACAGCCACGATTGACATTACCGACTTGTTTCTGACCATTGATTTTGATACGATTAATGCAGGCAACATCATTACTCCAAATGCGGATGGATTCAACGATTGTTTGTCTCCATTCTGGCACGAGTCTTATGAAGAATGTTATCGTCTGCGTATTTGGGACAGATGGGGAATGTTTATCTACGATTCGGATGATGTTATGGGAGGTTATTGCTGGCCGGGAACTGACAGAAAGGGACGGCCTGTGTCAGACGGCACGTTCTTCTTCGTTGCTGAGGTCAATTCGTATTCGAAATCTGGCTCAGTGTACGTTTACAACTAAACTGGTCGGAAATTTCGGTCTCCTGACCTTGGTTTTTTTTCTTTGGTTGCGTGGCACCATTCAGTACCATTCCCAAAATAAGTTAAGCGGTTAATAAACTAGAATCGTTGGCGTTTCATCCCAAATCTTAACTAATTTTCAGCACCATGGAAACACCAAAAATCCCATCAAATCCCGGTACCATCGAACGGTTCAATCTCTGGTTGAACGGCTCTGTGACAATTCGCATTTTCAGTATTACCATTTTGGTCTTACTGCTGATGATTCCCAATGCGATGATTCGCGACATCATTTACGAACGGCAGGCCACAAGCGAGCAGGCAATTCAGGAAGTAAGCGCAAAATGGGGCCATGCTCAAACGGTGGTTGGCCCAGTAATCTCTGTTCCATATCTCACGTTTACCGAAGACAAGGATGGCGAGAAAAAGTACTACAAACATTGGAGTCATTTTTTGCCCGAATCGTTGGTGGTTGATGCCAATGTTGGAACCGAAACGCGAAAGCGTGGTATTTATGAAGTGGTGGTTTACAACACCAAGATGAAGCTTTCGGGAAGTTTCAGGCGGCCAGACCCCATTAGATTAGGCATCGAACCAAGCATGTTTCTCTTAAAGGATGCCATTGTGAGCATGGGAATTCCCGACATGCGTGGGATAAGCGAGAAGGTCAGTCTTAACTTCAATGACACACTGGCCGAATTTGGCCCTGGCGTTCCAACTGCCGATGTGTTTGCAGAAGGAATTTCGGTGAGAATGCCGATTGGAGAAGGAAATGATTTCAAGTTTACCATCGACCTCGATTTAAAAGGAAGCCAGCAACTCGACTTTGTGCCAATCGGTAAGGAAACGCAGATAAACATGACCTCCGATTGGCCTCATCCGAGTTTTGAAGGCTCGTTCCTTCCTGATGAGCATAATGTAACAGCAGACGGTTTCACGGCCACATGGAAAGTACTTGACCTCAACCGTAATTTCCCGCAGGAATGGAAAGAAGGAAGAGAAGGCATGTATGAATCATCTTTTGGATTCAAACTCTTTATGCCAAACGACCATTATCAGCAGAGTATGCGTTCGGCCAAGTATGCGATTCTGTTCATTTCGCTCACGTTCATGGTGTTCTTCTTCATGGAAACCATCAATAAGAAACGCATTCACCCCATTCAATACATCTTGGTTGGTTTGGCACTTTCGCTTTTTTTCGTGCTTATTGTTTCCCTATCTGAGTTCATTGGTTTTAATGGAGCTTATGGCGTTGGCGCGTTGGCCACAACCTTGCTCATTACAATCTATAGTGGAGGTATTCTGAGTAGCGGCAAACTCACTGCCTTCCTGGCTGGATTACTTGTGGCGATGTACACCTTTATTTATACCATCCTTCAGTTGGAAGACACCGCCTTGCTGGTAGGCAGTATCGGGCTGTTCATCATCCTTGCCACCATCATGATCTGGAGTAGGAAAGTGAACTGGTACGGAAATGCTGGTAAATAACATGGGCATTGGGGCGGTGGGGTTTTCCTGCCGCCCATTTCTATTGTTTTCGGGTGATGGACAGAAATTGAAAACTATAACGTGAATCAGGCGTTCAGCCGTTCAAAAAGACCTATTTTCGGCACTCCAAAAAGCAAAATCAATATGAACATTCATGAATATCAGGCGAAAGGAATCCTAAGCGGATTTGGAGTAACCATACAAAGAGGAAAAGTTGTAGATAAATTGGAAGATGCGGTTGCAGCTGCCAAAGAACTGAATGCCGAAACAGGCACAGAGTGGTTTGTGGTAAAAGCGCAAATACACGCTGGTGGTAGAGGTAAAGGAACAGTTGAAGAAACTGGTTCTCACGGAGTTGTGCTTGCAAAAGGCTTGGACAAGGTGGAGGAAACCGTAAAAGGCATCCTTGGCGGACATCTTGAAACCGCTCAAACAAATGGCGTTGGCAAATTGGTGAGCAAAGTTCTGATTACAGAAGATGTTTACTATCCGGGCGAATCGGAAACGGAAGAGTTCTATATGAGCGTTCTGATGAATCGCGCTACGGGTAAAAACATGATTATGTATTCTACCGAAGGCGGAATGGACATTGAATCTGTTGCTGAAAACACTCCTGAGTTAATTTTTCACGAAGAGATTGATCCAGGTTTGGGATTACAAGGATTTCAAGCACGTAAAATTGCTTTCAATCTTGGACTTTCGGGCGCAGCGTTTAAGGACATGACCAAGTTTGTTGCGGCATTGTACAAAGCGTATGTGAGCAGCGATAGCAGCATGTTCGAAATCAATCCAGTATTGAAAACTTCGGACAACAGAATTATGGCGGTTGATGCCAAGGTTACTATTGATGATAACGCACTTTACCGCCATCCAGAATACGCAGCAATGCGTGATGAAAGCGAAGAAGACCCAACAGAAGTGGAAGCCGCAAAAGTTGGTTTGAGCTATGTGAAACTTGACGGAAACGTTGGTTGCATGGTAAACGGTGCCGGACTTGCAATGGCTACAATGGACATGATTAAACTGCTGGGTTTTGAGCCAGCAAACTTCTTGGACGTGGGAGGTACTGCTGATGCCAAGCGTGTTGAGCAAGCATTCCGCATCATCCTAAAAGACCCGAATGTAAAAGCCATTTTGGTAAACATCTTTGGAGGAATTGTAAGATGCGATAGAGTGGCGCAGGGTGTGGTTGATGCATACAAGAACATGGGCGAAATCAACGTTCCAATTATTGTTCGTTTGCAAGGAACCAACGCTGTTGAGGCAAAGCAGATTATTGATAACAGTGGACTGAAAGTAATGTCTGCCATCGCTTTAAAAGAAGCTGCGGAGAAGGTAAAAGAAGCGCTTTCCTAATTTAGGATATAAGTATTGAGTAAAGAGAAGCCCTACCAGATTTGGTGGGGCTTTTTTATTTGCTCAAATCCGTGCTATTTGACAGGTTTCGTCTGTCACGCTGACGAAGGAAGCGTCTCAAAGATTCCTCGTTCCTCGGAATGACAAGATCTGAGAAAGGCGAAATGTGGTTGCCAGTTTAGTCGATTTATCTAAATCCACCCATTGAGTTTGTAATACCCAATGGCGAAATACTCTCTTAAAACGAGAATCTCATACCTCAAATAGCTCCAAAAATTGTAGCGCCAAGCTAGAGATACTTTTTGTCCATTTTTCTTTCCGCCCTTCAGTTTTTGCTCGCTTATCGGCTTTTCGAAAGATGGAAGTCCGCCAACATTTTTCAGACCAGCCCTTTGCAAAGAGCGAATGGAACGATACATATGTTCTGGACTGGTGATTACCAAAACCGGGGAATCGTATTGTGCCTCTAACATTTCGGAAATATGCGAAGCTTGAGACTGTGTATTGGTACCAATTGGTTCATAACGGATTCTCAGACTATCTACACCTCTAATAATGAGTTCATTCGCCATCAGATTCAACTGATACGTGCTCAGGCTATCATTATCGTAAGGGTGCGCAATAATCACCTCAGCTTGTGGAAATTTGATTGCAGCTTCCGATGCGTAATACGTTCTTATCAGCCCATCGGCACTTGGCATACCGCTGCCACCAAGTACAACAATTACTTCAGGGTTTTCTTTCAGTCGCTTGCAATGCGTTCCTAATTGGTGATACGCGAAATAGGGTACATCTGTAAATGCCAAGGCAATCATACCGATAGCAGTTATGCCGCAAAAGAGCAAAATCCAACGAGCCGCTTTCTTCAAATACTTCATGGATGCGCTCGAATGTAGAGCTAAAATTGAAGCGAGGGGTTATTCTCTCATTTCTAGCCAACCTGTGTGTCAGCGGGTCTTCGCACTAAATGGTTAATTCGATGGCTTGCATCAAAGGCACGCGTTACGCGAAAAGTTAAACGCACGCCATTGGGATTGCGATGGAAAACGAACAAGAGATTCTTCAGAACCCTTGACCGGGCCAAGAGGGGTATTAAAGATAAACGTCTTTTCTATGCCCGATTTTTCTAATTTCCACAATCCTGACAACATCCTCAACTAAGTAAATAACACGGTAATCACCAATTCTTATTCGCCAAGTGTTTTCATTACCTCCTTTGAGTTTTTTACTCCCCTGTGGTCTTGGGTCTTTTTCCAGATTATCAATTGAGGTAGAAACTTTCTTTAAAGTTGACAACGGCAATGCGCGAAGTTCTTTTGCCGCTTTCTTCTTAAAGATAATGCGATACATTATAATTTTCCTTCCGTCTTAAGTTGAGTTTTCAATTCTTCCCAACTTATCTCATCATCGTTCTTTCTGCTCTCAGAAATGATAGTATCCAGCAAATCTTCTATTTCGCCCTGATGAGTTTCTAGCCTTTCGAGGTCTATTTGCACAAAGCGCTTATTGTGAGTTTCGTCTGTAATGAATGTTACTCCTTTCATCTTGTTTTTTGCTTTACACAAATATAAGCCAATAGAAACCGAAGCCCCACGATGTATATCCGAAAAACGGATGAGGTTGCAAAGCGACCAAAACAAGACAGTCGTCAACTTTCAAAAAGTTGACGACTGTAAATCTTAGATTAGTTAATGACCACACTCGCTTGTCTCGCTGACTGCCTGTCCTGAGTTTTTATTGAAGGGACTGAAGCGTATTATCTCATCAACGGCACGCGTTACGCGAAAAGTTAAACGCACGCCATTGGGGGTGCAAACTGGTTAGTTCGACATTTCTTGGAATTTCTTCCTGAATTCCAAAGGGTGGTTGATATTCGGAAACACTTCTTTTGTTCCGCCAGAACCGACAATTCTTATTGTCCCATAACCAAGTATTCGTCCTAGTATTGCTTGGTCAACGTTTACGCTCTCAATTTTTGAGTGGTTCATTTCAAAGGTTCTTCTACTGATTAAGCCTGTCTTGATAATCACTCGCTTGTTTGTGATGGCAAATTCGTCTGTGTACTTAGCAATAAGTGGCGCGATGAACAGTGTCAAGAAAGAGTGCAAACTGATGAATATTATCCAATGATAGGTGGTTTCCAATTCAACATGTTCGTCCTTAATCAGATTGTTGTCTATGTAGTTTCCCATTTAGTTTTGAAATTAAAATCAATTTATCGGCCTACTCTGTCATCAGCTTTTCGGCTTGGGCTGTTTATTTATTGCCAAAGACCTAACAGGTTTTAAAAACCTGTTAGGTTTATTGGTTAGAAGAGCGGACTTCTGTTTCCGCTGTTTGTTTTAAGGTGTGGGTTTATCGGTCTTTTTGGAAATTGTATCATTTACCTCAAAACCCCATTCGCCCAAATTCTTAGGGTTGCTTTTGTAAATGCCAGACAGCAGTTTTGCACTTGAGCGCACGGCCTGCTCTACGGGAGCTAGCAGCGCATCGCGGTCTTGATAGAGTTTTTCCAATTTCTTGGAGAGTTCCTTGGCTTCTGCATGCAGCGCATCGGCCTCAGCCACCTTGGGGCCGTTGTTTGTCCAGTTAAAATCTTGTAGCGCGTTGAGAGGGCTTGTGGCCCCATCGGCAGTATGCTTGGCGAAAACCAGTTTGGCGATGGCCAGCATTTTTTCTGCGGTTTTGGGTATTATTACTCGTGCCATATCTATTTGTTTTTAATGGTTAATATTTGACAGGAAATGCGTAATGGATTTTTGTCGAACGGGTTGCGACAAAAGTTTTTTGGTGTTCGATATTGTTCGCTTGGCTCTCGCCAAAAATCTGTTGGTGCTCGGTATTTGTCGGGCGGTGGCGGCTAATTGCCGATTGGCTCCCGATAAAAATATTTTGGTGTATGATAATTGTCGTTTGTCTGCCAACAGAAGTTTTGTGCTGCTCGACATGTGTCGGGCTACTACCGACAACAGCTTTGCATTGCCCGACCATGAGCAGGTGCAAAGCGGAAAAGGACGCGTTAGGCCTTGTAATCTGCAGGCCATTGCCCCGTGTCCGACTGACCATTATCCGATGTTCTAACATAGCTGACATGAAAGTAAGTAGAAAAGTGTACGGTGGTTTAGACGGACGAAAATATTTTTTCTGGCATCCCCTTTTCGGGGTAGGGGTTTATGGCGGGACTGTTGGCCTCATTAGGTGTGGGGTTTTTTTTAGTCCTGTCGCATGTTTTTAGGAATTTGCGATACATGGCGCAACTTCAATACATCTTCGGCAAATTGGAAGCTTGCCTGCATGACGGGCTCCACATCAGAATTGCGAAGCGGATTTGTGAGCACATGTACGCCTACAGGAAACTCAATCATCCGTTTTTGCGCATCGGGCGTGCCAAGCTGCGGCATCATAAGTCGCATGGCCTCCACCGAAACCACATTGTCCTGATTTTCTTCATCCTTGTAATATCCACACACAAAAATGGGTTGGGTGAGATGGGAGAATGTTTTATTAGTCATGGTGTGGTTTATGAGCGAACGAACGGACACCAATCCCTCAATTCTATACTTGGTCTGCCAGTATTTTTTGAATTCTGACGGGGCTTCATATTCTCGATAATTACCTCCCAAAGCGAGTCGCGCCAGTTGTAATCCCCATGGTTTGGTAAGCAGTTGCGAGTTCGGGTCGAAGATGTCGATGTTGGGAGAATAGCAAATGAGCGCTTCAATTTTGTGGTCGTGCGCTGCCAAATAAATTCCCAATGTTCCACCTGTGGAAGTGCACATGAGGATTACCTTTCTGCCTATTAACTTTCCAACGGCAATGGCTTCTTTGGCCGATTGGAGGTAATTGTCTGGCGTAAGGTCGATAAGTGGTTCGGTGGTGTCAAGCCCGTGACCGTACAGTCTAGGCAGGTAAAGATTGCAACCATATCGCTGCGCAAATGCATGGTGCACGGGATTGCCTTCTTCTCCCGATGCCGTAAATCCGTGGAGGTAAACAATGGCGTATTCGGTTACGGAAGCTGAATCGTTGTACCACTCAATCCGTGCTTCATTGTTTGGTTTGAGCGTTTCGAAACCGCTTTCCTTGTTGGCCAACCAACCGTCTAACGAATCAATATGAATGGAGATGGAACTCGGAGTAGGATCTAGTTTCGGCTCGGCTGGCGTTGGACCCAGCATGTAGGCAATGGAAAGCCCGATGATAAGGATGAGGGCGAAGTAGGCGGCTTTTTTCATTTCAATATCTAGAGGGCGAAACCTAACAGGTTTTCAAAACCTGTTAGGTTTTAGGAAGCGATTCTTCAACTCTTCGGATGTGCGGAATCTTCCTTCTGCAACATCTTTTCTCGATTCTAATATCCCCACTTCCAACTCCTCCACCGACATTGGTTTGAGTTCGTTTTCGGGATAGGCAACAGGAACCAACCTCATCAGTTCAGCTACTTTTTCAAGGAGTTTTTCGTCTTCTGTTCGTATCAATTTCTCGATGATGCTGTATTTGAGTTGCGCTACGTCCGTAGTATCAAAGTTAGCCTAATCAGTTGAAAGACTTTCAAGGTTTTTAAAACCTCGAAGGTCTTCTTAACGCGTAGATTTCACATCCAACGCATCCCGAATTCCATTGCCCACAAGCGTAAAAGCGAGCACCATAAGCAATATGGCTGCGCCAGGAATAAGCGCCAGATAAGCCTTGTCCATAATGATGTAGCCGTAGTGATCTTTTATCATGCCGCCCCAACTTGGGATGGGTGGTTGCGCTCCAATTCCGAGGAAACTCAACCCTGCCTCAATCAAAATGGCTGAAGCAAAATTGGCTGCCGATATGACAATAACTGGCCCCATGATATTCGGCAGAATATGCCTCACTATCGTTCGGAAACCTGAATAACCTAACGCGCGACACGCTTCCACATATTCCTTCTCGCGAATGCTGAGAATTTGTCCACGGACGATACGCGCCACATCAACCCACATGGCCAGTCCAACCGCGATAAATACCTGCCAAAATCCTTTGCCCATGGCGAGGGTAATGGCAATGACAAGCAACAGAAGCGGAATACTCCAAACCACGGTTACAAACCACATCACCACATTATCAATCCATCCACGGAAAAAGCCCGCCAACGAACCCATCAAAATTCCAATAAGCAACGAAATGAAAACAGCTACAAAACCAATGCTGAGTGAAATGCGCGTGCCAAGGATTATGCGACTCAGAAGGTCGCGGCCAAAGCGATCGGTACCCAACCAAAATGTTCTGGTTTCTATGAGTTCGTGTTCAATTTCTGTGGAGGTTTTTCCTTCGGATGAAAGCGCGGAAAAATCATATTTCACCACTTCACCATCATTGGGAGTATCGCCTGTATAGCGTTCAATCATGAGCGTGTCGTTGGAGAACGAATGACTGTAAATTGGCATCCAAGAATGAGTTTCTTGCTTTCCAATGAGAAGCATATCCGAGAAACTATCATCCGAAATAACAGCCCTGGGAATCTTTAGAAATGTGAAAGTGGAACCTGGTTTTTTGGCTGCCAGTTCAATCATCTGTCGGTTGGCATGCGGACTACCATCTGGCGTAACCAATGGGCCAAGAATGGCAAGAATTATAGCAATTAAGATAACTACAACGCCAAAAATGGCGGCAGCATCTTTTCGGAATTTCTTCCAAGCAAGTTGACCGAGTGATGTGCCTCTTTCAGCCATTCATTTTGACGTTTCTTCCTTTCCAAACATAGTTGCGCACGTTTCCAAAGATGCCAAGAAAGGTGACGTAGATTGAAATGAAAATTTCGGCAATAAGAATATGCCCAATGCCGCAGTGCGGCTGTAGGTCGCGGCTTGCGGTTCTTGTAATGATTAGGTCTACAAGTGTTTTGAAGAAAAGAAGCCACATCAATCTGTCGGTCCAATAGGAACCGAATGCCACAATGATGGCAATGAGAGAAACGAAAGCCGCCACATTTGCTAAGTAAGTAATCACAGCAGTTCCCTTTACGAATAGATTACTGTAGCCACTTTTCTTGGAAAGCCAACGCTTGCGTTGCTGCCAAAAAGTGGAGTAGGTTGGTTGCGGTCTTGTTGAGACAACGGCTTCATAGTGTTTCACAAATCGAACCGAATTTGGCCACTTTTCGCTGAAATTCAGCATGGTAAAAACATCATCTCCCGAAGGATTTTCTGAACTTCCGTATCCGCCAATCTCTTCAAACGCTTTTTTGTCGAAGAACAGATTGGCACCATTGGCCATAATCGGTTTTTGGTAAGATGCAAAGCCGCCCGTCAATCCCATAATTGCCAACATTTCTAAGGATTGAACCCGTTCCAAAACGGTAACAGCTGGTTCCAGCACAATCGGGCCGAGCAGCATTTTCGTTTGATTCTCTTGCCAATGAGACATCATACTAATAAGCCATTCTGACGGAACACGGCAATCTGCATCAACCGTGGCAATAATGCCGAACCTTACTTCGCTAATGCCTGATTGAAGTGCGGACTTTTTGCCTTCTCCAATTACATTTGAAATTACTTTGAGCCGTGGGAATTCGGCTTTGAGTGCCTGACACTTTTCTAAGGTATCGTCCTCCGAATGATCGTCAATCACAATCAATTCAAATAGCTCGGCAGCATAACTCTGGTTAAAAATATCACGAATGACAGTTTCGATATTGAAAGATTCGTTTCGAGCGGCAACGAGTATGCTAACGCCTAGCGTTGGCTCTTTTTCTACTTCAATTTTCAAATCCTTCCAGCCTGAAATGGCGAAAAAAATCATTGCAGAATAAATGGTAATGACCACAGAAGCAAGTGCAGTAAGAAGATGCCAAAGCCACTCCATCAATCAGACTTTCGGAAGAAACGTAATTGGAAAATGAACACCACACCAATCAGTGCGGGAACCGCGAGATTGATAAGCCAAAGCATGGAACTTGCTGTGAAGATTCCGCTCGCATTGGTAGAGATCATTCCCAGAAAATAAACCGAAACCGACCCGCGCACACCCAATTCCGTGATGGCAAAAGTTGGAATGGCCGTCATCACGAAATAGGTCATTGAAATCATCATCATCGCATTGGCGAAGCTGATATCGACATGGAATATCTGCAATAGCAGAAAGAACTGGAAGGTGAAGACTATATATCGGCCTAAACTGGCGAGGAAAATTTTCCAGAGTGTTGCCGAACTGTGATATTGAAATACCTCTGCATAGTGCTGGTATTTCTTCGGAATTGGCAACCAATTGATGATGGTTGTGAGCAAACGTGTATTTAAGAACAGAATAACCAGAATCAAACATAATCCGACCATCAAAATTCCGATGAGGTTGTATTGTATTAGGGTTACGGGGCCAAGTCCGATATATTTGGGCAGGAAGAAAATAGTGGCCAAAATTCCTGTTACAAGCGTAACAACTAATTGAGCGTAACTGCCAACTATTGTAAGTAGGGCGGCATCAATTCTATCGGCCTTCTGAAGGTGGAAAATCCGCCCGCCATACTCGCCCACTCGATTAGGGGTAAAGATGGCAATGGTAATTCCAGAGAAGATGGCTTTCAGCGATTTCCAAAAAGTAATCTTCTCGATATGGCTTATGAGTAAACGCCATTTGTATGCCTCTAGTAACCAATTGAGCATCATCAGCGCAATCAGTCCAACAAAAACCAAGAGTTGTGCAGGCTTGAGTAGGAAACTAATTCCGCCACCAAGGTCGGTAACTTGGTCTTTTAGCTGTACTTCTCGGTAAATAAACCAAAGAGCCACAATTGCAATCAGCACTTTAATCAAAAGCCCGATGTTATGTTTTCTGAAAAGCCGTTTCGCCATGCGTTGCAAAGAACGCAATTTCCTTCCCCTACTGTAGGCTTTCAAAGATGTACGCTTTCAGCTCTTTTGGAGAACTTGTCACAATTTTTTCGGGAGGTTAGTGGAGACCAAAAAAAAGGATGAGCACTTGCCCATCCTTTTTTTGTCACTGAATCAAAAAATCAGCTTTATCTGTTTGATATTGGATTGTAAGGACGCTCCGTTGGCCCCGTGTAGATTTGTCGTGGACGACCGATAGGTTCTTTGTCTGCAATCATCTCTTTCCACTGTGCAATCCATCCTGGAAGTCGTCCCATGGCAAACATTACCGTAAACATCTCAGTCGGAATTCCGATTGCTTTGTAAATGATTCCTGAGTAGAAATCTACGTTCGGGTAAAGGTTTCTTTCTTTGAAATAATCGTCATTCAAAGCCACGTATTCCAATTTTTTGGCTAGGTCAAGAATCGGGTCATTCACGCCTAGTTTCTCCAACACATCATCACATGATTTCTTGATGATGGTCGCACGCGGGTCGAAGTTCTTGTAAACACGGTGACCGAATCCCATGATGCGGAATGGGTCATCCTTATCCTTCGCTTTATCAATCCATTTCTGCATGTTGCCGCCATCTTTTTGGATATTTTCCAACATCTCAATAACAGCTTGGTTAGCACCGCCATGAAGTGGCCCCCAAAGTGCCGCAACACCTGCTGCGATAGAAGCATAAAGGTTAGCTCTTGACGAACCAACAATTCTTACGGTTGAAGTAGAGCAATTCTGCTCGTGATCGGCATGAAGAATCAACAACTGATCCAACGCCTTCACAATAACTGGGTCTGGTTCGTAATCCTCAGTAGGAACCGAGAACATCATGTTCATGAAATTCTCACAATAGTTGTATTTGTTTCTAGGATAAACAACAGGATGCCCTACAGAATTCTTGTGAGACCAAGCGGCAATGGTGCTAATCTTGGCGATTAAGCGAATAATTGTAAGATTTACTTTTTCTTCCTCGCGGTCTGAATCTAAACTTTCTGGATAGAAAGTTGAAAGTGAAATCAGATTAGAGGCCAAAACTCCCATTGGATGGGCTTTTCGAGGGAACGCCTCAAAAAACTCCTTCATGTCCTCATGAATTAGCGTGTGGCGAGTGATGTTCTCTGTCCAGTCGGTAAATTCAGGCTTTGTTGGAAGTTCCCCGTTAATCAAAAGGTAGGCAACTTCTAAGAAGGTTGACTTTTCTGCCAACTGCTCAATTGGGTATCCGCGATAGCGCAAAATTCCCTTTTCGCCATCTAAAAAAGTGATGGCGCTACTTGTAGCACCTGTATTCTTGTAACCACTATCGAAGGTTATTAGACCAGTCTGATCGCGAAGTTTTCGGATATCTATTCCTTGTTCATTCTCCGTGCCTGTAATAACAGGTAATTCAATCGTTTGATTTCCAACACGAATCTCAGCTTTGTCACTCATTATTTAGTCAGTAAAAGGTTTTGAATTTGCTAGCGCGATTATACAAAAAAATCAATCATTCAATTTGTCAGATACGCTATATGTTCTTTGGGTTTCAATAAAAATTAATGCAGCATTTAAGCTGACTGTCTGAACGCTGTTTTTACTTACTTAGTTACAACGAAAAAAGGCGTTGATGGTTCAACGCCTTTCTGTTTTTTTTAGATGTTATTAATGTGGTGGTCAATCAGGAATTTTGGTTCGGTCTTTTGCCCTGTGCAAAAGCTCCTTCCTGAAACCGTGTTCGGCTGAGTAAAGCTTTGCCACCTTGGTAATGGGCAGAATCTTTTTGAACCGTTCGTTATATGCTTTTTTTAGATCTAATTCCTGCTGTTCCAATGCGAACTCGCGTTCAATAGCAGCCGATAGTTGCACATCTGTCAACTCTGCCATTTTCTGTTTCCTGTCAATCCGACTGTTGCGTTTCTGTTTGCGGATTTCATGCATCTTGTCTTCCAACTCATTATATAAGGGCCAAAAAGATTGTGCCTCAGTCGGAGTCAAGCTCAATTCGTTGGTCAAGTAAGCCACTTTCAAGGCATCCAGTTTTTCTCGTTTGGATGGCTCTAGTTGGTCTTGTGCCACAGCTAACTGAAACGAGTTCAGAAGTACGGCCACGGTCAATATTATCAGCTTTTTCATATCAGATTTCTATTTCGTCAATAAGTGTATTCAATTCTACTTCATCTTCCGTTGAGAGGTATTCGATAATCTCCTCTTCCGAAAAAGTGCTTTCTTCTATTGCAATCTCATTATAAGTGACCAATCCGTAGCTAATCAATTCTGAAGGTTGCATATCAGTGTATTCCGCCAATTCTTCAACTGAAATTGAAGCTAAAACCATGTCGAAATTTGGCACTGAACTTTCTACTGGAGGAAGGAAAAACCAAGCAGCCAAAGCAATAGCAGCGATTCCGAAAGACGGAATCAGAATTTTATTCCAACTGAATGTTGGCTTTTCTGAAATGTGTTCCGAAGCCCGAACGTTTTCCATAATCCTGGGCGTTAGGTTTTCGAAATAATCTTCAGGCGTTTTGAAAACATTCCGTTTTAGGTCAGCTTCCGAAAATCCCTGAAGGTTCAGTTTCGTTTCGTTTTGGTTTTCTGTGTTTTTCATCACGATAGATTGACAACTATTTTATTTAAAGGTTTAAAACTGCCGTTTAACGAAGGCTTCAATTTTCTTTACTGCGTGATGGTACGATGCTTTCAAAGCACCAACGGAAGTGCCCGTCACCTCAGCCATTTCGTCATATTTCATCTCATCAAAATACTTCAAGTTGAATACCAATCGCTGCTTGGTTGGCAAGGTCAGAATAGCTTGTTGCAACTTGAGTTGAACAGCATCGCCACTTAATTCAGTGTCGGATTCCAGCTGAGATGAAAGCGCATAGGAGACATCATCCAGCGAAACGAAAATGTTCTTCTTTTTCTTTTTGAGGAAGGTGAGTGCTTCGTTGGTGGCAATGCGATAAAGCCATGTGAAAAGCTGACTGTCTTCACGAAAACCGCCTAGGTTTTTGAATGCCTTTATAAAGGTGTTCTGAACCACATCATCCGCATCATCATGGTTGATGACAATTCTGCGGACGTGCCAATAAAGTCGTTCCTGATATCGGTTAACTAGCTCGCTGAATGCCAAATTTCGAGACGAAGGGTCTCTGAAACGATTCAGTAAATCCTTGTCTTGGTCGTCCGTCATGTGCGAGTTTTACTTCCTCGCGATGACTTTCAATGCTGCTTCAACGATGCTTTCTGTGCTCAGTCCGTATTTCTCCAACAGTTCTTCGGGTGTTCCACTTTCCCCAAAACTGTCATTGACCGCCACCATTTCGATGGGAGCTGGACGGTTCAAAGCCAACGTTTGAGCTACACTATCACCGAGTCCACCGTTTCGTTGGTGTTCTTCGGCTGTCACCGCGCAACCTGTTTTGTTAACGGAAGCTAGGATGGCATCCACATCCAAAGGTTTAATTGTGTGGATGTTGATTATTTCTGCACTCACGCCTTTATCGGCAAGAATCGCTTGCGCCTCAATCGCTTTCCAAACCAAATGGCCAGTTGCGAAAATGCTCACGTCAGAACCTTCAGCAATTTTCCAAGCCTTCCCGATTTCGAACTTCTGGTCTTCTGGAGTGAAGTTTGGCACTTTTGGTCTTCCAAATCGGAGATAAACTGGGCCATCCATTTCTGCAATGGCTTTGGTTGCTGCTTTGGTCTGGTTGTAATCGCATGGATTGATAACGGTCATTCCTGGCAGCATCTTCATCATGCCGATGTCTTCCAGAATCTGATGCGTGGCACCATCTTCGCCCAAGGTTAAACCTGCATGAGAAGCGCAGATTTTCACATTCTTTCCTGAATAGGCCACACATTGACGAATCTGGTCATAAACACGGCCCGTACTGAAGTTGGCAAATGTTCCTGTGAACGGAATTTTTCCTCCAATGGTCATTCCTGCCGCAATGCTAATCATGTTGGCTTCTGCAATTCCAACTTGGAAGAATCGGTCTGGGTTTTCCTTCTCAAAGGCGTCCATTTTGAGGGAACCAGTGAGGTCGGCACAAAGTGCGACAACGTTCTTGTTCTCCTGTCCCAATTCTTGGAGGCCAGCTCCAAATCCAGAACGCGTGTCTCGGTCTTCAGTTAGTTTTTCTACCGTCATAATATTTTTTTATTAGCCACAGAAACACAGAATGCACAGAGGTTTTCACAGAAAAAAGGAAATAGCTTCGTCTGTTGATCATGAGAAAATCTTTGTCTGCGCGGTCTGTTCATTTCATGCTATAGTGTTAGTCGTTTTATTCCTAAGGTTGATCGGCCAAAGTTGAGAATTAGGCCGATCTTACACCCTGAACATTTCAAATAGTTAAGGGTCTGAGCTATATCCTCGTGAGCAATGTCAGATTTTGACTTGATTTCAAGAATCACTTTTTCGAAAACTACAAAGTCCGCATAGAATGAGTGCGGTAGAATTGCCCCTTTATAATTGACAGGATATTCCTTCTCTCGTTCAAAGATGGTCTTACGTTGCTTGAATTCCAGTTCCAAGGCATCTTTATACACAATCTCCAGAAACCCAGCCCCAAGGCTTTTGTGTACTTCAATTCCAGCACCAATAATAATGTCGGTCTCTTTTTGAAGTGGAAAGTCTTTCTCTGAGTAATTACTCATCATATTCTATTTACTACTGAAACACAATTTGTCCCGATATTGGACAAGGTTTTTGCCGAAAACAACATCATTTCTGTGAAAACCTCTGTGCATTCTGTGTTTCTGTGGCTAAAAAAATATTTCCCCCCTTTCTTCATTTCAGTTCAACCAGTTGTGATTTGCCTGAGAAAATTGTGAAATCCTGTTCAATTGTATAAAATGCCCTTTTCGATCCTGTAGGTCGGAATACCACTTTGTAGCTGCCAGGCTGAAGCGGAATGCTTTCCGAAGTGAGTTCGCTATCCAATGAATAAAGCCACGTAAGACTGATGCCTTCTTTGAGGAAAACATCACCAACACCTTTTGATTTCCGCATAATGTGCGCCATGCCAGGCTGTGGAATTTCAACTTTGGTGGTATGACTTTGAGCCACATTCACCCCTTTGACAATCATCCGTGGAAGTGTCAGGATTTCTAGGTCGTACGTTCCTACTAAGTATCTCTGTTTGTCATCAACCTTCTGAACATTCAGTGTGGTTATTTTATCCTTTTGCCTAATAATTGCCTGAAGATTTTCATAATCATGCTTCCCTTGCACTTTGATGATTAGGTCACCTTGCGGAGCATCAATGGCGATGATGTTGTGAATGCCAGGAATAAGTATGATGCTGTCCTTTTCAACGGACGGAACCGTATGAATCTTCATTCGGTACGTAGTTAGTGGGTCAATGCTCAATGTATCTGGCAAACCTCGGTGGTTCATCGTATGAATGATATTGTAAACCATCTGTCCCGAAATGGCATCATAAAAGGTCATGTTTACATCCGTCTCAGTCGGATTGCTGTTAATGTCAAGCAGATTAACTTGAACCGAAGTGGGGTTCAAGGCCTGAGAAATAACCACATTCAAGATGTCTTTGAACGAGCGTTCGTTTTTCGCGTTGAAATAACTTCCAATGCACTTGAAACGGTCAATTAATTCGAGGTCGAGACCAATCCCAATTACGAAGGGTTTTAGCACAATTCCTTTTGATTGCAATGCGATTGAAATCGCGCAGGGGTCGCCATCACATTCTTCAATACCATCGGTTATCAGAATAATCATGTTCCGACAATTTGGACAGGGCGGGAAATCCTTCGCTGATTGCTCCAAACTATAAGCAATTGGGGTTGTTCCTTTAGGCTGTATCTTACCTAATGCTTTCTTTATGGCCGTTACGCCACCACCACCAAAAGGAACTTCTAGCCGTGTGTCCTTGCAATCGCGTTGCGTACTTGAAATGAACGGACTTTGATGCCCATAAGCACGGAAGGCCATTTCAAGGTTGTCCACGTTTTTCAGACTGTCCAAAAGCTCGTTGAGCAGTTGCTTGGCGATGTCAATCTTCATCCCGCTTTCCCAATGTCCGAACATGCTCTGCGAGCCATCAAAAACGAATAGAATACGGTTAAGCGGTTTCTCTTTTTCCTGCGCAGTGACGCCATTGCTGAAAGCGAGCAGAAGCGCGAATCCCAACAGCAAGACAGAAATATGCTTTCTAATATTCAATTAAGAATTATGAATGAATAATTAAGAATTACTCCCTGTAATTCGTTAGCGCTAGTCGTTCAATTATTTGCATTAAACAATATGCGATTTTCGATTTGAAATTGGGCTATTGACGCAGCTTCTCACTTCTATCTCCTCGCTCCTAAATTCTCAACTAGTAGTCTCCAAGCGTTTCTTCCAATTGGCCAAGGGCATCTTCCAGTTGCTCTGCATTTGGAAAAATTCCGTGCCATTTATGACTTCCCATCATGTAATCAACTCCCATGCCCATTTCGGTTTTCATTAGGTTGATAACAGGAACGCCCTTGCCAGTTGCAGCTTTGCACTCAGCCATGGTTTTTAGCAAGTCCTCCAAATTGTTGCCGTCACATTCGAACACTTTCCAGCCAAAAGCCTCAAATTTTGCCCTAAGACTTCCAAGAGCAAGCACGTCATCCGTATCGCCATCAATCTGTCTTCCATTAACGTCAACCGTGGCAATGATATTGTCAATTTTATTGGCAGCGGCATACATTGCAGCTTCCCAAATTTGACCTTCCTGCAACTCGCCATCGCCATGAAGCGTGTAAACCAACTTGCTTTCGCCATTCAGTTTTTTAGAAAGCGCAGCACCAATTCCGCAGGAAAGTCCCATGCCTAATGAACCTGACGATATTCTTATGCCTGGCAATCCTTCGTGCGTGGTTGGATGCCCCTGCAAGCGAGAATTAAGGAAACGGAACGTGCTCAATTCCTCAATTGGAAAGTATCCATAACGTGCCAAAACGCTGTACCAAACAGGTGAGATATGGCCGTTAGAAAGGAAGAAAAGATCCTCGCCTTTGCCGTCCATTGTAAAGTTGGCGGCATTGGGTTTCATGATTTCATGATAAAGCGAAACGAAGAATTCTGTACAACCCAACGAACCACCAGGATGCCCCGATTTTGGAGCGGCTACCATTCTTACAATGTCTCTTCGGGTCTGCGAACAGATGCTTTTTAGTTCTTGCGTTGATGGCATGGAGTGGCTAATTGGTTCAGCCTCAAAAGTAGCCTAAGCCCTACGCGAGACAAAGCCGCGTTAATAACTTTTGATAAGGTATAGGTGCTTTGAGGCCGCTTCAATTTGCGAACGATTCAATAGTTCATTCGATTACCTTTGCCGCCTCAAAAAATCGAGCTATGGCTTTACAATGTGGTATAGTAGGACTTCCAAATGTTGGGAAGTCAACACTTTTTAACTGTCTTTCTAACGCAAAGGCGCAGGCAGCAAACTTTCCATTTTGCACCATCGAGCCAAATATTGGAGTGATTACCGTGCCTGATGAGCGGTTGGAAAAGCTGGAATCGTTGGTAAAGCCGGAGCGAGTTGTTCCCACTACCATCGAAATCGTTGATATTGCCGGACTGGTAAAAGGTGCTAGCAAGGGCGAAGGATTGGGAAATCAGTTCCTCGGAAACATCCGCGAGACCGATGCCATTATCCATGTTTTGAGATGTTTTGAGGATGGGAATATTGTCCATGTGGATGGTTCTGTAGATCCTATTCGCGATAAGGAAGTGATTGATACCGAGCTACAATTCAAAGATCTTGAGACGGTTGATAAGCGCTTGGTGAAAGTGAAGAAGGGTGCTGAGATTGGACAGAAGGAAGCGAAAGCTGAATTTGACGTGCTTACCATTCTGAAAGCCACCTTGGAGCAAGGAATATCTGCTCGTGCTGCCGATATGAACGAGAGTCAATTGGAGTTGGCGCAATCGTTTCAACTGTTGACCTTGAAGCCTGTGCTGTATGTCTGTAATGTGGATGAGGCATCTGTTGTTTCTGGAAATGAATTCAGTAAGAAAATTGAAGAAGCGGTGAAGGATGAGAACGCGGAAGTGATTCTGATTTCTGCCGCAGCCGAAGCTGATATTGCGGGATTGGACACCTATGAAGAGCGTCAAGAATTTTTGCAAGACATGGGCTTGGCTGAGGCTGGCGTGAATAAATTAATTCGTTCAGCCTACAAGTTGCTCAAGCTTCAAACATATTTCACCGCAGGGGTGAAGGAAGTTCGCGCTTGGACGATTGAAAAAGGCATGACGGCACCACAAGCGGCTGGCGTTATTCACACCGATTTTGAGAAAGGCTTTATCCGTGCCGAAACCATTGCTTACAACGATTTTGTAACGCTTGGTTCAGAAGCTGCCGTAAAGGAAGCTGGTAAGATGAAAGTGGAAGGCAAGGAATACGTGGTGAATGATGGAGATGTGATGCATTTCCGATTTAACGTCTAAAACCCAGCCCCTCCTGACCTTCCACCTAAGGCGGAGAGGGAGATGGATTATTTTGTAGGCGAATACGGATTTTGTGCCGTACGATTGTTGAAGCAATTTTCTTAGACTAATTTCCCGATCACATTCATTGGAAGAAACATCTTTTCGCTATCAGGTAGTTGTTCAAAGCCATACTTTCGGTAAAATGCAACAGCATGTTCATTAATTGGGTCAACAACTACAGCCATAGCACCAATACTTTCGTTCGATAACGTGTAACTACGAAGCAAGGCATCTAAAAGAAGGTGTTCTCCCAATCCTGTTCCCTTCGCTTTAATATCTCGTGCTAATCTGCCCAGTAGTATGACCGGAGCATTGTAATGCGTAGGAACTTTCTTCAGATACTTTTCGGGAATCAGATTTCTTCCGAGACTTTCGCTGGTCAATGTGTAATATCCTATAACATTTTGGTTTTCATCAGCAGCTACAAAACACGTGGCCAATCGCTTTTTTATATCTTGATTTACTTGCTGTTTAAGATAGTTGGTCAGCGAATCTTCTTCACACTCAAAGCTTTTCCTGTTGTGTGATTTTTCTAATAAAGCCACAACCACGGCTAGGGAGTTTTTGACTTGTATCTTTTTGCCGCTTCAACCAAATTCTGATTCGGTTCTGTATTCCCAAAAACGGCATCAAAAAACAGTTGGCGGTCTTTTTCGGTTGCAATAACCTTATCGTAGTTTGAGACTATTTCCTCGGCTTGCTGCTTAACAATTCTTACAATGAAGCCGCTAAAGGATTTATCTCCGCTTAACTTTTGAGCCCTTCTAAAAATCATTTTATCACTAGCCGATACACGAAGTTCAATTCGCTCGTCTTTATTTGATTGTGCTTCCATCTTCTTTTCGCTTTCAACAAATGTACGGCATTGTGCCGTACAAATCAAAAGTCTTTCAAGTGCTCTTTACTTTTATCTCCGAATACTGAATTCAAGTATTCGTGGTCAACCTTGCCTTTTTTGTCGGCATTTGCGTAGCGCTCTTTTAATCGCTTTCTAACCGTTTCTTTCTTTTTTTCGCCAAGGCGGAAAATGCGCAGTAGTAGACTCGGAAAGAATCGTTTCATAAAGAACATGAACTTGGCATCGGCCGGGAGAATGACATGAAAACGGCCTTTACCCGTTTTCTTAAGCACGTAAGACGCAACCCGTTCGGGTGTGAGGTCTGATGTGGCGAATATCATCTTTGACATTTCTACTTCATCTGCATTTCCCCGAGCGCTTTGCATCACTTTTGTCTTGAAGAAAGTGGGCATCACACACGTTACTTGAACCCCGTGAGAATGAAGTTCGGCCGACATGGTTTCGGATAGTGCTCTTACTCCCGCTTTACTCACGTTGTATGCAGCCATTCTAGGCAAACTGGTAAAGGCTGCGGCACTTGACACATTGATGATGGTACCACTTTTCTGCTTCTTGAATTGAGGGATGAAAAGCGCATTCCCGTAGATTACGCCATGGAGATTGATACTCAACAGCCAATCCCAGTTGTCGAGACCGTATTCTTCTACATATCCGCCATCGCCAACACCCGCGTTGTTCACTAACAGGTCGATGCCGTACACTTGCGCAAGAAATTTCTCTGAAACAATGCGGTAGGCATCCTTGTCTGAAACATCTAAACCGTAGGTCAGAGGAGTTCCGCCTAATGCTTGAATTTCTGTGGCTGCCTTCTCCAATGCAACTCCATTGATGTCGCTCATGCCAATAGTCCAACCATCGGCAGCGAGTTCTTTACAGAGGCAAAGTCCTAATCCGGAACCTGCGCCTGTGATGAAGGCGCGTTTTTGTGGAAATCGTGTGGTGAGTTGAAGCATTGGGACGACAAGATAGTCGCCACAAACGAGAAACTAAAGTGCTGTTAGTGTATCCAGCGTGTGATATAGAATCCGGCCGTGCTGACCGAGCCTGTTAGGATGGTGCCCCAAATCATATCTACCACAGCCACTTTCATTGGAAATCCTTTAAGCGTGGCCAAATTGGTAAGGTCGTACGTGGCGTAGCAGAAGAAACCAAACAGGGCACCATATAAAATGGCATGTTTTAAGGAATCGTTTTCTACCGAAGGTAAGATGGCAAAAACGAAGATTCCTCCTATGTATAGCAGGTAAAAGATGAGGGCAGCCACCCAATTCACATCCTCTTTAAGTAGTTGTCCCATGTTGCTCCAGTAGAACTTTTTAGCTACAAGACCAATCCAAACAAGGTCGATGGCGAAGAAAACAACGGTGGTAAGGAGGTAGCTGATGAGGAGTTTCATGTTGGTTGGTTTTGTAAAACAACACACAAAGGGGTAAGAGTGTTTTGGCGGGGCTAAACTTTGCAGGTGGCACCCGCGCGAGGGATGGAAGCGGCATCCTTATTTCCGCTTTCATTGAGCGAAGTCGAAATGAAGGCGGAAATAAGATACAGCGTACAGCCCGGCCCCGATTTTTTTTCGGGGACGCGCCCACTTCAATTTCTTTCACTTCGACCACGCTCAGCGAAGGAAATTCCGATTGGCACGCCAATTGGTTTAGTCTAACCGAACCTTTAAAAACTAGAAGCCATGAAAACTTTTACTTCCACTTTAGCTTTTGTTCTGTCGGCTGTTCTTATGATGGCGCATCCGCCCGCTTCACAATTGCAGATAAGCCTTTCGGGCCATAGACCTAACAGCATTATTGTGCTGGACGGGCAGCAATATGTTTCGGCCAACAACTTTGTTTTTATTCAGCAATTGGCGGCAGGAAATCACACGCTGCAGGTTCTTCGTCCGGGTGCTTGGGGCAACCAAGGTGTGTTATTCAGCGGCAATATCAATGTTCCGGTTGCATCGCATGTGGTGGCTACGGTTGGAAGAGGTGGGATGAAGGTGGGCGCTACCCCTTTGGCTCATCAGGGACCGAGCTATTGGGACGGCTATCAGAATCCTCCTGGAGCGATCCTGCATACTCCACATCAGCATTATACTCCTCAACCACCACCGCAACTTCAGGTGGGACCCGGGTTCTGCGGAACTCCTCCTGCGCAGGGCATGTACCCTGAAGTGTTCAGCCGATTGGTACACACCATAAAGGCGCACAGTTTTGATTCGGATCAATTGCGTGTCGCGAAACAAGGGGTTCGGATGAATGGAGTGACCTCCGAACAGATGCGCGAACTAATGCAACTGATGAGCTTTGAATCGACCCGACTTGAACTTGCCAAATTCGGCTACGAGTTTGTGGCAGACCCCGGCAATTACTTCATTGTAAATGATGTGTTCTGGTTCTCGAGCAGCGTGAGTGAGTTGGATAGGTTTGTTAATGGTTATTAGTTATTGGGTGAATAGTTGCCGAACCGCGCCCTTCCCTAATAACCATTAACCCAATAACTCAGTAACTGAACAATCAAAAGTCCCGGCCTTGGTCGGGGCTTTTTTTGTAGACAATAACCTTGTCTTTCTTGTTTTTGCTGAGGTAGTTGAGGATGATCTTTCGCGTATCTGGATTGTCGTTCTGCCTGCGGATGAATTCCAGAATGTGTTCGAGCGGTTGATTGGCTTCTTCCTTTTCGATAAAACCGTAGCCCACGTATTTCCCGTCTTCAATCTGAACGAGCGAGTATTCTTCGTTGGTTCTTCCACTGCCAATGACGAGCGTGTTGTTCATGGTCATGCCTAGCGAGGTTTTGGCAGCATCGATTCGCTTGTTGTATTCCTCGGCTGTTTCCAGTCCCATTTTGGTACCGCGACATTGCTTTATCTGATACTGAAAGCAGTTTCCTTTGGGGCTTTGAAGTCCCAACAAGCACTGACACAACTCGTGTTTTTGAGCTTGTTTCAGCAGCAGACGTTTGCCTTCAAAATAGGAGCGAATTTCCACCAGTGGTTCGCCTTCAAGGTTTCTTTTCTGTTTGATGGCAAGGTTGATGTAGCCTTGTTCATCTACATTCTCATAAATGCCATACGAGAAATTAGGCTGTTTCTGCGAGTGGTTGATGGGAGGCTGCAGCTTCTTGATTTCCTGCGATTCGAGCAAGAGCGCCACCAGTTCGCTGCCCGTTTCTTCAAACGAAATGGAATGCACCGCTCTCCAAAGTTCTGCCCATTTCTTCTTCTCTTTTGGATGAAAATGACTGAGCACCCGCTTCTTGATGTTGATACTTTTTCCCACGTAGAGAATCTGCTCATCGCCATCATAGAAATAGTATATACCCGCTCCTGTGGGTAGCTTTTCGAGCTCGGAAGGCGGAAGATTGGGTGGTATCCGCACATCTGGCATGTCGGGTTTTATGCGACTAAAAACCGTGGTCGGGTCTTTCTGAAACAACCGTTGGAAGAGCGTTGCCGTGGCAGCGGTATCGTCCAATGCACGGTGATGGCTGTCCATTTCTATGCCCAACGTGGCGCATAGTTTCCCTAGACTGTAGGAAGGTAAATCGGGAATAATCCTGCGGCAAATGTCGATGGTATCGAGCGTTTCTCGCTTAAATTCCATTTTTAGGTTGGCGAATTCCTTTTTCAGGAAACCATAATCGAACGAAACGTTGTGCGCCACAAACACGCGGTCCTTTGTCATTTCGAAGATGCGTTCGGCATGTTCGGCAAACAAAGGTGCATCTGCTACCATGCGGTCGGTTATGCCCGTGAGTTTAACCACGTAGAAATCTATTTTCCGCTGTGGATTGAGCAAGGTTGTGAAGCGTTCCAACTCTTTTGTGCCATCATGAATGATGACAGCTATCTCCGTGATTTTGCCATCGTGGATGGTGCCAGTGGTCTCAATATCAACAATCGCGAATTGCGTGAGAGGAAGCGAAAGTTGGTCTGCACCGGGTTTTGACATTGGTTCAAAAATATACAATTGCTTGTAGGGGCAACATCAAGATTTAAACATGTTTATTATTGCAGCATGAGAGTGGTTCTGCAACGCGTAAAGAGGGCATCCGTAACGGTCGATGGAAACGTGGTCGGTTGCATCGGTCATGGGGTACTTATCTTGCTAGGTATAGAAGCGGCAGATACGCAAGATGACATTGAATGGCTGTGCGGTAAGATTTGCCGCATGCGCATTTTTAATGATGATGAAGGTGTGATGAATGTCTCGTTGGAGGAGAATGGCCAAGAAGCCTTGGTTGTTTCGCAGTTTACGCTGCATGCCAGCACCAAAAAAGGTAACCGCCCTTCCTATATAAAGGCAGCCCGCCCCGAGCAGGCCGAACCGCTATACGAGCAATTCAAAACCAAACTATCGGGTATGCTTTACCAGCCAGTTGCCTGTGGCATTTTTGGCGCCATGATGGATGTGGAATTGGTGAACGATGGCCCCGTTACGATTTTGGTGGATTCGAAGGGGAGGGAGTAACTGCTAGATTTCGAAGACCTAACAGGTTTTAAAAACCTGTTAGGTCTTGCTTGCACCGCCTAGTTATTCCTAATAACATGAATATACCCGCTTGATTTCTCAAACTTCACACCGCCCAAGTGGTTTGCCTTGGCATACACTTCATATACGTAACGGTCTTGTTGCACCTGTTCGCCCTTAAAGGTGCCATCCCAAAAGGGATCATCAATGGAATGCATTTTAAAAAGCTCAATGCCCCAACTGCTAGAGATCTGAAATTCAAATTCGATGATGCCTGTGCCAACAATTTCAAGCAGGTCGTTCAGGCCATCGCCATCAGGGGTAAAGGCATTGGGTATCCATAGCGTGAACTCGGGTTGCACGCATACATCAAAGGCAAACTCATCGGTGCAGGTGCTCATTTCATTCTCCACATAAAGGGTCACGGTGAAGGTGCCTGTATCGCCATATTCGTGGGTGGGATAGGTGCCATAAACGTAATCCTCCATTGTTCCATCACCAAAATCCCATGTGCCACGGGCAGCACCTTGACTTAGGTCGATGAACTCTGCATTGGGATCTGACTCGCGCATACAAGGCCCGTTCGGGTTTGGAGTGAAATAGGCCGACACATTCGGGAATGCAGGAATGGTAATGCTGGTATCGAAGGTGCATTCGCCATCATGCAGATTGGTGATGGTGACCGAATAAGTTTGCGCTACTTCGCCATAATACGTATCACCAAAAACGGGTGGAGCTGTGTGCCATTCGTACACATAATTGGCAGAATATGGCGTGCCCACAACCGTGGCGTAGCCCGTGTTTCCATAGCATAGGGTATCGCTGGTAACGAAGGTGGCGGTGAACTTTGGATAGACAAATATCTGCACCACATCTGTGACTGAATCAGAACAACCATCAGAAGTGATGATGGTAAAGGCGGTAGAAGAATCGGGGTAGAGTTCTATGGATGAGAACCACGTTACGTTAGGTTCCCATTCGTAGGTAAAAGGAGTGCCATCGCCACCTGTGGCTTCAACTCCCACGGTTATCGCTTCTCCCGGACAAATGGCATCGCCTTGACCGATACGCGTAGCAGTGATGGGCGCACTGACGGATACAAGCACGTTATCATTCACCTCGCAACCCGCACTGCCATAATCGTAACGAATGGTATGAATGCCTTCTCCCGCAAGGGAAGGATTGAAAATAGTGTCCGTCATTCCATTGCCCGAGAACACGCCACCGGCAGGAAGACCAATCAACGGAATGGCCGAATCGATGAAGCAATAAGTGTTTGCCAAACCGATAATGTCGGCAGGTTGGAGTTGATAGACATCCACCATGGCCGAATCCCAGCAACCGCTTGGTGCTTGATAATAAACCCAGTTGATGCCAGCCGAAACCTCTTCGGGGTCAAACATTCCGCTTGGCGAAATAATGCCATCTCCTGTCCATGTTCCACCGGTTGGAAGCGCCATCATTTGAATGGGATTGCCCATCTCGCAGATGGAGGTGTCGACCATCGTATTCTCGTACACAATCATGATGGTGCTATCGATGCAAGTGTTAGCCTCATAGTATAAGGTGTACGTTCCGGATCCGGCAATGGCAGGATTGAAATGGCCGTCT
>Ga0209702_10001308_pt1 | contig 48066 bp, 42 predicted proteins | sample FRY01_FD_187210 | JGI IMG/M metagenome (GOLD analysis project Ga0209702, IMG submission 187210) | Freshwater microbial communities from Lake Fryxell liftoff mats and glacier meltwater in Antarctica - FRY-01 (SPAdes) (version 2) | ecosystem: Environmental > Aquatic > Freshwater > Ice > Glacier... | reverse complement strand
ACATCCTGCATCGCCGGGGAACGGCCGATGATGAGATCGTCGGTCGGCTGAGGCGGGATGATGGGGTCCGACTTTGACCGGTCCTCCGCCGCCCGCATCTGCTCCGCCGCCTGGAGCGCCCGTTCCGCGACCTGGCGAAGTTCGAAATTGACCGATTCACGCCGCAGCACGTCGAAGGCGCCCAGGCGCATCGACTCGATCACCGCGTTGGTCGAGTGCACCAGCCCGTTGAGGATCACCATCGCATTCGGATTTGACATTCGAATCCGCTTCAGCAGTTCAACCCCGTCGATCGGGCGCAGGTGAAATTCCGCGATGAGGAGGTCCGCACGACGCTCCGTGAAGAGTTTCAGCGCCTCATCCGAAGAGCGGGTCGTTAGGACTTCCACCGTATCAGCCTCCAAATGCTTGGACGCCCATTCCAGGAAATCCAGGTCATTATCCGCGATAACGACCGTTTGTTTTTGGATATCTTCCATATAGGGTTGAACCTCAGTGCGCAAAGGGCGAAACACTATCCTTCTCTACGCTTCGGGGGGGCTGGAGTATAACACGGTCCCGCATTTTCTCTGAGATTTTAGCAAATGAAATACCTCGAAATACCTTCGGATCTCTTTACCAAAAACCGCGAGCGGCTCTCCCGGGTCCTCCCCGCCTCCGCCATTGCCGTGCTCCACTCGGCCGATATCCCGTGGCGCAGCGCAGACGGGTCCATGCCCTTCGTCCAGGATTCCGACCTCTTTTACCTCACCGGAATCGATCAGGAGGAGACCATCCTCCTCCTCTGCCCCGGCCACCCCGACGCGGCCCTCCGCGAGGTCCTCTTCGTCCGCGAGACCTCCGAACTCATCGCCGTCTGGGAAGGGCACAAGGTCACCCTCGAAGAGGCAACGAAGATTTCAGGTATCCGCAACATCAAATGGACGAGTGAATTCGACGCCGTCTTCCGGCGTATGACGCGCCTCACCGACACGATCTTTCTCAATCACAACGAGCACGCCCGCTCCGGCGCGCCGATCAACTTCACCCTCGACGATCGTTTTAGACGGCTTTGTCAGGACAAATATCCGACTCATCGTTATGAGAGACTCGCCCCGCTCCTGCATCGTCTCCGTATCGAAAAATCCCCGCAGGAGATCGCCCTCACGCAGACCGCCTGCGACATCACCGCGAAGGGCTTCGTACGGATTCTTGGTTTTGTCAGGCCCGGCGTGCTCGAATACGAGATCGAGGCCGAACTCCTCCACGAATTTGTCCGCCACGGCTCGCGCGGCTTCGCCTACCAGCCCATCATCGCCTCGGGTGGGAATGCGAATGTCCTTCACTACATCACCAACGATCAGGTCTGTCGCGATGGCGACCTCATCCTCCTCGACGTCGCCGCCGAGTATGCGAACTACAACTCCGACCTCACTCGGACCATTCCCGTGAACGGTAGGTACACCCCTCGCCAGCGCGCCGTCTACGAGGCCGTCCTCCGCATCCTGCGTCTCTGCATCGACGAACTCATCGTCCCCGGCAAACACATGAAAAAAGAGTTTCACCCCGAGATGGCCCGCGCCCTCGAGGAAGAGCTTATCGCCCTCGATCTCATCGATGCCGATGTCGTCGCCGCCGAGCGGAACGAGGAGGGTCTCGCCGAAGAAAAGCGCGCTTACCGCAAGTACATGATGCACGGCGTCTCCCACAGCCTCGGGCTCGACGTCCACGATGTCACCCCGGCCGATTCCCTCTTCGTCGAGAATATGATCGTCACCGTTGAGCCCGGCATCTACCTGCCCGACGAAGGCTTCGGGATCCGCCTCGAAAACGACATCGTCGTGAAACAGGGCGGCAACATCGACCTCATGGCCTCCATCCCCATCGAGCCGGATGAAATCGAAGCGCTCATGGCCCGCTAACCCTGACGCACACCCAATTTCCCCATGTCCAACTCCAGCAAAAACGCCGTCATCCGCGAAGTCGCGCTTCATTTCCTCCCCTCCGAGATGCGGGTGCCGCTCAAGTTCGGTCATCAGATCGTCGATTCCGTCACCTGTGCCCGCGCCCGGGTCGTCGTCGAAGGCACCGATGGCAAAACCGCGGTCGGCTGGGGGGAGACGCCCCTCGCGGTCGCGTGGGTCTGGCCGTCGGCCCTCACCTACGAGGAGAGACTTACCGCGATGAAAGACTTTACGATCCTCATCGCCCACGCCCTCAACGATTCGCGCGAGGCGGGACATCCCATGGAGCTGGGCTTCGACTTCATCGAGCACCGGCTCCACTCTCTCCAGGATGAATTCAACGCAACTCGCCCCGCCGAGTCCGCCCTGCCCCACCTCGCCGCGCTCGTCTGTTTTTCACTCTTTGACATCGCCATCCACGACGCCTACGGGCAGCTCCACGAGTGCCGCACCTACGACACCTACAACGCCGACTTCATGTCGCGCGATCTCGGCGACTTCATCGAACCGCTCGAAGGCTTCGCTTCGTTCAAGGGCAAATACCCCGCCGACTTTCTCATCGCCAAACCGCAACTCAAGCTCCCCGTCTGGCATCTCGTGGGCGGGCTCGATCCACTCGACGATGGCGAGCTCACCGGCAGCGAGCCGCAGGATGGCTACCCCACCACGCTAATCAATTGGATCACCCGCGACGGCCTCGATTGTCTAAAGGTGAAACTGCGTGGCAACGACGCCGCGTGGGACTACGACCGGCTCTCCAAGATCGGCCGCATTTCCCGGGAAACGGGGGTGACCTGGCTCACGACCGACTTCAACTGCACCGTGACCGATCCCGCCTACGTCAATGACATCCTCGACCGGCTCAAGCTCGAGGATCCCGTCACCTATCAGAAGATCCTCTACGTCGAGCAGCCCTTTCCCTACGACCTCGAGGCGAATCGCATCGACGTGCGCAGCGTCAGCGCCCGCAAGCCGCTCTTCATGGATGAAAGCGCGCACGATTGGCGGTTCGTCAGGCTCGGCAGGGAGCTCGGCTGGACCGGGGTCGCGCTCAAGACCTGCAAGACCCAGACCGGCGCCCTCCTCAGCCTCTGCTGGGCGAAGGCCCACGGCATGACCCTGATGGTGCAGGACCTCACCAATCCCATGCTCGCCCAGATCCCCCACTTCCTCCTCGCCGCCCACGCCGGCACGATCATGGGAGTGGAGTCCAACGGCATGCAGTTCTACCCCGAAGCGAGCGCGCCTGACCGCCTCGTCCATCCCGGTCTTTACCAGAGGAAAAAGGGTATCCTCGACGGCTCAACCCTGTCTGATCGCGGGTTCGGCTACCGCGTCGACGAAGTGGACCGGGAGCTGCCGGCGGCGGTATTTGGATAGGGGTGGATTCTTTAGAGGATCGAATCTTGACAAGCGGCATAGTAACTGTTTTAAAGAACAGTTACTATACCCTCCGTCTATCGCCCGCGCGCCTCGCCCTTGTGGCAATGCCAGGCCGCGATCAGCGGCAACGGAACCGTGCGAAGCCTGACAGCATAGACAGAGTCAACTCGTTCACCATTGCTGGTCCGATTTCGGCGCCGCCGTTTAAGCCTCGCCCCCACCTCCACGTCCTCGCCGCCTCCGGGCTGGTGGACCGCGAAGGGCGCTTTCACGTCCTGCCCTGGCCCAAGTTTCTTATTCAGCTCGTGCACTCCCCGTAAACCCTCGATCTTCGCGCAAAAGGCACTACAAAATCGATCGTTGTTTGATTTCCGTCTTCGTCGCCGGGCAGAGCGCCTTTCAATCAACTCCGAGGATGCGGAAGATTTCGGTATGTTCCGCGTCCGGCACGCTCGGTTTGCGCACGATGATGACTCGCCCGTCCGCCAACGGCAGCCGCGTCGAGACCAGTGCGTGGCTCCTCCGGATGCGACGGATCGTCTTCCATTCTCTCCGATCTCCATTCTCCTCGAGGCGACGACGCACCCAGCTCAAGAGGTGATAAGCGAGCACGCTGATAATTTGGCCCGGCTTCCGCGCGTCATGTTGATCAGGTAAATGTAGCCGCGCTCACGCAGCATCGCGATGTTGGCCCGGGAGGCGAGCCCGGCGTCGAGGACGACGACGACGGGCTTGAGAGTATCGCATTCAGGGGGCGCGAGTCGGTCGAGGAAGGAGACGAGGGTGTTGGTTTCGGCCATGTTCCCGGCGAAGACTTCATGGCCGAGGGACAGACCGTGCTCGTCAAAGGCCATGCCTACGGTGACCTGGCGGCAGTCGTTGCGTTTCTGTTTGTTCTTCCCGTGGCGCGCTTTGGGGTTTCTGTGACAAAGGCCTTCAAAGTGGGTGTTGGTCACGTCGTAGAGGATCACGCTGCGCTTGAGGGAGAAGAGATCACGCTCGCGGTAACGCAGCCGGGTCTCGATGGTTTCACGGTGGGCGAGGAGTTCGTCGCCGGTGTGGTAGAGGCGGTCTTTGCTTGTTTTGGTGATGCGCAAGTCGAGCAGTTCAGGCAGGGCGGTGCGGTGAGACCAATCGGTCAAGACCCATTGCTTCGCTTCGCTCAACCCTGCGGGGCTACCTGCGGCAGGCGATCTCCAGAGGCGGGCTTGCAGGCGCTCAGGAAAGTCCCGGCAAGCAGGATCGTGAGAAGGGTGAGGGGAGAAGAAATCCGGTTTCTCATCTGATAAGGTCTGCCTCTGGGACGGCGCGGCCGCCGTAAGTTTACTCGTTGGCTATGCCAAGAGGCGGCAAAAGTGATACTGCGGTAGTGCTTCGCATGAAAATAGTTGACCGTACGTCTACTTTCTCCATATTCGCCTCCATGGGTCGAGTCAGCAACGCCAGAGAGCACCTCATTGATTCCGTTCTGGAGCTGATCTGGACGGGGAGCTATGGCAGCACCTCGGTGGAGCACATCTGCGAGAGAGCCTCGGTGAAAAAGGGCAGCTTTTACCATTTCTTTGAGTCGAAGACCGGCCTAGCTCTCGCTGCCCTCGACCACAGCTGGCTGGAGTATCGAAAGGAGCTCGACCTGATTTTTTCCCCCGAAGTCGCTCCTCTGGACCGCATCCTGAACTGCTTCCGCCACCATCGCGAAGAACAGGCTGAGCTCCAGAAGAAGCATGGCCGCGTCCTCGGGTGTCCGATCCACTCGCTCGGGGCCGAGGTCTCGACGGTGGACTTGCAACTGCGCGACTGCCTGCAGGAGATCGTCTCTCAATTCCTCACCTACTTCGAGGGAGCGATCCGCGAAGGTCAGGCCGATGGGTCAATCGTCGCGGGGGATCCGGCGCTCCTCGCACGCATTGTTTTTTCTTTCAGCGAAGGCCAGCTCCTCCACGCGCGGATGCAGAACGATCTCACCCCGCTCGACGACCTCGCGACGGGCACGCTCCACATCCTCCACGTGACTCGCGGCAGTGCGGCGACCGCACTTTCAAAACCTGCTTCCAAAAGGTCAAAACTTACCTCCCCAGCCAGATGATAAAACGGAACCTCCTCCCCGCTTTCTCTCTCCTCTTCGCCGCTTGCGGCAAACCGGAGGGGCCGCCTCCCGGCGCCGGTCAGATGCCTCCCGCGCTCGTCACCCTCGGTACCGTCGAGGCGCGCGAGCTCGTGGAGTGGGAGGAATTTACCGGCCGTGTCGAGCCGACCGAGACCGTGGAACTGAAGCCCCGCGTCTCGGGCTACATCATCGAGGTCCACTTTGAGGCGGGTGGGCTGGTCAAAAAGGGCGACATCCTCTTCACGATCGACCAGCGTGCTTTTGAGACGAGGGTGCGCGCAGCGAAGGCCGAGGTGGCGCGGGCGCAGGCGAGCGCGACCGGGGCGAAACGCGAATTCGACCGCGTCCAGGAGCTCCTCGCCGCCCGCGCCATCGCACCAGAGCAGGCCGAGACGCGCGAAAGCGTTTACCTCCAGAGCGAAGCGACGCTCGAAGCGGCCCGCGCCGCCGAGCATAGCGCGGGGATCGAGTTGGAGCACACTGAAGTGACGGCTCCCATCGCGGGACGCATCAGCCGAGCCATTACGACCACGGGGAACTTTGTCACGGCCGGCACGACCCTGCTCACGACGATCGTCACGGTGGATCCGGTCTACGTTTACACCGACATCGACGAGAACAGTCTCCTGCGGCTCGAGGCGCTAAGGCGCGAAGGCGAACTCTTCGTCGATGAAAAGGGCCGCGTCCCGGTCGAGGTCCAGCTTTCCAATGAGACGACTTTCGTTCACAGGGGATTCATCGAGTCTTTTGACAACCGCCTCGACGCGAGCACCGGGAGCATGGTCCTGCGCTGCGAGTTTTCCAATGGCGACGGACAGCTCACGCCGGGCCTCTTCACCCGGGTCCGCATCCCCATGACTGCGGAGTATCCGGCGCTGCTCATCGATGAAAAGAGCGTCCTCACCGACCAGGCGAATAAGTTTGTCCTCGGGGTGAACGAGCAAAATCTCAGCGTCTACAAGCCCGTCGTCCTCGGTCCCTCGATCGATGGGAAACGCATCGTGCGCAGTGGTCTGAGCGCCGGCGAACGGATCATCGTCAACGGCATGGCTCGCCTTCCCCAGCCCGGCATGCCGGTGCAGCCCGTCGAGGCTGGTCCCACCACCGCAGCGGAACCAGCGGCCGCTCCGGCGGAGATTCCGGCTACCGGGCTCTGATCTGAACTCCCGGACTCTCCAGCGACTCTTTCAGCATGAACTTCTCCCGCTTCTTCATCACACGTCCCATCTTCGCGGGTGTGCTCTCGCTTCTGATTTTCATCCTGGGGTCGATCTCGCTTTTCCAACTGCCGATCTCCGAGTATCCCGAGGTCGCGCCGCCGACGGTGATCGTGACCGCGACTTATCCCGGGGCGAATCCGAAGACCATCGCCGAGACCGTCGCCTCGCCGCTCGAGCAGACCATCAACGGGATCGAGAACATGCTCTACATGTCCTCGCAGAGCACCGCGAATGGCGTCATGACCCTGACCGTGACCTTCAAGCTCGGCACCGACATTGACCTCGCCCAGGTCCAGGTACAGAACCGTGTCGCCCAGGTCCTGCCGAAGCTACCCGAAGAGGTGCGGCGTTTCGGCGTGACGACGGTGAAGTCCTCGCCCGATCTCACCATGGTCGTGCACCTCTTTTCCCCGAACGAGCGCTACGACGACCTCTACCTGCGCAACTACGCGACCCTCAACGTGAAGGATGAACTGGCCCGCCTCCCCGGAGTAGGACAAGTGCAGCTCTTCGGTGGAGGCGACTACGCCATGCGCGTCTGGCTCGATCCCGACAAGGCCGCCGCCCGCGGGCTGACTTCGTCCGATGTCGTCGACGCGATCCGCGAGCAGAATGTCCAGGTCGCGGCCGGCGTGATCGGGCAGCAACCGGTCAAGAGCGGCGTGCCCTTCGAGCTCACCGTCAATGCCAGGGGTCGTCTCATCAGTGAAGAGGAGTTCGAAGAGATCATCGTGAAGGTCGGGCCCTACGGGGAAAAGCTGCGTCTCGGCGACATCGCCCGCATCGAGATGGGCTCGAGCGAGTATGCTCTGCGCAGTCTCCTCAACAACAAAAAGGCGGTCGGTATTCCTATCTTCCAGCTCCCCGGCGCGAACGCCCTTTCTCTCTCCCGGGGCGTGCGCGAAAAGATGGAGGAGCTCAAGGCCAAGTTCCCCGGGGACATGGACTACGCCATCGCCTACGACCCGACCGTCTTCGTGACCAAGTCCATCGACGCGGTCATCCACACGCTGCTCGAGGCGGTATTTCTCGTCGTCCTCGTCGTCGTGATCTTCCTGCAGACCTGGCGGGCCTCCATCATTCCGCTGGTGGCGGTGCCGGTCTCGCTCATCGGCACCTTCGCGGTGATGCATCTGTTAGGGTTCAGCATCAACAACCTCTCGCTCTTCGGAATCGTGCTCTCCATCGGCATCGTCGTCGATGACGCCATCGTCGTGGTGGAAAACGTGGAACGAAACATCCGCGAAGGTCTCTCCCCGGTCGAGGCGACGAAGCGCGCCATGAGCGAGGTCACCGGCCCCATCGTTGCGACCGCGCTGGTGCTCTGCGCGGTCTTCATCCCGACCGCTTTCATCAGCGGCCTGAGCGGCCAGTTCTACAAGCAGTTCGCCGTCACCATCGCGATCTCGACGGTGATCTCGGCGATCAACTCGCTCACCCTCAGTCCCGCACTCTCGGCGCTGCTCCTCAAGGATCACCACGCGAAAAAGGATCTCCTTTCGCGCTTCATCGATTTCCTGTTTGGCTGGTTCTTCCGTCCTTTCAACCGCTTCTTTGAATGGTCGTCGAACACCTACGTCGCTCTCGTGAAGCGCCTCATCCGCTTCAGTGCGATCGCTCTCGTCCTCTATTGCGGCCTCGTCTGGGCGACGTGGAAAGGTTTTGAGATAACCCCCACGGGCTTTGTCCCCTCGCAGGACAAACAATATCTTGTAGGTTTCGCCCAGCTCCCCGACGGTGCCTCGCTCGACCGCACCGATGAGGTGATGCGGCGGATGTCCGAGATCTGCCTCAATCACCCCGGAGTGAAAGACGCGATCGCCTTCCCGGGTCTCTCGATTCACGGATTTAGCATCAGCCCGAACAGCGGGATCGTCTTCGTGGGGCTCGATGATTTCGAAGATCGCACCACGCCCGAGCTTTCCGGCGATGCCATCGCGGGGGCGCTCAACGGGAAATTCCAGGAGATCCAGGACGCCATGGTCCTCGTCCTTTCCCCTCCTCCGGTGAACGGCATCGGCACCACCGGGGGATTCAAAATGATGATCCAGGACCGCGGTGATCAGGGCTACGCGGCTCTTTACAAGGCCACCCAGGATCTCGTCGGGGCCGCCTATGGCAGCGGGCAACTGATGCAGGTCTATTCCGGCTACACCGTCAATGTGCCCCAGCTCGAGGCGGATGTGGACCGCGAAAAAGCGAAGTCTCAGGGCGTTCCCCTGCAGAATCTTTTCGAGACTCTCCAGATCAATCTCGGCAGTCTCTACGTAAATGACTTCAATCGCTTCGGCCGCACCTACCAGGTCGTCGCCCAGGCCGAACCGCAGTTCCGTGACGACGCGCAGGATATCACCCGGCTGAAGACCCGCAACGCCGCCGGCGAGATGGTGCCGATCGGCTCGCTCGTGCAGGTGCGCGAGACCTTCGGGCCCGACCGGGTCACCCACTACAATGGCTACCTCGCTGCCGACCTCAACGGCGTCACGATGCCGCCGCTCAGTTCCGGGCAGGGCGAGGCCGTCATCAGCGAACTCGCGAAGAGTCTGCCACCGGGATTCGAGTTTCAGTGGACCGAACTCGTCTATCAGAAAATCATCGCGGGCAACGCCGCCATGTATGTCTACCCGCTCTGCATCCTTCTCGTTTTCATGGTCCTCGCGGCGCAGTACGAGAGCATGCGGCTGCCACTCGCGATTATTCTCATCGTGCCGCTCTGTCTACTCTTCGCTCTTGCCGGGGTCTACCTTGTCGGGGGCGACAACAACATCTTCACCCAGATCGGTTTCATCGTGCTGATAGGTCTGGCCTGTAAAAATGCCATCCTCATCGTCGAGTTCGCGAAGGAAAAGCACGATCACGGCCTCAGCCCGCTCGAGGCTGCCCTCGAAGCCTGCCGTCTGCGTCTGCGCCCGATTCTGATGACCTCGATTGCTTTCATTGCCGGCGTTTTCCCGCTCGTGATCTCCACCGGGGCCGGCTCGGAAATGCGTCGCGCCATGGGCACGGCGGTGTTTTCCGGGATGATCGGAGTGACGCTCTTTGGACTTTTTCTCACGCCGGTCTTCTATGTCCTCGTCATGAAAATGGGCCGCAAGAAGAAACCGGTCGTCGAGCCTGCCATCGTCACTGTGCCCTGAGTGATAGACATTTCTCTCCATGAAACGCTTCACGATTCTGCGCCTCGTTTTTACGATCCTCCTCCCGGCAGCCCCTGCGGCGGCACAGGTCGGACCCGACTACGAACGTCCCTCCCTCGACTCGACCGGCCGCTTCAAAGGCGTGACCTGGCGGGAGGCGAGCCCTTCCTCGCACCTGCCGAAGGGCGAGTGGTGGAAGATCTTTCGCGACCCGACTCTCAGCGGTCTCGTCGAGCGGGCTACGGCGAACAATCAGGAGGTAAAAGCGGCGATCGCCCGCTTCGACCAGGCACGCACCACGGCCCGCATCACGAAGGCAAATCTCCTCCCGACGATCAGCGTTCCGCTCACTGCCGAGCAGCAGCGCACCTCGGCGAACATGCCCTCGGCCTTCCCGCTCGACGGGCTGCGCTACGATGGCCCCGCCTACAATGCGCTCGTCGATTTCGGATGGGAGATCGATCTCTGGGGAAAAATCCGGCGCGGAGTCGAGGCGGATGAGGCGAATGCTCTCGCCGTAGCTGACGCGGTGCACAATGTCCTCCTCGGGATCCAGGCTGAGGTTGCATCGAATTATTTCCAGATCCGCACCCTCGATGGCGAGATCCATATCGTCAGCGAGGCGGTCGGGCTGCGGGGCGAGGCGCTCAAGATCGCGAGGGCCCGCGTAAAGGCAGGGTCAGGGAGCGAGCTCGAAGAAGCCCAGTCCGAAACCGAGGTCGCCACCGCCGAGGCCGAGATCTCCGGGCTCCGGACGCAGCGGGATCAATTTGAAAATGCCATCGCGATTCTCGTCGGGGCGAACCCCTCGAGCTTCCGCGTGCCGGTGAATGCGAAAAGGCTGCCCTCGCCCCCCGCGCATCCCGCCGGTCTTCCCACCGACCTGCTCGAACGCCGTCCCGACCTCGCCGCCGCCGAGAGGCAACTCGCCGCCGCGACCGCCCGCATCGGGGTCGCCAAGGCCGAGTTTTTCCCCAGCATTAGCCTGATGGGCAACGGCGGATTCCAGAGCGGAGACCTCGATCTGCTCTTCGAGCCCGCCTCCCTGATGTGGAGCTACGGCCCGAAAATTCATGTCCCGATCTTCTCGGGAAATAAGAACCGGTTCAACCTCTCCCGCTCCCAGGCTGCCCATGATGAAGCGCTCGCGCTCTACCGCCAGGCCTTCCTCTCGGCCATCGCCGATGTCGAGACGAGCCTCTCTTCCCTGCGCCATCTCCAGACCGAGTCCGCCTCGCTGCAGCGCGCGCGGACCAGTGCCGAGCGGGCCGCGGATCTTGCCCGGACCCGATACGAATCCGGCACGAGCCCCTACCTCGATGTCCTCTCCGCCGATCGCACCGCCCTCACCACCCAGCTCGCAAGCGTGCGCGTCTCGGGCAAACGTCTCATCGCCACGGTGTCGCTCATCAAAGCCATCGGCGGCGGCTGGGACCGGTCACTGACCATCGCGCTCCCCGTGACCACACCCGATCCGGCGGCGCGGTCGAATCCGGACGAGGTCGAGAAGGGATTGTTTAAGAAACTGTTTCAGCGTCGGGAGTAGGTGCGACGGAAGGTCGGGGCGGTTCTTAAGCCAGGCGCTCCACCGTGCGGTTGACGAGGAGCCGGTGGTAGAGCGTCACGTTCTCCGTGTCCCACGCCTCTGAGTCCGGATGTTTGAACTCGTCGTCACAGAGGTCATCGAGGTCGCGGGGCTTCGACCAGTTTTAAAAACCATTGCTGAAGCATCAGCTTCCGGTCGAAGGGAAGCGGTTTGGCGGCAAGAGCTTTCTTGGGGCGGGGAGGCATGAGACAGTCAAAGAAGGCGGCGGACGCCTTGGAGAAAAACTTGGAAACTGCGGCTCGTGTTCTCATCCACCGAGAGGTGCGGTCCAATGGCGCGTGAACCTCCGAGCTTCTGATACCGGCCTCCGGTCACCGAGGCCAACTCATTGGCAGGGTTGACGATGTGGTCCGGTTCGCGGTATTTCGCCTTCTTGGAATGTTGGGTCAGATCGCTCAGATTCAATCCGGCCTCGACTGCCGCAAGATCGCCAAAGTACCAACTTTCCAACTCTCGGCAGGCGATGCGAACAACTGTAGCCGGACGACCTGCATCCCTGCACATTTCCACAAGTCTATCCTTAATCGGCTCGCACGGTCCGCTGTCCTGATCGCGCAGCACGAGGAAGGCGGTGTCGGGTTGCCGCCAGCCGCGCAGTCGCTTCCCAAGTTGTTTTTCGAGATCCTGTTTGCCTTCGAAGACGACAAATCTCGGCGTCACCTTCACGGGCAGAATTCGCGGCAGCATCCCCTCCAGCATTGCCTTGGCCGAAGGCTCTTCGAGGAAAAACACCAATGTCCGCGTCATCATAATGGGTCGGCCCCGGTGAAGAATCCCTGTTTCCAGAGGTAGCCCATTTGGTCTCCCTCCGCCATGTATGCGGCTACCTGCTGGTCGTCGCGGGCACGCAGCACCTGGGTATATCCGCCTCGCTTCTCCAACCAGAAGACCTCATCAAGCTGGGTCGAGTTGAGAAAATCGGGAGAATGCGTCGAAACAAAGACTTGCCCGCCTCGCTGCGAATAGGCTCGGAACTCCTCGGCCAATTCCCAGAGGAGGGTGTGGTAGAGCTGATTCTCGGGCTCCTCCACGCAAAGCAAAGCGTGGGGATTGGGATCGTAGAGCAGCACGAGATAGGCAAGCATCTTGATCGTGCCGTCCGAGACGTAGCGAGCGAGGAAGGGATCCTCGAAGGCACCATCTTGGAATTTCAAGAGGATCGTGCCTTCCTCCGTCTCTTTTGATTCGACATTGGTGACGCCGGGGACGCGTTGCTTCAGCTTAGCAATGATCGTGTCGAAAATCGTGGGATGGTGATTGTAGAGGTACTCGATCACTTGCGAGAGATTCTCCCCTTCGCGGGAAAGGTGCTCGGCGTAACCAATCTCTTGCTCGGACCGGGCACGGCTGATGTGAAAGTCGGAGACATGCCAACTTTCGATGAGATTACCCAAAGCCACAGCGGCGGGAAACTTCTCGAATTGAGCCAGCCCCTTGATGGCGAGGATATCGGGAGACTTGAGGGTTTGGTGATCGCGCTTGAGATCGCTCTCGTCCTTCACGTCGTCCAACTCGTTTGTCACCGCTTGGCCCTCGCCACTGGAAAAGTCGATGAACCGCCACGGTTGTCCATGCTGACCGCGCCGGTATTGGAGGATCTCCTTTGTCACTACGGGCCTTCCCTTCACCTCATCAATGGAGAGCTGGTAGGTGACGAGACGGCTCTTTCGGCCCTCCTCGCGAAACTTCAGTTCGATCTCGATCGGGCCCTGGCTTTCCCGGCTACGGACTTCCTGGAAGCCCCGACTGCCGCCGAGCTTCGCTAAAGCGGTGGTCACGTTCCCGGTTATCGCGTCCTTCAAGAACCCAAAGACCGAGAACAGGGTGCTCTTACCGGTGCCGTTAGCGCCGACTAGGACGCAGAGATGGGGGATGTCTCGCATCACCACGTCTTGGAAGGCGCGAAAGTTTTTCAGACGGAGGTATTCAATATGCAGGTCTCATTCTTGTTGGCCGGTTTTTACTCGCACCCCTCCCACATCAAACGCGGGAACTCTTCATCGATCAAGCGGACCTTCCAGGTCTGGTCGTCGCGTCGAAGGTTTTCGAGGTGGTGGTCGCCGTTGACGTAGATGAGGGCGAACTCTCCGTCGAGGACTTTGATCTTTTGCTTGCGGCACCATTCGTTGAGGGCGTCGGCGTTGACTTCGGTGGTGTTGCGCCAGAGGACGAGGAGCTTCTCGCCCTCGGGGTTGGTGCCCTCGACCCAATGAACGCCGCCACCTTGGCCCCGGGCGAGGACAGTGAGGCCGAGGAGCCAGTTGAAGGTCTCGACGAGATCGACCTTCACGGGGTGCGTTTCACCGGCGCTGCCGCTGGCTACGTCGAGGGTGTAGTTCCACGGATCGGTGAAGGCGTTTACCTCGATGTGAGTGCCACTCGCAAAGACACCCTGCCCGGCGGGGTGAAACCGATACTGGAACTGGAAATCAGTGGACACGGGTTAGCGGAAGAGGTGGAGATCCGGATCGAAGAGGTAGAGCTCGCCGCGCTTCGCGCCGGTGATCTCGCGAAGGATGCCGCATCTCACGAAGCGCTCGATGAGGCTGTAGGCGGTGGCCGGAGACACGGAGCACACTTCGGCAGCTTGGGCGGCGTTGACCCAAGGGTGGGTGAAAAGGTACTGAAACAACTTCGCCCCGTGAGCGGTGCGCGGCCTCCACGAGCCGATTTCGGCCTCCCAGTGCTGTTTCAACTGGAGGATGCCGTTGAAGGTCTCGACGCCCTTGCCGGCGGTTTCGCTGATGCCGTCGAGGAAGAAATGGAGCCAGCCCGAGAGATCGTTTTTGTCCCGGACCCGGGTGAGGCGCTCGTAATATTCCTCGCGATGTCGCTCAAGGTAGTCCGAGAGGTAGAGGACGGGCTGTTTGAGGATGCCGCTGGAGATCAGGTAGAGAGGAATCATGAGCCTCCCGATACGTCCGTTCCCGTCGAGGAAGGGGTGGATGGTCTCGAACTGGTAGTGCATGATCGCCACCCGGATGAGCGGCGGCAGGTGAAGGTCGGTGTTGTGCGCGAACGATTCCAAGTCGCCCATCAGCTCGGGGACGTTCTCCTGGAGGGGCGGCACGAAGCGGGCGTTACCGGGATTGGAGCCACCGATCGCTGAGAAACTCCTGGACAACAGGATCGTCGATCCGACACGGGCGGTTGATCAAGGCAGGCTCGAAGCTGCGGTAGCCCGCGCGCTTCATCCAGATGCCGGCATTGAAGGGGTTCATCGGGTCGAAATGGGGCGTAGTAGAGCGGTTTGCGATTCGGGGGCTCTTTTAAAAAAGGATCCTACACTGTTTTACTTCGAGCGAACAGATTGAATTAGTCGAATGATTGTTTTAATTTTGTAATCAAATTTAAAATAAGAGGGCTTTGTTTTTCGTTTCGCAGCACATCAAGGATGCCGCGCTGATCGAGTTTGGTGCGGACCCGATCCAGGCGGGTTGGGCTTCGGCGGCGAGGGTTTTGAATTTGTTGAGTCCGGCAGGGCCGAAGGCCCGGTCAATGAAAGCCCGGGGCAACGCCCCGGGTGAAAATGAAAAGGACGAACCAGCCCTGAAGGGGCGAATCATTGGCTTGCGATTGGGTCGCCCCTTCAGGGCTTCGCCGACTCGGGCAGGCAACCCGGGGCGTTGCCCCGGGCTGGCATAGATCTGCGCCCTTGGCGCTGCAGAGGGGAACGGCGTCAGTGGTTCCATTGGGTCAGGTCTCGCGCACATCGATCAGGCCGGTGACGGCGGAGATGAAGGCGGTGCGGCGTTCCTGGAGGGGGGTGATGGCGGGTTGATGCGTCCCGAATCGAAAAGACTGTCGAAACGATAAGACTCGATAATGCGGGCTTGTCACACCAGGGGCTATTCCGTTCGTCGTCACGGTCCTAACCTCCCGCAGGGAATGTCCGGGGGAGAGGGTTTTGCCGAAGATGAGGAACCCCTCAACCCGCCGAACGGATCGCAAGCCAGGCGGTCATGGTGCCGTCGGCGCAGCGGAGTCCGAGGCGCATCCCCATGTCGCCGGCGAGGACGGCGGCGGCGGTGAGACCGATCCCGAAATGCTCGCTCCCTTTCGAGGTTTCGAAGGGGACAAAAGCCCGCTGCAGGGCGTCGGGGCCGAGCTCGGCGCTGGTGTTGCGGATGAAAAGATCGACGGTCGTGCCCGGGCTCGCTTCGCCGGGAGGGAAAAAGTCGATCGCCACCGAACCCTGCGAAAATCCACTGGCGGACTCTGCCGCGTTGCGCACGAGGTGAAAGATCAACTCCCCGAGCTTGGCCGAATCGCCGGCGAGGGCAGGGATTTTTTCTCGCACTGTCAGGGTGAAATTCACGCCCGAGGCGCCGCAGATCTCTTCGCACTTGCTCTTCCAGTAGGGGAGCACATCGCTAAGCCTTACGACCCCGACCTCGACTCGGCCGCAGCCCGAGGCCCCCATGATCTCGCGATTGAGTTCCGTTGCGACTTTGGCCGAGGACTGCATCTGCTCGGCACTTTCGCGGACTTCCTCATTGATCGTGTCGTCGTAGAGGATCAGGCTCGAGAACCCCTGGATCACGCCCATGAGGTTGTTGTGCTTGTGGATGTAACCTTTCAGAAACTGCTCGTAGAAGCGACGCGTGCTGTTCTGACCCAGGTTATAGTCATCTGCGAATACGAAGTCGGCCATGGATGGAAAGGATGGGTGGATACCTCGGCGATGATACGGCCAACGGTTATTTAACACAAATTAATAAATGGGACAGTGTCCGGTGCTCCGGCACCGGCAGAAGGACGAGCCCGGATGGGTCGTAAGGTTGCGCCACTCAGGCGCGGATCCCGTCGAACTCTCCGGTGGACGTCGCGAAGCTCTCTTCCTGCAGGCCGAGCTGATGGAGCGCACTGAGGTAGAGGTTGGGGAGTGGATAGTTATTTTTCTGGTCGAAGGCGACGTGCCGGCCGTGCCGGAATCCGCCTCCGGCGAAAAGGACCGGCATGTTCTTGTTGTCGTGACTCGACGCGTTGCCGAGGTTCGAGGTGAGCAGAACCATGGTCTCGTCGAGCAGACCCCCTTCCTTCATTTTACGGAGGAAATTCCCCCATTCATTGACGACGCCCTGCTCGACAATAGTGAGTTGGCGCAGTTTCTCCTCGTCCATGCCGTGGTGGCTGAGCCCGTGGTAGCTCTCTTCGACACCCTCGATCCCGTTCACGTTGTTACCGGTTATGTGGAGGGTGATGAAGCGGGTCGAGTCGGTCGCGAGGGCCATGTGGATGATGTCGAGAAAGATGCGTTCGACGACGACCTCGTTGTCCTTCGGAATCGCGGTGGGTTTCTTCAGGGAGACTTCGGGTTTGGGCTGGTGGATCCATTCTTCGTTGGCGACGAGGCGCTTCTCCAAATCACGGACACTTGTGAACCAGGCTTCGAGCTTGTCGCGGTCGCCGCTTCCGACTTCACGCTGGAGTGCTTTGGCCTCGGCCCCGACGACGTCCATGATGCTACGGCCCTGTCGGATGAGTTCGGCCTGCCGCTCCTGCTCTGCGGGCTTGTCGTCGACGAAGAGCTTGGTAAAGAGGGCGACGGCATCATTCTCCGCCGGGATCATGGAGCCGTTCTCGGTGTAGGAGGGGCTCGACTGCCGACCGGTGTTTAGGACGAGGGAGGGGAAACGAGTCTCGTGGCCGAGGTGTTTTGCCATCTTCTGGTCGAGCGAGATGGTGTTCCGCGAGGTGGTGCCGCGCATGTTAGGGCAGGCAGAGAAGATGCTGCCCTCGGCACTGTGTCCCCCGGTCACGCCCGGATGAGACGATCCGGAGATGACCGTGAAATCCTCGCGCAGGTCGCCGAGCGATTTCAGGTAAAGGGCGGGCTCGTAATCGCGGCCGGCAGTCGTGGGGACGAGGTTGGGATTGTGCAACCCCAGAGCGAGGCTGACCCCGACAAAGCGTTTCGCGGGGGCGGCCTGCGCCGCGATCGCGAAGGCCGGTGACATGGCATCGAGGAGCGGTAGTCCGAGCGAGATCCCGGCTCCGCGCAGGACCGCGCGGCGGGAGAGGTGTTTTTGAAAAGTGAAGGTGGACATGGGTTGGGGTCGGTGGAGTTTATTTACTCAGGAAAATGTCGCTGCTGAGCGAGGCTCGGATGAGAGAACGAATGCCGTAGTTTTCCGATGCCGCTTTTTTGACGATCTCATCGAGAATGGACTCGTCGCTGAAGCGCGGCGGTGCACCGGTCGCGTAGGTGAGGAACTGCCGTGCAAATCCGCGGGCGAGGGTTTCTTTGCGGTCGTGATAGATCGCTTTCCAGGAGTTCACGCCGGTAAAGGGCTCTCCGTCCGGTGTCTGGCCGGAAGGATCGACTTTGACCCCCTTGCCACCTGCCCCGTACTTTGTTCGCCATCCGCCGATCGGGTCGAAGTTCTCAAGGATGAATCCGGGAGGATCGATCGTGCGGTGGCAGGAGGCGCACGACTCGGAGTCGCGGTGTTTTTCGAGTTGCTGACGGATGGAGACGGCGCCGCGAATGTCGGGTTCGATAGCCGCAACCCCGGGCGGCGGCGGCGGGATGTGGACGCCGAGGATTCGTTCGTTCACAAAGACGCCGCGTGTCACGGGCGAGGTATGGGTGCCGTCGGCGGTGACCTTGAGGATCGCCCCCTGGGTGAGGAACCCGCCTCGGACGGTCTCGAAATCTGCCGGAAATTTCACTTTCTGCATTCCCGCTCCCGGCTTGAGGGGCAGTGCGAGGTCGTAGTGACGGGCGAGTCGACCATTGAGAAAGACAAAGTCGGAATCGACGAGGTTAGTGACATCGTGATTGTTCCGAATGAGCTCGGTAAAGTAGGAGCGGGTTTCCCGGAGGAACGATTCTTCCAGCACGGGATCATAGCTGCGGAACTGCCGCGGGTCGGGGGAAGTGAAGTCGATCTGTTTCAGCTTTAGCCACTGGTCAGTGAAGCTGTCGATAAAGCGATGCGACTTCGGGTCATCGAGGAGGCGGTCGACCTCTGCTGCGAGGACGACGGGATCGCGCAGCGTCTTCTCTGCGGCGAGTTTGGCGAGTGGGGCATCGGGCAGGCTCACGCGGAGGGCATAGCTGAGTCGCGAGGCGATGGCGATGTCGTCGAGGGCGGCGACCGGTTCAAGAAAGGTGAGGAATCGGGGCGAGCAGAGGATGGCGCGGTAGGCGGCCTTGAGGGCTGCGGGGAGATTTTCGCCGTCGGCGAGCGCGGCGAGGGCAAGTTCCCGATACGGGGCGAGTTGCCCGGGGGGCACGGGCCGGCGAAAGGCGCGGCGGGCGAAGCGAGGGAGGATGGCATCGATGCCGGCGGCGGGATCGCTCTCCCATTTTTCAAGAGGGTCTTTGCCGAAAAGTTTTTCCCTTACGGCGGGGCGGCTGGCATTCGGATAGACTCGTTCCATTTCGATGCCGCTATGGGCGATCCCGGAAAAGCCGTCTTTGGCGAGGTCTCGTCCTTTGAAAGAGACGCTGCCCCCGGTCGCCCCAGTGGCGGCGCGCTTCAGTTCCCCGTCGTTGGGTTTAAGCTCAAGCTGCTGGCCTTTTTCGATCCAGGCGTCAAAGACGAGGTCGCGGGGTTTTGGAGTGGCCTCGACAAGTCCGATCATGGCGAGGAGCGGGGCATTCGAGTCGCAGAAGCCGGAGCGCAGGGTGCCCCAGACGGCTCCGTCCTTTCCGGGATTGATCGCTTCCACATCCCTCAGGGTGATGCGGTACCAGCCGTCCGCCGGCGCAGCGGTCGGCCGCATCCGACCGAAGAATTGGAGAGTGATGGGCCAGCTGATGCTGCGTCCGTCCCGTACCTCGGGACCGCGGAAGTTGCCCCCGCGGTTTTCGATCAAGTCCTGTGGCGTGAATTTCTTTGTGTATTCAACATCGCCATTGAGAGCCCGGGAAAATACTTCGTCGAGGGCGAGGTCGGCGACGTCGAGGTAGCGGGCGAGGTGATGGTAGGAGAGCTGCTGTCCGCCTGCGACGGTTTCGAATCCGTGTGACTCGGGGTCCTCGGGGAGGAGTTGCCCGAGAGGCAGGTCGATGCCGAGGAGGTCGTGGAGAGTATGTTCGTACTCGACCCGGGTGAGCCGGCGGGAGTGGACGCGCCCACTGCGGCCGATGTCTTCGCGATCGGCCGCAAGGAGCGGTTCAACAAGGTCTTTGAGGAAAAGGGCAATCGTCTCTGCTTCGGGCCTTGGTTTTTTCCCGGGCGGCATTTCGCTGCTCTTGACCCGCTCGTGGACGCGCTGCCAGAGGGCAAAGTTGTCGGCGTTTTCGAGGGCGAAATTTAGGTCGGCGAGATTGAGTCCGCCTTTTTTCACGTCGGCGTCGTGACACTCGACGCAATGGGTGTCGAGAAAGCGAAGAAGCTCCGGCGTCGGAGGCGCACCTGACACGCGCGGCGCAGTCGAGACGGCTGCCGTGATGAGTGCTGCTATGGCTAAAAGAGGGCGAAACATGTTGATGCGCATTGAACCCCTTTCCGCTATATCCGTTTCTACGTGATTCTTAAAATACGCGATGAGCGACTACGGGCAACTATCAAAGCAATAAAAAGAAGCTTATTTCCACTGAATTTCCTCGGCGCTCACGATCTCACGGAGGGAGCCGTCTTCTTCCCGAAGGCGGAGTTCGCCACCGGAGCCGATCCCGGCGGCGGTTCCAGCGAGCCATTCGCGACCGGTCCGGACGCGGAGGGCTCGCCCGCGCAGGAGATCACGCTCGGTGACCCAGTCGAGGGCTTCGCGGAAGTCTTCGAGTCCGGCCGGGAAACGGTGTAGAAATCCGTGGAGGATGAGACCGAGGAGGAACCAGCGGCTCGATTCGCATTCAGCGATTTCGTAGAGTGAGGTGGCGAGGTCTCGGAGTGGAGCGGGGAGTTCGCCTTTCCTCAGATTCACATTGATGCCGACTCCGACAATAGCAAACGGACGCGGTAGCAGTGAGATCTCGACGAGGATACCGGCGAGTTTTTTACCCTCGAAGAGCAGGTCATTGGGCCATTTCGCTTCGAGCTGATGACCGGGACCGAGGATGTCCTCGATGGCGCGTCCGACGATGGAAGCGGTGAGTTGCGGAAGACGCGACCAGATCTCGCGGGGTCCGTCGAGCGGCAGGGCGAGGGAGAAGAGGAGATTACGCCCGCTCGCGGCTTCCCAGCGGTCGCCCCGTCTTCCGCGACCGTTCGTCTGGTAGTCAGCGGAGATCGTTTCGAAGTTCCGCACGGACCCGGCGCGGGCACGCCCGAGGAGGTCGTCGTTGGTCGAGCCGGTTTCGGCAAGGTGGGTGAATTGGCCGGCCGCGAAGCGGGCGCGGTCCTCCCTCGACCAACTCCGGATGATCTCTTCGTGGATCGCCTGACTCATTCCGCGACGAGATCGAGCCCGAGATCAATGGAGCGAACCGAATGGGTCAGGGCACCGACAGAGATGAAGTCGACTCCGGTTTCGGCGATGCCCCGGACGGTGGAGAGGCTCACTCCCCCGCTCGCTTCGAGGAGGATTCCGTGAGCGATTTCGTTGCGCATCACGACTGCCCTACAGAGTGCTTCGTTGCTCATGTTATCCAGCAGGATGACATCGATGCCGACGATTTGGAGGAATGAAGCGACCTGGTCGAGCCGGTCCGCCTCGACCTCGATCTTCAACGCCGGTGTGCGCGCTTTGATCGATGCGATGCGGGTGGCGAGATCGACGGGCCTCGGATTGGCGACGAGGTGATTGTCCTTTACCATGATGGCGTCGTAGAGTCCCATACGGTGGTTGAATCCACCCCCGTGAACGACGGCGGCTTTCTCGAGAGCCCGCCAACCCGGGGTGGTTTTTCTCGTGTCGAGGAGGTGAGCACCGGTGCCGGCGATGGCCTCAACAAAGGTGCGGGTAATGGTGGCTACTCCGGAGAGGCGCTGCATGAAGTTCAGGACTGTCCGCTCGGCGGTGAGGACGAGGCGGGTCGGGCCGGAGATCTCGGCGATGAGGTCGCCTCGGTTCGCTTCACCGCCGTCAGGAATGGTGATTTGAAGACGGAGTTCGGAACTGACGGCAGCACACACGGCGGCGGCAATTTCGGTTCCGGAGATGACGGCGCTCTCGCGACTGATGATGCGGCCGATCGAACGGTGCCCCGCATCGACGAAGTGCAGGCTGGTTAGGTCGCCGATATCGGCGAGATCCTCGCGGAGGGCCATCTCGACTAGTTGCAGGGAAGTGCGGGTCATGGGGTCGCTTTGGTCTTGGGAGTAGTGGTCAACTGGCGGAAAAAGAGCCGGTCCATCGACTTGTCGAGGCGGCGATAGAAGTCGATCAGCACGTCCACTTTCTGATCGATGCGGGGGTATCGGCGACACATCTCCCAGAGTTCGTGGTTGGTGAAAAGGTGGGCGGCCATTTCGTTCAGATCCTGCTCGACCGAGACCATGTTGTAGGGAGTGAGGAAACCATCTTCCATCAGGACGATGTCGAGCTGGAGGAGACTACTGCCGGAGCCGCCCGTTTTCTTTTGCTCGGCCTGGAGGACTTTGGTCGCTTCAGAGCGGTCTCCGGTTTGCTCCTCGACCACACCGGCAGCGCGATAGGTGAAGTCAGGAGCGTTCGCTGCGGTCCAGCGAGCTGATTCAAAAAGGCTCTCGTTCTGTTTCAAGAGGAGGGAGGAGAACTCGTGATGAAAGCGCTGCTCGAAGCCTTTCGCTTCGAAACTTTCGCGGTAGACGAGGACGATGCGTCGGCTGTTGGCCATATAGGTGCCCCCGTAGCCGACGTCGTAGAATCGGAGACCTCCTACAACGAAGATCCCTTCGAGATATCGTTCCCGTACTTTCGCCGGGTACTTTGCGAGAGCGGTGCTGATGATGGCGCGGGCTTGTTCGTGCAGTTCCTCTTTGAGCGGTTCCATCGTGGCGTCGATGGGTGCGGCGATCCAGCTTTTCGGGAGAAAGGTCCGATCCGCCGGGAAGGTGATAGGAACGTCGTCCCCGAGAAGGGGGGCGACGCTCACGCAGGCGAGGAGGACAAGCAGGGGAATGCGCATGGGGAAAGCTCAGCGATTTCTCTTCTCGAGCCAAACGGCGAGTAGGGAAATGTCAGCCGGGGTGATGCCGCTGATCCTTCCCGCCTGACCGAGGGTGATTGGCTGCACAGCCTGGAGTTTTGTCTGAGCCTCCCGTTTCAGGCCCGAGATTTCAAGGTAGTTCATCCCCGGGGGGATCTTCTTTTCGTCGGCCCGTTTCGTCTTCTCGACGAGTTCGCCCTGGCGACGGATGTAGCCCTCGTATTTCACGTCGATCTCGACGAGTTCCCAGATCGAGGGATTGAAGGCGGCTTTCAATTCTTGATCAAAACTCTCCCAGCTCGACTCGGGGCGGCGGAGCCACTTCGCGAGGGAGCCGTCGGCAGTGTGGGTATTCTCCAAGCTATGCCGGAGAGCGGCGACCTTCTCTATTTTGGCGCGGGTCCGTGCGAGAAAGTCGGAGGAAATGAGCCCGGCGGCGTCGGCGGTTTCACTCAGGCGGATGTCGGCGTTGTCGTGGCGCAGGAGGAGGCGATGCTCGGCCCGGCTCGTGAACATGCGGTAAGGTTCGTCGGTGCCCTTGGTGACGAGATCATCAACCATGACGCCGATGTAGGACTCGTCGCGCGCAAGGACCAGGGCCGGTTTGCCCGCAATTTTCAGGGCGGCATTAGCCCCGGCGACGAGCCCCTGACCTGCGGCCTCTTCGTAGCCCGAGGTGCCGTTGATCTGGCCGGCGAAATAGAGTCCGGGGACCGTCTTTGTCTCCAGCGTCGGGTAGAGCTGGGTCGGCACACAATAGTCGTACTCCACCGCGTAGCCGGGACGGATGATGTCGACATTCTCCAGGCCGGGGATGGAGCGGATGAATCGGTATTGCACGTCAAAAGGCAGAGAGGTGGAAACCCCGTTCACATAGTACTCCAGAGTGTGTCGACCCTCCGGTTCGAGGAAGACCTGATGACGGTCCTTGTCGGCGAAGCGCACGACTTTGTCCTCGATCGAGGGGCAGTAGCGCGGACCGACCCCTTCGATGATCCCGGAATACATCGGGGACTTATCCAGGTTCGCGAGGATCTCGTCGTGAGTCGTCTGGTTCGTGTAAGTGATCCAGCAGGGCATTTGTTCCACGTGGAACATCGGGTCGGACCATCGGTTCAGAGTGAAGATGTCGTCGTTCCCTGCGGGCTCTTCATTGGAGCGAAAAGAAAAGCGTGGAACGGGGTTGTCGCCATCCTGCCGTTCGCATTTCGAGAAGTCGATCGTGCGGCCATTGAGTCGGCAGGGTGTCCCTGTCTTAAAGCGGCGAACTTCGAATCCGAGACGTTTCAAATCGTCGCTCAGGGTCGAAGCCGAGTCACCCATGCGACCGCCGGTCTGGTTCTGCAATCCCACATGCATGAGCCCCCGCATAAACGTCCCAGTGGTGACGACGACGGAGGAGGCGTGGAAGCGCACCCCGAGGTTCGTCTCGGCTCCCGCGATGCCCTCGTTCTCGACGAGGAGTTTTGAAATATTCCCCTGGTGGAGGTCGATGTTCGGCTCGCTTTCGAGGAGCCATTTTACGCGGAACTGGTAGGCCTTCTTATCGCACTGGGCGCGAGGGGCACGCACGCTCGGACCCTTCTTCGCATTCAGGATGCGGAACTGGATTGCGGTCGCGTCCGTGTTCAATGCCATGACTCCGCCAAGGGCATCGATCTCGCGGACCATGTGCCCCTTCCCTAGGCCGCCGATAGCGGGGTTGCACGACATCTGGCCGATCGTGTCGAGGTTCTGACTGAGCAGCGCGACGCTGGCGCCGACACGCGCGGCGGCCATGGCTGCCTCGACTCCGGCGTGTCCACCGCCGATGATCAGGACATCATATTTTTTTGGGTAATCAAACATCTCGAAAAGGTGAAATGTTCCACGTGGAACAAGGGGGGTGGGGATAGAGAAAGGAAAAAATCGGACACTTACCGGTTTCCTTGAGGGGCACTTTAAGCTACCGTGCGCGGCCTTCCAACTACGGAGGGATTTTTTCTTTTGTGATGGCATCGAAAACAGCAACTCAACCGACAGCTCCCTTCGCTGACGCGCCGATTAATCAGTCGCTCACCGCTGCGGATAAAATAGAACTGCTCCGCCAGATGGTCCGCATCCGCCGGTTCGAGCAGACCTCTCTCAAGCACTACCACAACGGCTCCATCGGCGGCTTCCTCCACCTCTACATCGGGCAGGAATCAGTCGCCGTCGGGTCGATCTCGCTGCTCGGCGAGCATGATCACGTCATCACTGCCTACCGGGATCACGCTCATGCTCTCTCCGTGGGCATGGGAATGGACGAGTGCATGGCCGAGCTCTTCGGAAAAGCGACGGGATGCTCCAAAGGCAAAGGGGGCTCGATGCACTATTTTGCCCCCGATAAGAACTACTGGGGCGGCCACGGAATCGTCGGCGGTCAGACCCCGCTCGGTGCCGGTCTCGCTTTCGCGGTGAAATACAAAGGGCTCAAAGGGTGCTGCCTCTGCTACCTCGGTGATGGAGCCGTCAATCAGGGAGCCTTTCACGAAGCGCTCAACCTCGCCTCCCTCTGGAGTCTGCCCGTCATCTACATCATCGAGAACAACGGTTACTCCATGGGCACCTCGCAGGCCCGGTCCTCCGCTTTCCCGAAAGAGGGTCTCGCCGCCCGTGCCGAGGGCTACAACATGGAGTGGGACAAGATCGAGGGCGTCAGCATTTACGAGATCCGGGCCGGGGTGCAGAAGGCCGTCGAGCGCGCTCACGAGCATTGCCGCCCCACCATCATCGAGATCCTCACCTATCGTCACAAAGGGCACTCCGTCGCTGATGCGAATGCGGAGAAATACCGCACCAAGGAGGAGATCCAGGAATACATGAGCAAAAATGATCCGATCGAGTTCTGGAAGAACGTCCTCATCGGCGAAGGCGTCATCTCCGAGGACGATTACAAAGCGATCAACAAAGAAGCCGGTGCCGAAGCGGATGCCGCCGCCGAGTTCGCGATCAGGAGCCCCTATCCTGAAGAGTCTGAGATCTTCGATGACGTCTACTGGGAAGTGGACAACAACACCGAAGCCGGTCGCACCGGTCGCCACTTCTTCCACCGCTGAGATCAACCCTGTCAGGTCGCCAGCCCAACCCTCCTCCTTTCCCCAGCTGCGCAGCAAAAACGCTAACAGCTAAACAGCTATCACCCATGCCACGAGAAATCACCTACCGCGAAGCACTCCGAGAAGGCCTCGATGAGGAACTCGCCCGCGACGAAAATGTCATCATCATCGGTGAAGAGGTCGCCGAGTACAACGGCGCCTACAAAGTCACCGAAGGTCTCTGGAAAAAGTGGGGCGACAAACGCATCATCGACGCCCCCATCTCCGAAGCCGGATTCATCGGCATGGGCATCGGTGCTTCCATGCTGGGGATTCGCCCCGTCATGGAACTGATGTTCTTCAGCTTCGCCTACGTCGCCTTCGACCAGATGATGAACAACGCCGCAGCCTGCCGCTACATGTCCGGCGGCTTGCTCAATGTTCCCATCGTCGTACGTGGTCCGGCCAACGGCGGCACGAACGTCGGCGCGACCCACTCCCACGCGCCGGAGAACATTTTTGCAAACATGCCCGGGCTGAAAGTCGTGACGCCGTCCGACGCGCACGATGCGAAAGGTCTCATCAAGTCCGCGATTCGCGACAACGACCCCGTCTACTTCATGGAGAGCACCGTGCTCTACGGCATAGTCGGTACGGTCCCGTCGAACGATGAACTCGAGGGCGGCGAGCTGCTCGTGCCCATCGGTAAAGCGAAGGTGAAACGCGAGGGAACCGACCTCACCCTCATCGCCCACGGCCGCGCCGTCGTGACCTGTCTCGCCGCCGCTGAGATCCTCGCCGAGAAATACGACATCAATGCCGAGGTCCTCGACCTCCGCTCGATCCGCCCGCTTGACGAAGAGGCGATCATGGCCTCCGTCCGCAAGACCCATCGCGCGATCTGTGTGGAGGAGAACAAACCCTTCTGCGGCGTCGGTGCCCAGATCTCGTCGATGATCATGGAGCAGGCCTTCGACGATCTCGATGCCCCCGTGCTCCGGATCACGAGCGCCGATGCACCCGCCTTCTACAGCCCCCCGATCGAGAAGCTCCAGCTTCCGACTCCCGACGAGATCGTGGAGCGTGCTTTAACGATCTGTTAGGATCATCCCGTGCCCCACCCGGGACGTATCTATCTTCCACCTTCCGACCAGCAAGAGAACTTATGGCAGCCTATTTGAAAATGCCCAAACTGAGCGACACGATGAGCGAGGGGACCCTCGTGAAGTGGCTCAAGAAAGAGGGCGACACCGTGTCCATGGACGAAGACGTCGCCGAAATCGAGACCGACAAAGCGACCATGACAATGCCCTCCTTTGACGAAGGCATCCTCTACAAGATCTATGTGAAAGAGGGCGAGACCGTCGTCCTCGGTGCCTCCCTCGCCCTCATCCTCGAGCCGGGTGAGGATCCGCCGGCCGATGCGGACGAGGCCCCCGCTGCGGCCGGGGCCGAGAACCCAGCCGAAGAAAAGGCTGAGGAAAAAGTGGAAGCGCCTGCCGCCGAAGAAGCGGACAAAGACGGGTCTCCCGCCGAGGCCAAAGCTCCGGCCCCGGCTGTGAAGTCCCCTGCCCCTGCCGCGCCCGCCCCCTCGTCGGGCGGCCGCATCAAAGCATCTCCCCTCGCCCGCAAGCACGCTGAAGAACACGGCATCGATCTCCGACGCGTCACCGGCAGCGGTCCCGGCGGACGCATTATTAAAAAGGATGTCCTCAACGCCCCCGCCGGAGGAGGCGGCGGCTCCAGCCTCGGTCTTCTTCCCGCCCCTGTGAGCCGTGCCGACCAGTCCATTCCCCTGACCGGGATGCGTCGCGTCATTGCCCAACGACTGCTCGAGAGCAAGACGACGATCCCGCACTTCTATCTCAACATCGAGATCGACACCGAGCCACTCATGACCCTGCGCGAGCAGGTCAATGCCGCGAGCACTGCGAACGGCGGTCCCAAGTACACGGTGAACGACTTTATCATGCGCGCGACCGTGCTCGCGACCGATGCCGTCCCGGCAGTGAACGCCTCGTTTCAGGGCGACTCCATCCTCCAACTCGGCGAAATCAATCTTTCCGTCGCGGTGGCGATCGAGGAAGGTCTCGTCACTCCGGTGATCCGTTCGGCCCAGATGAAATCGATCAAAGAACTCGCCGCCGAACTCAAAGATCTCGCCGCTCGCGCCAAGGACAAAAAGCTCGCTCCGGCCGAGATGCAGGGCGGCACCATCACCATCTCGAACCTCGGGGCCTTCGGCATCGGGAACTTCGATGCGATCATCAATCCTCCCCAGGCCGCGATCCTCGCGATTGGCACGATCACCAAACAACCGGTCGTGAACGCCGCCAACCAGATCGTTCCCGGTCAGCGCATGTGGATCGGGATGAGCTGTGACCACCGCGTCATCGACGGTGCCATCGGGGCCCGCTTTCTCTCCGAGCTGAAACGCTTTCTCGAAACCCCCGTCCTTCTTCTTTCCTAACACTAACAGAATTTACTCATGGCATCGTACGATCTTATTGTCATCGGTGGGGGCCCCGGCGGATATGTCGGAGCAATCCGCGCCGCCCAGCTCGGGAAAAAAGTCGCCTGCATCGAGAACGATCGCGCCGGCGGCACATGCCTCAACTGGGGCTGTATCCCGACCAAGGCGCTCCTCAAAAACGCCGAGCTCTACCACACTCTTTCACACCGTGCCGCCGAGTTCGGGCTCAACATCGAGGGTCTCTCCTACGACTGGGAGAAAGTGATTGGACGTTCGCGCCAGGTCTCCGACAAGCTCGCCGGGGGCATCGAGTTCCTCTTCAAGAAAAACAAGATCGACTACATCCGCGGCACCGGCGGTCTCGCCGCGAACGGCAAGGTCGAGGTCATCGACGCCGAAGGAAAAAGCGAAATCCACACGGCCGCGAATGTGCTCATCGCGACCGGTTGTGTCTCGCGCGGTCTGCCTTTCCTGCCCTTTGACGGAGAGAAAGTGGTCGGGTCCAAAGACGCGATGACGATGAAGACGCAGCCCAAGTCCATCGTCATCATCGGGGCCGGGGCCATCGGGATCGAGTTTGCCTATTTCTTCAGCTCCTACGGCACCGAGGTGACGGTCATCGAAATGATGGATCGCATTCTGCCTGTCGAGGACTCCGAGGTCAGTGCGGCGTTGCAAAAGTCCCTCGCGAAGCACGGGATCAAATTCCACACCTCGACGAAGACGGCCGCCGCCGAGACGACTGAGAACGGTGTCCGTCTCACGATCGAACCCGCCGCCGGCGGTGATCAGCAGACGATCGAGGCCGAGGTCTGCCTAGTCGCGGTCGGGGTCGCCCCCGTCCTCCCGAAGAATGCCGAGCAGCTCAAGCTGACCGATCGCGGTTACATCGAGACCGACGCCCGTTACCAGACGAACATCCCCAATGTTTTTGCGGTCGGCGACATCATCGGGCCCCCCTGGCTCGCCCACGTCGCCAGCTACGAAGCGACCCAGGCGATCGAGGGAATGTTCGATCCCAAGTTCAAACCGAAGAAGGTGACCATTTTCCCCGGTTGCACCTATTGCCACCCGGAGGTCGCCTCGATCGGTCTCACTGAGGACGCCTGTAAGGAGAAGAAGCTGGACTACCGTGTCGGTAAATTCCCCTTCGCTGCGAGCGGGCGCGCCCTCGCGGTGGCCGATGCCGAAGGCTTCGTGAAGGTCATCTTCGACAAAAAACACGGGGAGATCCTCGGTGCCCATATCATCGGAGCGGGGGCCACTGAGCTCATCGCCGAGATGGGCCTTGCGATGACTCTCGAAGCGACCAACGAGGAAATCGAAGCGACCATCCACGCCCACCCGACCCTCGCTGAAGCGATTCACGAGGCAGCTGGCGACGCCTACGGCCACGCGGTCCACATTTAATCCGGCTTGCAGAATCGCCCCGCCGGATGCCGGCTCTCTCATGGACAGACTCGTTCTCAATGAAGCGATCCATGATGCCGTTTTCAAGGAGCTGATCCCCTCGGCGAAGAAATTCCTCTGGGTGGCCACGGCGGATGTCAAAGACCTCCATCTCGCCCGACCGGGGCGGAAGAAATTCGATACCTTCCTCGCCCTCTTCGACGACCTCATCAACGAAGGCGTCGAGATACGGCTCATCCATGCGAAGGAGCCCGGACCGCGCTTTCGGGCCGACTTTGACCGGTTTCCTAACCTGATCGGGTCTGACCGCTTCGAGCGCATCCTCTGCCCGAGGAATCATATGAAATGTGTCATCGTCGACGGGCAGCGTGCCTTTCTCGGATCGGCCAATCTCACCGGAGCTGGGATGGGCGCCAAGTCGGTGCGTCGGCGCAATTTCGAATGCGGCATCGTTACAGATACCCCCGAGACGGTTAAGGGGCTGATGAGTCTTTTCGACGATCTGTTCATGGGCGAGCACTGTCTCAAGTGCGACCGGCGCGACGTGTGCCCGGACCCGATTTGTTGAGGGTGTTTAGATCCACTCAGCCACTTTTGCGATTACAAAGGCACCTGGGACGAGGAAGGCCTGGGCGAGAAGAGTGCCGAGGAACCGGCTCCCTGCCATGCCGATCACCACGGAGCGAAAGTAGGACTGGGATACTTCACCGGATACGACTTTGTCGGACAAATAGGAGAAGTGCGGATCGACGAGAGCAAACATCAGGATCGTGCCGATAAAATTCACGAGAGCGCACTATCACCGCAGCCCTCACCGCCCCGGTCGATCCCTACGAAAATCCCCTCCCCGCCGACCCGCCGTATTTCCGCGTTCGCTACGATGCGCCCGCGCAGCCCGGGGCCGGTACTCTTGTGTACGCGGTGAGCTACACGATCTGGATCCCGCCGGGGGTGAAAACGCTGCGCGGTCTCATCGTGCACCAGCACGGCTGCGGCGAAGGCTCTTGCAAGTCAGGCCAGACCGGTGCCTACGATCTCCACTGGCAGGCCCTCGCGAAAAAGCACGACTGTGCTCTCATGGGCCCCTCTTACGAACAGCCCGACAAAGCCGACTGCCAGAAGTGGTGCGATCCCCGCCAGGGTTCCGATGCTGCCTTCCAACAATCGCTCGCCGACCTTGGTAGAATGTCAGGACACCCCGAACTCACCTCTGTGCCCTGGGCACTCTGGGGCCACAGCGGCGGCGGCCACTGGGCCGGCGGCATGGCCCTGCTCCATCCCGAGCGCGTCGCGGCGGCGTGGCTGCGTGGCTGCGATCGGGAGTGCCGCCGGTGACGGTGGTCGAGGGCAAACCGGCGCCCTACCCCGTCTCCGACGCGGCGACGTCGGTGCCGCTGATGTGCAACCTCGGCACGAAGGAGGGCGTCACCGAAAAAAAAGGCCGTTTCGCTGGAGTCCGCGGCGGCGGCGAGACCTTCTTCACCACGATGCGGGCAAAGGGCTCGCTCATCGGCGTGGCGGTCGATCCTTTCTCCAGTCACGACTGCGGCAGTCAGCGTTACCTCGCGATCCCGTGGCTCGATGCCTGCCTCGCGGCCCGCATCTCTGATAAACCCGGCGATCCGCTCGAGGCCATGCCGCAGAGCGCATCGTGGCTCGCTCCCCTCGACCTCGAGGCGCCGAGTGACGCGGCACCTCTCCCGGAGACGAATTTTTCCGGCCCTCGTGAGAGCTCCGTCTGGCTCCCCAACGAAGCGATCGCGCAGGCCTGGTCGAGGTATGTCAAAGACACCGCCATCCCCGACACGACCCCGCCACCCGCCCCGACGAATTTGATCGTGAAAGGAAACGAGCTCACCTGGGACGCCGAAGCCGACCTCGAGAGCGGCCTCGCGGGCTTCCTCATCGAACGCGACGGCGCGGTCCTCGCGAAAGTGCCCGAGGCAGCCACGAACCCCTTCGGTCGCCCGCTCTTTCAGAATCTATCCTACAGCGACACCCCCACCCAACCTCTCGTCGCGATGCGCTACACGGACACGACGGCTGAAGCCGGAGTGATCCATCAATACAAAGTCATCGCGGTGAACACGGTCGGACTGGAGTCGAAGTAAAGGCCGAAAGCTGGATCACTTTTTCCCTTTGCCTTTCCCCTCCTTCGGCGGATCGACGCGCCCCTTTGTCGGCACGGCCGCTTTGAAAGCCTCGCGCCGCGCGTTGATCGCGACGGACTTTACCGCGGTCTTTTCGCGCAATTCCGCGAGGATGTCCGCGTGTTCCGCGACGGAGGCCAGATTGGTGCGTTCGTAAGGATCGGAGTCCAGATCGAAGAGCAACTCGAACTCCGCCTTGCGGCCGGAAAAATCGATGTCGCCTTCCTTGAAAGGCATGACCCCGTCATACATGCGGATGTACTTCCATCGCTCTGTCCGCATGCCCTCCTGAAAGGGATTGTCACGCAGAGTGAAAAGACTCTCCAGGAAGAGTTCGTCGCGCCACTCCGTCTCGCGACCTTCCACGAGAGGGCGGAGGCTGCGGCCCTCCATGAACTCGGGCGCCTCGACCCCGGCGTAGTCGAGTATCGTCCGCGTCAGGTCGATGCTCGAGACGAGATGATCCAGCTCGCGCCCGCGCTGCGCCTCGGCGGCGCGGGGATCGTGAACGAGGCAGGGGATCTTCGAGGCGAGATCGAGGAGCAGTTCTTTGCCGCCCATCCCGTATTCGCCCATGATGAGCCCGTGATCGCTTGCAAAGAGAATGACCGTGTTCTGATCGAGCCCCCGTTTTTTCAAGTCCGAGAGGAGCCCCCCGATGACGTGGTCGAGCCCGGTGATGGTCTGATAATAGCGGATGTGATGCTCGAGACAGGCGGCCCGGTCGTAGTTGTAGGGGTAAGTCTGATTCCGACGCCCCTTATCCTGATCGAGGATAAACTGCGGGATGAGTCGGTAGGGATCCGACCCCGTCTCGTCGGGAATCGTGATAGCGATGTCGCGATAGAGGGTGTCATAAAAGGGATGGCCCCGCAGTTTCGGATTTTCGTTCGCGGGGCGTTTCATGAGGTGCCAGTCCGGGTAATCGGCGTACATCGATGTCGTCTGGGACCCGTGCGGTACATTGAAGCTGACGGAGAGGGAAAAAGGCCGGCCACCCGGAACCTGATCGAGAAAGGAGGTCATCCCCTCGCCCATGATGGGGGTGATGATGTCCTCTTCGGCGTCATCGTAGGGCGTGGTGCTCGGGGACTCGTAGTCCTTCGGGAAAAATTTCGTCCATCCGTCGTGCCCCCGCCAGAAGTCGAACTTCTCCGCCGCCTTCCCTTTGAAGGTGTAATACTCGACCCCGAACTTCCCGACAAAGCCGGTGTGGTAACCCGCCTTCCGCAGCAGCGCCGGGTAGCTCAGCTCCCACTGCTCTTCCGTCATCTCGTAGGAGGAACTGAAGCCGACCCCGTGGACCCGCTCGGGCATCCCGGTGAAGAACGAAACCCGGCTCGGGGAGCAGACCGGCGTGGCGATATAGGTGTTACGGAAGCGCACCGAATCCCGCATCAGAGCATCAAGGTTCGGCGTCTGCACAAAGGGATGCCCCATCGCGCCGAGGGTGTTGTCGCGCTGATCGTCGGTGAGCAGGAAGATGAGATTCGGTCGCTCTTCGGCCCGCAGACTGCCGCCGGGAGAGGCAACGATCACTAGCGCGAGGAAGCTGAAAAGAGGGAGCGGGAGGGCAGTCTTCATTGGTTCTGTGAAGTTTTCAGGGCCGGGACAGGCAAAACCGTGGGGGACTGAACAGGGTGCGACCGATGACTTGACGGGGTCACCCCCGGGGAAATCACCCGAAAGTCCCCGAACCCTCATCCCTGAGCCGCGATTCCTCCCCCGGCGCTGCCCGTCACGTCTCGGTCTGTTCGCCCAGTAAGAAACTGCCCGTCGTCGAGAGGGAGAAAACCGCCAGCCCGCCTCAGAAAGAAACGCTGAGATTCACTCCGCCGTGGAAGATGTCGGACTGCCCGGAAAGACCGAGCCAGTTCGGCATGCCGTCCATCAGCCAGGAATCGGGAGCGCCAACAAAACCGATGTAGGGAGTGAGCGTGGTGCGGCAGTTCAGCTCCACCGGCAGTGATGCCTCGAGGTAGTAGTGATTCCACCCGCTAGAGCGCCCGCCGTTGCGGAAGTTCGGTCCTCTGCCCCAATAGTTGTCGGCATAGGCTACCCCGCCACCGAGGACGAGACCGTGGCCGAGCACGTCAAACTCACGCTCAAGGCCGAGCTCCCAATACCACACACCCGAGTCGTTGTTCGCGCCGCCGGGAATCATTCCGTTCCAGGCGTTGGGAAGAGAATTGTTATAAAAAAGGTCAAACTTGAGCACGGCCACTTGGAGGTCGCGGGAGAGGTGAAGACCCAACTCACCCTGACTGGAAGGATAGAGGCGGGTAGTCGTATCCTCAGGATAGAAATGGTAAACGTAACTGAGCGAGGCGTCGAACCCGGCAAAAGAAGGAAGATCCGCCCGGAGAGCGAGGGAGAGATCGTCGTTCGTCGCGTTGGTCAGGATGGCACCGGCGGCGACGTTGGTATATTGCATCGAAGCGGTCACGGGAAGCCCGAGGCCTTCGAATCGATAATGGACTCCGCTCGTGACAGCATCCTGTCCGAAGAGGTAGCCTTTGTAGAGGTAATGCGTTTGATACCCTGTGTGGATCACCGCTCCGAGATCGAGACACTCTTCCACCACTGGAATCTTATCAACCGGCGCCTTGCCCCAGTCCCCGGCCTGTGCGGAAATAACAAGCGCTAAGAGGGTCGGGATAATGATCAGGCTTTTCACTGGATGACTTGGGTGGACTGTTTTCGATTGCTAGCCCTCAAGAACTTGCACCGTGTAGACACTTGTTCGTGGACGACCCTAACGCAAGAAAAAAATACTTTTAATTCTGAGAATAATAGTGAAGAAAGACTAAAATTTTGGCGATCTTTTTAAAGAACAATTGCGGGAGTAAGTAGTTTACCCTGAGTCGGATGCCCTCGTTTTGGCGCTCAGCGGGGTAGAACATACATGCGGACTCCGTCCGCCTTCAGGTGAGAGACCCCGTTCCGGCGAGAGGCAACCGGGGCTTCGGGATCAAGCCGGTGAACTGAGCCGGTGAATTGAGCCGGCGCCGCCCCCTCAGAGCGGGTAGCGCTTCTTCATCTCCAGATAGACCACATTCGAGACGCCCCGTATCACATCCGCCCGGCTCGAGATCCACGAAGAGTAATTCGAGTTGTTGCGCCGGCCGCTCTCGATGACACCAATGACCGCGTAGGGATAATTTTTTCCGTCCTTCCCCCTCGCTACGAGGATGCCCATGTCCCCGCAGCACATCGCGGTGCTGCCCGTCTTATTGTAGACACGGGTTCCCGTGGGGACACTCTTCACCTTGGTGAAAAGTCGATCGTTCCCCGGCAGCCCCATCACTCGCAGCATTTCATCCGACTGGGGAAGGCGACGATGCCAGAGTTCGTGGAGAAAGCGGCCGTAATCACCTGCCGAACCTTGGTTGCGATAGGTCTTGCCGCCTTCCGGTATGTATTCCACGATGCGAATCTGCTGGCAGAGGGCCGGGTAGAGCCTCTTTAAGAGCGCCTCAGTGGCGGATGGTCCGCCCGTCTGACGCATCACCCAGTTGGTCGACTCGTTGTTGCTCTTCTGGATCATCAGCTCCATGTGGCGACGGGCGGTCTCGCTGTAGGAGAGACGCCCCGCCTCGACTTCATGGAAAAAGGCGAGCGCCACGAAAGGTTTGATCATGCTCGCCGCCTGCAACATGCTACTCCCGTTGATATTCGCCACCTCGCGGCCCGAGGTGAAATCGTAGACGAGCCAGGCCGTCTTTTCGTCACTGCGCAACCCGCCTCGCGCCCGCAGGGACTTGACGTAGGAGTCGATCTTACTGCCGATCCCGTCGTCAGCCCGGCCCGGAGAAGGAACCGTGAGAATGAGGACCAAAAGCACGATAGAAAAGCGTTGGATCATGGAGATTCGATTCGTCATGAGTAAGATCCGGAGTGGGCAGGAGAATAAACACCTCCTGAAAATACGGCTTTTCTAATAATTTTCCTCCCTTTTTTGTCAAAAAGGCGGAGTTTGCGCATCAGCGCTCGCGGCACGCGTCTTCAGAAAGTCTCGAGGATGCGCCGATAGAGCTCCTTGACCTCCGGATCAAACGAACGCCGGTAGCCCTTTTCGATCCACTTTTGGTAGTCACCACCGAAACGTTTGCCGACAGAGGCGAGGTGCCGCTCGAGATATCGGAACCTGATCGCGAAGAGGCAAGAATTGATAGACCGGAAGGCCTTCGCGACCACCACCACCACCTTTTTCCCTCCCAACTCAGGATAAAAATGCCCCGCGACCAGTCGAATGGCGACTACACAACAGGGTCAGGGGCCTCACTCAACACGGTTACTCCCCGCGCCAACCGCCGATCAGATCAGCCGATAGCGCCGACTGATCGTCATCACCAGTGAGAGGCTCAGAAAGGCGAAGCCCACGAGCCAGAGCGCGGTCTGTGCCGCACTCTCGTAGTGCATCGCCTGCACATCATCGTAGAGCGAGATCGAGAGGGTGCGCGTCACGCCGGGGATGTTTCCGCCCACCATGAGGATGACGCCGAACTCCCCCACGGTATGGGCGAACCCGAGCACCATCCCCGAAAGGACACCAGACCAGGCCAGCGGCAAAGCGACACGGAAAAAGGTCCTCATCCGCGATGCCCCCAGCCCCCACGAGGCTTCGAGATAGTGGCGCTCGATGCTGCTGAACCCCACGATGAAGGGCCGCAGCACGAAGGGCATATTGAAAATCACCGAGGCCATGAGGATGCCGGCAAAGCTGAACGGCAGCGTCCCGCCGAACCACTCCTCGTAGGTCGCGCCGATGCGGGTGCGCGGTCCGGTCGCCATGAGAAAGTAGAATCCGATCACCGTCGGCGGCAGCACGAGAGGCAGAGAGACGATGGCTTCGACGATGACCCGTCCCCGCCATCGCGTCGTCGCGAGCCACCAGGCGAGAGGCAGCCCGAAGACCAGGAGGATGAACGTGGTGAGGGTGGCCAGTTTGAGAGTCAGCCAGAGTGCCGTCGTGTCCATGGGTCAATCAGGGGGCGGAAAAGCCGTGACGCTCGAGGATGGAGCGTCCTTCCGGCCCGAGGAGGAAGTCACGGAACGCGGCGGCAAGTTCGGGATCGCGGCACCCCGGCAGGATCGTGCCGCTCTGCACGAGGGGCGCGTGCGCGGTGGCGGGGACGAGCCAGAGATCACCGTCTTTCATCTCCGGCAAAAAAGTCAGGGAGTAGGCAAAGAGCCCGATCTGCGCGGCGCCCGACTGCACGAACTGGGCGGCCTGACCGACATTCTCGGCGAGGACTTTTTTCCCGTGCATCACGTCCGCCATGCCATAGTTAGCGAGAGTCGCCTCGGCGGCTACCCCGTAGGGGGCCAGCACGGGATTGGCGAGGGCGAGGCGGGTGACGCGGGGATCTTTCAAGGCTTCCATGCCCCGTTCCGACACCGCAAGCCGAGCCGTCTTCGGCGCCCAGAGGACGAGGTGCCCGATAGCGTAGGGAAAAGTGGTGCCCGCCCGTCCTTCCTCGTGGAGTCGGTCAGGGTAGGTCGTGTCGGCAGAGAGAAAGAGATCGAAAGGGGCCTCATGCGAGATCTGGGCATAAAAGACCCCGCTGGCTCCGTAGATGGGCTCGAGCGTGACTCCGGGGCGCCTCGACGTGAAGTCGGCGGAAATTTCTTCGAAAGCGAAACGCATTGAGGCGGCCACCGCTACGGAGAGCTTGCCGGGTGACCCTGTCTTCGAGGACGGCGGGACATCGCATCCGGAGAGGAAGAGGGCCAGGAGCAAGGTGAGGAGACGGGCGTTCATCGGATCATAAGGAAAGAATCGGGCCGCTCTCCGGGGAATCATATCCCAAATTTTAGAATTTTTAGGGAGCAGGTTAACTATTCCCCCGGAGCGGAGGTCAATCCCGCAATTTCTACCATTCGCTCCCTTGCGCCTTGCGCACTTCTCTCCGATCCGCCTTTATTTTGCAATCATTCATGTCGCTCCGGCACCCACTCTGAACGAGGCCGAGGAGTGGCTGGACATCCCCGATTTCTCCGCACTAACCCAAGTTTCTTATTCAGCCCGTGTATCGCCCATAAACCCTCGATCTTCGCGCAAAAGGCACTACAAAATCGATCACGGTTTGATTTCCGTCTTCGTCGCCGGGCAGAGCGCCTTCCAATCAACTCCGAGGATGCGGAAGATCCGGGCCTGTTCCGCGTCCGGCACGCTCGGTTTGCGCACGATGATGACTCGCCCGTCCGCCAACGGCAGCCGCGTCGAGACCAGTGCGTGGGTCCTCAGGATGCGACGGATCGTCTTCCATTCTCTCCGATCTCCATTCTCCTCGAGGCGACGACGCACCCAGCTCGAGAGGTGATAAGCGAGCACGCTGATAATTTGGCCCGGCTTCCGCGGGGCAACATCGGGGTGAAGCCGAGTTCTTCCCACGCCTGGAGGGCGACGAGATGGGGACCAAGCTGGACGACGTTTTCCGTTTCGATACCTTCGAGGACGACGCCGTCGATGGTTTCCTCGTGGACTACCGCCCGGGTGCCGCGGGAGCGTCCCGCAAGCTGCACGATGCGGGCGACCCACTCCGAAGCCACTGCGGAGAGTTCGGGTTCAAACCAATTCGAGTCGCCTTTGAGACGTCGCTCCACGGCACTGGCGATGAGGGGTTTTTCGACTCCGGGATGTCGGCGTCCCCGAGGGAAGCGACGACCCGCTGACGTGGCTGCCCCTCCGCGTTGCGGTAGGATTCGACGAGTTGCACGGGGGGCGTGCCTTTGATGATTTTGGTCCGAAAATACACAAGGGCGACGATGGTGAAGCGGGAAGGCTCGCCAAGTCCGACAATTGAGAATTAGGCGCTAGAAATGACTTTTCGAAAAACGGAACGTTGGTTATCAACGAGTTATAATTTTTAGGCGGTGAAAAAAAGTCAAATTTCGGCCTTTTTGGGGTCAATGGTAAGGAACTTGAGTTAGGGTTGCCAGCGCTCGAACGTTGTGGTCACTTCTGGAAACCTCATCATTCAATGGTTGCCGATTTTAAGATTTCCTAACATGTGCGAAGCATGAGGCATGAAACGCTATCGTAAGTTGGAAAAAGGTGGGGGACTCTTCAGTTCCATCGAACACCAACAGGCTGTGGCGGAGAAGAAGACCGGGATCCTGAAGCTGCGCGATCTCATTGATTGGGAGTGCTTCCGCCCGCTGCTCGAAGAAGTATCCGGTTACGCCAAACGCGATTGGAGCAAAGGCGGCCAGCCACCGTTCGACCCCGTCTTCATGCTCAAAGTGCTCGTCCTGCAGAAGTTCCATGGACTCAGCGACGACGCCACTGCAGAGCAGATCTTCGACCGCACCAGCTTCAAAAGCTTTCTGGGATTACAAATCGGCGATGATTTTCCCGACGCCAAAACGATCCGGGACTTCAAGCAACGCATCGAGGCCGAAGGTCGGGAAGGCAGCCGGCGTCTCTTCGAAGCCTTTGGTGACATGCTGGAAGCCAAAGGACTGCTCGCCCGCGAAGGCAGTATCGTGGACGCGAGCTTCGTAGACGCGCCCCGGCAGCGCAACGACCGGGATCAGAACCGGCGCATCAAGGACGGGGAACGTCCCGGGGAGTTTGACGAGAACCCCTCGGTGGGTCGGCAAAAGGACAGTAAAGCGCGATGGTTCAAAAAGAACCACGAGGCGCACTTCGGCTGGAAGAACCACGCCAAGGTGGATTTGAAAACCAAGCTCATCATCAAAGCGGTGACGACCTCGGCGAACGTCCGCGACAGCCAAGTGTTCAAAGATCTTGTGGACGAGCGGGACGAGGCCGTGCTGGCCGACAGCGCCTATCACAGCGAGGATCACGAAGAACATCTCTTGAAGATCGATGCGCAGGAGTTCCTGATGAGCAAAGCGACGCGCAACCACCCTCTGAGCGAAGAGGAATTGAAGACCAATCACACCGTGAGTCGCATGAGAGGGAGGGTTGAACACGTCTTTGCGCGGATGTCGCAGATGGGAGCCCACATATGCCGGAGCATCGGCCTGAAGCGGGCGACCCGGCACAATCATCTGGCGAACTTGGATTACAATATGGACCGCTACGCCTGCTTGGCGAGTTGAGCAGTGCGAGTCCCGGCGAAACGCCGGAAAACGCCCCCTTAGGTCGAGGCACATCAAGTAAACTCGCGCGAAAACCCGGTCGAAGTGTTCCGCAATACGAAGGAAGGAAGAAACTTGCCCCACCAAAACCGCCCTTCGACAGCGCGACCTCAAAAACCCACTTTCCAGAGTTACTCTTTACTAATACCTCTGTAGGCTGCTCAAATCTCCATCGCAACAGGCGATCCGCCTCTCTACGCCGGAAGTCTCGCGGACGGGGGAAGCTTCCGGGAACGCTGGCAGAGATTCGGCTTAAGCCGAAACCACCTTAACCCGCATGAGAGTAGAGGGGCTGAAAAAACCAATTTCCCGCAAATCCAGCCGTGAAGAAACCGGCACCCGCACCCTTGCGCCACCGCAGATGGGGGGTAGTTTCTCGGCCTCCCGCGACTCGGGGGTAGCAACCGCTTTTTACTCGACCATGTACCGAACTCATCACTGCAACGAACTTCGCAAATCCCACGCCGGTGAAACGGTCACGCTGGTGGGATGGGTCAATACGGTTCGGGATCACCACGGCGTCATCTTCATGGACATCCGCGATCGCGAGGGGGTCACCCAGTGTGTCTTCCGCTCCGAGGAGAACGGCGTCGCCACGCAGATGAGCCACGCGCTGCGCTCCGAAGACGTCGTCCAGGTGACCGGGCGCGTCGACATCCGTCCCGAGATCGAGGGTCAGACGACGGTGAATAAAACGATCGAGACTGGCGAGATCGAGCTCGTCGCGACCGAGTTGAAGGTGATCAACAAGTCCGACGTCCTGCCTTTCCAGCTCGATAAGGAGCTCAGCAACGAGGACTTGCGGATGAAGCACCGCTACCTCGACCTGCGCCGCCCCCGCATGGCGCGCAACCTGCGCACCCGCCACCTCATCACCAAGGCGATGCGCGACGGCCTCGACGAGATGGGATTCCTCGAGATCGAGACGCCCATTCTTTCCAAGTCCACTCCCGAAGGCGCACGTGACTTCCTCGTTCCCTCGCGGCTCAATCCCGGCAAGTTCTACGCCCTGCCCCAGGCGCCGCAGCAATACAAGCAGCTCCTCATGGTCGCCGGGGTGGAACGTTATTTCCAGATCGCCCGCTGTTTCCGCGACGAAGATCTCCGCGCCGACCGTCAGCCCGAGTTCACCCAGGTCGATATCGAGGCGAGCTTCGTGACGCAGGAGGATCTCTACGCCATCATCGAGAGCCTCCTCGTGCGGGCCTTCAAGGTCTCCCGCGGAGTTGACGTGGCGACGCCTTTCCCCCGCATCACCTATCAGGAGGGGATGGACAAGTACGGCAGCGACAAGCCCGAGCGCCGTATCGGCATGGAAATCCTCGACTTCGGTGATGTCTTCGGCGCGTCCGGGTTCAAAGTGTTCTCGGGCACGCTCGAAAAGGGCGGCGTCGTCCGGGCGATCAATGCGAAGGGATTTGCCTCGGTCACGACCGGCCAGATCAAGCGTCTCGAAGAGATCGCCCGCGAAGCCGGGGCCGGTGGTCTCGCCTACATCAAGGTCGAGGGCGGCGAGTGGAAGTCGCCCATCGTGAAGTTTTTCAACGACGTCGAAAAGGCCGCCCTGACCGAGCGTCTCGGCATCGAAGAGGGTGACCTCGTCCTCTTCGGTTGTGACCAGTGGGATGTCGTCTGCGACGTCCTCGGTCGGCTCCGCCTCGAAGTCGCGACGATGACGAATCTCTACGAAGGCAAGGACGACCTCCTCGATTTCTTCTGGGTCGTCGATTTCCCGCTGCTCGCTTATGACAAGGAAGAGGGCAAATGGAACGCCGTTCACCATCCCTTCACCCGTCCCCATCCTGAAGATGTCGCCCTGCTCGACGACGAGGCAAACTTCGGGAAAATCCGCGGAGCCGCTTACGACGTCGTTCTCAACGGCAACGAGCTCGGCGGGGGCAGTCTCCGGATCCACGAAGCCGATCTCCAGGCGAAGATGTTCCGTGTCCTCGGAGTCACCGATGAAGAGCAGGTCTCCATGTTCGGCCATATCCTCGGTGCCTTCCAGTATGGCGCGCCGCCGCATGGTGGTCTCGCCCTCGGCCTCGACCGTCTCGTCATGCTCGCCTGCGGCGAGTCGAGCATCCGCGAAGTGATCGCGTTCCCGAAAAACAACAAAGGAAACGACCTCATGTCCTCGAGCCCGGCCGAGGTGGACTTCAAGCAACTGCGCGAGCTCTACATCAAGTCGACAGTGCAGGAGAAAAAAGACTGACCGCCATGAAAGGCAAACAGCGCCTCATTCGCTTCGTCGTCATCCTCGTCGTCGCGGGCGTGGCCTATTGGCAGCGCGAGCGCCTGCCCACGGTCCCGTCGGATAACACGAGCGCTCCGGCGCGGGAAAAGGGCACGGCGGTCCTCAAAGCGGATCCCATTCCCGGGATCAAAGAAGGCATCCCGGTAGCGACGCCGGTCAGCACCCCGACAAGCAAACCCGCGCCGCCAAAAGACGCCGCGCCCGCCAAAGTGCGCGGCTACGATGTCTTTCGCGACGCCCGCCTCGTCGATCGGGACGGCAATGACGGGGACAGCTTCATGGTCCGCGCCGGAGGCCGCGAGTTCGAGCTGCGTCTCTACTTTGTTGATGCGCCCGAGAGTTACCTGAGTGACCGCTACGAGAACCAGCAGCGCCGCGTCGCCGACCAGGCCCGTGATCTCGGCGGGATCTCGTCGGAGGAAGCCGTCGCCGTCGGCAAAGCGGCCAAAAAATTCACCAAAGAGCAGCTCAGCGGCAAAACCTTCACCGTCGCCACCTACTGGGAAGAGGTCTACGAGGGAGATCGCCTTTACGGCTTTGTCGAACTCGCCGACGGCGGCGATCTCGCGACCCGCCTCGTCGAGGAGGGCCTCGCCCGCATCCACACGAAAGGTCCGGGGACCAAAGAAAAACCCGTCCCGACGCCTGACGGAGCCACCTTTTTCCAGGCCCGTGACAAACTCGAGTCCATCGAGCGTCAGGCGCAGCGGGCAAAACGCGGTGTCTGGGGACTTTGAGGCGGCGTTCTCCCGTCCATTGACCGGCGGACGATCTTCTGGCACGCTTCGGCCATGAAACGCACCCCGTCTTTTCTTCCGCTCCTTCTCCTCCTCGCTTTCGCGTTGCCTGCGGCGGCGGCGGACTGGACCATCGAAACGATCGCCGGGACCGGCAAACAGGGTTTCAGCGGTGACGGCGGTCCCGCCACTTCGGCCGAGATCGACAATCCCTTCGGTGTCGTGCGCGGTCCCGACGGCGCTCTCTATTTCTGCGAGTACACCGGTCAGCGTATCCGCAAAATCGGGAAGGACGGCATCATCACCACCATCGCCGGGACCGGCAAAGAGGGATACACCGGCGACGGCGGCCCCGCGCTCGAGGCGACCTTCAACAAACCGCACGAGCTGCGCTTCGATGCCGCCGGTGACCTCTACATCGTCGACATGGTCAATCACGCGGTGCGCAAAATAGCGATGAAGACGGGGATCATCACGACCCTCGCCGGTAACGGTCAGGCGGGCTACAGCGGAGACGGTGGTCCGGCCGCCGGTGCGCAGTTCAAGCAGCCGCACAGCATCCAGTTCGGCCCCGAAGGCGATCTCTACATCTGCGACATCGGCAATAATGTGATCCGCCGTATCGACGGGAAGACCGGGACCATCTCGACCTTTGCCGGGACCGGCAAACCCGGCGATACACCCGACGGATCGCCCATCGCGGGCACACCGCTGCGCGGACCCCGCTCGCTCGACTTTGACAAGGCGGGCAATCTCTGGCTCGCGACGCGCGAGGGCAACCAGGTCTTCCAGTTCGATCTCAAGGCCGGGACGATTCATCACATCGCCGGGACCGGGAAGAACGGCTTCACCGGCCATGGAGGTCCGGCGAAAGAGGCCACCCTGAGCGGTCCGAAAGGGATCACCGTCGATGCCGCCGGCAACGTCTGGCTCGCCGACTGCGAGAGCCACTCCATCCGCATGATCGATGCCCGCAGCGGCAAGATCGAGCTCATCGCCGGGACCGGCAAAAAAGGAGACGGCACCTCGTCCGATCCGCTCGAGTGCGAGATGGGCCGTCCCCACGGCGTCTACGCAGATGCCGATGGCGGCATCTACATCGGAGACAGCGAAGCGCACAAAGTCCGCGTCTTGCGCCGCCGCTGAGAAGTGACCCATTCGGCACTCGACGAATCCGGGCGGAAATCGTAGATTTCCCCCACATCTCTCCCCATCCCCATGAAAAAACAACACCTCCTCACCCTCGTTCTTTTCGCGGCACTCATCCCGCCCCTCTGCCACGCGGCGGATAATCTGCCCGCTGTCGCCGACCCCGTCGAGGCGGCGAAGGATCCGGACTTTGCCCTTCAGGGGGAATATTCCGGCACTCCCGGCGACGAAAAGGTCGGGGTGCAGGTCATCGCCCTCGGTGACGGTGAGTTCGAAGCCGTGCTCTCAAATGGCGGCCTTCCCGGCGTGGGCTGGGACGGCGAAAAACCGCGCGGTAGCAGCAAGGCAAAGCGCGCCGAAGACGGCAGCGTAACCTTTCAAAAAGACGAGTGGACCGGCGTTCTCAAGGACGGCAGGATCACCGTCACCACCTCCGCCGATGCTGCTTTTTCCGCCACCCTCGACCGGCTCGAGCGCGAAAGCCCGACCCTCGGGATGAAGGCTCCCGAGGGCGCCGTCGTCCTTTTTGACGGCACTCCCGAGACCGCCGCGAAACACTGGGAAAAAGCCGTCCCCGAGGGCGATCTCCTCACTCAGGGAGCTCTCAGCAGCGCCACCTTCAGCGACTTCACGATGCACATCGAGTTCCGCCTCCCCTGGATGCCCAAGGCGCGCGGTCAGGGCCGCGGCAACAGCGGTCTCTACGTGGCCGGTCGCTACGAGGTGCAGATGCTCGACAGTTTCGGGCTCGCCGGCGTCGACAATGAGTGCGGCGGCATCTACAAGGTCGCCGAGCCCAAACAAAACCTCTGCTACCCGCCACTGCGCTGGCAGACCTACGACGTCGATTTCACCGCCGCGAAGTTCGATGCCGAAGGCAACAAGACCGCCAATGCGAAGCTCACCGTCGAGCACAACGGTTACCTCATCCACGAGAACCTCGAGATCCCCGGACCGACCGGCGGGGCGCGAAGCAAGGATGAAAAAGGCCCCGGCCCCGTCTTCCTGCAGGATCACGGCAACCCGGTGCGCTACCGCAACATCTGGGTCGTGAAAAAGTAGAGCGCTTATATTTTCATTAGCGCCGCGAGCCGTTTCGGATCCCGCCCGAACCGCTCGCGGTACTCGCGCAGAGTCGGCTCGAGCCGCACCGCGATCTTGGCCTCGTGATTCAGAGCGATCGTGGAGAGGCGGTGCTCGAGAAACGGATTCCGGAACCGGTCGAGCGTCTCCCGGGCAAATCCTGCGGGGTCTTCGCAGCGTCCCTCGAGGACGGGGACGATTTCCTCAAAGAGCAGTCCCTCGAGCCAGGATCCGATTTCACCGTCCTCGAGACACTCCCGCACCGTCGCGATTCCCGTGCCGGCCGCCCGCATCACGAGGGCAGAATGGGCGCCATTGAGGAGACGGACCTTGCGCAGCGTGTAAGGACGTATGTCCCGCGAGAGCACCACCGCCGGATGCGGCGCAAAGGGAAAATCCGTCGCCTCCGTCTCGACCGCCCAGAGGGCAAAAGGTTCTGCGCTGAGGAGGAGCGGATCTTTCCCCAGCAAGGGATGCGCCTTCGGCGGACCGGGGACGATGCGATCAACGAGAGAGTTGACCCAGCGGCACTCTTTCGCGATCCAGTCGCCGATTTCACCCGCCAGTCCCCAGCGCGCCGCCTGTTCGAGGACGAGTTCGCGGAGCCGGTCGCCATTCGCCTCGATCAACTCGCAGGGCACGATCCACGGACCCGGGAGTCCCGCCGCCCGGCGCGCCACGAGCACGGCGAGGAGCTTCGCGGGAAAAGAGTGCGGGGCCCCGTGGCCAGGGGACAGGTCCGCCTCGTCGAGCGCGAGTCCGGCCTCGGTCGTGTTCGAGACGATCGCGCGAAGCGCCGGATCACGGCCCGCCGCGAGGATTTCGTCCCACTGCGTCCCGGCGTGGAGCGCGTGAGAGATCGCCTCGACCCGCCGCGTTTCCTCCACCACCTCTCCGTCGCGATAACCCTGAATCGCGAGATGGTAGGCCCCGCCCGCCCGATTCAGCGCGTCGGCGCGCTCTTTTCCCGTCGATTGCACGACGATGACCGGGCCGACCGCGGTGGCGGGGTCGGCGTTGAGATCGTGGACGAAGAGATCGACGAATCCCCGCAGGAAGTTTCCGGCCCCGAACTGCAGGATCATGCCGACGTCTCCTCCTCAAAGACGGGCTTTTTCCAGATCGGCACCGTCGTCTTGATGCGTCGGAGATACTCGCGGCAGATTTCGAAGGCTGCGGCGCTGTGCGGCGTCTGCACCCGGATGAGGATGGAGGCCTCGCCTGCGGAGACAAATCCGGTGACGTGATGGACCAACGCGAGATGGCCCGGGTAATCGGCCTCCATCGCCGCCCCGATTTTTCGTAACTCGTTCTCCGCCATTCCCTCGTAGTGACTGTAGGCGATCCCTGTGATCGGTCGTCCGTCCTCCACATCGCGCACGGCCCCGTGAAAACGCAGGTCGGCCCCGTGAATCGTCGAGGGCGCGAGGGTGCTTTCCACCTCCGCGACGGGGAGGCTCGAGACAGAGTATACAAAATGAAGGCTTGCCATTGCTGAATCGTGAGTAGTTTTCCCCCTTACACAATCAAAGGACTATTTAATGAGCAAGAGTGATTTCGGACTAATTGGCCTCGCCGTCATGGGGCAGAACCTGGTGTTAAATGTCGAGAGCCGCGGCTTCCGTGCCTCCGTTTACAACCGGACCACCTCGGTGACGGATCAGTTCATCGCTGACAACCCGGGCAAAAACCTCCACGGAGCCCCCACCATGGAGGACTTTGTCGAGAGCATCGCGAGTCCGCGCAAGATCATGATGCTCGTGCAGTCCAAGGCCGGAGCCAATCCCGCCGACCGCGACGCCGTCGATGCCGTGATCGACCAGCTCGTCCCGCTCCTCGACAAGGGTGATCTCATCATCGACGGGGGCAACACCTACTTCATCCACACCGAGCGCCGCTCGAAAGAACTCGAGGAAAAAGGTCTCCTCTACATCGGCACCGGCGTCTCCGGCGGCGAAGAAGGCGCCCGCAAGGGTCCCGCGATCATGCCCGGTGGACCGGCGAGCAGCTGGGAGCTCATCAAGCCCATCTTTGAATCCATCTCCGCCAAGGTCAACGGCGAGCCCTGTGTCACCCACATCGGCACCGGCGGGGCGGGTCATTACGTCAAAATGGTCCACAACGGCATCGAGTACGGCGACATGCAGCTCATCTGCGAAGCCTACCAGATCTTCAAAACCGCCGGATTCACGACGGAGGAAATGGCGGACATCTTTGAGGAATGGAACAAGGGCGCGCTTGAGAGCTACCTCATTCAGATCACGAGCAAGATCTTCACGATCCGGGACAAAGAGACCGGTGAGCCCATCGTCGAGCTCATCCTCGACAAGGCCGGTCAGAAGGGCACCGGTCGCTGGACGGTGATGAACGCGGCGGACAACACCGTCGTCATTTCCACGATCAATGCCGCCGTGGAGGCCCGAATTCTGTCCTCCATGATAGACCAGCGTCAGGTCGCGGCGGGCGAGTTCGAAGGCCCCACCCCGAACATCACCCTCGGGAAAGAGGAACTCGTCCAAAAAGTCCACGATGCCCTCTACGCCTCGAAGATCATTTCCTATGCCCAGGGGCTCGACCTCATGAAGAAGGTCGGCGAAGCCCACGGCTGGGGACTTAATCTCGGCGCGATCGCCCGCATCTGGCGCGGCGGCTGCATCATCCGCGCCCGCTTCCTCAACCGCATCACCGAGGCCTACGAGCGCAATCCCGATCTCGTCAACCTGATGCTCGATCCTTTCTTCAAGGACATCCTCAACCGCAATCAGGCCGACTGGCGCGAGATCGTCTCGCTCGGCGTGATGAACGGCATTCCGATTCCGGCCTTCAGTGCCTCGCTCGGTTACTACGACAGCTACCGCAGCGCCCGTCTCCCCGCGAACCTGCTCCAGGCCCAGCGGGATTTCTTCGGAGCCCACACCTACGAGCGCACCGACAAACCCGCCGGTGAGTTCTTCCACACCGACTGGCCCGATGTGGTGACGGATTGAGAAGTTCGTTGAAAAAGTGATTTCGGAAAAGGGAGGCCGCGAGGTCTCCCTTTTTTGTGATTGCCCCGCGGAGGACTTGAATTGATTGCATACCTTCCGCATTTCGGATACTTAAGGCTTGTGCACGCGTCTTTGAACCGCGTCTTCTTGTTTTTCGCCTTCTTGATTTTGATTGCTGGCGTAGCTGTCCACGCCGAAGAAAACTCGCCCGAGAATCCAATGGCAACGGC